>Ga0209372_1000302_pt1 | contig 29425 bp, 30 predicted proteins | sample AgamicAtPe_FD_187170 | JGI IMG/M metagenome (GOLD analysis project Ga0209372, IMG submission 187170) | Agave microbial communities from Guanajuato, Mexico - At.P.e (SPAdes) (version 2) | ecosystem: Host-associated > Plants > Phyllosphere > Phylloplane/Leaf | place: Guanajuato, Mexico | collected... | reverse complement strand
AGAGAGAGAGGAGGCAAGCAAACTTCTGATGCTGCAATGGGTCCAAATTGACTAGTTGGCTACACTAGCGGGCGGCCGGCCGAGCGGGCACACAATGGCCTTGCGAGGGTCCATTGGACTTGGGTGAGCGCTTTGTGCGCCCTCTAAAAGGGTCCCGCTTCGTTCGGCCTCTCGGCCAACACTAGCCTCTGGCGGCGGGGCGAAGGCGTCGTTGCCTCGAGCTTCCAGTTGGCCAGTGTTGGTGTTGATCAAGCGAGTTCTAAGTGAAGCCAATGGAAGGAGAACTCTGAGCGATGGGCACAAAATGGGGCTCGGCTATTCGAGGTTTCAATTTAAGGCTTGGGCCACCAGTTTGGGCGCCAAAATGGCGAGCATCCAGCCGACCATCTCCGCTCGCTGGCTTGCAGCGGGAAGGGGAGCGAGGCGAGGCGCGGCTTTAACGTGGCGGCTTGGACTAGATTGGTTGGCTTCGCTCACTATTTGCATAATTAGTCCAGAGTTGCGGGCAAAAGTGGAGACGACGGCTTGTTAATATTTGGTTGGAATTTCCTCGTTCAAAGCTACGGCCGAGCAAAAGTTGGAGCGGGCAACGTTGGAGTTCGGGGGATTTTAACCGGCTGACTGGCATGGAATCGGGGATTTGTAGTTGGAGCGGAAAGAGGCGTCGCCATTTCAGTTGGCTCCCCTTTGTGAAGAGTTGGCCAGAGCGCAACTGGCCGCACGGAATGGGAGGCACGAAAAAGGGGGCCAGACGTCGGAGAGTTTGAAAAAGTCAACACCTGGCAGCTGAGGAGCGCAGTCACAAGTTTGGCGCCGGAAGCGGACTGAATCCGGCTGGGCCAAGCGGAATGCCTTTTTGGCGCCTCCATCAGCGCTAACATGCATGGACGGAAGCCGTTTGCCGCGGGGGCGCACTTTTGATCGACGGATTTGATTGGCGCCCGGCGACAGGGCTTCAGGTTGAGCTTGAGGTTCGCGGCCGGACTGGCTCGAGTGTCGGCCGCCCCTTTGACTTGCCGCGGCGACGGGCCAAAGTTGAGCCGGGGGGGGGGCTCTGAGTTGGCTCTGTTTGCGCGCAGCTAATTGAAGCGAGCTTGCCGCAGTTAATCAACGGCCAAGAGTCGGCCCCCAGATTGATGTCCGCCCGAAGCTTGCAGGGCGAAACTAACCACAGGAAAGCGCACACAAGGCCGGCAAAGATTACACTTGACTGGCGCCTTTATTTGAGGTTTCCGATGACATGATGCTCTTGGCGCCCGTTCTCGATTTCAGCCTTCAACAGGAAGCCCCTCGTTTGCTTCCAGAGAGTTGGCGCCAACCCAGCGGACGCCTAATGAGGGCTCTCTGGCGCTCGCTCGACTCCATCAAACTGGAGCGCCGAGCTCATTGGGCCGCCGATTGCTGAAGCTCGCCTTGGCCGCTCCGCTCAGACGAGGCCGGCTCGATTCGGCCAGGGAGCCGAGCGTTTGGCGCAACCAGCCCGCCAGCGGCCACCGCGAGATCCACTGGCCGCTTCCGGTGGCCACCGGCTCCAAGTCGGCCGCCGCCTGCTGCTGCTGCTGTTGGCCCCAGCTCCTGGCCGGCGACCCGAAGTGGCCAATCAAGCCTTGGATCCAGGAGGCGAGCGCGCCAGTCGGCTGCGGGTCGGCCGTCGAGTAGCTTGGAATTTGCTGGTGCTGGCTTGACGCGAGCTCGTAGGTGGCTTGCGGCGCTGCGAGCAGTTGGCGGGCAAGCGGAGCCAGGATGTCCTGCAGCAGGGAGCCCGGCCAAAACCAGCCAGGCCTCTGCTGGTCGACCTGCTGCTGCTGCTGCTGCTGCAACTGGCCGCTCCTGCTCGGCTGGGCCGCGGCGGCGGACGAGTTGGCGCTCTCGGCGGGCTCGGCCGAACCGCTGGTCGTGGGCGCGGATTGGATGAGCGACTGCACTGGCTGGCCGGGCCTTCGCTCGAGCTGCTCGTGGGGGCCGCTCGCCTGCGGCGCCCCAACGCCGGCGCCCCCGCTTGCAAGCGGGCTCAGCACTTTGGGCAGGATCGAAACCGTCTGCGCAATTAGGGGTAACAATTGGATCAAATTGGAGAGGCTTGCCTTGTTGCTGGCGAGAAAGGCGAGCGTCGAGGAGGGCGAGACGGCTTGAATGAGCGGCGATAGCTGAGTTAGTGGAGCCGAGGGGCGCTGGCCGAGGCTTGCGGCCGGCGACACAAGGTTGGCTTGCTCGCTCGCGTGAAGTAAATGGGCAAATCGGGTCGGCCTGCGCCACTGCTCGTCCGCTGGCTTTGAGGCGACGGCCACACTTGGCGCGCCCAGCCATTGGAGTGGCGCACCTGGGCCAGAGTGGTGGGCCGGCAACGGGACGAGTTGCGCGCTCTGAGCCGCGTGAAGCTCGCCGGGCGGATAGAAGAGGCTGTTTGAGTGTTGCGATATGAGCTGTCTCGCTGGAGCTGGCTCAAAGGCGGCCGCAGCCGCCTGGTCGCTGTCGTAGGGGGCCAAGGGCTTGTGTTGCCAGTGGCTCAGGTGGGCGCCATTGTTGTTGTTGTTGTTGTTGGCGGTGGCGGCGCCTGCGGGAGTCTCGCCGGTCACGTAGCCGGTTGGGCCCGTTTGCTGGCCCCCCGACTGGCCCATATGCTGCTCCAGGCTCGTGCTCGAGCGCCGCTCGTTTGCGGCCCACAGAATGGGAACGAGTTTCGCCAGCAGCAATTGCAGAGTTTGCTCCTTACTTTGCTCGCTTGGCTGGCCGCTTGCGGCTTGCTCCTGTCCGAGGTAATCTTGCTGACTTTGAGCCTGTTTCGTTGAGCAGAGCAAATTAATTATTGCAAAGGCTAATAGAGGAAAACGTGACATTTTGGCTAGCTGAGGCTAACTAGCTCTGTGCGCGGGTTTTGTCCATGCTCGAGATTGAGCTCGCTCGGTTTAACCCTGGAAGGTGGGGGGAGGGACATTAAGTTCAGCTTTGCCGGCCAACACAGACGAGAGCTGGCATATTTCTGGGCCAGCGGGCCGAAAGTGGGCAGCTTATTGCTTTGAGACGACCGTTGAAGCCCTTTGTTTCCGCCGAGCATCAAATGGGAGGCAGAGAGCGAGAGAGAGGGAATCCAAATCAACGTTTGCTGTTTTATTATTATCCTTCGTGTTCGTATTAGCGAAACTTTTGTTTCCATCCTCATGGAGCCGCAAAAGGGCGCCGCCTCGCCGGGCCGAGCAAGCCGGTTTGGCAAGCCAGTTGCAGCGCAATACTGGCCCACTCTCGCCACCTTTCCGGCTCTTTCATTCACCTGTCCGACGGCCCGCCTGCCATCCGGTCACTCTGGGCCAGAGGCGGCGACTGGCCGCCCGCTGCTGCCGCTTCTGCTTCTGCCGCCGCAGCCGCTGCAGCCGCACATGATGAATGCGACACTAACAAGGGCAACTCCAGCCGGTGATTGATAGGAAACGAGCGCAGCCATTGCAATCGGGCTTCAAACGGATGCTCGAATCATTGCCTGCAACGGGCGGCGCCGCTAGGAAGTGGCCATTTGGCTAGATTGAGGAGTCGCCCTTTGCGCGGGCGCCTCTAGTTTGGAGCCGCGCCGCGCGCTCCTTGAGCGGCTCGTTTTGGGTTTCGTTCCGTTCGTTTGCCAATTGTGCAGTATCACAGCCATTGTCAATGTTGAATCCTAGCTTCGCGGCCCCGAGTCCACTTGGCCGCTCGCCAACAAGCCCAGCCTCGTCCGCAAACTCGGCGCCCCTCTCCTGTTGGAGGCGGCTCGCGGCGCCCATTGAGGAGCAGGGCGAGCTCGAGCTTGACGAGCGGGAGCGGCCGGCGCTCTCCTCGTCGGGCGGCGCCCGCGAACTTCCGGCCTCGAGAGGCTGGCCGCTCCAGGCTGGCTCGGCCTCGTTCAGTGCACTTAGGCCTGCTGGCTGCGACGTCATGGCTAATTTCTTCATCTGTCTGATCACAGCTGTTGCGTTATAAGCTTGCTGTGGGGGGTTGTCGGTCGGTTTGAGCGAGTGGTGGTTGTGTTAAGCCAAGCTGATCGGGTGAGCCAGTGGTTCAATCGAGTTGTTAACTTACTTTCCACTTGTTTTTGGCAAAATTTTTCTTCAATTGCTCGCTGACTGAGTGATAAATGTCCTTATCGCTGGCCAAATTGCCCGAAATCCAAGGATGCTCGAGGGCCATCTTACAGGTGTACCTCTTGGATGGGTCGACGCAGATTAAATGCGATATGAAGTCTTTGGCTGGCTCTGAGATGTTGTCCCAATACGGACTGTCGAATTCGTACTCGCCCTTCATGATTTGCGCGAACAGGTTGTCGTCGTTTCCGTCCTCGTCGTAAAAGGGCGGATAGCCGCAGAGCAGAATGTAGGCGATCACTCCGATCGACCAAACGTCCACCGCCTTCCCGTAGCTGTTGCGAGTTTGCCCGTTTTGGGTGAAAGTTTTGGCAATTGGTTAGACTTGGGCCGCTCCTCTTCGGGCGAGAAGAAAATTTCCGCCAGGCCAAGAGTTGGTTTGGGCGCTCTAAACTTACGGCGTTTGGGCTAGCACTTCGGGGGCCACGTAGCCGGGCGTTCCGCAGGCAGTTGCCTGTTTGGGGCGAGAGGACGGGTTTGGGGCAAGAAATTTGGGGATTTAGTTTCATTAGGGTTCGCGCCCTTGGGGTGGTGAGTGATGAGCTGGCAGTGGATTGCATTACCATTTCGCCCGCCTCCTCCATCCGCGAAAGGCCAAAGTCGCTGATCATAATTTTTGAGTCCTCCTCGGTGCTGTAGTAGAGGAGATTTTCGGGCTGCGCGCGAAGGCGGCCAAGTTTAGCCGGCGAGTGTAAAGTTCAGGGAAGAAGTTAGTTTGATTGGCCAAAAGGCAAGCAGAATGGCTCCTTGCCGCTAAATGCCATTTAGTGGGTAGCCAGGCGAGCCAGTGGCTTTGCTTCCACACAACTGATTGACTGGCGGGCCAAGTTCAAGTGTGCGAAATGAGAGGGGCTTCGCTTACCTTGAGATCACGGTGAACGACTCCCTGGCTGTGCATGTAGTCGACGGCCTCGAGGATCTGCTTGATCAAATTTGCAGCATCCCTCTCGGTGTAGCTGCCCTTTTCCACGATCCTGTCGAACAATTCGCCGCCATTGATCCTAGAGGGCGCGGCCAGGTTTGGGTGGAAGGGTCTGTGTTAGCTTGTCATTGTTGTTGTTGTTGTTGTTACTGTTCTACGCCCCCGAGTCGTCCATTTGCCACTCTGGATCTGGAGAGAAAACACGATCCAAGCCTGATGTTTTACACAAACCAACGCGACAGTCGCAATGGCCTGCAGAGGAGCCAGCCGGGCGGCCACATTGACACATTCGAGAAACTCCAGCGCCTCTCGTGCGGCCAGCGCAAGTCCGGCGCACAAATCTGGCTGAATTATTCATGTCATCGCTCTAATCTCGTGTCATTTCGCCATAAAATGCTTGCTCGAATGGGGCCATCGGCGGGGGAAAAGTGGCGCGCCTAGCGAGCGAGCATTGAAACTAGCTGGGCCACTTTCAAGGAGACGAATGTTTGGCCATGAAATCAAGGCCAGCTGTTCGCGCGCAAACGCCGTCTCGAGCCACCGGAAGCGAGCCAGATTTGGCGCCGATTGTTGGCCGGATCCAAGTGGGCGCCGGTTTGTTTTGTGCTGGCTTTCGGGCGGCGAAAATAATTGAATACGCTCGCCAGGGGCCAAAAGCGAGCCATCATTTACTCCACGCTTTCAGCGGGCGCCCCATCGGCCGGCCTGCAGCAGGCCGAGTTGGCGTATCGAAACTGGAGGCGCCGCTGTCTAGCTGGCGGCGCAAATCTATTTGCAGATTTAGAGCTTGAGATTGGACCGCCGCAGTCACCGCAGCCGGCGCGGCAAAGTGGCGCAATCTTGGCAGCAAGGGACGGTTCGGGCAGCCACTCGGCGAGTTGGACGGGCCAACTGGCCAAGCTTTGGGCGGAGTCGCCGTCATTTGCTTGCGGAAGGAGCCTTTGGGTTGAACTGGATCCGGCAAGTTGGAGCGGATTTGCAAGCGGCGGTCGCGGCCCATTGCTCGCCGCCGGCCCCTGTTTGCGCACTCGCCGCCTTCCGGTTGCAATATTATTCCCCCCGGCCGAGTCTGGCTCCAGTTCGGGCGAGCAGCGTGGCCGGCGGAGATGCGGAGCCCAATGAGTGCGAGGCCAGCAATGAGCGGTGGTGGTTGTGGTGGGGGGGGGGCGCAGCTCGCGACTTGGCAACTTCGCTCCGGTGGCCGAGATGGATTTGCCGCAAGTTGCGCGGACATTCATCAGCCGAGATTGAATAAATCTGCGCCCGCTTGCCCGGAAGGCCAGCGCAGCCAGCAAGACCGTCGGCCATAGGTCGTCCACAGCGGCGGCGGCCGCTGAAGTGGGGGCGCCCGTCTGCTTCTAGCTGGCCAGTAATTAAGCCAGATCAGCCACTCTCGCTCGCGGAACGGCTACTTACAATTCCATTACAAGATAGACTCTCGTCCTGTCGTCGTAGATGTCCACCAATTGGACGATATTTTTGTGCTTCAGCCTTGCGGGTCGCGGGCCAGATTCGTGCGCCATTGGAGGGTTAGGAGAGCGGCGGCGGCGGCGCCCATTAGGTTAAGTGGCGAGCGTGGGGGCGCCCGAGTTGCGTGGTTGTTGGCGTGCGGGATTCAATCGCGGTTTTTTCGTTGTCCAGTTCAGTTCAGTCCAGTCCAGTCCAGTCCAGTTCGGTTTGGGTTGAGTTGAGTTTCAGTTGGGGCGCGATTTTTCCGTCGAGTTGCGTTGGCGGACGTGGCAGGCGGGCCAAAGGTAGCGTTTTGATGGCGCGAGACGTTCGATTATTGGGCCGGTTGCGTTGAAATGGAGCCGGATTTTCAATTTGTGAGCCAGATGGACAACGCGCGGCGAGGGGTTGGATTTTCGCAGTTGCAGATGGGCGATCGGCATGCGATCGGCATTGGGGCCGGCCGAGTGGGGTGGAAGGGAGAGTCAGCGGTTGTTGTAATTTGGGCCCGGAGCGCGGAGGCGGCCTCGGCCTAGGCTGCGGCTGCAACTGCAACTGCGGCCCCCTCCTGGCCGCCGGCGCAAATGGAGCCGGCGAGCTCGCTTGGCTGGCCAAGCGCCCGAATGGCCCATGCAAAGATGGATGGAGCGGCTAAAAGGTTCGGGGATGAATGGGTTTGTTGGCGCTCGCGCTCATTTGGGGCCATTCAATTTGGGCCGAGCTCGATCAATGGAGCCGGCCGCCAGTTAACCGTTAAGGGTTAAGCCGGTTTCGGTGGCCGCCGGCTGGCTGGTTCCGCCGCTGCGGCCGCCGAAATCCTGGCGCAGCAAGCTGGCCCCAGCAGCACGAAGCCCTGGCCAACCAAGCGGAGGCGCCAAGTGACTCGCTCCTCTCGTCCTCGAAACTCACTTTCTAAGCACCTTGATCTCGTTCTCCAACGAGTCCTCCTTGCCTCTGAGCGCCTTCTTGTCGATGCACTTGATGGCCACAATATCGGCCGGGTCGAGCCGATTTTGGGCCATGTAAACCTGCGAGAAGGCTCCACTGGATGTGGACGGGAACACTAGTTAGTTTGGTGGCCGCTCAAATCACAACCCCCGTCAGCTTGGCCTGAAAAGCCCGCCCGCTCCTCTGTTTGCCGGTCACCTTGGCTCCAGAGATTGGCCGCACTCTGAGCGAGTGGCCGCCCGCTAATGGCTTGCGCCTAAGCCGGCCTCTCTGGGTCACAGCTTAAGCCTGCCCAACTTTGGCCTAGCGTGGCCTCAAATGTGAGCGCCTCCAAAATTGCCCCCCTCGGACTTTCTCGGGCTCAAATTTGCTTGAACGAGCGCGCAGTTCGAGCAAAGCCTCACCAATCGGCCCATTCTACTTACGTGCCCAAAATGTCCTTGAACTGGTACTTCTGGTCGACATTGCGCTTAAACTTGAACTCCTCGCTTATTAGCGGCATCTTGGCCCCGTCGATGGGTCGCCGAGCGGGGCGGCCTCTAAATGGTCTCGCTCAGGTGAGTTCCAGACCAACTTTCTTTCCCTCTCTCTCTCTTGCTCGCTCGCTCGTTCAATCAACTTGCCGCCCTCTAAGTTTGTCGACAGAAGCAAGCTAGCGCGTCTGCCTCACGACGCTCCCTTTCAGCCTCTCGCCCATAAATTTTGCCAAGTCTCATCCTCGACCGCCGCCGCCGCCGCCGCCGACTCCTCCACCTGGCTGCGCGTTCGCTGGCCAAGTTGCACAAATTATTGATGCAACTGCCTACTCGCAATCTCTCGCACTCGCTCTCGCTCCTCGTCGCAGCTCTGGCCGCCAAGGGCAATGTAAACAAAGTGCTGTATCGTTGGCAAACTAGTTATCGCGCTCCCCCCGCAAGTGCAGTCTTCGTCGAGCAAGTCAGATTGGCTTGAGTCTTGTCGGCCGCGGCTGCGAGCGCTGAGAGCCGGGCGCCAATTTGAGGCAAACTTGGCGCCAACCAACCTGAGATGTGGCGAGGCGAGGCAGGTGAGCCGGCGATATTAGCGCGCGCGCCCTCCGTTTTGCCGCAAGCAAAGTACTCGCGCAGAGGGAAGATAATTTGCCCACGCAAAGGCTGGCCCAGTCTCGCTCTCCCACCACCAACTCGCTAACTCGCTTTCGTCCTCGCTTGCCAACTCGCCCCGCTCCTTCCCCTCACAAACTCCAACCGGAACGGCCCGCCGCCAGCGCGCGCCTGATTGAACCCTCAGCCGAGTCTCTCCGCCGCCGCTGGGCCGCTAACAGTTTAGACTAGACTGACTCCCCCGTCTTGCTGGCCGCCAGTCAACTGGTGATGAGCAGGCGCACCTGCACTTGCTGGCCAGCCTCGGAAGCGACACACAGCTGACTTTTGCCCCCTCTCTCCCTCTCTCAGGCTCAGAATGGCAGCCACGATCGGCGAGTTCTAATTTCGCCGCCGCACGCTGGCGAGTTTGGGCCAAAAACTCACTTGGAAGGAGGAGGTCTTTGTTCGCGGTTCGAGCGCGCGGAGGGCCGCATTTGCGCGTGGAGTCAAGTCTGGCTCGCTGACTTGCTGGCTGGCTGGCTCGGCCGAGATCTTGCCGCAAACTTGGCTTAAATGCGCGCACCGACCACCTGAGGCAAGGAGCCGCCCGATCTTGAGTTTCAATTTTGCTGTTGTTGTCGTTGCTGCTGCCGCCGCCTAACTTGCGTTGCTGTCTGTCGCGTTTTTGGTCTTCAAATGGCAACTCGATGGATCCCATCCAAGGGCTGGCCTCTGGGGGGCGCAGGCGCTGCACGTAGCGAAACCTGTTCTCTGCTCTGAACACGCGCGCTCGCGAGCAAGTCCAACCCTCGACTGGCTTCATGAAACTAAGCCCGGCGTCTCAGTGAGCCATCCAGTCAGCAAGCCTGGCCGGCGGTGCGCGCGATTGGGCCCGTCAACGATATGCGAGCGGCGCATTTTATTGACTTGCGCGCCATTGCAACATTGGAGCGCCTTGCCCGTGGCGAGCCATCTTTTGGGGCCCGTTGCGCGCAGGCCGAGTGAGGGGCGAAAGCGGGGGGGGGGCGGCGGCCTTATCGCCGCCTCCAAAGGCGGGCGCACATGTGCAGTTGGGCCGCCAAAGCGGACGGAAGTGGCCGGTGGAGTTTGTTTGATGGAGATTGGCGGGCTAACAAGGGAGTTGGCGAGCGACCACTTGGACGTGGCCGCCGGGCTGGCGCATTGGCCGCCTGCTGGCGCCGCCGCCGCCGCCGCTACAGCTGCAACACTTTCCAATGTAAACAAGGGCCCCGCTAGAGCGAGCGGCTGTCAGGATGAAGTCGCTCTCGGCCGCCTGGAGAGAGTGGCGCCCATTCAATAGCAGAGCTCGCCACAGCCTCAAAAAACGAAACCACTCGAGTGGCCTAACGAGTCCATTGTGGGCTTCGAGGTTGAGTTTGGCCCCAATGTTTCCATCGGCAGCGCCTGCAGCAACCGCAACTCCTCGTTTTGCTTGGCCAGACTTCCAGCCAATATCGCGCTGATCAGATTAAGTTTGGAACCTAAAATGGATGAACAATGAATCGAAACTCGAATTGCCCGGCTCGGCTGCCAGATTCCAGTGATGGATCTCCTGGGACCTCAGCCAACGGCGCTGATGACGAGCTACGCGCCATCGTCGGCAATATCGAGCCGCCCCAGCCGCAAGCAGCAGCCATCTGGGCGCAAAGCTTCGCCCCCCCCCCTGTGCGCTTCCGCCGAGGCCGCCCAATCTCGAGAGGCCGCAAACCGAGCGGCCACAAATTCGGGGCCCCTCGCTCGCCGGCGCCGAGCTGAATTAAAAGTGCAATTTTCTAATAAGTGCCCACTAATGCGCCACCAGAACGCAGACGAGATAAACTCCCGCTCGCTGCTGCCTCTCCCATGCTAAGCACCTTTACCTGGCACAAACAAGCTGAGGCGCAATATTATCCCGAGCCAAGGCGCTCCACTGGCGGCGCCGTTGAGTCAGCAGAGGCGCGCAAAACTAATGAGGAAGCGAGATGAAAAAGGCCTACCAATGTTGTCAGATTTGGTGGCAAACTCTTGAGTTTAGTGGAGCAAAACAACATCGGATGGTCAGGCGCTAAACATATGGGAGCAAGCAGTTGAGTTTGCCGTCTAGTCTCACATCTCTTTTTACCTTCTTGTCGTCTCCATCTATCCTCCAGCCGGCAGCCTCGAAGCGCGCACTTGTGCACCCTCTCTCTCTCTCTCCCTCCCTCCGTCCCTCCACCAACCCTTCGCCTAGCCTCCCCTTCGCCTATTTCCTCATCCTCCCGGCCGCCCGGCCAGGCTCGCCGCTCGAGCAGCCGCCGGCTGGGCTCGAGTTTGAAGAAAAAGAGCCATTGGCAAACAATCCTGTCGCTCTGGCGCCCAGCCCACCTGCTCCTCGTCTACCTGGCGCTCGCAGACTGAGCGGCGCTGCAGCGAATTGAACTAAAAGTGGCGCCAGCTAATTGATACTTTTTAGTCCAAAAACTTGGACTAAACCAACTGGAGGATGAGGCGCAAGGCCTGCACCTATTTAAGAGCGACTCTCTCCCCTCGAAGTGGGTTCACTCAACAGTTGTTGGCGCCGGCTGCACTTGTCGCCAGTGTGCTCCAGTTTTGGCTCGAGTTTTGTTGAATAGTTACAAAGAGAGAAAGCGAGCGATTTTAGGCCAACATGGGCTCCCATTGGCGCCCCTCCAGTTTCAGTTGGTTCGAGTTTTTGATCGAAAAGTGGCAAACAAGACGAAGGACAATCAACATTTCGCCAGCTTTATTCAGCAGAAACAAGGAAAGCAAGAGCAAGGGGACAGGTAAACGGGCTGTTGATTGTTTAGCACGAAACTCAAGTTCAAGTGAAGGTGATACAAGCGGCCAATTTCAACTCCACTCAGCGGCCACAATCCAAACTCAATCCTCAGATTCAGCGCCCGCGCCCTTGTTGCACAAGTTCACCCGGCTAGCTTGTGGCCCTAGAAGCCAGGTTGGTGGCGACAGACAAACCAATGGGCAGGATTCGCTGCAGAGCTTCCGCTTAAGTGCCACCACTTTGGCTAAGCATCCAAGTTTGCTCTACACACTCTTGCTCATCTCCTGCCTGATGTGTCTGTTTGCCTGCAAGGGTTCCCATTGTCTCGTGAGCGAGTCAGATATTTCAAAAAATTTCAATCCGTCGGTGGACTTTCGAAATCTCGCCACCAACATTGTCAGCCGACTTCCATCTTTCAGCCCAAGAAGCGATCGGTGGACTAGGGTGCCCAACTTTGGAACGATAAGGGACCATAATAGGCGCAGAGAGGGTTACCTGTCCAGGCTTCTGAATAGAATTGCAACTCGAATTGGGGCCAGAAACACAATAAGGGCGCATAATGCGTTCAGAGACTTTGCTTGGAGAGTTCTATCTAGTTTTTCCATGCCAACTCCAGTCATTTACGAGCTTAAACGGCAAAACTTTTATCCGCCCGAGGACGATCTTATGAACGATTCGCTATTTGATAAAAACACCACCAAGACTATCAGGTCCAGGAGGCAACTAAAACCTTGGGAGCAAAGAGAGAGCCTCGAAAAGGCTGCAAGCAGCGTGAGGCGAGAGGAGATTCAAGGCCGAGCTAGCGAGGATGAGGATGAGCTCGAGGAGGAGCAGGCAAGGTAAGTGGGCACTTCACTTTCATAATAATGAAGCCAAAAGCAATACCTGTATATATTTAGAACATGGCATTGACGCAAACTCAATAACCGCCCAAACAAACTATCCTCGCGCGGCAAACCCACTTCAGCCTGAGGGAGATAGTGCGATCAAGTATCGAGTCGCTGCTTAATTTGTCACGTCGCAGGCCCTTTAATCGGCTCCTTAAATTGCCCACATTGTTCCCCTTCAAGCGCCAAGAGGAAATTGACAGCTCGGCGCCCAAGGCCAAGGGGGAGCGAAATGGCTTAGGTGGCGGCGGGAGACGGCGCTTTCTTCGCTCGAGAAAGGAGAGGATGCCCGATAGTCAGATGATTTTCATCAACGGGAAGCAATTTTATGTTGATGATAATGGAGAGTTGAAGGAATTTAAAGGAAAGGATGATTCTAGATGAACAAAAACGAATAAAGCTATCCCAACTCATTTGAGCTGAGCGAGTTGAATGGGGCTCTAAATCTGTATCCACGAATTTTGTGCTAGCTAGCTCATTGGATGGGCCGATATTGCAACCAAGAGCTCTGGAATTTAACCTCTCCTCTAGGCAAGGACAGGCTCGTAAGCGGAGCCAAACTTTCGGGCGAATGTTGTCGTGTTTGAACCAGATCAAACACGTCCTCTATAATGTGATCGGCTGACAGCTCGTCATTGTTCAATAAATGAACCGAGCGACAATCACTCTAACCAACGCTGACAACATCTACTTCTGAGGAGAAGCCGAAAGGTTAATTGGTTGGAGCCAACGAGCTGCTCGCCAAAGGAGGAGAGGCCACAATGCATCATTTCGATGCGACTGAACGGGACAGGACGAGTGGGTGCTCGTTTGTACCGAGAAATAGTATAGGCACTTGTAACTCATCGGGACCCGATAAAGCAATCTCCCGTACACTCGGCAAATTCCTGCCTATTAACACTCGGGCTCGTCTTCATCGAGACGATCCATTGAGTCAGCCATCTGGGGGTTTGCTCGTTACACTACCTGAACGTCGAATGGCTTCTAATTTCCTGTAAATTTTGGTCAACTTTTGTCGATTGAATAGTAGAGTAATAGGTCTTTGGCGACCCTGGATCATGAGTGACTTTGCCAGCGTTCGAGTCGGGCGTAGTTACCCGTGGCTCCGCAAGGCGGTGCGCTGCGACGACCGAGCGCTGCCTGCTGCTGGTCCGCCTACTTTCTTTGAGCACCTTTGCCAACCCGAAACAAACAATGGACGACACCGGTGGTGGCAAGACAGCCCCAGACCCAACTCCGGGCTCCAGCCACACGGAGACCACCCAGCCACAGAGTGCCGGAGGCAAGGTTTATGGCAAGGAGCTGCGTTGCATGATGTACGGCTTTGGCGACGACAGAAACCCTTACACCGAGTCGGTGGAGCTACTCGAGGACCTTGTCTTCAAATACATCAATGATACCACCAGAAAAGCGATGGACGTTGGCCGAACTGGTAAAATAACAGTAGAGGACATAATGTATCTAATTAGAAAGGACAAGCGGAAATGTGGACGTATAAGGGAGTTATTGCTGATGAACGAGGAGTTGAAGAAATCGCGGAAGGCGTTCGATATTGAAATTTTGGCAACGCAAAACAAGTGACTCGACTCAGCTGTAGACTGGTAGCGTGCTGACACGAAACAAGCTGGACAATTTTTGCCTGCCAACAAAAGTCCGACGAGCAGCTATTCGCAAATTAACCTTAACGGCTAAGATTCTGAATCGAGAGCGTTACTGTGAGAGGCTTGTTAACCTTGATAAACAGTATTAGCTCGAGCAGAGTCTCTTTCTCTCGCACAGATTGTCATTCATCGGAAGCCAAAAGGTTAGCAAGATAATGCAACGTGTGTGCAAGCCGGTCGAGGTTTTCTAGTAGAGTCAGCATTGTGTTTTCGCTTTTAAAGTTTGTTGCCTCCCTTGCGCCCAGGGATGTCCAGTATTTTCCACATTATTAAATATCGTTAATCACAGCTCACCCTATTCATATTGCAACCCCTGACTACCATATCATTAATCAATTTCGGCCATATTTTATAGGGCCTGCTTTCGCTGGAGGGAGCTAGTTTCTTGCTGGAAGTTGTTACCAAAATGGGCTCAGCTCAAAGCTCGGCTCAGGGATCCTTCTCTATTGATCCAAGCGGCAATATTACCCGCAAGTCGAGTGTTGACCCTCCTAAGGCCGCTGACAGTCAGAGGGTCAGCACCGAAACACCTGGCAAAGCTGAACCAGCGCCCACGACGCAAACTAATGAAACGCAACCAATCGTAGCGATTCCCCCTATCGAGCCGCCACCTCAACCTATCGCTCCAATCTCAGCACCAACAAAACAGGCAGATGGTCTCAGCTTACAAGAGGTCGACAGAATGGCCAGCAACTTGAAGGCCAAGTATGCGCCTGATTCGGGCAGGCAGGTTGGTTTATTTGATGAAATTGAGAGCAAATTGACTCAGTGTTATAATGCTAACAGGAACCAACCAATGAAATGCTCTAAATTAAACGAGGAGTATCGAAATCATGTTGAAGCTAAGCGCCAACACTTCTTGAAGAGAACTCTCGAAGTTCCGTTAATTCCGACAACCTTTTTAGTCATAATCACCTGTCTATTATTGCATCTAACAACTGTTAGCTGCTATGGCGCAATGTCGATAGATTTGGGCAGTGAATGGATGAAAGTGGGATTAGTCGCGCCGAGCGTTCAGATGGATATCGTTTTGAACGCTCAAAGTCAAAGAAAGACACCCATGGCGATTGCCTTCTCAAATGGTGAAAGATATATTGGTGATACAGCATTGGATGTTGCTAGTAAGTATCCAGAAAAGACATTCACACATTTCCTCGACCTAGTTGGCAAAACAGTCGAACACGAGTCTGTAAAACACTACGCAAAACGCTTTCCTCATATAAACATAACAAGCCACCAGCCAAACTCCACCTCAATTCTACTAAACCACCCCGATGGCCTACAATTTACCCCGCTTGAGCTACTAGCCATGATGATACAGCATGCGCATGATCAAGTGACCAATAGGCTGAATAGTAATGAACCATCAAAGGATGTAGTCATTACAGTTCCACCATTCTTCGATCCAATCGAGAGAAGAGTTGTGGAGGATGCAGCCAAACTGGTCGGTTTGAATGTTCTCCGACTGACCAATGTAAACTCGGCCTTTGCTTTATCTTATGGAATTTTCAGGCACAAAGATTATGAGCCCGAGTCTAGTGAAAATAGAACAATTATATTGTTCTTCGACCAAGGAGCCTCGCACACCTCGGCAACCCTGGCAGTTTACCATCTCGTGGAACGAATTGACGAGGCGAATGGTGTAAAAAAGAACGAATCTCTACCTACAGTTACGATCAAGGCGCAAGTCTATGATCGTTATCTAGGAGGCTTCGATATGCAACTGAAGCTACGAGATCACTTGATAAAGGAATTCGCAAAGAGCGCGAAGGTTGACGAGTCCAAGATTTATAAACGAGGAAGATCTTGGGCTAAGGTGCTGAAAGAGTCCGGACGTGTCAAGAAGATTTTGAGCGCCAACACTGGGCATCTAGTTCGTATTGAAAATGTTATAGATGACAAAGATTTGAAGCTACCCATTTCGAGGCTTGAATATGAGGAGCTAAATAGGGAATATTTAGAATCGAGGATTACTAGCCTCCTAGACAAATTATTTGAAATGCCGGGTGTAAGTCGGAATGATCCGCTCGAGTCAGTTATAATTGTAGGCGGCAATACTAGGACTCCGAAAATTCAACAAGTTTTACAAAACTATTTCAAACTAGAATCACTAGGAAAATCAATTAATGCCGACGAGGGGGCAGCGTTAGCAGCGCTCTATCAGGCGGCTAGTTTAGGTCGAGGCTTCAGGGTCAAGAGGTTTGTTTTGGAGGAGTTTGGTGAGGAGAGGAAACGAGTGGACCATGCAAGCACGTCTGAGGTGACATCGGAGTCTCAGCAGATAACTGTGAATGGCTCAGATTCAGCAACGCCTGATGCCAATCAAAGTGTTAGCAAAGAGGATTCGAATTCAATTTACAACAGTGCTGAATTGGAGCGAATATCGAAGAAGCTCGATCATCTCCGGGAACAAGACTTTATTCGCTTGCAACGTCTTTCTCTGAGAAACTCTCTCGAATCCCTGCTGAGCGAAGGTAAAGAGAAACTCAGTGATAGCAGTGACAAGCAACTCGAAGAGGAAGGAAGGGATAAGATTCGTATCTTAATTTCTGAAACTTATGCTTGGCTAGAGGATGGGCCCCAAGTGGAGACCGACAATGTGACTATCTTGGCAGAAAAGTTCAACTCTATTCACGAGCTTGTGCATCCTAAGCCGCCGCCGCCGCCACCGTCGCCGCCGTTTGATCCAAGCACTGTGGACTTGTCTAGCGTCTTGAATAACGATACCCTCAGCATTTTGGACAGACTTAAGAACATCCCAAACCCATTCAGCTCTTTCAACGATTCCGGAGAGGCCGATGGCACGAACAATGATACAGACACTTCGGCTCAGGCCACTCCATCCTCCCCAGTAGCAACCGGAACTTCTGACCAGAAAGAGGGATCAGAATCGAGCAAGGAGCCCGAGATAACGCTTGGTCCGCCACCCCACTCAGAACTATAAGGCTTGAAATAGAAATTTTCTAATATATTAATAAAATCGGGCTAGAGTAAACTCTCAAGTTGGTTGCCTCTTGTCTACTAGGTGTCGTTCGCTTAGGCCAAGAGCTCGACTGGCCGAGGCTGTAAGCTTGCAATGAGATTGCGCATACAACGTGTTTGTCGGCCTGTCAAGAAATTAGGCTAGCGCAAGTTGTTGAGTCTGATCTATCGGCCACTTTCCAAGCTCGCGAGGCCTTGGACTGCGGCGCAGGTTCAGTGCGATGCTGCCGCCAGTCTAATTGTGGAACCACCTCATGAGCGGGCCCGAGGTGAAGAGCGTAAAGTGCGAGTCTCGGGCTAGATAGATCGGGGTTACTAGTTTAACCCTTGGGATTGTGCAACGCAGTTCCTCCCAAGTGAGAGATCCTGCTCGAGAGGTTAGGCCGGCGATGGGTTTGGTGGCGCTCCATCGGCAAGCGATGGGATGGGAGGTGTGGAGAGTTTGTTCGAGAGATTGGAAGAGAGCGGCCACGAAAGGGGGAGCGAGTTTTTGTCTTGGAAATTGAGGAAATTCAATCACTTGGGGTCCTGATAGGAAGTCTGCGAGACAACAATGGCGAAAGACAAGGAGAAGCTGTTCAAGGGCGTGGACGACAAGGCTATAACCTTCCAGCGAGCCGTATTCATTGTTTGCAACTTGAAGCGCCTAATCAAGCGGCCCAAGAGGGACGATAAGCAGTGAGTAAAAGCCCGGTTGGTTTTGGATCCAAGCAACTGGCGGCCCCCGCTGCATTTGCAGCCACGGGGTTGCTTAGCGTCGGACTGCTCGGCCTGTCTTCCGATTCTAGTAGGCAACCCTAGATTGTTTGGCTCGTTCAACGACCTTCCATTAATTTCAAAGCGCCAGTTCAACATTAAAACAACAACAAGCGCGGACACGCAACTTGTCGCCGCTGAATGGTTGCAATTTTATCAAGCAAGATATCGCGTTAGCTCATTTAATGGTTGATAAATGAAACTATTTTGCCTTTTCGGAGGAGCCTCAATTGTCAAGCTCAATTTTCAACTTGGCCGCAAACTGCTAGCTTTGCAAAACTCTATCTCTTGGCCCCAGCCATCCATTCGGAGTCTAAATGCAAGCTCGCGCTTGCAATTGCTTGGAAACCGCGTCGGCCATAATGGCTTGCACGCAACCCATAGCGGGAGTCTTTGCCCCATGGAAGCGGGCCGAGTTCAGTCTGTTTCGAGAAAAGAGGGTTAGAGTCAGCAGGCAGCTGGAGGCCGTTTGTTTGCCCGCTGAGCCGGCCACGGCTGCCGTGCACTTTTGCGCGCCTAAAACACGGCCGACCTCGAGGCTCTGCTAGCGCCAGTTCCAGGTTATCTATCGGCCGGCGCCCGCCGATGGAAGCCAGATGTAGCGCTCCTGACGGGAGCCACGCAAACAGGAAGTTGACTAAAACCGACTCCGGTGAGCCTTTACCTGGTGAGAGGGGCCAACCAATTTGATGAGCTTCGCCGCGGGCAAGCTTGGTCAGCTTGTGTGCATTTTGCGCGCAAGTTTACTTGTCGGCCCTCCTAGTCTCGCTGAAATACGCTCGCCGCCCGCCACCAACCGCGAAATGAATCCGAGACAAAACAAACGTCATCCGTTAGCCTGGCTCGCGCGCATGGAGCTGCTGAAATTGGAATTCATATCAAGGCTTGACGTTGGGCGCTGGAGGCGGCTTGAGCCGCAGCAACCAGCATCCGTCCAATGGATCGATTCCAATTGAGCTGCTGGACCACAAGCTGGGCGAGCAGAGGGACGAGTTTCGCTTAAATGCGGCCCAATTTGTCAGCTAGGGCGCAAGTTTGGTGGACGAAGTGGCGCAAATGGCGCAGATGGCGAGCGCGAGACAAAGGAACCCGCCTGGCTGGCTTGGCCATTTAATTGTCGCCCAGTTCGAGTTTGGCGCGAGATGTATGGATTGAGGGATGGCGCAGGAAGCCGCTTGAGTGGCGCCCGAGAGTTGGCCGCCGCCGCTGCACCCTTTTGGGCGCGTGATGCTGCTCGAGCTCGATCGGCCCCCATTGCTGCTGGCCCATTGATTTGGCGCAGACTTGGCCCATTTCAAGAGGCCTCCAAACTGGCGGACGCTCTCACTTGCCGGGCAGAGTCCGTTAATGAAGAGTTTGGTGGACGAGAACGATTTAGACGTTTGCGTGGCCTCAATGGGGCGGAAAGGTTTGGCCCCCCCCCCCCCATGAAACCAGAGTGTGACTTGACCCTCCCATTAACCTGTCCGCCCCCCCCGAACCAAACCAGCGGACTGAACTCGGCCGGCGGCTCGAGAAAACGGAGCGGCGCCGACGGCGATGAGCCCGAGCGAACGCGCCTTGCTGGCGAGGGCGCCGGCAGCAGGCTGCGTCTCAGGGATCCAGTTCGGAGGGCTTTCACGCTACCCTCGATGCTCTGCAACACCTTCAGTGTGGCGCCCACGAACGGGGCTCTGGGCGCCTTCGAGGATTCGAGCCAAGCGGGCGCCGGTTGCGCGCAACAGGATTGCTGGCCGGCCGGCCAACGCGACAGCCTTGGCCCAGCGGCAGGACAAAACGAGCGGCTCGCTGGCAGCGACAACCTGACAAACTGCGAGTTCGCCGACAACAAGCTCGGCCTCGCCGCCAACAACCTGAACTCCCTCTCGAGCCTTATAACTCCAATTCGACGCCTCAACCCGCCGCAAGTTAGCGCGAGCGCGCGCTCAGTTGGCGGCCTCCACTCGCCGGGCCGCCAAGCCGAGGTCCATTTTGAGTCAGGTAAGTGCGCTCTTGTGGTTGAACGTTGCGTTGGTTGGCCAGTTTGGGGGGCGAGCGCAATTTGGCGCCAAGTTGGCCACCAGAGCAATGCGAGGGCTCGCTGAAATCGAACGCCGCTCAATTCCCCTGGCGAGCGAGGCGCGAGATGTCGTTTGTTTCAATTATCGACGCCCGCAAAAGCATCACCAGTCTAGCCGCCGCCGCCACGTTGAGCGGTCAAGCTGAGAGTGGGGGGGGGGAGATTTGCCGGCCAGAGTGGCAGTCCGCCTCTTGCGCCTCCAAACTGAATGATCTATGACGGACGGCGGCCGCTTTGCCCACCTGGCGCGCCCCTCTCCCCCGGGCATAGCGAGCCAGCGCAACCTCCGAGCGCCGTCGGCTTGGAAGCGCAAACTCGCACACTAACCTAACCCGCTCACCCCGGCAAACTGTTTCGCCGGCCACTATTTCCGGCCAACACCCAATCAAAACACCTCCGGCCAAACTCAAGACCGAGAGTGGGGCCAGCCGGGATCGGAGTGCCAGTTTGAGATGGAGGCGTGCTGTCCCATTTGGGCGAAGTACATGAGTTTGCTGGACGCGCGCCAGGGCCAACCGCGCGACCAAGCGCGCTTCCAACACCTCATTGGCGCGCCCTCGCCGCTCGGCTACCTCGTTGGCCCCGCGCCCGAGCAGGCCGGCCGCCTCTCCGCGGGCGAGCGCAACCAGCAGCCGGGCCAACCATCGCAGATGGAGCCGCGCAGGCCAGCGAGGGACGGGGCTGGCTCAGGTGAGCTTTGCGCGGGAACTCGGCGGCGCCACTACAGACGCTCGAGCGACGAGTCAATGGAACAGAAGAGGCCGGGCGCAAAGTGCGAGCACTCGCTCTCTGGGGCCGAGATCCATTTCGAGTGGGACGAGCGGGCCGCGGACAGGACGAGCGGCGCTGGGGCCGCCGAGCAAACAACTGGGTTAGTATGCATCAACTTCTTCTTATCTCTCTGGCTGGCCCCAAAATTGGGCCAGACGGATAGGCGAGTCGAGCTGTGCCAAGGGCCGATCTAATCAGCAGCAGCGGCGGCCGGCCGGCCAGTTTATCTGCCTCCCTCTCAATTGTTCAATTCCACTTTGCAGCCGGCCCGCCTAAGTGGCCGCTCCACTTTGGGGACCTTTGCGCCGGCAGGAAACTAAATACACTGGGGCCGCCCCAGTTTGTCGCTATCAATTAAGCTTGCCGCCGCTGCTGTTGTGGGGAGGCGAATTTGTTTTGCGCTCGCGGTGCAGGAGCCTGGCGTTGCTGGCTCCTGCTGCAAGCCGAGGGGACGCTCAGGTCGCGATCGCGCATAGGTGCCACTTTGATCCCGCCAATCTGTTGGCCGCCAATGGAGCTCCGCGCGCTCGCTCCATTAACTCGGCTTGCCTTCAGCTCTAAGCCGGCTCGCGCTGGCTCCCATTGCCGGCCAATAATAAGCCGCAAATTCTCGGCCCAAAACTGGCCGGCTGCATTGGACAACACTTCAGCTCGGCGCCCCTTTGGCCCGAATTCAAATGTCGCGCACAAAGGCCAACCGACTTGCGCGCTCAGAGAGGGTGAGGATTTTGAGCGGGGCAACGGAAGTTGGTGCGCTGAGCAAGTTGCGCTCTGGCCAAGTTTGCGCCCACAGCAGAGCGCCGGCTTTTGGTTGAGTTGAGTTGAGTTGAGTTCAGTTTAGTTTAGTTTAGTTCAGTTTAGCTTTGCGCCTTGCGATGGCCAATAGGAGTTGGATTAAATTTAACCAGCTCGCGTTGGCAGAAATCTTGTTAGACGAGCGGGCCAAGTAGAGCGAGCTTGGCGCCGGAAGCGGCCGATGGCAGAGTTTGCGTTGGATTTGCCAGATAGTTGAGTCTGCGCTCCTCCAACTTCGATTGCGAGCGACCTTTGCAAGTTTGCCGCCCTTGCCAAGAGTTGAGTTTTGCCTTTTGGGCGCCTCTTTAGCTGGCGAAGGTTTGCCAAAGCTGTCCGAGGCGAGTTTGCTTGAACTAAAATAAACAACATAAATGGATAAAAATGTCCAAGTTCATTAGGGGCGGGCCGAGGATGGGCACGTCCGCTGGCAAGGGCGCAGCCAGGGCCGAGCTTGGCTAGGCTAATTTGGCCTCAATGTGCTCATTGTTCGCGCGCAAGTGGCCGAGCAGAGGAGCGGCCAAGATCGGCCGGCTGATCAGCGATCGCTGGCCAAGCTCGGCGAGCGCCAAAGGGAGCTCCTTGCGGCCAGTTTGGGTGGCCAAATAGAGTTTATTCCGCCATTCAAATGTGAATGGCGCGCGCGTGCGTCTAGGGGCGCGTTGAGCGTCTCCATATTGAATTTCGGCCCATTTACAGAGCTGGCCGAAAACTTGCGCTCGCACAACGCAGACACCTGGGCGCCAATTTGCGCAAATTCGCGCCCCACTGACGTGAGCCGGATCCGCTCTGGCCGCGCTCTGGGAGTCCCGGCCGCCTCGGCTGGCCTTTCCTCGGGCCCGCGACAAGTGCCGCCCCCCCTCCTGCAGCCACCAGAGGCGACTAAATTGGCCCCTGGGCCAGGAAGTCGCTTGGGCGGCGCCAACAGCTCTTGTTGCGCCCTCGGCCAGATTGGCGCCCGCCAGCAATCTAGTTTGGGCCTGTCAGCGTCGAGGGGGTGCGACTCAAGTCCAGTCACGAATCCGCCTGGCGTGGCCCTCGTTGGCCCCAAGCAGCGGCGGCGGCGGCGGCGGCAGCCATCTGCAGGCGGAGCCCAGCTAGCTGCTGGCGGCCGCCGCTCGCCACGCAAACAGCCTGGCTCTGGCGTTTGTTTTCTCAGCTCGCCCATTCTGGCTGCCGGGAAAAACAAATTATGTAAGCGAGCGCAATTACGGCCGATTGTGTCGGCGGCCGAGCCTCTCGATTTGGGGCTGAAGGGGCGCGCCGAGTTGGGGCGCTCCCGTCGCTCGCGTACCTGTGGCGGCCGCTCGCCAAATTAAAAATGGCCAAAACTCTAACCTAGCGCGCGGATCCAACCGAGCGGCAGTCGCGACTCAGAGGCCGGCTTGTCGAGGCAAAGCGAGACGGAGGAGCAGGCTGAGTTGGCGGCGCGGAGACGAGACAGGGAGCCGTTTGGGCGGCTCGGTTGCGGGCTGGCGCGCGCCGACCAGACGCGCATGAAGCGCTTCAGCAGCGCCCAGTGTCTTGCCGACCGGCAGCAGCGGCAGCAACAACAACAGCAACAACAAGTGAGCGACTCAACGAGACAAAACTCGAGCTCCGGATCCAGCCAGCCGAGCTCGAATGACGAGAGCAAACAGATGCAGCAGGATGGAGGCGTCAGGCGGACGAGCAAGCGGCGAGCCGGCCGCAGGAGCAAGCCGAGCCCGGTGCGGGCGGGCAAGCGCCAGCAGAGCCAGGCAAACCTGCTCGCGGCAAGCAACGAGGAGGAGGAGGAGGAGGAGGAGGAGCCCGCAATGGTGTTGGCCAGGCAGCGGCGACCCTCAGTCAGCAATCAGGCCTCCGTGAACGTGGACCAACAGGGTGAGTGCAAAGCCCTCCTTTTGGGCCTCAAAACAAATGGCCCGCCGCTAACTGGCCGGCATCGTTCATCACCAACTGCAGCGCTCTTCTCGGCGGTCGAGTGCAACCAGCTCGAGCGGGCAAAAACAATACTCGAAAATGGGAGGGCCAACGTGAACAGGTAAGCGCGAGAGTGGAACTGATTTCGGTGGCCGCTCCAAATCAGTTTGCGAGCCAGATTGAAGGCCGGAAGGGAGAGGAGAGGAGAGGAGAGGAGAGGAGAGGTGCCATTCATCATTCCGCTGACAAATCGCCTCCATCCAACCGGCCAAACGCAATTCGGAAGTCTGAACGGGGACAAGCTGAGCTGCTTGGACATTGCAGTTTTGATGCGCAACGCTAGGATGGTTCGCCTGCTGCAGCAGCACAACGCAAAGGAGAGCTCAGCCTGTAAGTGGCCAGCGCAGTCGCCAAGCATCTCTCGCGCTCGCAAAGCTAACCTGCCGCCTCTGCCGCATCTTCCGCACAAACCGCAGACTTGACGCGCGAGGGCCGCGCAAACCAGCTCTACTCGCTCTACATCGAGGCGCGCCGCCTGGTGGAGGACCTGACGCGTTCACTCGGCTCCTTTGGGTCGGCGGCGGGCCAGCAACAAGCGAGCGTCGGCCAGCCGGCGGGCGGCCAGCTCATGCTGAACACGGGCAGCCTCCTCTCGAGCGCCCTCATCGAGGTGAGTGGAGTTTAGCGCAGGCGAGATTGCCTTAGCCGAGCTCGTGCTAACCAACTGACGCCTGTGCTATTTGCTCGCAAACGCGGACAGGAGAAGCAACGCCAACTCCAATACTGGAAACGGAGACTCGACTTGTTCATGCAGATGCGACTGAACTTTGAGAGGCTAGGTGAGTTTGCGCCTCGTCGCGCACAACCAGAGCAACCCTCAAACTTGACTAACAGTCTAAAACGACCCTCGATCGGCCACCAACCAGAGCTGCCAAGTCCGCCCGAGTTGGTTGTGTTGCAGGTGAAGGGCGAGCGGGCGCTGGGCGTCAAGATAGTGCACTCTCTGCGCGCAAACGGGCGCCTCAGCTCGGCGGCCAAGCCCTCTGGGAATGACTCTGGCCGCCCGTTACAGGAATCGAGCGCCCTGGAGGAGCGCTCAAACTTTGACCAGATTGCCGCTGGTGGCTGCGACGAGGAGCGGCTGGCAGCGAGTTCGAAGTGCGCGCTAGGCGCCAGGTGCTCGCACTGGATGCTGGCCGAGCGGACGAGCGCGGCCAGCATGCAGCCAAAGCGGCCCCAGGTTTTCGGCGCGCAACCCTTCGGTGCGCCCAGGCCGAACCAGAGCAAGCAGCAAAAGTTGGCCGCCTTCAACCAGTTGCTCAGCCAGCAACTGCTCATACTTAGCTACCAGCAAAACCTTGACCTGGCCGCAAACCAGAGGCGGCCGGCCAACCAGGCTGGCGCGCTTGCAGCGGCGCAGGCAAGTCCAGATTGCGAGGCGAACACTCGCTCTAGGCGCCAACTCTCGTCGGGCTCGCCAACCCACTGCTCGCGGCCAAACCTCGACCAATGCCCCTCGATCGCCTTCAAGCTGATGGGCGGCGCCAGCCAGACCAACGAGGCCTCGTTGGCCGAGCGCGCCCACGAGCGCCAACTCATCATAACCAAATACAAAGGTAACACCTCTCTCCTACCTCTAACCTTCTCAACGCCTGAACCCAAACTAACGCGCAACCCAAAAGTCGAGTGGAGCCTCAACGAGCAGATGGAACCAATTGTGAGCTCGATGATAGTCTACAACACAAACTCCTATCCGCTCGAGTGCAGCATTTGCGAGCTAGCAAACGGGCAACTCTACTACGTTCGCGTTGCCTCAGGAAATCACGCCGGCTTCAGCGAGCCCCAAGCGAGCAGTCCAGCCTGTCTCAGTCCCTCCACCTGGCGCCAGATTGAGGGCACCAAGCGGCGCAAGTACGACGAGCAAGTGTTTAGAAAGTTCACAAAACTAATCCTGCTTAACAAGCACCTGCTCGACGAGCACCAAGCCGGCGGCCAGCCAAGCCTGCCGAGTGGCGCCGGAAAGTCGAGCCTAATCAACATGCTGCTGCTGGACGCGAGCTCGCCGGTTGGCGAGCAGCACCTCCAGCAGCGCAACAACCTTGTTGCCGAACAGCAGCAGCAGCAGCAGCAGCCCAGTCTCAGCGTGCGCAAAAATCTCAAAAGCTTCTTCCAGTCAAACTCGTTCAAGTTCCACAAGCTCAACAACCAGAACAAGCGCGGCCTCTACCTGGCCACCGTGTTTTACCATTCGGCTGGCGCTGCAAGCGCCGACAAGCAGCCGGCCCAAGTGTCGCACTTCGCCGCCAAGAACAACGCAGACCGGCTGGTTGTCACCAACGACGACCGGCTGCCAGTGATCGAGGTGCTCAACGATCTCGTTTCCCCTGCCGCGCTCATGAGCGACTTCTACTGGCTGCTCAAAATAAACGGAACCCAATGGATGGACGTCAAGCGCCTCCGCCAGCAACTCCAAAAGTCGCACTCCTCCTCAACTCTCCATCTCAGAATAAAGCTCCTGATTGCGGTTGAACAGATGCAGATTGCGCTTAACACCGAAGACATTGGCCGCCTCTTCCACAAGCCAATCCAAGCGCACGATGGCTCCATTGTTGTTTGCACCTGTAAGCAGGTTTCGAGCACAAAGTTGGTGGGCAACCTGAGCATAAAGTGGACAAATCAGCACAAAATAATCCCAAGACATTTGCGCAAAATCTCAAACTCAATGCTGAGCAATGAAAACTTGGAGGCCAAGTTGGCGCGAGTTTGTAAACGCGACTCGAGCGCCCTCTCTCAGAACCAGCAATTTGGGACGCAAGGCCTTGGTGCGAGCGAGTGCGTTTCGCAAACGGGCTGCCAAGTCCAAAGTACGCAGCGCTCGGCCAGCCAGAGTGCGGCGCTCGGTTTGGTTGCAAGCTCGAGTGTGGCCACCACGGCCGTTGGACTTGCGGCCTCCTCAAGGACTGCAGAGTTGGCCGCCGACGCGAGCCAAGCCAATCCGGCCGAGTTCAAGCTCTGCGAGCTCTGCCAATTTGCGCTAGTCCAGCGCCGATCCACCATGGCCAGCGGCTCCTCGAGCTCAAGCCTGGCCTCCGCCTCCAGCGAGAGCCAGTGGTCGGCCAGCGCGCTCAGCTACCAGGCCTGCGCCGCTCCAGCAGCGCCCGTCTCCGCCAGGTGCGCCTGCACCTGCAACCGGTCGGCCGGCTCCAGTCTGGGCGGCCAAGTGAGCGGCGGCGGCGGCGGCGGCGGCGGCGCCATCGCAAACCAGAGTTTGCTCGGCTCGCTGTCGAGTAGAAACTCGACCGCCTCCGCTCGATCTGGGAGCATCATAGGCACACCCACTCACCACGCCTCCATCGGCTCGCGCCATTCGCAGGCGAGCCAAAACTTTTCCGCCGCCCAAAAGTCCTCCAACTACCTGCTTCTGGCCTCCTTGAGCTTGTACGACTTGCTCCTCTTCCATCTGAACGAAATTATCGACTTTGATCGCACTAGCACCATTCCGTTGAACAGGGGCCTCTATTTGGGTTTCGTGCAACTACAGACGACGGTGGAGTCGATGCGGCTCCTCGTTCCAAGGTCACGGCCTAACATGGTCCCCTGTGCGCGTATCAGGGATAATGCGCACGTTTCGCGCGAAGAGTGGCAACTGTTGAAGGATTTTGCAAACTTCAATGGCTCGCAAACGATGCTTGCTCAGGTTAGCCAGTCAGAGCAAGGGGATAGTCAGCTCAGAACGCCGGCAAACCAAGCAAACTCGACACTCAGCGACAGAGCGAGCCACTTGGGCGCCGGCGAGCGCTCAAACCAGAGCGGCTTTGATAGGGACAGAGCAAAGTCAGTGTCGCCTGGCTTGTTGCAAGCGAGCGCGGCCAACTGCATCCGCCAGCAGCAGGCCGACGGATCTCAACACCGCGATTGTCTGTCCATTTCAGCCGAGCGCATGGTCGGCCAGACGAGCGGCTTGCTCGACTCGAGAGTGGCGAGCACTGAGACTCGCAGCGACACTGACCTCTCGCTTGGCCAAGCGCGCGTTTGCAACCTGCCAAGGACGAGCCAGCAGACTGAGCGCAGCTCAACGGAGGCCGCCAGCGATCCAAGTCTTGGCAACATTTTGGTTGACGAAGTGGAGACACCAACTAACAAGTTGGCCGAGTGTTTCGTTGGCGAGCAACCTGGAGGAGCTCGGCGGGTGGAAGAGGAGAGCAAAGTGGGCGCATTCAATTCGAATCAGCTACAGTGGAGCTCGCGCTCGGCGCACGTTGCGGCCAGTAGGCTAACTTTGAACAGTCTCAAGAGCAACGTGGCGCAAACACCAGAGGAAACCTTTGTCAGGTTAATTGGAAGCGCAGCGCGCAGGTTGCTTTGCGAGCTGAGATCTCGCCTGCCAAAGGTGGCCGAGATTGGCGGCGAGGAGGGCGAAGAGCATTTGTCAATCCTTCAATCGTTGAATGACGATGAAAACAATCGAATCTATCATCTCGAGCTCATTGAGCTTAGCAACCAAGTTAGCTTCATACTCTTGATTCCGGCCGCTGAAAATGTTTGCCCAGTTACCTCGCACGAGAAGTCAAACATTTTGGGCAACAACAAGGAGTACATGCTGTTGCCGTTGCAAATTTTCGAAACAATCCACATTGGAACCTACGAGCCAGAGCTGTTGGGCAAGTACTCGCGTTTGTCGGCCATATTGGAAACTGACCTGATAGTCGCGCAACACGACCACCGACAGGCCTTCTCCTCCAACGAGCTCAAGAGTACAAAGAGACGAGTGAACCAACTGCAGGATATGGTTTCAGTTGCTGACGAGTTTTGGCGCCAAATGCGCTGGATTGTGGACGTGGTCTCGTTTGCGCGCGACAAATCCGCCTCGAGCTCGAACGGCTGCATCAGGTTGGCCACAATTTGGCGCTACTTTGACCTGTCGCCAAGTGCCAGTCTAGATCAACTTCCAGCCGCAAGTCTAGAACAAACAACTGGCCCAGAGTCGGGTGGCCAGCAGGCTCGGCAAGCAGTTGCACCGGCTCGCGACAGTGAGACGCGCTGGCCAGTGAGGGCGAGCAACGATATCAAGCGCACCATCAGTGTTCGCGCAAGAGACTTGCAATCGTCGCTTGAGACAACAGTCCATGATCCAAAGTCGAGCTGCCTGCAAACCATCGACAGTGTGCCCCTAATCAACCTCCAGCACTCCTTTGGCGACCAGCCCTCGCGTCCGAGGGCAAAGAAGCCGCCTGATCCTTCGCCAGTCGAGTTGCAACCAGGTGAGAGCGCCAGACGGCACAGTGGCGGCGGTCTGAGCGTCACTCGGGTCGAATCAACGCCAACCCTGCTGCACACGAGCGGACAAAGTTTTGGTTGCGGGCCAATGGAAGCCAACCGCCGGATCCGTAACATGGCATCCGAGCACGACGACTACAAGGCCAACGACCACATTTGCGACAGCAGCGCAGACATCAACCAGGACGCTCGCCGCCAGCCGGCCGATGAAATCCGAGCGGCCAGTGGTGTCGCTCTTCCGGCCAGAGGGGAGCAGCTCGCGATGAGCGAGGTAAATGTGGGACATGAGGAGGAGGAGGAGGAGGCCATTTACGCTTATCACATATCGCTTAAAGACGCAACTCGAGCCGCCGTTCAACGGAAGAGCTCCCAACAATCGACTCAACCAATCGTTGGCCTCGAAGAACCGTTGACTCCTTGTTCTGGGAAGTTGGAGCTCGACTCGTTGGCCAATCTGCCAGTCCAGTCGACATCTAGTTTAAGGCGACTCGATGAAAGTATTGCTGCGGTTGGAGGCGAGCGCAAATACGAGGCCGGCCCAATTTGGCTCGACATTCAAGGTGCTCGCGGTGGTAACGAGTCAAAACCGACCGCTCGCTCTGGGAGCCAATCCAGCCTAGGAAGGGAGGGCCAGGCCGCTGGAGGCGAGGGGCCCATGTCGCTGGGATGGGTCGATGGGAGCGACGGTGATAATAGTGGTAGCCTTGGGCCTGTGGAACCAAATTTGTGCGGCGAAACAAGCGAAATTGGCTTGCAATCGCGACTAGCGAGCTTGGCAACCAACAGAGCGGCGCTAAACAGTGAAAACGGAAGCAACCGATCCAGTGAGAGCAGGATGAAACATTTTAAATCAACCAATCCTTTCCTCAGCGACTCGCTCGATTTAGAGCGGGCGGATTAATTCAATTATGGTCAATTTAGTTCATGTCCCAGACGACAAATGGACTCAACTTGGCCCCTTGAAGCCGGGTGAGGCGCCAGCTCGCATTCACTGTGTCGGCCGCCGGCGATGCCGATGGTCGACGTCTGAGCTCTGTGATCTAGATAGATGGGATTGAGAGTGAGAG
>Ga0209372_1000301_pt1 | contig 29427 bp, 27 predicted proteins | sample AgamicAtPe_FD_187170 | JGI IMG/M metagenome (GOLD analysis project Ga0209372, IMG submission 187170) | Agave microbial communities from Guanajuato, Mexico - At.P.e (SPAdes) (version 2) | ecosystem: Host-associated > Plants > Phyllosphere > Phylloplane/Leaf | place: Guanajuato, Mexico | collected... | reverse complement strand
TCAGTCCGTGTGAGTCTGTGTGTATCGAACACGTAGGGACACGAGGGAAGAGTCCTTTGTGAGTGTTGATTTCAAGACGCCTTGCGGCTCAAGTTTTGGCCGGTAGGGTGCGCGTTCGGCTTCTTGAATAGACGCCTCTGGCTCGCTAGTCAACGGTCGCAAATTTATACTTCAAGCCACAGCGAGCTCTGCGTGATTCATTACATCGTGGAGCGGCGCCGGAACAAGAAGTTATGTTAGAATCAGAGCCATCAACCTATTGCGCAACCGTGGGATATGGCCGGCTAGTGTTGTCTCTGGAGCCTTATTTTAGTCATCGATTTTCCCATAAAGCCCACGGAACTGATTCAGCCATCGTTTGTCGCTTGGCTTAGCCGAGTTGAGACGCCGAGTGAATATATATTTGCGCTTCAACTTGAAGAATCGTCGTGTCCTTAGAAGGATGCCGTCAGTGGTAACTAGTTAAGCGAGGAGGGAGTTAGGCACAGTTGAGTTGCAATCCGCAATTGAATGGACATTACAGAGGCTTGAGAATGGATTTGACAGGTAAGTAGTAACGATTTTATCGAGGAGTGTGCGCTAGTTTGACTGCTAACACGCTGACCAAGTGCACTAGTCGGCGTGACCTGAGGAGAGGGATTTGGTTTAGAGGATGACAAATTGCGCGACCAAAGTGAAGCGCCTGCTGGATTCAGAAGTGGAGGCCCAAGTTCGAGAGTTGTAAAGCTAAGTTCAAGTTCCCATTCCAATCAGCGGCAAGATTGGCTGGAGGAGCGAGGGCGCTGCGGGTTGGCCGTAAGAGATCGCGAGCTTCTACGTGAAGAGAGCCAAGGGAGTCGACCGGTGGACAAAGTTGGCGGTAAAGATAGCGAGCGACTCTTTATCCAAGTCTACATCAGCGTTCAGCAGCACCGACGCGAGAGAGGGCGGCTCCAGGCGAACATCTTGCGGAAGCCAGTGTCAAGCGGGCCAAGTGGCTGACCTCATTCCCGGGCAAGAGTTTGCCTTGCTTGGCGCATACGCGCCGCCAACTGGCCACCCTGAACACCAACCCAATGGCCCAGTGTTAGCTCAAAGCTCGCGGTTGGATTCCTCTGGAGTGTTGGCCGCGCGAGAGTGATCCAAGGGCTGGTCAATATGGCAGCTTTTGGCCGGCGATTCTTGGGGATGTGTGAAGGGAGGAAGGAAGGAAGGAAGGAAGGAAGGAGGCGCCTTTGTACGCTCCGCTCGTCCCCCGACAACTGCCAGAGTCCCGCCGGATGAGGTTGCCTCGGTGTCCTGGCGAGTGACCTTGACTTTAGTTCCAATGTCACAGCTGCTCGCCGCGAACTTTAAGAGGGAACCGAGATGTCCAGTTGGCGAATGCACAAACTCTCTCTCTCTCTCTCCTTCTCTCCCTTAGTGGCGGGCAACTCGGACTCAAAGGGAGCAAAACCAACAGCCTTGTGTTGCCTCCACTGCTACCTTGCTCGCCCATTCGAGCGAGAGCAGTTTCATATCATTCAGTGGCCGCCCAAACTGGAGCCTCGGTCCGCCGTTGAGTTTGGCCGGCGCCAAGGCTGACGGTGTGAGCGCCAACCATTGTAGCTTTGGCAAAGTCGCTCGGGACTTTAAGAGCTAATTGGCGTTCGTTTGAGAGACCGAGTTCATCGGTTTGCCGACGCCAAAAGTAACTGTTTGCAGTGAAACGGACGAGTCTCGGCTGGACAGCTTGTAAATTGAGTTCCAACCGGTGAAATTGGAGCTAGCAAGGGGGAACTTTCTCGGCTTTCAAGGTGAGAGAGAGAGAGAGAGAGAGAGAGTCCAGCGAGCGGGCGAGCAGGTGAACTTTAGTCTCCTCATTCGCGTCCAGCTAATGTGTTAGCGGCCCCTTTGCTGCCTCAAAGGAGCATGCGTCTACCCGGCTAGTGCAGCTAGTAGCAGAAGTTGGACATCTCAATCGGGAGGGTTAGGTTGCTGTTGTGCTTTGGATTAGTTAGTTTTGCGTGGGCGACAGCGTCTGACTTGGTGTTGCCAGGTTGGCTGGCTAGATTTTGGCTCATGCGCGGTGAATTTTTCGAGCCCAGTCTGAGTGTGGGCGCGAGGCCGAAATTGGGTCCTTGGGCGCCAAATGGGCGAGCAGGCGACTCGGCTTGGCTCCATTCTGCCAGTGCACGAGTGGCGCCGCTGGTCTAGCCAGCCAGTCAGCCAGCCCAGCTAGATAGCGAGAGAGCCAGCGAGTGCGAAAGGATTGCGCACATTGACTGTTGAACAGGCGAGCGGCCCTAGGCGGCACGTAGGCGCTATTGCTGCGAGCAAACGCGTGTTTCGCGTCACATGCTAATGCGCCCTTGTAACGAGCAACCGCCAACGGGAGCTGTCGCCTCTTCGCGCGCCTCCAAAGGCGAGCGAGGCTGGCTGGCCCGCAAACTCGCCCTCGCTGAGCCTCCATCTTGGCCAGCCACCACAAAGGCGAGCCGCTGGCCCAATTGTTGGAGCGAGCTAGCTGCCGAAAGCGGAAGAGGAAGCAAACTGCCGGTGGGCCCAATTTCTTGAGCCCGGGCAAACTAAACTGGAGCGAGCAAAGCGCGCCAGCCGCTAGGTGCCCGCGAGCGCCGCTAGCGACCTGCAAAGCTCTCGGCCGCGCTTGTGGCGCCACCTAGCAGCAACCAACCGAACCACTAAATAATCAATCCATCGCCCGATCTATGCTCAATCTAAATAGCGGAACTTGCGCCAGAAGAGGAACAACTGGCGGCCGCCATCCCCCTCGCCAGCGAGTCGATTGCCGGCAAGTGTAAACAAGGCGCTAAATTAAAACAGGTGACCGTAACTAAACCGGGAACCTCTAAGCCAAAAACGACTCGCGATCTCACCAAATGTAAGTGTTGCCTTTGTTAACTCAAAAGCCTCTGACCTTTTGAGCTCTTGATTGAATTTCAACTCCCAACTGCACAAAGTAGCAAGCGCAAGACAGAGTCCATGCATTAAAAGCGCCGACAAAGAGATCCGCCGATGCCTCCAAGAGCAGAGTATCCGTTTAGATCTGAGCAATAGCGACCTTATTGAGATTCCAACTTTTGTTGGCGATTTAGGCTCAATCTTGGAGGAATTGTATTTGTATAAGAACAAACTTTGTGTCTTACCGAAGGAAATCGGAAAATTAATCAGATTGAGAGAGTTTTCTGTGGCTGAAAATAATTTACAAGATTTACCTGATTCAATGGAATCACTAAAATGTTTGAGAATCTTCGACGCTAGATACAATAAGCTCAAAGAGTTGCCTGGTTGCGTCTATAAATTGAGCGCCTTAACAACATTGCTCTGTCGCTACAATAAGATTGCTTCAATTAGGCCAAGCATAGCAAACCTGAGCCAGCTTACAATGCTTAGTCTTCGCCAGAATAGGATCAAATTTGTGCCTAGAGAAATTGGGAACCTTAAACAGTTGGTCACCTTGGATCTAAACAACAATTTCATCCAGCGCTTACCTGAAGAGATTGGATGTTTAGAAAGTTTGACCTGTCTAGATGTTCAGCATAATGAATTAGTGGAGCTACCCGAATCGATTGGAAAACTGAACAGTCTATCCCGTTTAGGTTTACGCTATAATAAGCTCGAGTGTTTGCCTGATTCCATTTGCAAGTGTATAAATTTGAGCGAATTGAATGTTGAAAACAATCACATTTCAGAGTTACCTGAGCAGCTCTTATTCACTTTAAACGTAAGCAAATTAGTCCTCTCGAGAAACAGATTCACCGCCTATCCAAAGGGCGGCGTTGCCCAGTATAGGAAAATCGTATCCGTTTGCATGGAACAAAACCGCATTGGAAAAATTCCGTTCGGCATATTCGCTCAGGCTGACCAGTTGGTCAAATTGAACATGAAAGACAACCAATTGCAAAATTTGCCCCTTGATTTGGGCCGCTGGTCAAAACTGGAAGAGTTGAACCTCTCGAACAACAAAATCCTAAAGATCCCCGACGACATCCAGCACCTGGAACACTTGGAGAATCTTTCCGCCAGCCACAACCTGCTAAGCTCGCTACCCTACACCATTGGCGCTTTGGAGAGACTGAAAGTGCTTGACCTTGAGGAGAACCAATTGGAATCGCTGCCAAAGGCGGTGGGCAATTTGAGTTCCCTGGAGATATTGGTGCTAAGCTGCAATAGGCTCAAAACTGTGCCAAGAGATTTGGGTCGCTGCACGAGACTAGTGCAATTAAATCTAAGCGACAACCAGCTAACCTACCTGCCCGAAGAATTGGGTAAGTTTCTAGAGTTATACAAGAATTCCCAACCCCTCTGATCTGGCCTAAATTGCTGACAAATTGCGAGTCCACCAACTATCAGGCAACTTGGAAAGTCTAGAAGTTTTACAATTAACGGGAAATAAGAGCCTGCATAGTCTACCTATCGAGCTTGGAATGTGCAGTAGAATGTATGAGCTCGCGTTCGAGGGTTGCCCGTTGACTTGGATGCCACAGGAGGTGATTGCAAAGGGCCAAGCTGCTCTGCTCGCCCATCTGGCCCAGCGCGGAAGCTACGGGGTTGATCGGACTAAAACTCAAGCGGCCAACTGTCCCAGATAGAAGCGGATCTCGACTGGAGCCCCTTTTGATTCAATCGCAAGTTGCTCGACTCAATCATGTGATAATTCTTCCTGAGCGGCAAAGTGATGCAAACAAACCTTGAATATGTCCTCTCCGGTGCTAATAGTAGAATAATTGCGCCATTCAAGAGTGATCCCTGGTCACCTGGAGGTCGTCGGGAAAGCCAAATCAGGTGGCTAACTTGAAGCGCGATCGCCCGCTACTTGATCCCGAGATCGACACTTTCAATTAGGATTGCTCCTGAATCAGCCATCCATTTACAAATAAACGCGCAACTGCAGTTATCTCGGAGTGTTGGAGCCTGTTTTCCTGAAGTTGGGAACTCTGTTGGTGGGGCCGGCGGTAGATGGCGCGAGTGGGCGGCCGAGTGGGCCGAGCTGACGCTTGTGTGCCCGTGTGTGTGTGTGTGCAGATGGGCAGGTCGGCCGGTCAGCTGTTGAGGCCAAACTCGCGCACTGGAGTCGCGGATTGAGTCTTGCCTTTGTTTGCGTCCGCTGGTCCAGGCGTGTCAATCGGCGGTGTCGCGCATGCTCGGCCCGAGTCCAATTCCATTAGATCTCAATCTAGAAAACCTGATTCCCGCGAGTGACCGCGAGCGGAGTCGGCCGGTGGAGGCGCTGCCGGCGGGATGATATTCAAAAAGATGGCCGCCGCGCCGGCCGGCCAGCATGGTGGCGGCCAAATCCGCAAACTCGGCTGCCGAGTGTTTGGATTGCGCGCGAGCGGAAGTGTGCAAATCGAGTTTGGTGGAGCGCGAGCAAGTGGCTGCTGCTGGCGGCGATTAGGGCGCTGAATCATTATTGTCTCCGCCAGCTCGAACAGAGGCGGCGGCGGCGGCGGCTGCGACGAAAGTGGCCCACAAATCAGAGGGCGCGCGAAACACAAACAGGGCCGGTGGCGCAAGTCGAGCCTCCTCCTCCTCCTTCTCAGGCGCCCGGCTCTTCCTTGGCCGCCGCTCGCGCCCATCCGGCCGCCCGGCTTCGGCTGCGACGGGCGCCCACGCTGAGACTGCGGCCGAGTCTTGAGCTGGGGCTGGCCGAGCGAGGGAGGCGACGGCGGGCGGCCCGCCGGCCAGCACGAGCCATGCATCCGAGCTTCCGGCGGCCAGCTCGATTCAAATGGGCGGCGCGCGAGCGATGGCCGCCGGGCGCAGGTTTGCGCGCGCCGAGTCTTGCGCAGGCCCGAGGCTCTCGGGCGCGCAGAGTGGCGAGTTGCGCGCTAAGAGGAGGCCACTGAAGGGCGCAAGTTTGCGGCGAAGCGCGCGGGCGGCGCGCGCGCGCCAAGGCCGCCAATTAAGCCGCCGAGCTGGCCGCTTGGCTCGGCCCAAAGTGGGGCTCGAGGGGGGGGGGGCATCATTTGATATCTAAATTCAATTTAGTGTTAGTGCGGCCGGTTTAAGGGGCGCGCGCGCAGAGCGGCGAACAAGTGGCCAGGCGGCGAGCATATGCGCGGCCCACTCATGCGGCCCGCCGGCCACGCCCAGCCGCGACCGTCGGTCAGCCGCCGCCGCCGCCGCCGCCCCTGAGCGCGCAGCTCATGCGCTCGCAAGCCAAGGCCACTCGAAGCAGTCGGGCGGCCAGCGAGCGGCGAGCGCTCAACTTCATCAACGCGCTAAAGATGGGCAATCATACGTTTTGATCTTGCGCCACAACAAACTCGCCTCCTGCCGCCGCTCTCAACTTGCCCAAACTGGCTTCTGGCCCAACTCCAGGCCGCCCCTCAGCCTCTGAATCTCAAATCCGCGGCCCTAAAGCGAAAAGGTCGAGCGCAGGCGGCGGCCGAGCAGCGCCGAGCCGAGCCGAGCAGGACAGTCGGCGAGGAAGAACAAAGCGCTCGCTAACTGGCCTCTCCGGCCGCGCTCGCAAGTCGGCGTCATCGTCGCAAACTTTGCCCATTTGTCCGGAGTTCAGTGTTGGTTTCGCGCGCTCGAAGGCCCAAGCCAATGGAAGCTCCAATTGAGCCTCCATTGGCGTTCGAGTTCGAGTTTGAGCTCTGAGCTCTGAGCTCTGGCTTTAGCTCGAGTCTCCAAGTTGGAGCCTCCCGAGCTGCGAGTTCCACTTCGCCAGCTCGAAGGCTCTCTCGCGCTCTTTGGCATGCGAGTCCCATCGGCTGGCTGTCGGCGCATTGCGGCCGCTCGGACAAAGAGCAAAACACTGGCTCATTATGTGCCAACTACCTCGCCGGCCGCAGAGTCCGCCCGCTCCAGCCGGCGGCCGGATCCAACGCAATCCGCGCCGGACATATCGGCCGGCCAGCGCCGCGAGCAAGATCATGGCCGGGCGGCGCTCGCAGCGCCTCTCGCGGCGGCGGCCGCCGTCTCTGGGCCCATGTTGCGCGAATTAAGGCTCCCACTTGTAAACAAAAAGCGAGCGGCTTGCAGTGAGCCGCCCTGGTTGCCGGCGGCAGCGGCAGTGGGGCGGCCGCCGCCCGACCCGAACTGAACTGAACCGAACTGGAGTGAACTGGCTGGCCGAGTCCAGCGAGTGAGGCTGGCTCGCGCGATCCATTGGCTGGCCCGCTCTCCGGCCGGCGCTCTGCTGGGCCCGCCGAGTGGGCTCCCACTCGCACTGCTGGCGCCGCCGCCGCCGCCGCCGCCTGCTCGCTCAGTTGTCGGCGCTCGGTCAGGCGGCTTCGGCGGCGGCCGCCGCCTCCAGCAAAGCGGCGTCGCCTGGAAGCCAATGCCAGTGCGAACCGGCAGCCGCGGGCCCAGCGCAGAATCTGGCGCTCGAGCCAGAGGAGCGGCGGCGGCGGCGGCGGCGGCTGGCTGGCTGGCTGGCTGAATGCCCCCAAACTCGCAGCGCCGCTCGCTCATCCTCCTCTCACTTCACTCTACTTCACTCAACTGGCTTCGGCACACTTTATATCCGCGGCCAGCGCGCACTCTACTGGGCGCAAACTCTCGCTGCCTGCGCCGCCGCCGCCGCCGCTCGCAGCCAGCACGCCGCCCGATGCAAATGGTTGCCAGCCAAAAAGCCTGGCCCCGCTCGCCATTGGCAAACTGAACCTCGGAGCGACAACAACAACAACAACCGCGCGACCAACTTCGGGCGAGGAGAGGAGAGAAGAGAAGAGGAGAGAAGAGAAGGGAGGCGACACGACGCGAAGAAGCAACAGCAGCAACACTGAAATGGCCGCCGCAAGAGGAGGGCCGAGCTAGACAAGAGGCAGCAGAAGCAGCAGCAGCAATGACTCACGCGGCCACAGACACGGCCGAGCTCGCGCACATGCGGCTGGTCTCGGCCGCCGGAAGTCCCGCGCTCGAGCAAGTGGCCGCCGGCGCGAGGAAGAAGCGCGGACCGAAGGCTGGCCGGCGGGCGGCGAGCGCCGGCCAGCTCCAGCTGCAGCAGCAGCAGCAGCAGCAGCAGCGGGCGCTCAGGGCGCAGACAAACCAACTGGCCGACCCCTACGCCTTCAGCTGCGACTCGCTCGGCCCGGCCGCCCACTCGAGCGGAGCCCGCAGACAGGTAAGTGTGCAGCCATTAGTTGCGCCGCAGAGAGCGAGAGCGCGGCGAGCGAGCGAGTGAGAGCGAGAGCGCCAGTTTATGCAAATCCGAGGCCCACGGACACGCCAACGAACCCGCTCACCTGGCGGCCACCCTTGAGCTCTGTCCACACCGGAAGCGGGCCGCTCGCCTCGGCCCGGCTAGCTTGGCCGCTGGTGCTTCGCTTGCCGCTTTGTTGAGGCGTCAAATCGACTAATTTGCATTGGCGCCGTTGTTTCGCGCAAGCACACGCACGCACAAAGCGGCCAGCAATCGGAATGATGGGCCCAGTGTTACCTTGCGCGCCCGCACTGGCATGGTCCGCGCGCCAGTTGGCCGCCGGGCCGAGAGATGGCGCCATCTGCCATGACGCAAGCAGGAGCGCCCCCGCTGCTCCAATGGGCGCGCGTGCTACACAAGACAGCTGATCTCGTGCGTCAATTGAAAGTTTGCCGCTGGGGGCGGCGCTCGCGTTAACCCGCTCGCCCCCCCCCACCCATCCACTAAGCCTGGCTTCTCTTGCCTCCTCTTCCAGGTGAGCTCGGCGCTGGTCTTGGCGCAGCAGCGGCAGCGATAGCGACAACTAGCGCTGGAGCTCAGGCCAGCCGGGCGCGTCATTCAATCGGGGGCCCAACTTTGGGCGAAGGACTGGCGTCAAACTGGCCCCTCGCCTTCCGGTGTCGCTGGCTCGGCGTGGGCGGAAGGGGCGCCTTTTTGCGGGCGGCCGTGTCAGGGACAGGCCGGCGGCGGCCAGAGCATCATGCTGCTGGGGCCCCCAAGCTCGTCGGCGCCACACAAATCTCGGCCAAGAGTGCGCGCTTGCCTCAAATTGGCGCGCCCCACTTGCCCCTCTCGCTCGCTCGTCCGCCAGAATCCTTTGTTGCCGGACGGGATGGAGGCTGCGCGCAGGCCACAAGCAGCCCTTCACTCCGGCTGAAAGTATCCAGTTAGCTGGGCCAGTTTTGTCTTGCCGGCCAGCTAGCCGGCCGACCAGCTAGCCTGCCATCCAAGCGGCTGCTCGCTTCAGTTCACAGTTTCATGTCGGCCCAGTTGGCCGGCCGACATGCAGAGTCTGCGAGACTTTTCTTCCGCCAACAGCGCCGACGCTGCGAGCTTGGCCACCGGAGTTCACTCGTCGGCTGCACTGGCGGCCAAATCTAGGTGAGGTTGTTATGGCAACTCCATTCTGGCTGCCCCATCCAACTGCAAGGCCGGCAAAGACAATCTAGCCCAGCGGATTGAGTCCGCCGGCCGAGCAGTGGCAAGTATCCAAGTGGATATACTGGAAAACATTATTGTTGGCCGCCACTGGCGCCTTGTAAGGAGCCGACTTTGGGGGAGGCGGCGAGTGGGAGAATTAGCCGGCCAAAGGCATTTGGAGCGCGACGGAAGCTGCAACCTCTCGGCGGGCCAGCGATGATCGGCGCAAGATGGCGCCGGCCTGGAGCTGGCTTCCTGAGGGGCTAATGATTGCAGGCGCAGGTAGCGCCACTTGATGCGGTTGCGCTCGAGCTTGCGCGCTCTGCTCTCGTCCATTTAGACCGGCGGGCCAAATCTCGGTTACTCCGAGGTTTGTTTATCGGCTAGCACAATTAAATTGCAAGCGCACCGCCTCTGGGGGGCGGCGCCGATTGTGTTGCTGGCCGGCCGCCGCCGCCGCAGCCGCCCAGAGGCCGGGTTTAGAGCGCTCGAGTTATGTAAAAGACAACCTTGATGACTGGCCGAAGCGATCCCATGAACTCAATTGGGCAAAATTCATCCTCTCCCTCCGCCGACGTCTGTCGCTCAGCTGGCAGCTTGACGGGCTGGCCGGCCGGCCGGCAGGAGCCAAGGCCGAGCCTTGTCCTTTGTGGCCAGGAGGCTGCAGACAATTTTAGTTGTGTCTGCTCAGTTTGCAGAGACAAGAGCTGGAGGCTTTGAAGCTGGCGAGATTCTCACCATCATCTCGGGCGAATCTTCCATTTCATGTAGATGCAATTGAATCAGAATGAATGCATCAATCCATTCAATTATCATCCCGCGAGCACAAAACGAGCCGCAGCCGCCTCTGCCGCCGCCGCCGCCGCCGCCACTGCCACCTAGAGTTCAAGCCCCTCAGCCGGCCAGAAATCCCATAGGCTGCAACCTGATGGCCGGCCGGCCGGCAAGTCCGCCCGCCGCAAAGTGTATCCAGCCGGTTCGGTTAGCTAATCGCGGTTAGCAAAAGACACCGGCCGACAAGTTGTTAGCTGTCTCCTCCTTGCACTCCCCTACACAATCCGACGTCCTGCCGGCTGAGCCGGCCGCCGACTGGCCCTCTCTCTGGGCAACTCTGCGCCCGCTGATGGGCCTGCCAGCGAGTCCGCCCTTCCAACTGCTCGAAAGCCGCATCTGGCCAGCGAGCAGAGCAGAGGCGAGGGGCGAGCATGCAGCTTGCCGCCCAACAACGGGCAGCGCGGCCACAGGTAAGCGAGCTTCGGCCTGCAACTAGGAGAGTGGCTAACTAACAAAAACGGGAGGCAAATCGCAGCTTGACACACGATGGCGCTGGATTGTTGCTCTTGCTCTTGTAGTTGGTTGCCTTGTGTTTCGTTGTTCGAGCAATGGCAACGCTGAATTTCGCTCAAAACTGGCCAATGGAGTTGGTGAGTCCGAGTTTTGGCTCCACTCAAACGCTTAGCCTCCCTCAAACTAGACAAACTCGGCCCGGCCCAGCCCAGCCCACTGGCTTGCGAGCAACACTGGCCAAGCTCGTCTGCTGCATCAAGTCGCCATTGTTTGAGTATCGCCTTTTCGATGGATGCCTGTGCTGTCCCCCTTTCTCATAGGCGGCCAGCTTTGCACTTGAGAGGAGGACACGCTCGCCCACCAGAGCCAATGGAGACTGAGCCGGCCTAGCGGGCGGCTCGGATTCAGAGTATGGCGCTCAAAATATAACAAGTCAAGTGACGCCCTCGCTCGCCCACTTGCTTGGCCCGCCGAGCTTGGCTGGACCGGATTGGAGAGCGCCAATGCGGCCGCCATGTCCGCTCGCCGGACTTGGCCGGCCGGCGGGACTCTCGGCAGTCAGCAGCTTCCAGGCGGCTCAGCCGTCCTTCCTATCCTTGCCGCCGCCGCCGCCGCCCAACTTTGCGCGACGAGCCGGCCGGCGACCGTTAGCAACAAATCAGCTGGCTCGATGCTGGATGGTCAAGTGAAGTTTCGCTCGGCTGGCCAATTGAACGGCCAACTGGTATTGAGTTCACCGCTGAGCTCGCTTGCGGCCGACTTTGGCGCCATTGTTGTGGGCCCGAGAGTGGCGCTGGAGGAAGTTGGAGCATAAACATAAATAGTTATCTATGTCACTCAAACTGGCGCCGCCGCCGCCGCCGCTCGCAAGCATCGAGCGCGGCGCCACAGGCCAAACAATGCGCCAGGCGGACCAGCCGAGGAGAGCTCCTGCTAGCCTTTGCCGCCCTCCTCTGCCTCTGCCTCTGCCTCTGCCGCTCGCCCACAGGATCCAGCCAGCGAGCGCGTCAAGCTGAAGCCGTTTAACCTGAACTAGGCCGACCACGAAGCCCCGAACGCGAGTCGGAAGCTCGCGAGCAGCCCAATCCGAATGGCGGCCCATCCGCTGGTGGCCAATGTAAACAAAACTCTGCCCACTAAACCCGTCCCAGGGCGGCCGATCCGCCGGCTAGCAAGCTCGAGGAAACTCGCCGGCCGGCCGCCAGTTGACCGACATTTCTCGCCAAATGCGGCCACTGTAGCGGGCCAAGCCAATTGTGCTTGGACCAGCAACAAATACAGGATCCAGTTTGCTCAACAAGTTCCAAGGAGCCCTCTTCAGGTGGCTCCGTGCCTAGTCGCGCAGAGTCAGCTGAGCCGGCGCGCTTCCTCTCGCCCGTCGCTCGTGATCGCCCGGCTGAGTCCCTGCTTGAGTCGCGGTGTCTTGCCGCCCGCTCGCAGCTCGCCAGCCAGCGATCGCAAGTTGCGAGTTGCCGGCCGCCAGTCGCAAGCCCCGCTCTCGATCGCTCTCGTTTGCCACCCTCTCTCGAGTGGAGCGCACGATCCGGCCGCCCTTTACAGGTATGGCCGCTTGCTCGGCCACTATCGAGCGGCCGCTACTCTGGCGGCGCCCTTTTGCCCCTGCATTTGCTTTGGGCCGCCCGGCCGGCCGCTTAGCTCGGCAAGCTCTGCAAGCTTGCTCGCCCGAGAGAGAGAGAGAGAGAGAGACTCATCGGACAACAAAGAAGTCAGGCAACTCGCGAGTCGCCGGCCGGCCAGCCGGCTAGCTGGATCAGCTCGATTACCTGTACATTTGAATGGTGTTGATGGCGAGTTGGATGGAGAGAAAAGGCTTTTTCTCTCTCTCTCCCCATCCAACTCTATCTCTCCTCCATTCTCTCGCTCACAAAACAACAGCAACTGCAATAAAGTCGCTACAGCAACGCTTGCGACTGGCCGGCCTAGCTGAGAGTTAGCGAGCGAGAGCCTTGGAGACAAGAGGAGCTGCCGATCACACTAGCCGGTTCCAGTTGGCACTCCCGGGATTCCCGCCCTCCACCCTCCAATGGCCCTGATGCCTCTACGAGCGCAAGGCCTCGCCAGGTAAACGACGAGCGTCGTTTGTACTGGAGCCGGTAGGAGACTCGAGCGAAGAAGGCGCCTTAACTTGGAGTTGCGCACTTTGCCCTGCCAGCAGCTTGGAGGAGGAGGCTGAGGAGGCGCTGGCTCACCTGTGCAAGCGCGGCCAGTGCGAGCGGCCAACTGGACGGGCGGCCATGGGTTTGCTTGAGTGTCGGCGCAACTGCACTCTCGCTGGCTGGCCTCTCGCTCGCGAGTCCTCCAGGCCCTCGCTTGGATTGAGCAATCAGCGAAGGGGGGCAGAACTGGCCGACTCAAGCGGCCGCAACTCGTCACTGTGGCGCCGCCTCTCTCCACTCTGGCTCGAAGTCTTGGGCTTGAGTTGGGGCTCAAGCTCAAGCTCAAGCTCAAGCTCAAGCTCAAGCTCAAGCTCAAGCTCAAGCTCGAGCTCGAGCTCGAGCTCGGGCTGGAGCCGAAGCTCGAGTTGAGTGGCCGCCTGCCCGTCGCTCGCCCACCTCAGAGAGCAACCTCAGGAGCCTATTGTGTCCCTGGAGCTTAGAGGGGGCAAGCTTGGGCTAATCAGTGCGCTCAGCGGCCATTAGGATCGCATATTCCAGCTGGACGGCTCGGGTTCGAGCGGCGCCGCTCAGGCTGAGGCTGCAACGGATGCGGCCAGCAAGGAGGCGATCCAGTCTGGAGCTGGCCAACGACAGGCGAGCCGGTCGGCCCGCCTGAGGACACAATACGCGGATGGCCTGCGACTTGCTCCCTCAGAGTGGCCAGCTGAGCCTCTCCTCGAAAAGACACGGATCTGGGCCGGCCGGCCGATGGAGCGGCGCCAGTCAACGCAGCTCCAGCCCGGCTGGCCACAGAGGCAGCAGCAGCAGCAGCGGCCGCCGCCGACGACAATCAAGCTGGTGCCGCTCTAGATCCACGAGCGCGGCTCCGGTTGGCGGCCAGTGGGCGCAGGCGCAGATTGGGCCGTCGGCGCCGCTCGCGAGCTCGGGGGTCGCTTATCAAATTACAGGCTCCAGCTAACCTTGAGCTCGCGCCCACCGCCCAGGGAGGCGCCCACAGCGACCACTCTCTCGCCCGCTCCTCTGCTCCATCCTGGGCTCGCTTGCCACTGGAGCGGGGGGCCCAACGAGCTGAGCCGCCTTTGGGCGCTCAAAAACTTGAAGGTGAGCTCAGATTGAACGCGCCGCCACCTTTGGGCGCGTAAGTTTGCATCCTCCAGTCTCGCCAACTGGATGGATCCGATGCGAGTGGCCGCCAGCCACCCCGGCGAGACTGGTGCCGCAGTCGCAGCTCGCGGGTCGCGCCGCTCCTCAGTCCGCTCGCACTAGCGGCTCCCTGCTGCTGCTGCTGCCGCCGCCGCCGCCGCCACTCGTCCTTTCCGGCCGATTTGTGGCGCCAACACTCTGGCAGACTAGCGAGCGTAGTCGATTTTGCGCAATCCTTCCGGGCGCCAACGCAAAACAATGCCACTCGAGGGGCCGCCGGTTGCGTGGCCACAGGCGCGGGCGCTCGCTGCCGACGAAGCCTTCGGGCCCAAAGCAATCGTGTGCGTTAGACTAGGAAATTAAGCCAGCTGCTTGGCTCTCCGTCGGGCCCACGAAGGACACTGCGCTTGCAGCTCCCCGCTAGCCGCGAGCAAAGTTCAGCGGACCAACCGGCGGAAGTGGCGCCTGGCTGGCGGTTTGGCCGCGGCCAGAGTGGCGAGTTGTGGCCAGAGCATATGGAGTCCAATCAGCGCCGATACTCGGCCTAAAATCTGGGAGGGAGCCCGAATCTAATGTGAGTGGAGAGAGCGCTTTTCTCCGTTGCGGTCGCTAGCCGAGTGCATGGGCAACCAATGGGCGGGCAGAGGGGGGGGGGCGCTGTGTTGCGGCCGCTCCCGCGCAGGTGAGCTTGTGAGCGAGCGAGCGAGCGACGCGAGGGCGTGGCCGCTGCCCGAGCGCGGCGGGGGCGTGTCGAGGGCGCAGGTGGCCTTGCGGCGGCTGGACGGCGTTTGGAGGCTGCAGGTTGCGTAAGCGGCGAGCGGGCCATCTGCTCTGCGCGCCGGCCGCCGCCGCCGCCATTGGCCGGCTAAGCGCGCAAACAGGGCGCCCTGCCCGAACCGTCGGGCTGCACTGCACTGCACTGCGCCCGGCTGGCCAACGCAAGCGCGCGGAGAGGGCGGCCAAACTCAGAATCCTCCATCCTATTGAATGTACCAGAAATTGAATAGCAACAGAGCCATCGCTTATTGTTGTTGCTGCCTTCCTATTCCATTTCATTCCATTCCGTTCGGCTAGCTTGCGCCTGCGTTCGAGTCCCTGTTGGCGGCGCCGCGGTCGCCGCAGTTGCCGGCCTCGTCGGCGGCGGCGGCGGCGCCGCCACAGCCGCTGTCAGGTCAACTTAGGTCATTAGCATCTCTGTTTCTCTTTAGCCATGGTTGCTTTTGGCTGGCCGAGCGAGCGAGCGAGCGAGTGAGCAGGCGAGCTGCCAGCAGCCCGGCTCAGGCGGCCGCTCTCGCTTCCTCTTTGTTGGCCGGCGAGCGAGGCTGAGCCGGCGGCGCCGCCAAGTTGATGCTCGCGTCTTGGCCGCCCAATCGCCGGCCACTGCGCCAGCTCTCCCTCTCTCTTTCGCCGAGCGCAATTTCCAAATTTAGCTCCAGCTAAGCCCAAAATTAGAAAGTCCCATTCTAATTGCCGACTCACTCACCTAAATGAGCCCGCCTGTAACTGGACTCGCGCGCTTCCGGTTCGGTTTGCCGGCCGCTCGGCCAGCTCGGCGGGTGATGTTGCGCTATGCGCGCGCCCCTCGCCGGCGGCCTGCGCGACAAACAAGTGGCGCCGAGTGTCGGGTGTCAGCCGGCTCGGGCGCAATCACGCCCGCAACCGCGGCCAGGTGTCGCCCCTGGCGGCGGCCGCCGCCTCAAGCGCAGGCCGACAAATGGTGGCCGGCAAACAATTGATTCAATGGGATTGAACCGTTTGCGTCAGCGAGCCCACAAGACTCGGCGGCTTGTTTGCCCAAAAGGAGGCGCACTTTGCTCGCCCCCTCGGCCGCCGACGGAGCTGCACTGGAGGCGCCCGGCTGCGGGTTCACTTTTAGTGCTGGCGCTGCGCCGCCACTCGCCGCCAGTCTATTACTCGCACACTCGCCGCGCATCCCCCGACTCGGCTCGGCTCGGCTCGGCTCGGCTCGGCTCGGCCAGCTGCCGCCGCCGCCGCAGCCGCCGAGTCGTTTCCGCTCCCGTTTGCGGCTCTGCGCCGAGCTCGGCCGCGGCCAGGCGACTGGCTGGCGGGCCCGCCGATGCGCCAGCCGCCGATTGATTTCCAAACCCGAACCCAACTGGCCGCTCGCTCGGCCGCCGGAAGCGCGCGCGCGCCCCCCGCCCCAAAGGCGCCCAACATCCAGCCATCGGCCGTGGCGCAAGTTTGCCAAGGAGTTACAATCTGACAGCAAACTGGTGACACCTTGAGCGGCGATGGCGCTTGTTAGCTCCAGTGGAGGGAGGCTAGCTGGCTGGCTGGCTGCGTAACAACTGTATTGCGCTCGCTTTGGCCTGACGAGCAGCGGGGCGCGAGGTTAACACAGTGTTGAGTGGAGTGCGCATACGGCCGGCCCATTGCTCAAGGCGGCGCAATGGGCCACTACTGCGCGGCCAAGACACACTGCGCTCGCCTGTGTGTGTGTGTGTGCGCGCGCTCTTTTGTCGCCCTCCATGGACGCCCAGCGGCGTAAGCCGGCTTGAGTCGCTTGGGCGCATCGGTCGCAAGCGCACAAGAGCGCGCGAAAAACTCAGCGCAAGTTGAGTCAGAGGTGCGCTTGTGTGCGCGCTGGCCAGCGCTCGCCCAACACAAACACACACACACACACACACACACACACACACACACACACCCTGGCTTCAATCCAGCAGCGGCGGCGGCGCCGAGCGGGTCTGCAAAGGCGCAGCCGGCCAGAGTTGGCAGCTAGCGATGGGGCAAGTTTAGTGCCAAGGCAAGCGAATGCAATCCAATGCATGGGCATGGGCATGAGCTTGGGCGGCAGCAAGGCAACGGCGGCGCCAGCAGCAGCAGCGGCGGGCGAGTTTAGTGCACAAAGTGCGCTGAGTTTGCATTCAAATCCGACTGAACCGCACTCTGCGAGCGGCGGGCTCAGCGCTAACAACAACAACAACAACAACAACAATTTGAAACTTCAGTTCATTTCGGGCAAGCTCGTTCGTTCACTCGCTCGCTCGCCTGCTCAACTCTCGAGCTCCATTTAGTTGGCTCAGTCTCCATCTGCACACCGTTCGCTTCGGACGTCGCGCGCAAACACAAGCCAAGGTGTTCGACCCATCGAGCATTAGAGGCGGCCGCCGGAAGAGGAGCACGAGCGAGCGCCGGCCAAGCGGCAGCAGTGGGCCAGCCAGCCAGCAAGCTCGAGTTGGGGCCACCTGCGAGCGGGCGAAGTTTAAGGCGCGCCAATGAGAGTAGCGCTGAGAGCGAGCTGAGAGGCCGAGAGACAAGTGCCAGCTTTGGGCGCCCGCAGAGGGAGCCAGCTGACATTGGGCGAGCAACCGAAGAGAGAGAGAGCAGTTTGGGTCTTGCGAGTCGGGCGGCAAATCAGCGCCTCGAGGCCAGGTGAGCGGCGCCCACGGCTGACCTGTCAGTGTGCGTGCGTGTGTGTGTCTGTGTGTGTGTGTGTGCGCGCGCTCGGCGCAGTGCTGGCAAGCGAGCGGGCGAGTGAGCACATGCAATTGTTTTCCGCGGCCACCGATTGGCCTCGGCAGCCAGAAAGTGATGCGCCCGCGAGCAAGTGGAGCAGCAGCAGCAGCAGCGGCGCCGGCCTCGCGGGCTCCTCGGCGGTGCACCACTTGTGTGTGCGCGCGCAAGTTCGCGCCCCTCCGCTAGCGAGCGAGCGCCCATTTCTCTTTGCCCACTTGGCCTCGAGCGCGCCAACCCCCAAGCTCGTCCGCGGGCCAATCCAAGCGACACCAACGAGCGCCTCCTTGAACTAACCGACGACAAAACCCAAATTGCCTCCCCCAAACGCAAAACGAACCCCGCGCTGAACTGAACCGAACACTCAACTCAAAAAGCAGCTCGCCTTCGAGGCCAACTTCCCTGGGCTCGGCTCAATCGGCCACACTGGCGCCGAGCTCCAAGTTAACGGACTCTACCAGCAAACCAGACAGAGGGCGCCTCTGCAGGGCGAAGAGGTGAGCTGCGAGCGAGAGCAAAGTTTTGAGGCAGAATTGAAGACAGCCAGAAGGAATCGAGTGACGCAAAAGCAGCAAGCAAACGACAGGCAACTCGGCGCCAGCTTGAACCAGATGATTGCGCACCAGCAGCAGCCAGCGCCGCCAGTCTCTGCCGGCCAAGCGCCAAGGCTGGTGCAGCAAGGGATGCACTCGCATTCGCACTCGCAGCCGATGCCCATGCAGCATCAGCAGCAGCTGGCCATGAACCAGCAGCAGAGCCACTTGAGCCACCACCACTTGCAGCAGCAACAGCAGCCTCAAGCGGCACCAATGCACCAGCAACAGCAACACTACTATGCCACCGACCAGCCCCATTACGCGAACCCCAGCGCCGAGCTCTACCCGCAGACGCGCCCCCACCAGCCGCAGCCGCAACCGCAGCTACAGGAACACATGCTGGCCGCGGGCCCCCCGCGCTTTGCAACCAGACAGGCGGTGGCCCCGGCGCAGCAGCAGCAGCAGCAACGCCAGCAGGCGCTCGACCACCGACTTCCGCCCGCGAGCGCCTACCAGGCGCAGGCGGCCCAGCAATATAACGCAACACTTGATCAAGCACAAGCGCAAGTTCCTCCCCAGCAGATTCCGTATCACCACCAGCAGGTGCCTCCGGCGGGCGCGCTGATGGGCGCCGGCTACTTGGAGCAGCCGTCGGTGCACCAGCAGCAGCAGCCGCCGCAGCCGCATCAGCTCCACCAGCAGAGGCCGCTGGCCGGCCCCATGAGCCGCCAGGCGCCGCAAGTGCAGCAGCACCAGCACCTGATGCAGGCGCATCCGGCGCCGCACGAGCAGCGGCTCTACCCGAGCCAGCAGCAGCCACCAGTGAGAGCGCTCGATCGGATGGGCGGCCATCAGGTCCAGCAGCAGCAGCAGCATCAGCATCAGCAGCAATACGCGCAAGTGGCCCGCGAGCAGCAACTTCCGGGCCAGCTCATGGCGCCGAATCAAGCAAGTGCAAGCTATCCCAACTCCTCGTTTCAGCCAACCGCCTACCCGGAACTTGAGCAGGTGAGTAGCGGGTCACAGGCGGAGAGTCTCGCCCCCAAGCAGCACCCTCTAACCGGAAAGCTCGACCCAAACAAGCAGCAGCAGCAGCAGCAGCAGTACCAGGCCGGCTCGTCGACGCTTCTGCAGCAGCAGCTCAACAGGCAGGCGGCGGGCCGCTCGCTTGGGCCGCAGGTGTCGCGCCTGAGCTACGGGGGCCGCGCGGGTCCCGTGGCGCCGGCGCTGCAGCCGCTCGGCCCCCTGGCGGCGGCAGGCAAGCAGACGCGGACGCGCTACGAGCAAGCGGAGCCGGCGGACGCGTACGAGCCGAACGGGGCCAGAGTGAACCCAGCGCCGCGCGGCCTCCACCCGCCCGACTCGCCCTTCTACGCCGGCCCGAAGCAGGCCCAGCCGCTGGCCAGGCTGCCGGCGGCGCACAGGCCCCAGGCGCAGATGGCGCCCGCAATGATGGAGCAGGGCGCCGGCCAGCCCGCCCTCCTCGGCAACCCCACGCCCCCCCTCACGCCCACCTCAAACCCCACTCATCTGGGCACGCGGGCCGCCAGTCTGAGCGGCGGCGGCGGCGGCGGCGGCCAGGCGCTCGCGGATCATCATCAATGGTAAGTGTGCGCGTTTTCGAGTGTTGTCGCAACAAGTGGAGTTTGTTTACGTGGCCGGCGGGCATGTTTCGCGCCGCTTTAGCGTCATCCAATTCGTCCCCGCGAGCGGCTAGCAGTGCGACAGGTGCAGCCAGTGGCGGCGGCGGCGGCCTTGCCCGCGCGGCCATATTTCTCCTCACCTCACCTCTCCTCTCCTCTCGTCTCCTGCGTGCGGCGAGCAGCCAGCCAGCCAACCAGCCAGCAACCGGCTCCTCGCGGCTGCCTGGCGCTCGCTGCCAGTCGGCGTTGCAAGAAGGTCGCCGGCTGTCGCCGAGTGGTGGCATTTGCGCGGCCAAGGGAGGCGCGGGCCACCTTTTGTTGCCGCCAACGAGTTCTGCCTCTGCTTGGCGCCAGTGAAAGCGACGCGCATTTGCGCCGCCCGATCCAGCGGATCCGCGGCACTGGCGCAAGCGAGCGCGCACAAGCCATCTGGGGTGAACAAGTGTCGACGCCAACACAAAGAGGATCCATCGCTCGCCAATTCGCCATCGCAGCCACCGTTGGCTCCGCAGAGACTCGCTGGCTTGGCGGCGGCGGCGAGGACGATCAGCCCGCCAGTCAGGTTAATGTAAAACTGAGCGCGCGCAAGAGACGCTGCCGCCGCAGCAGCAGCAGCGGCAGCCACAAGCCGAGCCAGCGCGCCGCCCTAAGGCAGTCGCCAGGCCGGGCGCACACACAATACAAGGTCATCGCCATGTGTTAATCATAACCATCCCGGCCGGCTGTAGCTCGCGCGCTCAGGGGCGCCGGTTTGCGGGCGCCAGCCTCGCTGCCACCCAAAAGTGTTGGCGCCCGAGACAACAATATGCTCGAGTTCGCGGGCTGAACTTGATCAGAAAGTCGGCCAACGGTGGCGACGACCCAAGTGGAGGCCTGCAGCCAGCGAAGCGGCCTCAGCTGTGCGCCAAAGTTGGCCAATTTTGGGGATCCCGAGCGGAGAGTGCGGCGAACATCTGCGCACTGCTGCCAGCAACGAGCAGCCAGCAGCTAACAACAACAACAACGACAGCGACGAGCTCCCCTGGCGGCGAGCCCGTCAGGTAGAGGCGGGCGGAACTGGCTGCCAGTGCGAGATTCGGCTGACGGGAGAGAGGGAGGCTGCTGTCGCTTGCGTTGCCGTTGCCATTGCCCCTGATAATCAGCTCGGCGAGCGTTGGCGCGCGATTGCCGGATTTGCATGCTCTCTCTCACTCGCTGGCTGAGGCAGGCAGGCAGGCAGCCTATCTCGCTCGTTGGCCTAGCTGGCGCCGCTAGAGCGCTCGCAGCGTCACCGGCTGGCGCAACATGATAGCCGAGGAGGGGGCGCAACTGCGCCAACCTAGCGCCAAGCTCGCTAGGGCCGCGCGAGCCTCCCGCGGACGGCTCCACCTGTTGCCAGACGCGGGCGGCGGGCAGCAGCCGAGCGGAGCTAGTTAGCGAGCCCCCGGCGCTGCCGACCCCTCTCGCTCCGAGTGGCAGTGTTGGAGCCGAGGTGGCGGCGCCGACTCAGCGCGCGCGCCCTCCACATCCAGTTAGGCGGCTCCAGCTCGGCCGTCCGGATGCCCGCGCTCGGCGCTCATCTCGCGCCCAGAGCCCGCGGTTGCAAGCGCCTCGCCCAGCCTAACCTCGCCCGGCCCAACCTAACCAGCTCGCCTCGTAGCGGCCGAGAGGGGGGGGGGAATTATCACTATTATCATGATTATCAGCATACAAATTCTATCTCCTCCTCCTTATCCCAGCCAATGGCGGCGGCCCATGTTAAAAAGTTGACGCTAACTCGCGCTCACGCCCGACAATCAGTTGTCTGTTGAACAATTTTTGCGACACAGCAGCAAGCTTGCTCGGCCAGAGCTTTGAACAGAGGAGAGGAGAGGAGAGGAGAATAGAGCTGAGCCGAGCGCACTAGGCCGCTGGCTTCCATTGCCAGCCAGTCGGCCCTTCAAGTTGCTTTCAAACTGGAGGCTGACTCGCGATTCCTCCCTAGCTGCTGGCTGCTGGCTTGCCTGACTCGGCTGCCTGCGAGCCGGCCGAGCCCGGCTCAGCTCAGCTGTGTTCAGCCAGCTAGGCGGCGGCAGCAGAGGCAGCAACAACAACAACAAGTCGGCGCCATTGAGCGAGCTACTCGCCATCCCTCCAGCTAAGCGGCCCGCTCAGCGCGCTACTGCAGCCGCCAAGCTAACGCAGGAGCCGCCCGCCGGTTGGCCTGAAACACAACCCGCCAGTGCCAACCAACTGCGCCGGCTACACTTTGATTCACTTCAATGGGAGGAAGGCAGACGAGCCACTTGTGCGAGTTTTGAGCCCGAAAATCAGCCAGCAGTTTGGCTGGTTTCATCTATCGATCAATGCGCTTTGAGCGGGCCTTCGCTCGCTTGAAGGCGCCAGCCGAGCGCTGAACACCAACTCACGGCTCAATTGGCGAGCGAGCGAGCAAGCCAGCCAACAAGCCTGGCCGGCGAGAGGGGCCAATGTCATCGCAAACAAGCGCCAAGCAGCTGCTCGCCAAGCTAGCCTGTCGCCTGTTTGGAGAGAGAGAGAGAGAGAGAGCACTCGAAGCCAACTGTCGTGCGCGTGTGTTGCTTTGGAGGCAGCGTGAACGGATTTGCTGCGACGGCAAGCCCATTGCCGGCTATCCCCTTTTGAGCTCCGGCTTGAGTTCGGTTTGTTTACACTTACTCAACTTGCTTTCCCTCAAATCGGTGCCACTTTTGCCCGAGAAGCTCGCTAGCCTTGCCTGTGCAGTCCGGCCAAGCTACCTGCCTTGGAGCTGGGCGCCGCCTCCCAAGGGCCGGCTGGCGCACAATGGCCGCCAGCTTGGCCAGCCGGACTGCTCGGCCCGCGAGTCCGTTCAAGTGTCCCCGTCCTCCCCTCCGCCTAAAAGCCATGCGCCTTTCTCGACTCAAACTCATCCGCCTAGACTGGCGCCTCTCTCGCTCGGCCAGCTGAGCCGCCGAGGCTCGATGTTCAAAATAGCATGGCCGCACGATCGCTGACGTAACCAACTCGCACCAAAAAACCACAGGCAAGCTCAGCATGGAATCCTGAACGAGCACCTACAGCAGCCAACTGGCTACCAAGCGGGCGGCCCCCTAAGCAAACAGGCCGGCATCCAGCAGCAGCAGCAGGAAGGCGGCGCCCTAACTGCAAACCAAGCGCGAACAATGCCAAAGAGCAACATCCCCTTCCAGCACCAGTTTCACCAGGCCGCCAACAGTCGCCACCATCAGCACCATCATGCACAATCTAGTCAAGCCAATCCAATTGGACCGTCGCCAAATCATCCTCACCACCAAGTAGCGCCTATGGGTAAGTTGGCCAACTCTTGGCCCCATTTGCTCCTCTGCACGGTCGCCAACTGAGAAATCGCCATCCAACTAACAAGTTCAATCCTTTCCTCGCAAACCAAAACCAACGCAGCAGAATTGATGCCAACACCGAGGGGCCAAGCAATGGGCGATCTGCCCCAGCATCCCGTGACTCCTAGTCAGACGCGACTTACCCTACCATTGCGCGACTCGCCCATTTTGGGCCCATTCAGACTCGACCATGATGCGCAATTCACCTCGAAGGTGTTCCACGTTGAGCCGCAACTGTTTGAAACTTTGAGAAAATCTGTTGGCTTAAATACGCAGACGGCCGCCGTTATACAGGAGCTGCAATTTTGCGCCAACTTGGTAAAACAGCCAACAGGTAACTCGCAGGGCGACAGCCTGTTGGCATCAAACAACCAGCTCAACGCTCAGGTCAAAGTTTGCAACTGGCCAGAACACTTCCAGGTGTCCATAAACCAGAACATCGTTCACTTGGATCGCCCTAAAACTGGCCACCGGGCGGTGGATGTCTATGGGCTCTGTCGGCCTGGCGATAACGTGTTGGACATCCAAGTCAACGATTGCTATTGCGTAAGTTTGGCGCTAAAATCTGCACCTCTTTTGTTAAACAATGAAACCTAACCAAACCTTTAACTCTGTCCAAAACTAAAACCTTAGACGCACGAGTTTGTCTTGGAGGCCGTGGATAGACCAACGCTGAAAGCTTTCATGAACAGTTGCTTCAAGAGCAGATTGTTAACCTTCGAGGGTTGCACTCAGAAGATTAAGTTCAACTTTGGCACCCCAGGTTTTCTGGTTCAGAGCCAATTCTTGAGCCAAACTTTTGGAATCTACAACGAATACGTGACTGATTTTACGCTTGGCACCGAGAAAACTCGTTGCAAAATTTCCCTCAGATGTCCCATCACTGGCAGACGGATGCGAACGCCAACTCGGGGCCACAATTGCAAACACTTGCAGGTAAGCATCAACCAGCATGAAAAAGACATTGCAGTAACTCGACAGCAGTTACTAACGAGATAAACCTAAACCTCCGCCTTGAACGAGCAGTGTTTCGACCTTGAGAGCTTCTTGTTGACAAACAAGGATCGAAGTCGATGGAATTGTCCCATTTGCTCGCTGCCAATTCCGTTCAACATGCTTGAATTGGACCAGCACCAAATGAACATTTGTCAAGCCATGTTGGAGATCCTCGATACGGATGAGGTTCTCATTGATGCTAGCGGCCAGTGGCAAACCTACTATGGACCCATAAGACAGCAGCCAATGATTTCAAGCCACCAGTCTGTTATGCAAAGCACAGCCAAATCAACTGGCACCTACCACCCGCTGGCGCCTCTAGCTAACGGAGCAAGCCAGGCTCCAGCCAGCCAACAACCTATGCGGCCAATGAGCGGGCCCACCATGACATCGGCAAGCAGACAAGCCTCGCTAGGATCATGCTCGCCAGCTTCCTGGGACAATCACCTGGAGTCAGCGCCTCAGATGAGCCCCGTTCGTCGGCCGGCCTCGGCAATCAGCCAGCCAGCTGGAAGAAGATCGGCCGACGCCTCTCCGCTTGCTAAGAAACCTTATGCTGGCCAGTACGCCCAAGGAATGAGCCAGCCAGCGGCTGGTCCGCAACTACTTGGCCAGCCGCCTATGCCTGCCGGGTCCACCTTCCTAGCAGGCGACTCAAGCTCCCTACTGAACGATAACACCGACGACCTTAGCCCGCTCGCCGCCATGGAGAGGACCATCATTCAGCACGAGCAACAGATGGGCCCGCCACCCTTTGACCCGAACAGTCTCACCTCGGCGCCAGCCCGATGTGCTACATCTAGCACAGGCCAAGCAAACCCCACGATCTCGCAAAACCAACCCGACCTATCGGCGGCCGCGACCAACTCAATTCAAGTGCCAGCGCCAACTGCGCCGCCAATGATCCAATCGAGCCCAGAGTCTCGGCCCCAAACCCTCCAAGCCTTCTCGCCCATTTCACATCAAGTTCCGAGTCCGGCCGCTCGAATTGTTCCCGCCTCACCTCAGCAGCAACAGAGGGCGCTCCAGACTGTCTTGGCCGACCCCTCGCCTCCATCGCAAGCCCAACAACAAGCAGTGCAGACAACGAACACCTCCACCTCAACTCCAGCAACCCCATCCTCCTCTTCGCTTCTCGTCCATGGCGGCCCAGAAACGCCCGCAACCCCAGGCAACTCGATGGGCCAACAACAATGCGGTCCAAGCTCGGCACCAAACATGGGCCAGAGCGCGCATTTGGCCTCAACTGGCGCCAGCTCTGGCGGCTTGCAATCTGGCGTCGATCACCAGCCACTCTCGAATGGCTCTGCCTCGGCTGCCTCAATCACATCCTCCTCCACCATGACCCCAAGCGGCCAATCATTGGGCAGCGTTGGCATGGGCGGCGACAGTCGGTGCGGAACTGCACCCTTGCAGGGTTGCGGAAGTCTCGGCTTGGACGATCTCATGTTACCTGGCGGCTCCAGCCAACCGAATGCGGGAATGTTGCAATTCAAGCAGTCGCTTCAGGATAATTTGGAGGAGAAGAACGATATTCTGATCGGAAAGTTGATGATGGATTCAAATGAGTCCATCTTGCGTGAGCACGGAAGTGGTGAGCTTGCAATGGCACTCGAGGAGGCCGATTGGAAGCAGCAACTCGATCGCGGCAAGTCTGAACACTTGGCAAACTTTCTAAATGAACCCTTGATGAAGAAAAACCAACAGGAGCACTATCAGAACAGTGCATCGAGCAAGATGCTCTCGGGCGGCTTGAATCCGAGCGACGACGAGGGTAACCAATCTCATAGTTCAAGTCCAGGTCACAATGGGGACCAGATTGACTTTGCCAACTATTTGGACGCCGACGCAGCCGATAATGGTGCTGGTTTACCTCCGGACGACAGTATTTTGGACCTATTTGAGCGTTAACAAGTTTCAGGTTAGACGATGGAGAGTTGGCAAAATTTCTAGACCACAAGAATGATTGCGATTGTGATAAGGATATGGCGGTTTAAAAGTGACGGAAACTGGTGGCAAAGTTTGACTAACTTGAGGAGAGGAACCTGGAAATAATCCATTTGGCTCAGGCCCATCGGATTGGCTGCTCGTATTGGAGAGGAAACTCAAACTTGACGAGCAGTCTTGTTTTTAAGTCAGAAGTATGATTGCGAACTTGATATTAAGTGTCGATAACTTAAAACTAAGGCTGGGAGAGAAGGGGCCGCATCCAAGGGAGTTGGCTGGATGAGAGTGACCAGTTATACTGCTTCAACAGGTCATTGTTGTTGTTGTTGTTGAATTCAAGGTGGGACAATATAAATTTGTATGCTCAGCTGAATTGACAAATTCCGTTGGTTTCCAATCAAATGCTGTTCAATATAGATGTACCCAAAATTTAAATTGTTGCAACCAAGTTTGTCACGAATTTTCTTCCACTTTTCTAAGAGCTTCCGATCCAAGTATTGAGCCTCTCTTGCTCTCGATCTTGATCGGCAAGTTTTCGTCGCTTCGAGTTACTTTGTTAAGGATCGCTCTGGTCAAGTTGCTATCTCCATCTCGTTCACCTATCGCCAACTTGGAGGAGTTGGCACTGAGATAAGCTTCAACCACGAGAGATAGGAGCCCTATGAACTTTAACATGCTTAATAAGATGGGATTGTTGGGGGAAAGAGGCTGAGATTCTTTGTTTGAGATCAACATGACCAGGAGATCAATGGCCATGGCCATAAAGACAAGAGATCGAATTCAATCTTTCGTTTGAGAGGAGGAGACGATTAGTTCATCGAACACAAAAGTTTTGGTTCAAGCAATGTGCTTGTTTGACCCAACTTACTAGCCTGAGCATTGTTTGTCAGGTTATGTTGCAGCTTGGAATGAAAACTCTGGGCACCTGGGTATGATTCACAAGAGTTTCCCTGCTCAAGGTTAGATGATTGGCCATATCGACAGATATAGAGTGAGCAGCCGATTGACAGTGAAGCTCAACGTGTTGAACAGCATTGCCGGCAAGAGGAAGCACATGTCCCTATTGGCTCTGGTCGCGAAGATATGATTAGAGTTTCAATTAACCCGGAGGATAGCGTGTAGCCTAGGTCCTGTTTTAGGGTTGAACTTGTTGCCGATACAGGTCCAAATTCAATCGGTCAAACTCATCGTTCTCCCTCGCTCGTCTTACTCTCCAAGATAGAGGATCAATATAACAAGGAGAATTTCAAGACAAACACTCAGCTGCCAGCCTCGAACATAAATCCATTGAAACGAGCTGATTTCTTACTTGAGATCACTTGGTCAGCCTATCGCCGATCAGTTAGTCTATGGCTCCGAGATGCTCGATTAAGAATCTTGTCTGGCCCTGAGGTTGTTGCGCCGCTAATTGATGGTGGTGGAACAGGTAGAATTTTCATAGCATTCAGCAAAAATTGTATTTCGAGCTGTTTCATTGATTGAGTGAGTATATCTCGGATTTGAAGCATCTTCATCCGTCTTCGATCGTCACATATTGCCGCTGCAGCGAGACTCCAAAGGTTGTGAGAACAATCTCATTCTCGCCTAGTTTGATGGCCGTCTCGTCGATCCTCATGGCCACATCGTTTTGACCAATTAGATGGTCGAGGTTGAAAGGTTAATCTAACTTGAGAACTATCGTTGCTCCTCACTCTTTTAGTCTGATTGACCAACTCGATACGCGTTCCTGCTCAAAGGCCTAGTCGCAAATTAGAGACCGTTGGCAGGAGGTCAGATTCTATCTAAGACGAAGCCCATGGTCGCCGATCCAAGCTCACGCTACCAGTGCGAGAACTATATGTCTAGTCAGCTGATAGGGAGAGCTGGGCCTAGGTCTGCCTTATAGTGCCGTTGGTTGGGATTGGCCGCGCTCTCAGATACGCACAAGCAGCTCGTCTGATGCAGACTGCTGAAGAAAACTAACCGAAGCAGACGACATGCTCGCCTTCACCTGTTGGTCCAGTCCCATCGTTCTAAAACCTAGTTGTAAGTATGGCGGATGTGGACACGGCAAACCCTCGAGCGGCCATCGAGCAGCCAGCCACTAACCCGAACTCAGAGCTTCCACGAGCTTCCAAAGAGATTTCACTGAAAAAGGAGGCTGCAGCAGAACAGAATGGCGGCTACAGCAAGTGGATCTGGTACATCTTTGATAGATACAAGATTGAATCTAAGATTGCGCACAAAACAAGAGTCAATAGAAGCTTGAGTAAGCGTTGTTTTGGTCAAGAGGAGGTGGAGAAGTATGAGACAAACAATTTTTACCGAAATTATCTATTCGGTTGCTCGGTGGGCGAATCCTGTTATTTATTGGTTCTCATATTGCTATTTCTCAGCGAGAGTCACGAAAAATTTGATCTATTTAGAGATCGACGGACTGTCTTCGACAACTCGTTAATCTTGTTCTCCGGTGTGGTTGCAAGTTGTGCCATTCGATTTTTGGCGTACTCTTACCTGAACGCGCACCTAGTGGTTGCCTTCCAAGCAATCGCGTTGGCTGTAACCTTCGTTGGCGCCTACGAGTTCAGTTGCCTGCGGCCCTACTTTGTGAGGCCGCCAGTCACCGCCTCTGGCCATGGTGCCCTCTTTTTGATCAGTATCACCGAGAACATTTTAAATTATGATCCAGATCGCCTACAAACCCTATTGTACGACCTTAAATGCGATCAGTCGTTTGTTAGACTAAATACGGTGAGCTTGTTGAGCGACATTATCGGCTTGTTTATCTCAATAAGGATTTCCATGTTGTGAAAATTATTGCCCAGCCACAAGGCGAGCGGCCCTGTTCAATCATACGGCAGCAGGTGATTTATCCGCCGCCGGCCGATCAATTGCAAAATACGCCCAGCTAATTATACACAGCAAGCAGGACAAATGAGAGCGAGTTGGCGCCAAATGGCCGACTGGCCAGCGGCTAGCAAAACTAATCAATCAGCCGTCTGGTCACACTAGTTATCAATTAGAGGATTGTGTTCAAGGTGAACTATTGAATTAAAGCGAAGAGCCATCCTCTCCCTCTCTCTCTCTCTCCCCACCAAAATGCAATGGGCGCGCTCGAAGCTGGCCATTATTTGCACAGAGCTGCCTGATTGCCGTGTAGGTGAAGAGCGAGAGAAGGGGCAGGTTGGCTTTGGTCTGGCGAGCGGCCGATCGGGCGCCTGATTGGCCAACAAAATGAGTGCCACCTGCACGCGATTTTCAATCACCAACCGAGAGGATCAGCTCACTCTCTCTCTCTCTCTCTCTCTCTCTCTCTCTCTCTCTCTCTCTCTCTCTCTCTCTCTCTCTCTCTCTCTCTCTCTCTCTCTCTCTCTCTCTCTCTCTCTCTCTCTCTGGGAACTCAACTTTTCGCTGCCGGAAGAAAGCCAATCCGGCTGCACTTTGGACAAGCTGAACAGGCGGCCGCTCACCATGGATTGGATTACAAAATCCGTCTTCAGCGGCGAGACAAGTGGACGGTGGAACAGCAGCAACAAGCTAGATCTGACCATCTCGCGATAGGAAGTGACGCCGATCGTGAGCTTGCTCCAACGTATCTAGGCTCATCCATCTATCCATCCGTCCGTCCGTGTTGGCGCCGCAACAGAGTGTTTGTTGTTTGGCTTGGAAGCG
>Ga0209372_1000300_pt1 | contig 29486 bp, 20 predicted proteins | sample AgamicAtPe_FD_187170 | JGI IMG/M metagenome (GOLD analysis project Ga0209372, IMG submission 187170) | Agave microbial communities from Guanajuato, Mexico - At.P.e (SPAdes) (version 2) | ecosystem: Host-associated > Plants > Phyllosphere > Phylloplane/Leaf | place: Guanajuato, Mexico | collected... | reverse complement strand
CTGGGACTGGGGCCAACGCCGGCGCCAGCGTGAGGCCAGCCTCGAATTGTAAACTTGTCGCGCCGACTTTGGGCGCCGCCGTTTACCTGCGGGCCCGCCGAGCCCATTGTCTCTGGCCGCCCTGTTTGGCGCCCGAGCCAGTGGCGTGGACTTGTTTGTTTTGGCCTGGGATTGGCGAGCGAGCGAGCGAGCCGGGCGGCGGCTCCACCCACACGCACTGTTTGCCAGCCGCCCGCTCGACCCATCGATCGCGCGACAGGTAAGCCGGGCCAAGCTTTGCTCTGTTTGCTTTGACGGCCAACGTCTAATGCCGGCTAATGGTGTTTGCCGAGGTGTCATTAGCTAAACAAACACGCTCGGCCAGAGCCGATGGCGCCAGCTTGGCGGCAACGCGCGCCGACGCGCAACTATAGGCCGTCCAGCGCCCGCCGCCCACCGTTTTGCTGAGCCAGCTCGTTGCAGCCAGCAATGACCGCTTTTGGACTCGCAAGACCCGTCACCGGCTAATGACACTAATTGCAGCCACCGAGAGCCAATTCAGGGTCGGCCAGCCAGGTGAACTGGACGCCAGATATAGAGGCAGCGCAACTGCCTGTTTGGCGCTCCATTGGGCTGCTCGCCGGCCAAAGTCGCTCTCCTTCTCTCTCTCTCTCGGCGAAAAATGAGCCACCACCAACGAAGCAACCTCCTCGCTCCTGCTACCTGGCCAACATTCTGAGAGAGCAAACGAGCGCCACTCTCGGCGCGTCTTGTGGAAACAATCACTCTGTGATGACAATAACTTGCCGCCGCCGCCGCCGCCGCTACCTCTGACCAAACTAATGGCTTCGGTTAGTGTCAGTGGAGCAGAGTAATGGCCATTGTTTGGGCCGAGCGGCTGGCATTCTGAGCAACAGAGCGGCCGGCCAGACAGCTCGGCACCTGGCGGTTGGCGTGGGCTTTCGCGCGCGCCATCTAGCGGGCGCCGCTCGCCGCCCTGAACCCGGAGCAAAGTGGGCGAATGAGAGCCAAATATTGGCTCTCATTTTGGGGGCTTCTATTTCAACAACGACCACAACAACCTCCACCACCACCACCATTTGTTGGCTAGAAAAAAGAAATTGCACCTCGGCCGGCAGGCTGAGCAGGTAGAGTAGAGGATTGGATAGGATCAGTTCGGATGTGATCGGATCGAGAGCAAGCCCGACCTGCTCGCCTTGGCTTCGCGGGCCACAAATTGCTTTGGCCTGAGCGGCGGGCTCAGCCGCCTCGCTTACTAGCCCGCCAACCATCTACCCACTCGTCTACCTGTCTGCCCGCCTGATGCCGTCAAGCGTCGAATGGATCAATCGAGCGCAGTATCAACAAGTTGCGGGGTTTGATAACAAGTGGCAATTAAGGATCAAGTATCTCACTCGGCCCATGGATCGAGCGCCGTTGAGAGTGGAGCGCGACGAAGTTGGCGCCAAGTGAGCCAATTCAGCAGCCATCAATTGGCTCCTTCAATTCATCGATCCTAGAGACAGACAAGCCCAGCTGGCTGGTCTGATTGCCGCCTGGCTAGCATTGAGCTTGGGCCGATCGCTCGTTGGCTTAGAATTCATCATCAATGCAAGTAAACACAACTAGAGCAACCTGTTTGCTATTTGCCATTCGCCACCTCCTAGCTGTCGCCTGTGAACCAAGCAAAGTGTCAACATTTGTCAAGATTGTTGGCCACGACGAAAGCGGCTGCAGCGAGCGGGGAGCCAACAAGCCTCCGCCTGGCAGCCAAGCTCGGCCATATCGGCCGGCCGAAGTGTTGCAGGCTAGCCGCCAACTCGAGCTCCTTGAGAGAGCGAGAAAAACAAATTGGGCGTCGTCGTCGTCGTTGCAGTGTGAGTTGCATTTGCGGCGCCAGCTTCAGGTGCAGGCGCAGGTGCAACTGTAGATTGCTACCGGCGATTGCGACGCCTCTCGTGTGCCCAAAGCGCTCGCCTTGAGTGGAGGGTTTTGTTTTGTTTTGTACTTGTTGTTGTTCCTGTTCTTATGCTTGCCTGTCAGCCAATGCGACATTCTGGTCGCTGCCATCGTCGTCGTCGTCGTCGTCGTTCCACTGGCATCCTATTCCGTTTGGTTTCTTTTTTGATCAATCGAGCGGCACTCTGAACGACGAGAGCGGTGTCGACAAGGACAACACTGAGCTGCGATTCGTCTCATTGAACCTAAACAAATGGCGCCAGTTTGAGAGCAACAAAAGTGCCAAGCAACCCTCTATTTGTGCTTGGTAGCAAATCCAAGCTCGGCCGTCGCTCTCTTGTTTGCGCCCAAATTGATACTTTCTCGCACCTGATCGAACCTCGGCCGCTCCTCTACTTTGGCCGCCCCGATCTGAGCCGCTCCGCCTCCATCGGCCGCCCGTCGATGCGTCGCTCTGGCCGAGGGATCAGCGCGCGCGCTAGCTCAATCCAATTACGCCCGGCGCTAATCAAGCGTCCAAGCAGCCTGATTTGCTTCGCCCGCTTGGCAGGAAGTTGACATCGGCGCCCTTGACTCTATAAGCGTCGGGCGGCCCATGCGAGCTGACGGGTTGGCTTCTATAAGGCAGCTGTCGCGCTTATAGAAGCCAACCCGACGGAGCCATCAAAATCAATCAGTCCAAGCGGCCCATTTGGCCGCTCACCTGGCAGACTGAATGCGCTCGTCCGAGTTTGAGTGGCGAGCTAGCTTGAAGCTGGCCTCTGGGCTCAGTGGGCCGAAGCTGGGGTTTTGGTTTGCCTTTGTGAAGAATTAACATATTCACACGCAAACATGACGCGCGCTGCTGTTTGTTATTATGTAATCATTGTTCGCCTGTCAGCCGAACCCTACTTAAGTCTCAAGCTCCCTCGCTTCGCTCTCAATGCTGTCGGCCTGCGAGAGGGCGGAAACGAATCGGCTCGAGTGGCCGAGAGTTGGTTGGAGAGGATGGACCCTCTTTGGCCAGATTAAACACATAATAACTCGGCATTAGAGGCGGCCAGCATGCGATCATGTTTGCCCCTCGACTCCTCTCGTCCGGCCAAGAGAGAGCTCCATTCTCTTAGGGCGAGTGTTTTGATTTTGAATGAGAAGTCTATCATGAGTGGCGGCTTCAGCGGCGGCGGCGGCGGCGGCGGCGGCGGCGGCTTTGCTGCCATCATAGTTGTCTTGCGGCGCTGAGAGATGTTGCAATTTTCTCGCAACTTTTCTCACCTGCCGCCGCATTGTTTGGCGGCCGGGCGCGCTCAAAGCTGAGGCTGGCCGAGCGGCCAGCCAAAGGCCGCAAATAAACCGCAACTACGGCGCCAGACTGAAACTGACACACAAACGAAGCCGTCGGCGCGAAATGGCAGCCAGTGAGCATGTGAACTCGACAGGTGAACCTGGAGGGCCGCTCTGCTGAGCGCACGGCTCAGCTGCCTCGGAGCGCCTCACTAGCCAGCAAGGCGCCACAACTGGCGGCGCCTTCCACTTGCCCGGAGCGGCGCCGCTCAGTCTGAGAGCGGCGCTCATAATCCAATATTGGTTTGCTCTGGTCTGTTTCAGCCGAGAGGGGGAGCTGTCAATTAGTGGCACAGGTAGGCTAGTTGCTGGACTGGATGCGGCCCAAGCGGCTCAATCGGCCGACCGAGCGAGCGGAGGGGCCGCCGTCGGCTGGTTGCAGCCAGGTCACTGCAGCCGCAAGAGATGCGAACAATGATCGATCGGCCATCAATTAGCTCGATTTTAAAGCCAAATTTCGGCGCATAATTGGCAGCCGCTGATTTGCCACAATAATAATAACCAATTCAGATTACCCAATCGCTAGCCCGAGCTCAAGCTTTGAAACAACTCGAAAACAAATTCACCTGTTGTCTTGCGCTCGGCTTTTCTCTCTCGTTCTTTGCGTCGCCTCCCCTTGAGCTTAGTTTGGCTCAATTGTGGGCCAAACTGGAGTTTGCTTGATCGATCGGCTGGCTAGCTCGGTGAGAATCCGTTTAGTCTAAGCGCGCACAGGTGCGCTTCTCTCAACTTTTTGGCCAGCGTGCGATGCAGCAGCAGCAGCAGCCGCCGCCGACTTTAAACAGCACAACCATATCCAGCAAACGCTTGGCCACTGAATGAAGACCGATGATCACAGGAAGGCCGACCAAGTGCGCCGACCAATGGGCGCCCGATCAATCATGTCGCCCTCTTTGCGCAACCGCTGCCCTCGCCGCCGCCGCCGCCGCCCCCGAACCACAAGGAATCTGCGCGCAGGTATCAAGCCATTGGAGCCGAGGGCGGTGCAAACAACGGTTAGATTATCGCACCAACACGTCTGGTGTGAAATGTCGTGTCCACAATGGTTGGCTTGCGGCCGAGCTCGCCGGACTGCCAATGAGCGCAGGCAATCGTAGGCCAACCAGCAAATCAAATCCATTCTCCCCTAATCGGCCATTAGCAGAAAACAGGTTAGTTCAAACAGCGCCAACAGCCCGCTGCCCATGGCGCTCCCACCTTACAGCTCTCACAATTATAGCTTTTGTTTTGACTAAAATCAGCCCCTAGCAGCGCCAATCGGACAGCCAGTCCACGTTGGCTAAGACTGAAAAGCGGAAACGAAACGAGGATCAATGAATTGATACTTGAGCCTAATGAGCCGCGCATAATGAGCCTTACTCTTCGCGACCCATCAATCAGGTGGCCCTCGATTTATCGCGCCCCCTAATCCGATGGGATAGGCGCTGGCTCCCCTCGGCTAGCTTATCCTGGTTCAGCCGCTTGGATGAGAATTGGGCGGCTGGTGGAAGGGGGAGTCGAATTTGCATATTCTTTACCTCTGCAGCTGCAGCCGCCGCCGCCGCCGCCAGACTGGCTGCGGTTGCCATCGTGGCCGGCGGAGCTGCCAATCGCTTTGTACTTTGCCGAAAAATCAGCCGTCACAGGTAAACTGACCTCCAGTTTCATGCGGACGCTCGGCCGAGAAGCTCACACAAAGTGAAAAAACAACAGGTAACGACTAGCTGGACAATGTCGGCCCAGGTTTGAAACATGAAACACTTGCGCGCATGGAGAGGGAAACTCAACGCAATTTGTAATGTCATTGTGTTGCGCACGAATTGGCGAAACGAAGCCAACTTTAGAGCGTCACGAGATCCATCAATGGAGGAGCCGGGTTATTGTGGCCATTGTGGTGTCCTGGCTCGACTAGCAGGCTGAATATCATTTAGTGGCAACTTCTACACGCACACATTGCAGTGGATGAAAACTGCACCCAAACCATTAGACTCCCAACTGGCCGTATTCTTTGTTGTTGGCCGCCCTTGGCGAGTTGGCCTACAAGCTATCGCCTGGCCATCTATTGAAAGATTGGCGAGAGAACGGACGGATGGATGGATAGATTGGCGGCTCTTCGTCCCTCGTAGTTTTCAATCAGTTGCGCGCGTGATTATCGCATACGCAACAGGAGGAGTTTCATTAAAACTGACGGTCATTGTTGCGGCGTTTACACGAAAAGGGCCACAACTTCGGGCAAAGAGAATAGCAACGCGACAGGTGACCAGATGAATTGAATTCTGTTTGTGCAAAACTCATCCTGTCGACTCTATAACCAGGCTGCTGTTGTTCTCTGGGATGTTCCAAATAGCAACTGAAATTGATCAATCTAAAGACTAGGGAGGAAACATCTGAAGAATCTTATTGTGTAGATTTCTTTGCAGTTATCATTTGTCTCTCCCTCCTTCTCTCTCTCTCACTGGCTCTCTTTGCGCCAGAGAAAAGGAGACAGGCATGAATAGAATGATTGAGAGTTCAGCAACGGTTACAAGTTGCGCAAAACTAGAGTCGATTTCACGTAAAAATTTAATCTTGGTCGTCCCATGCAGCTCCCTTACTCTGTGGTGGCTTCGGTCCTTGCGCTGGCTTGGTGCAGATCATTTGATCCACCTGGAGGATCGTGCAAGCAGCGCTAGTTGCAAATTTGATGCCCCAGAATTTAGCGGCATACAGGTCGAGAATATTTGCTGACTTGGCGTCGAGTACAGTTGGTGTATCATTTTCAATGTCAATACCTGCATACTGGATCCCATTTTGATGTGCAGCTGATAATACTGTAACTGCCTCACGAGATTTGATTCCCGCATTTTCTGCGATTGTGGATGAAATCTGTTGAAGAGCTTCTGCATATTTTGCTACCGAGTATTGTTCGAGTCCAGGTAAAGTGCGCGCAAATTGACTGACTTGTCTCTCTAGCTCCAACTCGGCGGCACCCGCGCCAGCCACGAGTCTTCCGTCGCGTGTCAGCATCTTGAATACGTTAATGCCATCATCTAAAGCTCTTTCAACGTCATCCATTATATTTTCGGTTGAACCTCTGATTATGACCGTTGAGATTTTTGACTTGACTTCGCGCAACTTAAATATGACAACTGGTGTGTCACCAATCTCATCAATTTTGACCTCATCACAGTGGCCTAGCTCCTGTCCGGTGGGTGGCCTGAGCTTCAGTAATGCTGTGGCACCGACTGCACGACATATACGTTTCAAGTCGAATTTTGATGTTAATCTTAACGCTGTCATCTTGTACTTATCAACGAAGTGTAAACCTAAAGCTCCAAACTTTGCGCCAGATACAATCACTTTTGTTCCAGCATCAGCGATAGCCTTTATTTGCTGTTCTAATAGTTCCTCCTCTCCTTGTGAAAAGTTTACTAGCTCTTCAGCATTTTTGATGAGAACGGTTGCTTTGGTTTCGGTGGCCGCGACATCAATTGGGCACGCGTACACTGCAATCTTGGCATCCTCAACACTTTCGTGGCTGCCCTCGACATGTTTCTTGAACACCATACCGTTAACAATGTGAGACTGCTGGATCCCGCTTCCAAGAATTTTGCATACTCTCAGGTTGTCGACGTTGAACGATATATCTTTTTCGTCCGGTAAATCACCACTCACTTGAGAGAGGGGCAAGATTGAGATACAAGCTTGGGCGACCAATCGAGCCAGAAAGTCCTCGTTGCCATACTGCTTGCTAGCTATTGCAGTCTTCAAAGCAGGTAAGACGTCGTCGAGATTTCTCAAGTCTTTTACCTCAGTTACGATAGTTTTAGGTAGAAAGTCATCGATTATTTTGGATGCCGCAAGCTCAAAGCCGTCGATGATCTCGACAGGCTTCAATCCCATTCGGATAAGTTCAGCTGCTTTCTCCAACAATAAGCCTGAGAGTTGCATGACAAAGTTGGTTCCATCACCAACCTCTTGTTCTTGTCTTTGGGCGGCCATTACTAGTATTTTAGCCGCTGGGTGCTCGATCTGCAGTTCTCGCATTATGGTCCCTGCGTCGCTCGTGATAAACAACTTCTCTAAATGGTTGACGACCATCTTGTTCATACCTTTGGGGCCGTAAGATGACTTGAGTGTCCGACAGAGCTCACCGCAAGCTTCTATGTTTCTCAGGACGGCTTCATCGAGACCGCGGAAGTATCGGGTGCCTTCCTTCATCATGGACTGAACGCCAGGTGCTCTGGGTACTGGTAAAGCCATCTTTTGTTATGGAGGGATGACGATCTAATGACAATATCCGAAACGACAAGGGATAGAGAAAGGATTTTGTGTGATTTCTTTGTTATGAGTTTTTCTTGAATCGAGTCGAGATAGAATTCTTAGGTGTCTATCGATCTGGCCCCAGAAAATATCACATGCTGCATCTACGAATGTCCATTCGCTCATACGGACAGCACGCGGGTTGAGTTTGTGCCATCGGCCCGACCCGTGCGGAGGAGGGTGTGGTGCGACGCGGGATCTGAGCGCATGCGTAGAATGTTAAATCTCATTATTTGAACCTCAGAAAGCGCGAAACTATCTTGGCTTTCAGATTCGTCTCGATATGGTTACACTATATTATGGCCGACAAATGATGTAAAGTTTGATTTTGTTGCTGAATACTCTCTACGGAAACTGTTTCCGCTCGATTGCAATCGCATCGGCATAGTCAGCAGTTTCAAGCGGTTCACATGAAGATTCTAGTCGGAAATCATCGCGTCCTGTCTAAAAACTGGCCTGAGCTATTGATTTTAAGGGAGTTCTTGAGCTCCGTTGCGTATGGTGGCCCTCTCAGTCTGTAGAAAGTTATAGGGAAGTGAAGAGAGTGGGCGACCCTTAGTTGGGGTCAAGATAGTCTCATACAAGCGATCTCGTCCAGCTTAAAAGAGGGAGCAGATCAGTTTGTACGTGTGTTCCAAGTCAGGGTCTTCACTAGGTCACCCTGCGAGGGGCCGCATTGATTCAAATTTATTTCAATTCATTGAATTTACTCTTCAACATTCTCCTCTAGTTCGTTCGGGCCCTCAGCCGATTGACCAGCTTCTTCTGATTTTTCGTCGTCTGTCTGGGTGGCGCAGACATAAAGACTAGCTGCGAAAACAATATCTCTATTGATCGATTGGTTTGCTATCTCAATCTTCTCACGTATGTCTGGGTATCCAATCAACTTACAGGCTGCCTTCACGGCTCTCAAAAGCTCATCCAACCTTTGTATACATCTGACAATGATACCCTCCTGCTCTTCGGTTATCTCAAGGATCTCACTGAAGCTAGAACCGTCAGCCCAGCTATGAACAACCTCCACAAGCCCGAATTTCAATGAATCTACGAAATCCTCAACACTCTGCTCGAGACCGCACTCCCTCTGAATGACTCCTATTTTTGTCGCTATTTTAGTGAGCTCTGAACATTTCTTCTCTAACTTTGTCTTTGGGACTTTTTCGTCGCCTGTACTATCAGTGTCAACTTGTTTCTGTTGATATACAAACACAGACAGGAGGGCAGCTATCTCAGCGGGCGTACAATCGCTCAGCATATTCTCAGTTAGCATTTCCGTTATGACAAGTTCGTGGACAGACATAAGGCAAGCTACTTTAGCTTTTAACTCAGGTACGTTCTCTTCGTTAATGTAGTTGAGTACTCTCAGCACCTCCAATTTCTTTTTGTATTCTGGTTGAAAAAACAAACTCTCGGGCGAAAGTTGATACTGGATCCAGTTCACCTCGTGGAGGTTGTGATGCTTCCGAAAGAAGAGCTGGAAGTGCTGGATGAACTGGATGCATGACCAGCACTCGAACCGTTTCAGAGCATTGAACGCTATCTGATATTTGTCATGAGCCTCGACAAAATCTAGTGTCTTCATCTCTAAATCGCTATACGGCTGTAGATGAGGAGCATCCAAAAGTTGTACAGGTGACTGAAATTTCTGCATGTGATCTCTTAGCTGTTGGGCGACTTTTGTTATCGCCCGGCCTTTGTTTAGTAACTCTTTTTCCTTGTGTATATCTATCCAATTCGCACTTATGAGCCCTCTGAGAACGAGCAAGACTTGATGGTACCCAATCTTGACATAATTGACCTTTCCGGAGGAGTAGTCCTTCAAGTGTAGCACTTCAACGATCGGTGGACTCAGAGTCTGGTGGACCTGGACTACAACTCCCAGCGCGGCTGGATTAGAATCCAAACCGATAAGAACCAGCGATCTGCCAAAGATGAGTTTCTTTTTGGCTAGAGCCTGTGTAAAAATTTCAATCCTGATTTCTTCATTCACTGAATTTGTCATAAACTTTAAATAACTCTGACAAAACTCGTCCATATTTCCTTGCCCGCAAATAGCGCAGTCGGGCTCCCGGAATGAGCTAACTTGCTTGAGAAGAGATTGCTGCTTTGCCTGCTGATTTGCCATACCTGACTGCCTATCGTGTTCGATGAAAGACTTTCCAATGACCGATTCAACCTCCAAATGATGCCTAGCGCGTAGAAGAGTTAGAATCATTGAATACTTTAACTGGAACTTGGATTCCAAGGGCGTGGGCTTGCCGAGTGCTATAGATATAAGATCAGACGCTTCCGGTACTTCTTTCTTGCATAACACTATAACTGTTCCAACAGAGTCCTTCCCTCTTCGGCCCGCTCTACCAGCCATTTGTATGTATTCGGAGGGCAGTAGGTATCGTCTATACTTGCCGTCATGCTTCTTAATTGAATCGAAAACAACCGATCTAGCGGGCATGTTGACTCCCATGGCAAAAGTCTCGGTTGCGAACAAAACTTTCACGAGACCATCACAGAACAAGATCTCGGTTATTTCTTTCAATAAAGGTAGAACGCCGGAATGGTGCACTCCGAAACCACGCTTGAGCATTTCTTTCACAGCAACGACTTGACGCAACTTCCTATCTGACTCCTTGAACCTATCTAAAGATCTAGTAACGAATTTATGAATCCGTGATTTCTCTTCACCAGTAGTCAAATCGAGGGATTGCAACATTCTCGCGTTTGAGTCGCATCTTCTACGAGAGAATGTAAAACAAATCACAGGTAATAAAGAAAGCTTCTCAAGGTGTCTGACTAGCGTTACGTAAATATTTTTGTCTTGTTGCGGGTTCGCATAGAAATTGTGCCCCTTTGCACCCTTTAGATGCTTTGCGGAATCTTTCATAGCATCAAGAGCCCTCTTATAACCATCTATGACAAACTCTGATGTGCTGTCTATGAATTTATAGCGCTGATCAATGGTCTTTGGATTTGACCCTGTGTAGAGATAGTGCTCAAGAGGCACCGGACGTTTAACAGTGGTGATAACAACAGTCGGCTTCTTCCTAATTCGGCCTAACCATTCAGCAAATTTTACAACATTTGGCACAGTGGCGCTAAGAAGCACCAAATTGACATGCTCTGGCAACATGATGAATATTCTCTCCCAAACATGACCTCGCTCTTCATCGTTAACATAGTGTACTTCGTCGAATATGGCCCATTCTAAATCACGGATGAGATCTGATCCATTGTCGAGCATTTGCAACAGAATTTCTGTTGTTAAGATGAGGCAACTTGCATCTGTATTGACTTGAACATCGCCGGTAATCAGACCAACGTCTCCGAACTCGAGCGAAAAGTCACGATATTTCTGGTTACTCAGAGCCTTTATAGGTGATGTATACACTACCTTGGTCATAGATCTCCGCGCCATGGCCACCGCGTACTCGGCTACTACGGTCTTTCCAGCCGAGGTATGTGCAGCCACAAATACATTGCAAAACTTTTCCATATGTAGAATAGCTTGCTTTTGGAAAGGGTCCAACTTAAAGTTGTACGTTTTGGCTGGGTTGACAATGTCCTCCTCAGGCTCACGAGCAATATTGATAACCTTTGCAAATTCGCTACTATGATCCTGAACGAGGTCAACATCTTTTATGCTTATGTTCAATACTCGATTGACTAACCTCTGTAGTTCTTTGTCTTGCGCTTTTTCGTTCTTGAGATCAGTCAGTGGGCTGTCGAGAGTTTCTGTTCGATCGACCTTTGCTATATTGAGAATGCTACCTAAACAGTCAAACTTTGCATTTTCAGATCTGACCCATTCATCTAGTTCCTTCTCAACATCCTCATCAAATTTGAATAGCTCGTCTCGGTTTGTCTCCTCGCATGCAAATGTACTCTTGACATTGGTGCCAGGTATCAAGATCTCAGTCTCGCTGAAGTCCCGCTTCAACCACTCGTTGATTGCGATCTTCTCCTCGACCTCAACTTTTGAGGTCTCAACCAGTTCCAAAGCTGGCGGTTTAAATGGCAGACTTGTAACACTGCCGATAATTGTTTGTGTTGAAGTTGCACATCTTTTCATAGAGACGGATGATTTAGAAGTGAGATCATAATGAAAATCGTCGCCTGCATTTAAGGGTTCCTCTGTAAGATCAACGAACTCGCCCGTTGATCTATCGCGCACGAACTCTAGTCTACTAACATCACCTAGGATTGAAACGTCAAATAGGGATGCTGGATCAACTTGGTAAGGTATTATCTGCTGTAGGTTTTGCAAACTAAATAAAGGTATCTTGTTGATGTTTTTGTACAGAGCTGCCTCAAACTTTTGCAGGATTGTCCTCCTTTGTTCGGGATCCATAGTGGTATGTAAGGAAAATTAGATTAGAATAGAGACTATGATTCAAGAATGGTTACCAATGAGTTATGAGTAACATGTGACGATGAGTAGGATTGCACTGAACATCAAATCCCCTGCAGTAAACAACACTGTGTCACTCCTGCTGGCTTCATCAGCGTAAATCGAGTTCACTCACTGGTGTGTAGCACTAAAATTCTCAGTTCAAAATGTGGTTTACTCATGATCCCAACATTATCTAATTTCAATTCGGAGAATGGTTTTCACGTCCGAACAATAATAGGATCTGAAACTCGGTTATGTCTTGTCAGTAACAGCACATCGCCCGGATCTTCATGCCCGACCCCCTTAGCAAAAATTTTAATCTCTAAAATCTTATCAAGACATGATTATTGGCAACAAAGTTAACGAAGGCTATTGCACTTTGTTCACAGCAACAGCAGCTGAAAGTACAGAGACTACCACACCTTTTAAGCCAGCAAATATCATCAAAAGCTTATTCTCACATTATACAGCTAACGCTATCACAGTATTCCTGTAAGGCAAGTCTTGATAGAAGACCAAATTCACACTCGGAGTAAACAGATATACTTAAGCAGCCCTACGTGCAAACTCTTCAAATTAGTTCAATCGATGTAATTTTTACTCAAACCCACTTAGTTTTAGGAGAACCTCAAACCACCTATATCTGTCTATCGTCTGCGTAACCTCTATGTCCAACATGAGCTGGTCAACCGAACTTTGGGACCAGTTTGATACTATCACAAGCCATACTGCCAGAGGGATCGATTTTTTAGACAAATTGGGTCATTTTATTAAAGACAGATGCTTAATTGAGACAGATTATGCGAGCCGACTCCGAAAATTAACGAAACATTACGATCTAAAGAAAAAGGATGACGAGAAAGAGTTTACTTATTGCAAAGCATTTGCTCAAGTACTCAAAGAAGTTTCAGATATGGCTGGCCAACACGAGGTAATTGCAGAAAATCTATCTGCACAAATTGTTAAAGAGATAACGTCCATAAGTAAAGACCTAAGAGAGGAGAGGAAGCGACACCTAAGTGAGGGCGTCAAATACCAAAACTTACTCAATGTTTCCCTGAACCAGTTAGACAAATCAAAAAAATGCTACGATAAAGCGTTTAAAGAATCAGAGAAGGCCCATGATAACTATCAAAAAGCTGATTTAGATCTTAATCTTAGCAGGGCGGAGCTAGAAAAAGCCAAGACAATCCGTCTGTTGAAAGAGAGAGCTTGCGAAAACAGCAAAACCGACTATGCAAAACAATTACAAGTTGCCAATCAAGCACAACGCGAACATTATACTCAATTTATGCCGAAAGTTTTCCAGCAATTGCAAGATATGGAGACTAGAAGGATTGAATGTGCAAGGAACTTCATGAAACTAAGTGCCATTATACAGAAAAACGTTGAGCCGATTATAAACAAATGCCTTGATGGTGTCGTTGAGACATCAAATTCCATTGACCCAGTGGCTGATGCCCAACTGGTTGTAGATAGATATAAATCTGGAATGCAGCCTCCCGATGACATTCCATTTGAAGATCTTAGCGCCAAGGTGACAAACTGTGAGACTGATTCAACCCAATCAAAAGGAAGCAGCCTTGTATATACGCACTCCTTAAAATCAGATTCACTTAGACACACTTTCACGGCCAGAGGCCTAAAGAAACGTACGAGATTATTGGGAATATTCGGCGCAAATAAGGTAGGTGGCACCAATAGTTTGAACAATCTATCTGCAAAATTTGTTCAACGAACCAGTCTCTCACACGACTCTTACCCCGTCAAACAGAACGATTTCTCAGAATTGCCACCAAATCAAAAAAGAAAGAAGATACAGACAAAAGTCGACGAGCTAAATAGTCAAATAAGCCAGGCTAATGGTGTTAAAGATGGATTGCTCATTATGCGGCAGGCCTACGAAGAAAATGGAGCTTTCGGAGATCCTAAAACTATTGAGTGTCAGTTGAGAGAGAACGAAGTAACCCTAGAGCGCCTGAATAACGAGCTAAGAAAACATTTAGTCCTCCTTGACGAGATCGACAACGTTATGACGAGCAAAGCTAACTTTACTCCCGAAAATGAAGCTAGTAAATCGCCCAGCATAACAAACTCCATCCATCGAGCTTCAATAGGTCAAGAGTCGGAAATATCAAGAACTAACTCTGAGACCAGTATTCGGCCTGATTCCAACAATAGGGAAGCCACCAAAAGTAGTATGACAAATCGTACAAGCAACTCATTCAATGATTCTATCAGCGATAGTATCTCAAATAGTGCCCTCAACGCAGCTCCGTAAGTAAACAAGGCATCACTGTCTAACTATCATGTAGACCCTCTGATATTAAAGCATAACTCGATTTCTAAACAGTGACACCGTTGATGGATGTAGCAATCTGAACGAGGAAGTCACAGTTAATCATAACACCAGCGCGGAAGAGTATAACAGCGATGGTTATCAAGCTCCAGGCGACCTACCGACCCAAGCTCATGCAAGAGCTCTTTATCCGTTTAAAGGTGAGTTGGGCAGTGCGATATTAAAACACTGATGGCATACGCTTTGGTAGAGATCATTTCTAACATGTGATTCTCTATCAACATTATAGCTGAGCCCACTGGCTCAATCTCGATGACTGAGGGCGAGCAATTTGATGTCATAGAATTCGACCAAGGAGATGGCTGGACTCGGGTTAGGAGAAAGATTTTCAAACCTGATGACGAAGACTTTATCGGATTTGTGCCCACGAGTTACATATCGATTGACTCGAGCCCTTGCCCTTAACGTGCACTATCTATTCCATCCCTCGCTATCCCATATTGCAAGAATTCATTACTAACTAAAACAAAGCCTATTCTTGAGTAACTCACCAATAAGTATGGCCATAGTTGATGTAACAACCCTATAACTTTTCAGTGTCCAAACATCCAAAATATCTTCTTGTGTGAGTCGTGACTACTACTTTTTATCTACGTAGCTACTGCTTTTGATCGGATATAAGCTACACTGCAAGAGATGCATTCAGCCGCCATCGACCTCGAAGTCTGAACAGTTTGCAGATCGTGTCCAAGGGACGATATCGAGGACGAGGCGTTTAGGCATCAGCTTCGTCAACTTGATGCTTCCAGTCTATACGAGAACTGCCTTTGCTCAAATCGCATTCACCCGCAGCCAGGCCCCGAACGGAATGGTGACAGGCCACAACAATCGCGCACGTGAATTGGGCGTCGCTTGGTTGAGGACTTATTGAAGACGAAAAAAAGAACGCGACTGAGAATCGAACCCAGTCCGTAAGCCAAAAACAGATGTATGCACGTTTACTGCGAACTCAGCTCGGGAAGCTGAGAAAAGATACAGTCGCGTTTAGCTGATTCATCTTACCAGGTCACTTGAATATTTAAGGAGTACGAATAACATTTCACACCTTTGGTCAAATTAAAGCATTTAACTACTTCAAGTATTAACGATCTTGATCTCAAGAGTTTACCCACACCAAAGCCATTCGATGGTGGATCATTCGTCCATGATTTGAACCTCTCGGTTGGATATCGATTGAGACAATTTCATAAAGCTGTAACAATAAACTAGTCGACATGCTCACAAACCAACTACTCGCTTATTACAATCATCTGTTAGCTACAACTGTTTTGTATTTTTCGGTAGTTGATCCATTACAAGAGTTAACTAATAATTTGGAGGGTGCTTCCAAAAGATTGACGCCGTTCGTTTTGGCTAACTTAAATGATAATCAAGACTATTACCAGATCTTGGGCGTGAGTAAAGACGCAACCAAGCAAGAAATCCACAAAGCTTTCAGACAGCTGGCCAAAAAGTATCATCCAGATAAAAATAAGGAAAAAGGCGCACAAGACGAGTTCATAAAAGTCTTCAAAGCCTACGAGACACTATCTGACGAAAAGAAACGCAAGGATTACGATGAAGAAAGATCAAGACCCTCGAGCCAAGGGTTTCACCCAAATGGAGGCCATCCATATGGAATGAACGACTTTGACATGAACGAGTTCTTCAAGCAATACGAAGATCAGCTCTTTAAACATGCTCATCATTTCGGCCACCATCAGAGCAATCATCATCAGCGAAATCCGCACCACGAACATTTTTCGTTTCATGGTGTCAATTTAGATGACTTATTTCACGATATTGATGAGGACGAATTTCAATCCTTTGGTCGAATGTTCGACCATACCAGCCATAACCATGCCGATTTCATGGATGGCGCCTTTGGCGATGGTGCCTCTTTCTTTGGATCACACTTTCCCTCCCAAGTGCACCACACAATCCACCAGCAAGGCTTCCATGCTTCCAGTGGTAGCCGAAAGGCTGGCGAGTACTCATGCCAAACGATAACGAGACAAGTGAATGGGATGATGATGACCCAGACCAGTTGTGCCTGATAAACGCAAAGGGGCTTTCTCGAAAACTCAATAGAATATGGACTGATCGTTGTATCGCAGACTGTTGACCCTAATGTTATATATAAATTGTTAATTGCTGGTTCAATCTTTGCTCTGAAACATTTGTGAGCTCTGGTGCCCTCGGTGAGCATAAGGGTGAATATCGAGAAACTTCAGCCCCCAGAGTGGCTATCCCCCTCCTCTCGTTCAAAGTTCCTCGGGATTTCCCTCAATCATCTTGTTCATCCAGCTCCGAGCAGTCTAACATAGTTCTTGATGGGCACCAACATGACTGGCCAGGAGCCAAACAGGTCTTTTTATCCTGACAATCTCTCGTCGACTGAAATTGACCTTGTTGTCTGAGGACGAGGTGGCCCCTTGAGACTTAGGGCGACGTCTACTGTATCCCTGGGCGTAGGCATAGGATGGCACGCTGCACTGGTTAATGGTTAGTTCCAACGTCCAACAATGGTTAGTAGATATCAGGAGCAAGAGGTGGCGCGCCCGAGCTCCTTGAGTGCGGACTCGACGCGACCATCCAATGGTGGCGGAAATCAAACAGCAGCGTCATATAGGCTCACCTGGCTTCGGTAGATCCTCAGATATCAGGGAGGATAAGCGCAAACAATGTAAGAGACGGTCAGCCGATTGAGCCTAGGGGTCGATTGGTTTCAAGCTTAACGTGTTTCTAACACTAGTATTTATTTGGCATTACCGTGAGCTGTAATTCAATCAGAACATTTACATTTTAAAAATCTATGTATTTATATAATATAATCAAGTCTAATGGCTTATTTTAGGTCAAAAGTTGATGTGGCTCTAACAGTGGTGTTTCGTTGCCACCTCATCTATTCGCGTTGTGGGCGTTAACCTGGCTGCATCTGGACCATTTGTTGTTGAGCTCTGAGTTGTGGAATTAATGGTGGTGGTGTTGTTGTTGTTGTTATTACAGTGTTCTTCGTGTTTAACCTGTAGCGACATCCTGGAGAAGGTTTTGAGGCAACATTTGCACGAATACTTTTTAACCTTTGCGTGAGTTTGGAGGTGGGCGCGTAGATTGGACCTATCGGCGAAGGCCCTATGACATTGGTCGCACTTGAACGGCTTCTCGCCGGTGTGCGTCCTAATGTGTCCCTGAAGTAACCAGGGTCTGCTGAATGACTTGCCGCAGATTTTGCACTGGCAAGGTAGAGTATGCGTGCGGACGTGCATCTTAAGGGCGCCCATGGATTGGTACTTTTTGCTGCAGTACTGGCAGCTGAAGTTGTTGTCCTTGTCGCGGATGACCTTGAACGGTTGCGGCTTGAAAACGGCGCCCTTCTCCTCGCCCTCGGCCAGGTCCATCTCCAAGTCCATGTCCATTTCCATATCCATCTCCATCTCGAGCAAACTGGACACCTTTGAGCCCCTGATTGGAGTGACGCTCCTCAGATGCGAGGAGCCTCTTTTGACCAAATCAAGCGAGTTGTTGTCCTCCTCGTCGGCGCCAACAACCCCATAGCTGGCTGCCCCTCGCTGGCCTCTGGCCGCTCTCCTCTGGCCAAGGCTACCGTGGTCTTCCCGGTCGTCGTCGTCGTCATCGTCGTCGTCGTCGCTGGTGCTGCTTGCGCTTCGGCCGCTGCCACTGTGTTGGCTACCAACCGGCGACTGCTGGCCACAGGCCGCCTGCTGCATCTGCAACTGAAAGTGGTGCGCGGAAGCGAGCTGGCTAACCGAGAGCTGGCTTGGCGAGTTGGCCGTCGTACCCGTTGAGTTGTTTAGCGAGGAGCTTGAGGAGTTGCTTGCCGACTTGACGCTCAAGTCGAAGGGTTGCGCCTGTGAGCTTGGCGAGAGTTGTCGCGCTTGGCAGTGGTCGTTTGTCAGGTTGAGCTGGTTGTTGAGCTGATGGAGAGGTTGCTGGCTTCTGAGCGAGGAGTGGAGTTGGAGGTGATGCTGCTGCTGCTGCTGCTGCTGCAGGAGCTGCTGCTCGAGCTTGATTTGATGGAGCTGGAGCATTTGTTGTTGTTGTTGCTGTTGCTGCTGCAGCTCCTGCTCCTTCTTGAGCTGCTGCTGCTGCTGCAACTGAACCTGCTGGTCTTGCTGCTGGCGGCCGAACTGCTGCAGCTGGAGCAACTGCTTGGCCGCTATCATGGCGGCGAGGGTCTGGTCGTCGGCTTGCTGGAGCTCGCCGATGGGAGTCAGCGCGGCGGGCGACTGCTGGCCGACCTGGAGCTGCAGCGGCTGCTGCTGCTGCTGGCTGTCCAGCTCGAGCTGCTGCTGCTGCTGCTGTTGCTGGCTGTAGAGTTTAACTAACATTGAGAGGAGCATCTTGCTTGAACCGGGTTGGTTGGATCTATATGAGTGGGCTGGAATGGTGCGAGATGGTTGCTGGTCGAGCTCCCGATTGCGATTGAATGGAGTCGGCGATCAACTGGTCGCTTGTGCTCCAGCGGGCCGCTTGCGAGTGGACTAGTTTTGCAACTGGAGGTGAGATTGCAACCAGTGCTACTGCGTTTGTTTTGCGCCCGTCGCGCCAGCTGGACCGGCGGCGGCGGCTGCGGGCGAGCGGTGGAAGCAAGTGGAGCGGATTGTGCGCGCGTTTGCGAGAATCAGTGCGCGCGCCAGCCATGCAAATGTGCCGGCGCGGCCGCACTCAATTGTGGCAAGTTTGCGCGCACTCGTCCGCGTGCGCAGTGGGCCCTGCGCGAGGGCCGCCGCCGCAACAACAACAGCAGCGGCGGCAGCGGCAGCGGCAGCAGTAGCAGCGAGTGAGCGAGTGAGAGAGAGAGAGAGACAGACAGCAGAGCCCAGTGCGCGCGGCGGCCTCAGTACGCGTCAGTGCAAAAGTTGCATTGGCGCGCACAGGCAACGCTCGCCACTCCGCCCGGCGCCTCTCTCGCTCGCCGCCCATAGATTGTCGGGCTGCCTATGAGCGTTGCGGGCGGCGCCGGCTGCATCTGGCCGGCGCCTCCGCCAAGGCGGCCGCACTGGCTGCTGCAGGGGCGAGCGGCGAGCGGCTATCTTGGCGCTCGGCCGCCGCAGCCGCCAAGTGCACTCGCCTGGCCGCGCAACTCAAGCGAGTCAAGTGGAGCCATTTAAGCCGGCGAGCGAGAGAGGCGCCGCAAGTGGATTGTTTTGCGTTTGCGTTTGCGTCCGCCTAACTTCGTTTGCCGGATCGAGCAACAAGTCTGGCGCACTGGCGCCACATGCGCGCTCGAGGCGCTCCGAGCGGCCAGACGCGAGCCGCTCAGGTGGCAGCGGCGGCGGCGGCGGCGGCGGCAGCTCGAGCAGGCAGGTTAAGGCGAATGCGAGGGCAGAGAAGCGGCGAGAAAGGGAACATGTGCGCCGCCGGCCCAGTTGCGTTGGCGCTCAAAAGCGGCGCGCTCCTCTCTCGCCCTTCTGCTCCTCGCCCGCTCTGCCCGCTCGCCCCTACGGCTGCGGCTGCGGCTGCCGACTGTCGCATCTGTCGCGCAATCTGGCGCCCTCACCTGGCGGCCGAGCGCTCGAGGACAACAGATGAATCCCGTTTGCGCCGCCCCGCTTACACCGGCCAGTCGGGCGGCCCTCCGCGTTGAGGGCCGCCGGGCCAGATGCCGCGCACACTTGCGGGCGGCGCGCGCGCCCCCTGGCGGCCGCGCGCGCCCAGCTGCCCGCTCGGCAGCGGCCGCAGCGGCAGCAGCAGCAGCCTGTTGGACTTGGAGAGCGGCCACGCAGGCGGCAGACGCAACCAACGCGCTCACTTCCTCCCTCCGCCGGCCAATGGCGCCCCTGATCGCGCGCACGAGCCGGAAATCGGCTCGCCCCGACCGGCGCCACTTCCGGCGCAGACCTGTCCGCGCGCCGCCTATAATGGCGCGCGCGCCCTTCTGCGCTCAGGTGGCGGCGACTGGGACAAGTTTGGCCCGCTTTTTGGTGCTGCGAGCAGCCGGCCACTGCGAGGGCCACCTGAGGCAGACGTTGGCCCGCCTTGGGGGCGCGCCGGGCGCAGGGGAGCCGCGCGCAGGCCACTTGCGGGCGCCCGAGGGCCAGATGCAGTGGCGGGGGGGGGGGCGCCGGCGAGCGGAGTGGAAGTTGAGCTTGAAGCGCCGACAGCGCCGGCAATGGCGACAGATGAACCGAGCGCGCAAATTGTTCCCAATGGGGCCCAAAGCGCCAGGTATTGTACCTGAATCAATAGTTATTGTGTTTGTGCACATGGCGCATTGTGCTCGGCCCACTGTCAATGGCTGAGCCCTGCCTCTGGCTGCTAACTGGCGGTCGCTTTTTGTCTGCGCCCGCGGAGCAGCCGGCCGAGCAACCGGGCTTTGCGCGCCCGTCCGTCCGCCTGGCTGGCTGGCTGGCGGCAGGTAGGCGCCCGCTCGGCCAGCAAATTGGCAGCGCCGCTCGCTGGCCGGCCAGTGATTGATGGTGGAGGCGAGCGCGACACTGGCCAGGGGGACACTTTGCTCCGCTAGCGCCGCTCCAAGCGCGCGATTCATAAATCTCGGCCGCAAACGCAAATTGATTTGCATACAAACCATTCACCTCCATCACCTGTTGAATGGGAACCAAGCAAACCGAGCGGCCGCCCGAGTTTGCGGGTCCATCTGGCCCAAGTGGAAGCAAGAGGGGCTCTTTTGGGGGCAAATAATTCAATCTGCGCTCGCAGCTCGGAAGTTGGATGGGGCGTTAGTGGCAGCTGAGTTTGCTCCCATTTCGAGCAGCGGTTGGCCGGCTGCAAACAATCGATCACAGTGGCGGCCGGCGGCCAGCTGAGCCGCTCAGCTTGCAACGGCCCCTCCGCCGAGTGCTGAATGGTCGGCCGGATGCAGTTGGCCCAAAAGCGCCGCGCGCACTCACCTGGGCCGGATTTACCTGTCGCCGGCCGGTGGCGCATTTGCATGCTTGGCCTTGGAGCCAAGTGAGGGTTGAGCTGGTCGGGACAGAAGGCGCTCAGTGCGCGAGCGCCAGGAATTCGAGCAGCGCGTCCCACTGAGCCGAGCCGAGCCGAACAGTTGGCTTGGTTTGTTTGCGCTCGCCCATTGAATGTGTTATTGGAGCCAGCGGAGCTTTGCCATTCTCTTGCTCTCCTCCTCCTCCTCGCTGCTCGTGCGCGCTCAAAATAAGGCGCAAAATAATGATATTTTAACAATTGGCGACGATGCAAAAGCGAGTGCATCTGTCGCGCTCGCTGCCAATCTCATTGTTGGCCTCGAGTCGCCGGCGCTTCGAGTAGCCGGCCGGCCAGGCGGCCTCAATGGCGCCGAGCGCCCGCAAGTCTGCCAGTGTCGCGCAAAGCGGTCACAGTTGGCCCACTTACCGCCGCGCACTGGCCCATTGTGCTCGCCCGCTACTGGTCTCTGCTCGGCCCGCTCACCTTGCTTGCGGCGGCGCCATTTTGGCCGTGAACTTGTTGTTGTTGGCCGGCCGCCACTGCCACTGCCGCTGCCACTGCCACTGCCTTGGCCGGCGCGCGTGAGACACAACTCGAGCGCGCGGATCAATTACGGGCGCGCTCATTATACGAATGCCAGGTATGCGCGCCGGCTTAGCGCGGATTTGCGCGCTCCTCAGCCTCCTCCTCCTCCTCCTCCTCGAACTTGGACTTGGACTTGCACTCGGCCGCCAGTTCGAGTCCCTCTGCTGCCGCCGCCGCCGCCGCCCACTTGTTGGCCAGGTGGCTGGGCCGCCGGCCTATAAGCGGCGATAGGGATCTGGGCGCCGGTGGCACAATATGTCACTCACCTGGCCAATTTGCCGGCCCCACAAAGGAGCCAGTCGATCACGGGCGGCACCAGCTCGCGGCGGCCGGCGCGGCAAACTCGGCCCGCTGAAAGGGGGCCCGACTGGTAGCCAGTTGGCGGCGGCCGGTGAGAAGGCGGCGCCACTTGGACGGCGCAGAGCAGGGGCGGCGGAGAGCGAGAGAGAGAGAGAGAGATTTGAGGCCCGAGATAAACTCTAGCGAGCGGCGCCGATTAAAAGCACAAACCGGGCGGCGCCGACCGAAACTTGGCCGAGGAGCGGCGGGCAGACTCGAGGCGAGCTTTGCATAGGTGGCAGCCTCGCGCCGGGCGCATTATGGGCGATTTGCGCGCCCCCTGAACAGATAGTGGCGCTTCCGGCCGTAAAACTTGTTCAAACTCGGCGACAAGTTGCCACTGCAATGGGCTTTTATTTTGGCGGCCAGGAGGGGAGCCGAAACGGGCCTTTTAGGTGCGGTTTCGGGCTGGGAGGCGAGAAATTTGCATTTAAACGACCTTGCAGCCTGTTTCTAGCGCAACAAGCCCGATCATAAAGACATTTGCTCGCGCTCATTCATGGCCGCTCGATGTTCAAGGCGAGCAAATTGGAGCAAGAGGAGCGCTGGCCGCGCTAACGAGCGCCGTTCTCACGGCGCAACAAGGCGGCTCGCGTGACCTAGCGCGCCACCTGGCGAGCGCGCCTCGCTTATAGGCTCGCGCTCACCTGCCCGCTTTGCTGGCTGGCCCCACAATCAACGGGCGAGCTCGCCGGCCGCGACCGAGAGAGAGAGAGAGAGAGAGCACACAAGCCTCTGGGCCCCAAATTCCGGGCCGACAGGTGGGTTTTGAGCGCTGTGAGCGCGTGTGCGCTCAGGTGCGTCCCGCTGTTCCGGTTCCGCGCGCTCACGAACTTGGCCGGCGGCGGCGTCGTGAATTTTTGCGGCTAATTATGAGTGGCGCTTCAAAGGATTGGAGCTGGAGTTGGGGCCTCCAATTATCTGCAAGCCGGCCGGCCGGTCGGCTCCCATTGTGAGCGGGCCAGATCCGGTGCCATGCTCGCCTGGCCCAAGTGCTCGCGAGCTGCATGGCGCCAGCTCCATGTCCGCCGTCCAGGCCAGCCACAATGGCCTGCAAACACACACACAGTTAGTTTTTACCTGTTTCTTTGTTTACCTGTAATCCACTCGCCATGGCTGTGCCTTTGTTGTCGCTGCCTCCCTTTCAGGCGCCCTCAGTGAAGAGTGCTCGCCCGCTCGGCGCCTCTCCCACGAGCGCGCAGAAGCAACGGAATTCGGCCAGCCCGCCGGCCAAAAGCAAGGGCTGGGACAGGTAAACTTTTATGCGCCTGCACTTGTTGCTGTTGCTGTTGTTGTTGTTGCTGCTCCTCCCGCTGCTGCTGCTAGCTCGGCCCGCTAACTGGATACATTTTCGCTGCCTCCATTGTTGGCTTCCAGCGTCGGCGCCCAGCAAGCGGGCGCATTTTCAGCGCTGCGGCAGCCGCAGAGTGAGGCAGCTTGCAGGCTGCTTCACTCTATGCAAAGCAAAGAGGAGGGGAGCGCGAGAACGAGAATGCTTATTATCAATTCAATTCACCTGCGATTTGAATTGATTTTGTGGAAAGCGTTAAAAAGCGACGCCTTTAAAAGCGGCCCAATGCCATTTGGTTTGGAGTGAGCGCAGCTTGTTTGTCTCAAACAAACATCAATTCATCTTGAGCACGCAGATCGTCACTCTGTCTACCTGGCCGCCGGTTTGCCCGCTCACCGCACTCCTCCTCGCCGCTTCAAATTGGCCCCACGGCGCCCACTAAGACTGAGGCGGCGTTAGCGAACAAAGGAGCGCAGGTAAAGTATCCGCCGCTCGCCGCCGCTTGCCGGCCAGGCGGACATCTGCGCGGCCCTCGCCCCTCTGATCCGGCTGGCCGCTCGCTTCAAATTGTGGTTTTCGTGGGCAGAAGTCGGGAGCCAGCTAACAAGTGGCGGCCAGTTTAGGTTGCTCGCGAGCTATGGGCACGATTTTGGGCTCGTGCGCCCAAGTGTGGCGCTCGCGAGGCTGGACGGGCGGAGAGGAGAGGAGAAGGGAAGCCATTCGAAAGTAAGCAGCCAGCCAGCCTGAAGCCTGCTAACGCTAATTACTGGCTCCCAAATTGAATTTGTTTGTTGGTTAATAGTCGCGACTCGCGAGCAGCTGAGCGGTCCAATGGAGCCGAAGGAAGACAATCGCGTCTGGCGCGTGATTTTGGCCGCGCGATCGGCTCGCGCCACTCGCAAGGCCCGTAGCAAAAAGATGCAGGTGCGCCGAGTTGCGCCGCCCGGCCAGCGGCGCCAAGCAGCCGCGGGCGAGTGGCCGCACACCTGTCGGCCGCCCGCGATCCTCGCCCAGAGCCCATTGTTGGCCGCGCGCGCCGGCCGAATGGAGCCGAGGCGCCGCAGCCGCCGCCACCGCCGCCGCCGCCTCCGTCGAGTGGGCGCCTATTTGCATAAATTCATTCATTAGTCAGAGCGCCACCATGGGCGCTAATTGACTCCCGATTTGGCGACCAGCCGCCGCTTGGCCAGAGGTTGGCCGAGCAGATTGCAAGCAGCTCTAGCAGAAGCCAACTTGGCTCCAGGTGAAAGTCGAAAGTCGTTGCGCAACACTGGCGACGAGCACCTCTCACCCGGCGAGCACAATTAGACCAAGCAGGCCAGTTGATTTCCAGTGGAGCCCAGCCTGGCTTCGGTTTGGTCGAGTCCAGCGAGGGGGAGGAGCGTTCAGTTCGGTTTAGTTAAGTTCAGTTCAGTCTGGCCATCCGCTCGCCTTGAAAGCGAGTTCCTGGTTCACAGCTCCACTGGCCCCAAATTGCGCGAGTGTCGCTAGCCGGCCGCTCGCTCGCTACCTGGCCGCCCGGCCGCCTCCATGATGGATGGTCGCCACTCCGCCGGCGCAGCCTTTCCGGGCGCCCACTTGCGCAAGCCTTGGGTGCCCCGGGCGGCCGCTCAAAGGGAGCACGAGCAGCGGCAAACTGATCTCTCAATCGATCGGCGCCGGCAAAGCGGCTCGCTGTGGCGCAACCGGCCGGCCGCCGCTGGAACGCCCACCCGAGCGGCCCTGTTTCAAATGGCCGCCGCCGCCGCCGCCGCTCGGCCGGCTGGCGCGGAGAGCGGCGCTGCCGGGACTGGAGCCGAGCTGGGGCCGCTCGTTTAAAGCAACAGGTGTTCAGGAGGCGCCGCTCGCATGCTCGGCCGGCATGACCGAGCGAGAGGAGGCAGAGAGAGAGAGAAGATCAGCACACAACTTGCGCCGCCGCCGCCGCCGCCAACTCTGATGGCCATTTTTATTGGCGTAATTGATTGTTCTTCTACCTGTTGCCTGGCAGCGTTGCCATGAACTTTATTCCTCCGCTCGGCCCCCCGACTCAAACCCGCCTCGCCTCTCCTCAGCCCCACTCAGCCTGTCTGCCCTGCCCTGCCCTGCCCGCCCCTCTGCGCGCAACACCAAGTCGCCCCCTCGGCCAGATCCGCCGGCCAAAGGGATTAATGGCCAGCCAAATATGAGGCAATAAACGCGGCGCACTGTGGCCGCCTCGCTCGGGGGCCCCTCACCTGTTTCCGCACTCCTTTGCCGGGCTGGCGGCCTCCCGCCGGCTGGGGCTCGCTGGCTGGCCGCGCCGGCGGCCGGCTGCCGCTCGGGCCGCGTCCGGCCACAACGCGCTCTCCCTCTCTGCTGGCGCGGCCTGCGCCGCAGCCGCCCCGATTGGCCTCCTCCGCGGCCGCAGTCACATCCACATCCACGGCCAGAGTCGCGGCCGGCAGCTGAAGTCGCGGCCATGAAACCACTTGACTCGCCGGCGGCCAGGTGAGCGCGCCGGACGCAGCCTGGAAGCCGCAAGCTGCAGCCGCGGCCGCAGCGACAACGCCGCCGGCCACCAAAACCACCTGAGCTTCCTCTCGGGCCCAAGTGGCGCCGGCTGCCGCTGCCGCTGCTGCAGTGGCCGCAGTGGCTGCACTGGCGGCCAGGCGGCGAAGCCTCCGAGGCTGTCAGGCGGACAAAAGTCGAGTGGGCGACTCGATGCTCGATGCTCGATGCTCGTTGCTCGCGGCTCAAGTGCTACGTGCGGCCAACATTAACCTGGCCGAGGCTGGCCCACGGAGCAGGTAGCTAGCAGCTGATGCTCGGAATCGTGTGCAGCCAGCGGCCAGCTGACCAACGGCCGCTCGCGCCCGCCTCAACCAGTTGGCAGCCAGACAGGGCCGCTCCTCTGGCCGCCGCCCCAGCCGCTCGGCCGCGCTAGCTGTGGGCGGACTCGCAGGAAGCAGCCAGCAGCGAGTCTCTCTTTCCGTTAATTTGCCTACCAGCGCCGCTCCTCCATTAGGGCGCCATTGTTGGGCCTTCGGGCACTGGAATCATCAATTTTCTTCACCATCCTTCAGCACCTGTCGGCCGGTCGGTCGGCCGGCCGGCTGGCGGAGCAACTGTTTTGCCGGCCACCTGATATGCTGGCCAGCGCCTCCTCTTTGCGCACGGAGCCCATCGGCTCGGAGCGTGCAAATAAAACTCGGCCCAGGTGACCATTAGTCGCTGGAGCGCTTTTATGTCTTTTGCCCTATCGCTATCCTCCGCCGCTCCTCCTTCGCAGCCCAAACTGGCCGAGCCTCGAAAGTGGACCAAATCGTGGCTCCGGGCGCCCGAGAGCCGCTGCAGCGAGCGGAGGAGCCACCTGTGTTCGCGAGCTGCGCGGAAGTGCCTGTTGTTTCAAGGGGCCGACTTTTCTACGTTGCTCGCGGGCGCGAATCGCTCTGGGCGCCGCAACCGCAGTCGCGGCCGCAGTTGCTGCAGCCGCTGCCGCCGCCGCCACCACCTGAGCCCATGGCAACCGCACACTCGGCCCGGCCGCTTCCGCCCGCTCGCTCGCTCGCTCGCTCGAGTCCAGTCCAGTCCAGTCCAGTCCAGTTCCGCTCGCTCAGCCAGAGGCTCGCTTTTGCCACCGCAAACACAAGCACTGGCCGAGGCAACAGGTAACAATTTGCTGGCGCGCCAAACAGCGTAAACGATCCACCAGCGCGCGCCTCTCGGCGGCGAGCGTGTGAACCGGAAGCGGCCCGCCGCCGGCTGGCCCCCACTATCGGGCGCTCAGATCTGCGGCCAGGGCCGGCGAGTGGCGGCGACCGCTCCACCTGTGCGCGCAATGGGCCCAAATTGGCCGGCCCAGCGTGAGCCGCCCATTGTTGTCCCCGTCGAGCCAACCCAACTCGGCTCGGCCCATTCACGCTCCTCGCCCCTTGCCAGCAACTTCAACCGGCCAAACCAGGCGCCCGTACCAGTTGGCCGCGGCGGCCGCCCATTGACAAGGGTTCGATCTCGCGTCGCCGGCTCTGTGGGGGCCACAGGTGGGCGGCCAGGTGGAGTGGGGCGGGCAGCTGGTTGGCCCGTCCGTCCGTCAGTCCGTCTGTCCGTCCGTCTGCGCGCCCGTCTGCCTGCGCGCTCGCCGCGCCCCCTCGCGGGAAGAACGAACCTCCTGGCGGCGGCCCCAGTGGCAGCAGTTGAGCTGCGGCCGCAACGCGAGCAAAATCGCACAGCAAATTGAACAAAACTAAACTAAACTGACGACTGAATCAATGAATCATTATTGCTAGCGGCGAAACTTGTTATTACTCGCCGGCCACTTCCTGGCAGAGAGCGCCAATTTGCATGGGAACAAACTGGAGCTGGTTGGCCAGCCGGTGGAGTTGGCCAGTGGAGCTGAATTTGCGGCGTTCAGGAGGAGTCACGAGCGGGCTAGCCTGTTGCGGGCGGAAGTGCGGCCGATCAAGTTGGGGCCGGAAATCAGGTTGAGGTGTTTTCGGGTTCGCGGGCGCCAATTAACACATGCGCGCGCGCGCGCCGCTTCCGGCGCAACCCCACTGCCACTCGGCGGGCCCAAGGAGCGAGGCTTTCGCGCTCGCTCGCTACCTGTGCCTGGCAGTTGGGGGGAACCAACAATTAGGCGACGGCGGCGGCAGCAGACTGCTCGCGCGCCAGTCGTGCTGGCCGGCCGACCAAATGTTGCGCCTGGTCACGAGCGGGCCGCCCATAGCGCACCTGTTGGCCCTCGGCCGAGCAGCACGAGCAGCGCGCCGTCTGGCTCAACCGAAGCGACTGGCGCAACGAGCGCAACCCCCGAGCGAGGCCCGCGCAGCCAGACGGGCGGGCGGGCGGGCAGAGAGACGCGGCTACCGTTGAGCCCAGCAGGCCGGGCGGCCGCACTTCCGGCAACACGAGCCGGCGCGCGAGCATGATCGATGGCGCTCATCGGCGGCCGCTCGGCTTCGTCCACGTCGGCATCAACAAGTCGAGTGGCCTCTCGAGCGGCCGCCAGATTGGCCGCTCGTGTTTCCCTCCGCCCTTCCGGCCGAGCTGAGCGCGGGCGGCGAGCGAGGCCAGGTAGGCGCCCATGTGGCCGCTGCGGCTGCTTGCGCGCGCGCGCGCGAACGCGAACGCGAAATGATGGATCGCAGGTCAGCGGCGGCGGTCAGTGGCCGGCGGCAGCGGCCGCTCAGGTGGCTCGGCGCGCGCTGTGATCTATGCGCGGAGCGAATCGGCCGCGAGTGTCAATGCAAATTAGTGGCGCCCCTGATCGATGGGCCGGCGGCCAGTTGGCGGCTGCCTCCGGTGCCGCTGCTGCCGTTTGCGGGGCGCTAATTGCGCGAGCCGGGCGCAGGGAGGGCCGCCGACCTTGGCCGCTGGCGCCAGGAGCGCCGCGGAAAGAGTTGCTCGGCCGGACGGGCGGCCGAGTCGGCGTTCAATGGCACTGGACGGGATGGGAGTTGGATTGGGATTGGCGGCGGGAATGGAAGTAGGAATAGGAATAGGAACAGGAATTAGAATGGGAGGAGGAGGAGGAGCGGCACTGGAATTGGGATGCTCGCCTCCAGGGGCGACGGCGACCGCGATTGCGATTGTGATCGCGATCGGGAGCTGGATCACAATGGCGGCCCCAGTTGCCACTGCTGCGCAAACCTTGGAGGCGGCCGCACTCGCAAACGCAATGGGAGATAACGAGCGGAGATAACTGCGCCCGCCGACCGTCCGCCCTGTCGCTGATTAGCTGCGACAAACTGTTGCGCCGCCGCCGCCGCCAACGACAACTCTGGTTGCATAACACAAACAAACATGACACAAATCGGTGATTTGTGTCTCCTGTGGGAACCCCGCAAGTCGGCCAGCGAGCGCAGAGGAGTTGGCGGCGCTAGGAGTGAATTGGAAGCGGGCGCAAATAAACTCTCGCCTCTCGCGTCTCGCCTCTCGCCTCTCGCGGCCGGCGGCGGCGGCTAGCAGCTCGCCCCGAGCGAGCGCCACTCGGGGGCGCAAGTGTGGCCGGTTACCTGCCGCCGCGAGCCAGCAAGCCTGGGCGAGAATGGCCGCGCATTCCTGGCCCACATCTGTCGCTTGGCGGCGCCAGTTGGCCGGCTCGGAGCCACAAGTGGCCGCCGCCGCCGCCGCCG
>Ga0209372_1000299_pt1 | contig 29557 bp, 16 predicted proteins | sample AgamicAtPe_FD_187170 | JGI IMG/M metagenome (GOLD analysis project Ga0209372, IMG submission 187170) | Agave microbial communities from Guanajuato, Mexico - At.P.e (SPAdes) (version 2) | ecosystem: Host-associated > Plants > Phyllosphere > Phylloplane/Leaf | place: Guanajuato, Mexico | collected... | reverse complement strand
GGTACTGTCTATAAGGGCGCCGCGCTCGGTTGGCCGGCCCAAGTGCGCGCGTCTCGCCAACAGCGGCCGCCGCTCCACCTGGCGGCGGCGGGCCAGGCGCGCTTGGTGCGCGCAAGCCGCACACCTACGTGATGAGCCTGCTTAGTGGCGCCGCCAGAAGCGCGAACAAACATGGCCCACGTGAACTCGTCCATCTCGGCCGCTCGGCCAGCAATTAAACGGCGCCCTCCTTCCATCATCGCCTCGCCCCCATTGGTCCAATGCAAAGAGGCCAAGCGGGCGTCTAATTTATATCAATTAATATTCGGGCCGCACAAGAGCGGCGTCCAAATTTGGCCCCCGCCAGGAAGAGGAGCTTGCAAAACACTATGATCGATTGTCCTCCTCCCTTCCGGCTTCTCTCCTGACGGCTTGCGGGCGAATTACTATGCAGCCAGGAGGGTTCGGGCGGCCAGAGAGGAGGAGAGAGGAAGAGAGAGGAGGGCTGAGCTTTCTCGGCCGCCAACCTACCGCTGCCTGAGGCTCAGCCCGCTAGGTCATCGGTGCTCGCTTGCGCGCGCCCTATTAAATGTTATCAATTTCTTGTGTAATGGGCTAGAGTTAATGTTGTGCCTAAATTCAAATGGCCCCCCGAGTTGGCCGAGAAAGACTTATAATTACACCTATTATCAAACTCTCCTCTTCGCCTTCACTTGTTTGTTTGGAGCTGCCAGACTTCAGCTCGCCCAGTCAGTTTGTCGGCGTCTCCGGCTGCGGGCATTTCAAGCGGCCCCAAGTAGAGAGAGTGCGAGAGATCCCGGTTAACAAAGGTGAAAAGTGCTGAGAGTTTTATGTTCGCAATCGGGCGGCTATAAATCACAGCTTGTGCCAGGTTTATATGCACGCTGGCCGAGGGCGCAAGTGTTTGCAATGGCCCTTCCCCCTTCAACCATTCGCACGTCTGCCCGCTCGCCCGTCCTCACATCCAAAATCCACCCTAAGCTCTCTGCTAGCTCGCTCCTCCCTCCCCCGCCCACCAGCCACCAACTGGCTCCGGCTGCCCACTTGGCCGGCATTAATCATTCAAACTGGCCAGAACGAGGGGCTCAAGGTGCGCGCGAGTTGCGCCACTTCCGCTCCAAGTGTTCGCGCGCGCTCGCAGCCAGCGCAACCGGATAGATGGAGAAAAATCCCCCCCCCTCCTAGCTGGGGCGACAAAACTCGCCCTCTCGCCGCTCTCCTGGCGCCAACTTCCGATGGGCGGCCCAATTGAGTGTGAAAGTTTCAAAATTTGATTACAAGCTGGCCAAGGCGAGGCTCGGCCTCGTATCTTTCTCGCTCTATGTGACAAAATGGAGCGTGATATCCTCGCCAGCTACTCCTGAAAGTCAAGGGAATACTTCAGCGCTGCGTTGAACAACAAATCTCGCCGACAGACAAAAGTCGAAAAATTGACACCACCCGTGACCAACCTATTTCGACCTGTTTGCTCTCAGCTTGACCGGCCATCGGTGGCCCGCCGACGGGGTCCGCCAATTCGAACTTGGGCCGCACCGACAACAGTGTCAACACTTCCACTTTCCAAATTCAATTTCTGTCCACCAATTTCAGGCAACGTCAGGCGGACTCGGCCAAGAGTCGCTTTAACTTTAAAACGTCATAAGCCGCTAGCAGTCGTCATAGGAGGCGCCGCTGGTGACCGGATATTGGCCTCGCCTGGCCGCCATCTGGCGCCGCCGGTCAGCTGGCGCTCGGCTCGGCGCCAGCGCTTCGAGGGCTGCTTGAAATGGGCCACCTTTTGCGCTTTGGACGAGACTGGGCGGCAACTGGGGCGCTAATTAATTGGCTGCATCGGGCGCCCATTTGTCATAATCACCAAAGCAAGGCGCTGTGCATGACACTAGCAGCATCGGCTCGATTCGGCCGACAGGGCTGCCACTTCCAAGTTCCGCCCACCAAGAGGGCTAAACATGAGCCATACTCGCCCAGTCGAACATATAAGCGCACACAAGTCGGTCTGCTCGATGGTGTTTGTTTGCTAAAACCAACACCATTGCCATAAATTACAACGCTACCTTGCCTTTTGGGCCCCATATCTCGCCCGACCATCTCGGCCGAGATGGTCAGCTCGCGCTTGTCCAATCTCGTGCGGCCAGCTGATGTGTACTCTTCGTTCCTCTCCACCTCCCCTTCAGCTTGCCGGGAGTAATTTCTGCGCCAATTGAACCGATATAAATGGGAGTAACTCGATGTCAATTCCACCAAAACCAACGAAAACGCGCCCCCCTAAAACTTGCAGCCAAGCCAACCAGGGAAGCCGCTCACGGGCCCCCAGACCAAAGTTACCTCTGAGCGAGTCCGGCCAGCCAAGGTGATGGGCGATTTTTGCCATCCTTCCGATGTTGATTGTTCAAACGGGGAGCACGTGCAAACGATGGGCGTTGAAAATTGCCTATTTTCATATCTGTTTACTCGGGCGCCAAAAAGTCCCAAAACTGTCCTCCTCCCTCCAGTGTCTTCGGTGCTCCTTGCGCGCTTCCATCCGAAGGACGCATTCTGGTCCTGATTCTCATTCCGCCAGTTCCCTCTGACTTGGCGGCCACTTATTCCGTTATCATTCTCTTATCATGCTCGCCAAGTGGAAAGGCAATGAGCCTGATCCCCCCCCCCCGACTTTGAGGTTCACAATCGCGCGCTTCCGAAGGGGCTCTCCAACTTTTGAAGCCAGTCCGCTAGTCTTTCATTGACTTTTCACCGAGCGCCCGGCCGACCTTGTTTGCGGCTCCCCTCGCCGCCCCCCTCTTCCCCGTTTGCCATAGTTCACACGCGCATCGCAAGCCCCGTTACGCGTTGTGGCCGCAAATCTCATAATTCTGGGCCTAAATGCTCCAAGACCGCCGAGCACAAACTAGGCGTGTAATTGTTACCTTAGCCTTGCGGAGAGGCGACACTTCTGCGCTTTCTCACACTATCGCGCCGCTAACAGACCAAATGATACCTATTAAACTTGGACTGGATCCAATTTTTCGACGGAAATTCTTCAACAAATTGTCGCTCGCTTAGACAAATAACAGCTAGCTTAGTTCCCAGAAACTGCCGCTGTAAAATCCTATCTCCTCTTCGAACGCTTGCTCTCGATTCCCTCTGGCACCATAACTCATCTTCCGCCTGCTCACCAATACCCTGATTTAGCCTCCGCTTGCCAAGATGCACTTGACTTGAGGGCTGGCACCCAAGCCAATGGCAGAGGCTTCCAATTGAACCGCAATTCTACACTCAACCATATACACAGACATTTATATATAGTTATTAAGGCGACCGGCATTAATCGCTTGGATTAACTTTTATCTAGGCCTCTCGGCCAAAAATTGGTTCCGTTCAAAAGGTTTTCGTGCAGAGGGGCTTTCAGTCTGAAAGAGAGGTTTTGCACATTGTATGGTCCAATCCTGGAGCCAAACTTGGTAGTGCATAGCCTGCACCAGGAATACCCCCCCCCCGCCCAAATCTTTCTGAATCGTTTGGCTTGTCCCCAGTCGGCAAGTCTTATTCACTCATGATTCATAAAACCATGACAGATAGAAAGGGCGAGAGCGGGGGGTTTGGCATTTTTAGCCATCAGGACCTAGCTCTTTATGGTCATATTATACACAATTTCATGAACACCATTCGGCCGTCCAGAGGGTCGTGCGAAGCAATTTCGCCAAAACTGATAATGTAATGCCTGATATCTGAGTCTCTACGTCTACCAATTGCGAAGTGTATCCCCTTGCAGATTGTAAATAACCGAGTCCAGTGATAGGTGGCCGGAACTAGCGGTCCCAGCTCCTCTTTATTTCCTCCCAAAGGTTTTGCGCCTCCACAATCATAGTCATCCAATAACCGATCGGTTGATCTTTCAAGATTATATAATCAAATATTGACCACCACAACTGCTTTGAAAAATTGAGAGGCATCCATTCCATACCTAAACGCTTGAGCGAATAAATTTACTCCTCACGCTTGTCACCACTTGGCGGCCCCCTGGCTTATGTGGACACTTTCACGCCCTTGCCTTGCCTCTCATCGCTTCCTCTCGGATTTGATGCGCCAAAAGCTAGCGGACGACTTTCGTCCCCTAAACTGGACTATCCACCTCAGTGAGTCACACAGGAGCACAACATCTCTCCTCTATGACCAATTTTGACCATTGGCCACCCGCCAATCGTAGTGTAGGATCTGCTTACGTGGCCACAGCCCGGCACGTACACTCAAATCGGCCCACAGGAAACTGGGCCTACGTGCTCGGCAATAATGATTATGATCGTGTGGTCATATTAATATGATCATGATCCAACAACATGTGTGCCAACCGAGCCAAGGCATCCGCCCATTTACGCCTTAACCTTTGGCGTACGATACCCAATCTACGGATTCATGAATTAGATATTGATTACCGGGCAAAGACCGTCGCACACCTCCAGCCGATCGCCACCATTCATTAGGCGATTTTGTAATACTTGACCCGCTCTTTCGTTGCATCATATAACCATAGGCTGTTCTAGTGTTTAACTAGCCGAATAGTGTGTGTATGTTTGTGAACTCAGGCGGGAGGAGAAGAGTGGTAAGAGCCCCTTTGGCTCAGGGCTGTAAACGAAATTGATTTGCATATTTGAAGGGAGGCCGGGGCATGAAAGGTGCCCGCAAGTCTATCATATTACACCATCCGCTCGTTTGCAGGGAAGCCAGGTGCTAAAGTTGATTGATTCGTCATGGACGAAACGGTTGCAGTGCTCACTTGAGACCTGAGGGCCCAAGTGGGCGCGCTCAGGCCGACAATTTATGGTTATAAGCAGCCTTCAGTCGAAGGAATAAAGGTGACTGCACTTGTGCGGCCGTAGTGGATGACTGATTGGCATGGTAGGCAGCCAAATTTCAGGAAGACATGTGACGCCTTTAATGGCATCGGTATCGGGCTCAAAGTCTCACCGTGGCGCATAGGGCGGCCGGTTGAATCCAATTTACATTTAGGCTCTACCATTTCGAATGAAGGCTGGAAGCATTAGCCGAGCCTGAGTGATTGCATTTAGGGAGTTTGGGTTACACAGAGGCAACTCGCAATGCGAGCCGTGGGCTCCAGCTAAATTTGCTCAACTCTCCTACCACAAACATTGCATAATGACTTCACTCAACAGATTTGACATCAGCTAGCAGGACATTGTTTACCTTTTGCGGTGAGATAAGCTCGTGGACTTGCATGACCAACAATAACAGTGGTCAACTTGCTAACTCTCGCCGAAACTAATAGAGAGTTCCACTGCTGACTCTCTATCGTGGCTTCCCTTTCGCTGTGGCGCCTTGCACTCCGCCAATTGGGCCTTACATGTCCCTCCATCGTTGCATTGGTAATTTGATTTACTTTTATCCGCACATTTGAATATTGGGGAATGAGAACAATTACCATTGTTGCAAACGTTAGCACCAATTTCAACCCACAGTCCTGCTAGACAAACGTAAATTCTATTAATCTTGGATTGCGGCCCATTGGTTGAGGTTAAATTGTTGGCTAGTTGCGTCGTCGGCATGGAGCTTTATATTTCAACTGTTAAACTCCAGCAAGGGACTTCGAGGCTCGTATATTTCCTATGAAGGTATACTAGATTCTTGCCTGACAAGCCCGCGAGAGTATCCTGTTTCGAGGAGGCTGTTGTCCTCCATGTGAGCCGATAGTTGAGCTCAGGCCGATTCTCACCGGAGACCAGCGAGAGAGTGAGAGAGATATTCCAAAAACTAATCAAACAAACAGTCGACCCATTCCAGGAACTGTAGAGCACTTAGTTCTAAATCAGGCGAGAGGAGAATCATCGCGCTGCTCACCCGAATTGCCTTTCTGTGGATTTTAGTTTGTTTAGTATTACGTAACTAGGCATATAATTGGCCTGAAATGCCGCTTTGCCTGACCATTGTCCTAGCTAGAGTTAGCCATCTAGTATGAATGTTTCAAGTTACTCTCACCGCTAGAGTGCAGCACCTAAATTGGTTCCACCAGTGATAATGATTCTACCGCTCTGTGTGCGCCGACAACTCCAGCCATACTTGGACATGACTGAAGATGAATTGGTTTGGTTGGTTGGACGGGCTGGGTTGCGCGTGATTAGTACCAGTCTAGATGTGCGCAAATGGCGTGTCCCTTAAACGCAACGTTGCTTGCGTAAACCTAACGTCAGAAACTCTAGTTTGAGCGCATGATGCGAATCTTCTCTCTCCTGGCTCAGTGCTAGATCCTGCAATCAAGAAGTAGAGTCTGCCTAGATTGAACGCAAACGTATCTTAATCGAGCGAGCCTAGAGGCATGAGAGACCTCAGAGCGAGTGACCAGTTTGGTGGCGGCAGTTTGCGCATTGAGTCTAACAGCGTGGTGACTTTATTAATCCGGCCATCGATCATCAGTTATGGTTAGATCATCCCGCTGGCCGTGTGCCTTCCATCCACCCGCCTGCTCGCTTGCATTCTGGGCTCGTAGTTGGGTTTGCTCGTCATCACATCTCAGTTGTCAATTTAACGCTTGATCCAGGCACACAATCTAGAGCATCCCTCAGTCCCCATTCCTTTTGCCGCTCTCTTCACCTAAGTGCTTCCAAGTAGACGACTTTCGTTCCGACTTAATGATCGAATAGTGGACTCATAGGATCCAATTTTCTCTCCGTTACCAGTCACCGTTAATCCATGAGGTCTTTTTGCGGTAAAGATCCCAAAGCGTCCAGCTATATCATCTTACTGTGGGAGCCGTTTTGTTTCTGGCGAGAGCCGAGTGCCGTTGAGAAAGCAATTACGCTGAGTTCAGGTCTAGCTTATGCAAGAAGACTCTACCAGTAAAAGCCGCTCAAAAGATCCCGACCGCAGTCTCATGTAGTTAAAAACGATTTGCATCCCCTCTGGGTAATCTTGTTGAGCTTGGGTCTGTTTTTTCTCTTCCTAATTGTGCAAAGAGATTGCAAAATAGTGTATCGAATGGACTCGTTCAGTTGGGCCATATTTTCTATCGCATCCTCTCATCTCGAGTAAAGGGTTGCGCAATTTGAACAATCAATCACCATTAGTGGCCGAAATTGACAAGCTCCAACGCAATGCGATATCCTGGGGACTAAATTGGCCCCCCATTTGCGGGACATCCCTACCCTTGAGCACCTGATCCTTGCGGCCAGTTGAATCGAATAGCGTTAAACCATGGGATGCGAGCTTTATTTTCTATATTCTTGGAAGCAAGCACACGCGTATGCGCGCATCGAAACACGATGCAAGCGTGGGGGAAATAAAACCTAACTTTAGCATCTCTTCCTCCCCCACTTTCACCGCAAATTCGACGCCAACAACTGTTCGACGCAACAATTCGATGAAGCCGAAGCCTCGGACACAGAATTTGCCACTTGCGCCGGTGTGTCTCCCGCGGGCCAATACTCTACCTCCCTGGCAGGCGCAATCCCGAAGCTAGATGAGGAACAGGAGGAGGAGGAGGAGGCAACGGTATCGGACCAGTGGGATTGCATTGAGGATCACGAAAACGGGTACGAGGAGCGGGACGGCTACGAAGAGGAGGAGGAGGAGCTGAAAGCGGCGGTAGAGTTGGCGGCCACGAGAAACCATGGGCCAGCTAGCACTGGGTCCAGTGGAGGCAAGTCCGAAAACTTCGCCCAATGCACTTTTAGCCTGGAAGACGCGCATGCTGACGAGGTAGCTGGTGTTGAGCGCGAAAATTGCATATTCGCTAGTGCCGATGGGGACGAGCGAGCTAGTTCGGATGGGCGATGTGATTCCCCACACAACCAAAATTCAATCAACACTAATACTATTTCCACAGACAGGGTGTTGATACCTCACAATGCAATGATGGCTGATTTGGTGGATGAGAAAAACAATCTCAAAGATAACATTGGGTTTGAGGGCAAACTTCAGTTGCTCGAGGATTCGTTGACTATCAATCAGACAGGTGACTCGCAAATGAGGAACGCTTTCATGGCAGCAGTGGCGCAGGCAGCAGTAGAGTCGAACAAACTGATCACGAACACAGATCAAACAAGGTCTTGCGAGCGGCAACAGATTGTCGATCCTCTACCTGTTCCAAACATGCCTATATGCGGCCAAGACAACAAAGGACTTATGCGAGCGGCGCAGTCGCCCTTCAAAGTCAGCGGCTCACCATTGGCAAATCCGGGCTCAAGGGGCCTCAATGGATCGGTTCCACCGGTGACCAAGCTGAGTATTCGGGATCAACAACAATTGGATGACCAAATTTTAAGACGATTCAAGTGCGACGAGTGTGGAAAGGCGTTCAAGTTCAAACATCATCTGAAGGAACATATCCGCATTCATAGTGGAGAGAAACCCTTTGAATGTTTGAATTGTGGTAAACGTTTTTCGCATTCTGGTTCATATTCGTCCCACATGACGAGCAAGAAATGTCTCATCATGAATCTGAAGGTGCGCAAGGGGGGAATTGCACCGAGTTTGCCAAACGAGAAGCTTAATGGGAGGAATATCATTGAGCATAGTTGCGCAGCCTGCGGCAAAAGGTTCTCTAGCGCGGGAGAGTACGCTAATCATATGTCTAACAGCAAAAAATGCCAACCTGTCCGCGTCAAGCAAGCGTTCATGGGCCAAGACGCAACCGACCTTAACTTGCCAAGCCCTAAAAACGATTCAAATGTTCCGAGTTCCTCAGTGCTAGGTTCTAGACCATCTGAAAGACATTCAACGATGGGCAGGACTGATAGCAGCAATTCGTCACTAGCTAATTCAACTAAGCACAGCAAAAGAGCTCAACTCAATCGACTGTCTAGTCCTATTGTTAATGCATCGGGCAATCACACCAACAGTAGTCAGCAAGCGAGCTATAAGCAGCCGCCACCTCCACCGAGAATATTGGCTCAGTCATCGATAGATAGTGGACCAATTTACAATGCCACTGGTTCATCTAACGTTAATTTGTGCACAAATTTGATTGACAATTCTTCGCACAATTCCAACTTTGCCAGCCCCTATGAGACTGATCCTGGTTCGCTAGGAAACCTACTCACCAATATTATGAAAAATTATCCTATGAATCCGTTCTTTGCTGCAACACTTGCTCAAAATCCTCTAATGCAACTGGCAAGCCAAGGAATGCTTGGCCAACCTAACCACCAACAACAAGCTATCAACAATTCTACGCCATCTCATTGTCTCACAACGCAAGCCTCGCTTATAGCTGCTGCAGCTGCTGCTGCCTCAGCGGCTGCAAATTCTGCCACCGGTAGAGTGCCAAACTTGTTACCTTCCAACTTTTCTGGTCAACAAGCCGAAGGTCAAACTTCAAACAAATTGAACTTCTTCGCTACCTCTGATGGACAGATCATGTGTGAGGCTCAGAACAATCTGAATAGCATCCATAATGATTGTCAGAATGGTGACTACAGAAGCGACCCGAGTTCAGACGACGATGACGATCTCATGAATAGTGGTCTTAATCGTTTGCTCAATCACGAAGAAATACAAGATCCGACAACGTTTGATGCTCGTGCTAACAACAATCGAACACCCCAATACTCGACAAACGGCATTATAAATGGTGATTCAAGCGAACGTTTCACTACTGATGAGAGTATGCAAGGTGAACAAACTAACGCCAACAAGCGGGCCAGATTCAGGTCAGTGCTTAGCGACGATACAGTCCGAATACTGAAAACAGAATACGAGTTGAATCCAAAGCCGAGCAAGCGTGAGATAATTGAACTGGCGAATCGGGTTGATTATCCACCGAGAGTGGTGCAAGTTTGGTTCCAAAATACAAGAGCTAGGGATCGCCGATTGGGACGCCTACCACCGAGCTCGATGGCTAGAATACCACATTCAGTTGACCAGCAGCGTTCAGACGATAGAAAGATTGGGAATTCAATCAGCTCTTGTCTGGACTCGATGGATCCGATCGACCTATCTACAATTGTTAGTGCGAATACCCACGATTAATCAATTCATCGGGTAGATCACACTAGCACAGCTTTTGCTAGTTCAATATTTCTCTTTGTGAGACACATCCAAATCTGGTCCGAACCAATGTTGAACGTAACGTGTACAACTTGTATATGTCCGTACGTAGCTGCAAATATAAATGTATAAGGTCCTGAATTCCAAAAAATCAAAGATAAAACGCCAACCAATAGGACCGGGTAGCATACTCTGACCAACCGCAAGCGCGCATCCATAAAACGGAAGTAGATCTTAGGATAGTGTGCACCGCATTATACATACACAAACACATACATATATATTAGACACTCTAATTATGTTACTACTAGCACCAAGACAAATCAAGCACATATAAAGTTAAATAAAGATATATATATATATATAAGTTAATCATTTTCTCTCCACACGCTTGGCTGGTTCATACTCTGTTCTATCCTCTGGATCGGGCGACGTATTTCAGCTTCAATGCAGGTCCAACACTTACGCGTGATCAAACAGCTGAATCACAGATAACATCAGAATGATAGCTTTTTCGGTGTGGATTAGAGATCGAAAATCTGGGAGTTCTAGCTAGCATATCATGGAACTAGCGCCATGAGCCTCATCTTTATTTTAACGTGTTATTGACCTCATTTGTTGATATACTAGACATGCGAGAGGAAGTTCGCTTATCCTTATATTACAGTTAACTGTGCTTTGGTCTCTTCTTCGAGAATAGATTGTAGCTGACGGATTTTGTACGTTTCGTCAGCTTGAGGTTCCTTTCATCATCGTCATCAGATTGATCGTCAACTGTGTGCAGCTGTTTAGTATTTTCGTCCAAAGCACGAGTGTTTGTCATGAGCTTGTCGAGAGGGATAGGTTTGAGCTTGGTTGGTTCGTGCGGACTTTTCCTTAGTTCCCTCTGGAGATCTTTGCCAAAACTGCGATGACTTGTAACGGAAGAAACACTCAACACGTCATCATCCCTGTGGATCTGATCTAACTGTTCGCGTTCTTCTATGGCCCTATTAAGTGACTCGATGAAATACTGACGGCGATTTGTCTTCCAAGCAAACTCAGGTAGTTTGCTCATGTGCTCCCTCGGTATCATATAGACTAAACTTCTTGCGAGTTCCTCCTTATCCTCTCTCAAGTAAATTGCAAACAAGCGGAGAATTGTGTTGACTAATAACTTATCATTAGCGTCGTTGGCCGATTCAGCCAGTGAGCTGATACTCTCAATTTGGGTGAGTCGTTTATAAGACAACTCGGCCAAACGTAGGCGGACGTGCTCTTCCTCCAACTTGCCCTTGTCTGTATCCATATCGCAGAGCGGTAAGCTGAAGCTAAATACCTCTGCGGTCTCGGTACCAAAATCTGGATACCTGGATCGTTTACATTTGACTGCTCGAACAGCTTGACTCATCTCGCTGACCCCGACCACAAAGTGATGATCCAAAGCGCTAGATGTGAGCTCCCTTAAGTCTAACAAGGGTATCCATGATTGGCCAAGCTCATGCCTGTACATCCTCAACATACCACTGTAGTCATAAGAGCATGGGATTCCTTCGTCTGAGAATCCTATCCAAGCCAAAGGCGATCGTTTGCTGAGGGATACTGGAACATTGGATAAAGTTTGGCGGATTGTGTTGTTGAATAAGTCAACGAAGTAAACGAACATGCTGAGATTTTGATCGTCCGAATGTCCGGCACCGTTGTGGTATACGAGTAGAAGTTGTCGCTCATAGGCTGTCATGCAGACTACTTGGCCAGGCAAAGTCAAAATATAAGATTGCATACCACCATTAGTGAAGAATCTCAAATTTTTCTGATCAGTGGCGACGGCAACAAATCCAAGTCCGGCGGCCAATCCCTCGATAATTTCTACATGAGGCAGCTCGACCTCCCATTCCCTCTGGTCTCGGTTTATTTCGAGCAAATTGATTCCGTGAATAGAGGAGGGTCCAGTTCCATATTTACCATTAGATCCAACAACAATCACATCGTCTGATAACGAACCAAAGGTATAATTCGGCTCGTTCTTGAAATTGACGGAGGAATGCTTCTCTGTATCGTGGAACATAACATCGATGCTTTGATCTTCCACTGCGTATTGTGCTCGGATGATTCCAGTACTATTCCAGCATAAGAATCGGTTGTCTTCATCGTTAGGAGACGAACCGGGCTGGAATGGCTTCTGGATCATAGGTTTTGGGATGGATTCGATGAGTTCCTGTACTTCACGTTTGGTGACTGTATCGACCGGCACTTGGGACGAATTGAACTCCTCGTCATCTGGCATGATTCTGGGCATGTACTTTCTTTTGATCTGTCCCACATCGTCCATACTATCTTCAAGCTCATCGAGCAGACTTCGGATGGCGTCTCCATCTTTGGCGATAAGGTCTGGGTTTGCTATTTTGGTGGGTGAAACACTGTCTGGCTGGCCTTTCAGGCTCGGGACTGGTGAGAACTTGTCGGGTGAAGGGAGAGGAGATGTTTCAGACTTTTCGGTAAGTTCTGGCAAAGGGTCCTTGAAGTCGTCAAAAGAGTCAAATGTATCATCGTCTAGAAATCGCTTGAGCTGGGTCGAGGTCATGTCTCTTGAAGGGTTTGAATTTTCCTTCTGGCTAAATTCGCCAACCACGAAAGCCATGATGAATAAAACGGCTTGTCGTGGTTCTTCTTAAAGCCTCAGATCATTCATATACTTTTGTTGACTATCAGGATAGACCCAAAATTTGGATCTGAACGCATTGGGATACACTGGTTGAACACGATAGTGTTTCGCGCGCCAAAAGCATCAACAATGTGGTGTAAAACGCGGCAAAGTTTGCTCATAGCTCCGCTCACGGAAAAATTGGACCCCGCTGCTGGTAGCCTTAATCCCTGCAGAAAACATTAGATCAGCTGACATCGCTATCATTATCCTTTATCCCCCCTCACCACCACTGTCAACGCAACTGAGAACCGAAACCAGCGACCAGAAGTTCTCTTCTATAATGCGTAAGAAAGAGAGGTAGGCTAAACACCGGCCCAAACAGTTCTATCTCGATGTTCCTATTTCAGCTGGTTGAGATAGGCTCAGGTGCAAAGATTTCTACATGGTACATGTAACTACGACGGGTTGAATTCTGCAGGACTGTGCGACCTTCAACAATGGACTCGGACGTTCCGGAGCTAACATCAGAGGCTGCTAGTCTAGAGAGGTTGATACTCAATCCTTATCAGAGCTCGACCATTTTAGAGTGCACATCACCATCAAAAGGTCTCCAGAGAACCGTGATGACGAGTCAGAATTCTGCCAGTAGACAGCAAGGCAGGAGGAGAGAGATGATAGATCTTACTTGCTTACTGAGCCGGCAATTTGAACGCAGGTGACCAGATTACGAAATCTGTTGTCGTTCAAGATTGACAGAACTCGATAGGATTGAACGCTTGATTTTTTTGTGGGGGGGAGGCAAAGAGACACTTTGTTTGGTATGACGCAGAAATTGGTCTCAGATTTATATATCTGTTTTTGGATTCTCGGACCGGGTTCCTTATGATAACGGAATGTATGCATGAGATTTTGTTATTTAAGTAAGGTCTAACTTTCAATTGATATCCTCTGGCATATTACAGGATGAATCATTGCACTGTTTTTGTTTGAGGGAATAAGTTAATTTGAGGGAATAATGATTATGCTTGTGAGAGTGGGGTGTGATAGTCTTGTCGTCTAAAAATCACCGGCAGAACAGACATTATTATTATATCATAATTCATAAATCACGGGTTTCCGATTGCCTATTGTTCAGTTCGTCCATTGATATAGACTGACGTTGGTTCAGGTAGATACACTGTTAGATATTTAGTTATAGGATTAAACACGTTGCAAGAGTTCGTTAGAAATATTCGAAAGGGAAGGGTTGACAGTGTTCGAGAGATTTAATGTGTAATGCAGATGTTTCAGTACAGAAAACGCTATCATGGTTAGATAATCAAACTTAAGGTCCAACTATTCGTCATGGATATAGAGACAGGTCGAGGAATCAGGGTAGTGAGTTGGTCTAAGTTTAGCTTAAGGAACATATCTAGATATCGGCCTTGCGCCCCCTATGATGATCGTGATTCAAGGTTATTTGTGAACAAACTGTCTCAAAGTAGAAACTTCGCTAATCATCTCGTGGTTACTCGTAAATCTTGGTTGTCTAAGTTCGACTCCCTCAATACGTTTTTCGAAAATATCCAATAGTACTCGCTATCGTTCTCTGGTCGCCATGAGAGGACGGGGGAGGGGGTGAGGACATCAAACACTTATATTAACTCTTTTCAATCAAGTTGTCATGCTAAAATTATGAATCGGCTTTCTAGGATACAGTTCACTAAGACATGCCAAATTGGCGGTCAGAGAAAGTAGTCTAAACGTATATTATGCATCATTGCATTGGTGAATCAAGGTTGTCATTGCAGTGCCCTTCGGTTCATTGGACTGAATTCGCTGAACGCGCCATAAATCAGTAGGGCGTAAATTTACGCGCCGATTTGTTGGCGACCGAGGACTTAGTGATATTCTCGAGCAGGGAGGTTTGGTGGCCATTGCAACTACAGGTGGGTGACAAGGTGGCGGAGTGTAGTATTTGTGGATCGCGGTGATGAGTAGTGATTGGGTAATGGGGATGTTGTGCGCAGTTTCGGAGTTGTATTTATGAGCATTCAAAGAGTTAGTAGAGATAGGAGATCGTGATATTGTCGAAATGGAAATCGGATGAGTGGCGTTGATGTTTGGTGTTATAGGGAGAGGTACATTTAGGAAAGCGGTTAGGATGATTCGAGGACTGACGTTGTAACTGGGGAAGAGTAGAATTGTATCTGATTTTGAATCTCGGGGAGGGTGATTCTCTTGTGTGAAAATTTTCTCGACCGAAATCGGTAATCGTTTTGAACCACTGACAGCGAACGGAAGTAGACTTTCGAGCAACTTACCTAGCAGTGATGAGGTACTGAGCCAGATTAATGGCTTCAGGAGCACCATTAATGGTCACCGTCCTATGCTTTGACCCCTCATCTGAATTAGAAATCTTTATGGTCGCTCCTGATAGCTGTCGGATTTCATTGATTTTTGAGCCTCCCTTCCCTATAACACACCCAATAAGACCGTTTGGAATTACCATTTCATGACTACTAATTGATTGTGATCCAACCGTAGACAAAGCAGCCGCAGCTTGTCCGGTTGCGGCCGCAGCTCTGAGATTGGCAGCTGCAGGATTGAAAGCAGCTGCTAGAGGATTGTTGGCAACAAACAATCTACTGACATCGGGGTGTGTTTGAAGGGCGAACTGTCCTGGTAAGTTGTATGCTGCGGCTGCCTGACCGGCGGTGGCAGCGGCTAGCAACATGGGATTGAGGGCTGGCTTCGGGCGATAAGGTATCGTGAATCCTTTAGCTGGTGATTCAACCATGACCATGCAAATCTGATATGCGCAGCTTCTTAATGATTCAACGTTACCGCTTATAGTAACCACACGTTCCGTAGAATTTGGCAATACGTCAGGAGCTACCTGTATTGCAGCGCCGGTGAGTTCTCTGATTTCTTTTATTTTAGCACCACCTCTCCCTATTAAGGATCCACACTGACTCGCTGGTATGATAAGTCTCAAAGTGACTAAAGGAGAATAGGCACTGGTGTTGCCATTGTTGCTATTCTTGATATTCAGAGTAAGATTGTTGTTTGGTGCATTTAAGTTATTGTTGTTGATTGTGTTTGTGCTGTTGTTATTTATAGTAAGCATATCAGCCTCCTTCTTGACAGCAGCCAGTGAGCTCTCATTTAGAGCCCCATTTAGAATACTAGAAGACGAGAGCCCAAATAAGGGATCTATGACGGAGTTTGCAGAATTTCCTAATAGCAGATTGTTGCCTGCGCTTGTGTTTGACAGTGGCGATGCAGAGGTTGTATTGAGACTGCTTGGGCTAGAATTTACCTGCAAAACTTGCTCTTCGAACTTGGAACAAATCATTGAGAAAGCATTGTAAACTTCATCTAGAGTTCCAGCAAGCGTGACAATACGATCAGGGCATGAGCTATCTGAGACATTGATTTTAGCGCCACTTATCTCACGGAATCGTTTAATATTATCACCTTTCTTTCCAATTATGCTTCCAACTTCTTTACCTTGCATAAGTAGTCGAATAGTGAGCGCAGACTGACTATTGGTATCCAGAATTTGTTGAGAGTGTTGAGGTTGTTGCGACAGTGGTGGTGATTGTTGTTGAGTTGAAGGTTGGGTTTGGACCTGCGCCAGATGTTGTTTCTGGCTCTCGCTAATGTCTGCCATCATTTCTTAGGCTGTCTGAGTTTTAGGCTTCTCTTGGGGTATTTAAAGATGTTTACTTTTTGCGAATCCTGGACTCCGAAAATGCGGCTCTTATTCTTCCCGATGCAATCAGGTGTTTGAAAATCTTGAGCAGTTTGGGTAAAATTTGCACTCAATATATGTGGATGGGCTTGTGGTCAATTAATAATAGATATTATGCCGTGGGCAGTTTGACTCAAATTGATGTCAAACTAGGAATTCGCTTAGAAACATTGCGTTTGTTGTACACAGGCTGTGCGAATATATCGTAATGATCGTGGCTCTTTCTGTGTGACAATCTATGGATTCGCATTCATTGTTCGCAAATACCTAGATCGATGTTTCCACTGTTCCAGTTGCAACTCAAACAGTGGACGGCAAAGACAATTATTGGCGGTGTTCTCTACCACTAAGAGGAGCTTATGGTGTCCACTCTGGCGGTCATATGAAAATGGGGATATGAAAATCGCTGCGTTGCAACCAGAGCGAGAGAAGAAGAAGACTAGAGAGGAAGATGGTGTCCAGTTTGATTGGTGCGATGCAACTGCTTGGCCTTGGCTTCCATGACTTTACTGGGCAAACCCTGATATAATGCACTCCATCCTATCCCTCCCCCCATTGGCCATCATATAATTCTAAATTTCTTGTAAAATTCTTGCGCAGCTGTCGCGCTTTTTTTGAACTTGCGACTCTCGAGCATTCACTCGAAATGAGGAATTCAAATACCATTCGCTTGGGTATTCAATGAACACTCTCGTCCAGTTGGATTCTCTCAGGGCCTCAAATCATCATCTAGTCTAACATTATATAAGACTTGTATTCCGTGGAGTAGCCGAAAAAAGTATTACGGACACTTTTGTCTATATTTGCCAGGAAGATTCCTAAAATTGGCAAATTATGGAGGAGGTCTAAAGTCGTGTAGCAGGGTCAAAGTGCGCGAAATGCATAAAAACTTTTTGACCCACGAAATTTGAATCACAATGCGGCATTGTGCCACCGGCGCGTCGAAGATATTCTGATTACTCTCAAGACTTGCACCTCCCTATGACCCTCGGAGTCCCACGTGGTCGGCCCACAGAGTAGAATTCCATTTTTTGCGGCAATCGAACATGTACAAACCAGATCTAGAGGAAGATTTTGAGGCACTCTATGGACAGGAAGGATTTAGGCCTGATCCATATGGTGGACTACAGATTCCTGTCGGTAGATGTCAACGGATGTGTTCTTACCCGGAGATGCAAGAGCGAGAACTCAACCGAAGGTTGAGCAAATACGAGACACTAAATGACACCTCGTATCCGCCCAAGGTAGACTTTGAGCTAGCCATTAAAGAATTCAGACGCTCCTGTGGCCAAGAATTCACAAGGACCGAGGATCTCAGACCGTGGACTGTACTGAAACGCACTCTACGTCACCTACTACTTACAATCTGTTTCCAAGAAGACGATTGGATGTTCATATGTGATTTTGTTTTCGATAGACTTAAAGCTGTTCGCCAGGACATGGTAATTCAAAGAATCGAGGGCCGCAGATACATTGAGGTTCTTGAAGGAAGTGTTAGATTCTTGATCTATTCAATGTACAGACTCACATGCACTGTGAGAGACTATTGCAAAATGAACTTTTTAAAACCTATCATATCACTGGAGGGGCAAGTTAGCGGTCTGAATAACTATGAAATGAATGTTGTAAGAGAAATGAAGCTTACCATGAAGTCTCTGCGAGATTGTATTAGCTCTTTGTTGGTCCAATACGAAGAGAATGTTCCAGACAGCCAAAATAGATCTTTATTTGAGGCAGTCAATCTAATAGTTAATTTACCTTTCCTTCACGGACACGTCACAAAATCAACTGAGTATCAAGCTAGATCTGAACTACGCAACCAAGATCCCATCTTTAAGCTGGTGTTTAAAATGTATCGCGAGCATCTTATCGGAAATCATTGGACTGCCTTGAAATATTTACCTCTCCTATCCGAACAACCACTATTAGTTCTAGCTTATGCGCCCGCTATAGCACATTTGCAGGTGCACTTAGTTAATCTTCTGAAGAAACTCTATCAGGCAACCGGCTCAAACACCTCTACAGTGAAACAACTGTGCGATATCATATGCCCCGAATGGTTAGATGAAGATGAGGATGAGCGTCTACTTTTTGGACGATTCATTGCGACTCAATTCGGATTCTACGACGAGAAGAGAAAACTGTGTGATTACAAGATGAGCAAGCCGGGGAAGAAGATTGTGCCAGGTGACTTTGTTGAGAAGTCTAGATTGGAACGACTCAAAGTGACGGCGGGTGGCCACGACGACAATGAGACTCGAACTTATGCCTTACAGATGATCGCCGGAAGAGACTGGTATTTCTACCGAGAAGTTCTGAGGATTAGTGGCGTCGAAAAAGTACTAGATCCCTGTCAACCAGCCCCTTAGCGTCATAAGTAGAGTTTAATTGTGTAATGGGTTTAGATTTACCTTTTACAGTTTAGATCGGCATTTGCATGGGACTTGGGCACAAAATGATCGTTGGCTTCGCAAGTTGCACGCGTCCACACACGATCGGTGCTGCACTAGGGAGGATTTCAACTTGAGATAAATAAAAAATCTCTAGATCAAATTGAGAAAGCAACAGCATGTATTGCCCTCTTGATGAGCATTAAAATTTTTATCTCTCTTATTGGCCACCATGGTTCTAGATAATGCAGCTCCACAGATCTTCAACAAGACGGGCGCAAGAGATCTCACAAGTGAAGACTTTAGTGATGAAATTGAGGACCCCATTGATACGCGAGAAGTGTTCGATCTCATCAGGGACATTAAAGATCCAGAGCATCCCCTGACTCTGGAGGAACTGAACGTAGTAAGGGAGGATCAGATTATTGTAGATTTGGATAGCAGAGTAATATCAGTCGAGTTCTCACCTACTATTAATCGTTGCAGCATGGCGCCTTTAATCGGTCTTTCAATCATAGTCAAACTTCTACAAACCTTACCCGATAACTTGAAGATAGACGTCAAGATTGCCTCGGGGACCCATGACGCCGAGGAAGCTTATAACAAGCAACTTCATGACAAAGAACGGGTTGCAGCAGCCCTAGAAAATAATAATCTCCTAAGCGTTATAAATGCCTGCATAAGTTGAGCTTCGAAATCCGATCAGGTTGGACCAATTTTATTAGACTAGGAGCCGATGGGTTGACCAACCAGGACCCATCTCAATCTAGCACTAGCCGCAATTTGTCGGACAATCCTTTTTTTGTCTGACAAGCACGGTTTCAGCCTATGAACCACAGTTTGTCTTAGGGGTAACAGCTCCGAGTGTTTGAAAGATGTTGCAATATTGAACAGGCATGCTAACGCAGTTTTACGTACTTTCAGTTTCTTAGACTCTTGGGCAAAAAATAAGTTGAGATCGATGAGACTCCCGAGGAGACCGGCCAGGTTGGTAGTGTTGTCTTTTTGAATTAAGCAATCGATGCAATTATATAAAAGATATATGGCACCTTCACTGGACTTCATGTCGGAATTGGTTACCTCTTCCTTCAGATCACACAATAACCTGATCACCTCGCGCATCAACCATTCGAAATCCTTCTCAGCACTAGCCGCAGACAAGTCGGGTATCTGAATCGACAGCATGCATAGCAAAATGTATCTCCTCAGGTCGTTCTTGTTGTATCTTGTATTGATTGCACTGAATACCTTTTTATTCAAATCTGTCTTATACCTAATAATAGCATTGAGTAAACGCAAACTGCTCGAGTCGACCTCAACAAGTTCCAATATTCTAAGTACCAGTCGATCTATAAGCTCAACAGTTTCTAAGTTCAAAGACGATTTTGGATGAAATTGATGTATCTGTTCGAAGATGTAAGCTAATCCGGAGAAAGGCCTGAATTCTCCACACGAACTTGCATTTAAAGCAATAGGCATCAGTTTCGCGAGGATGTAATTGAAACCGAGTAGCCTAGGTTGCACTGCGTGACAAACCAGGCGAGCGGCGGGCTCAAACATGTCCATTTCAGGTTTTATGAACGCGACATTTAATTCTTCAAACATATCAGTAATGAAGGTGAAATAGGTTTCGTCATCCTCGCTCAATTTAGTTGTTAAGGCACTTAGAGCTTGACAACTGAGAGATAAAAGTTTTGCATCAACCATAGAGATTTTCTTCAAGCAATCCATGCGAACCGTTGCCCACAAGCTGGTAGAAAACTTCTTGACACTAAGTAGGGGGAATTCTTGGTAGCATTTGATCAAGCATTCGAGCGACTCCAGTTTGGATGATAAGCGATTGGAATCCAAATGTTCTAGCAGAAGAGTTTGTAAATTGTCGGCATTGGATTTGTTTGCATAAAAGCACTCGTATAAAGCCTCGACAAGGTCTGATCGCTCTATATGTGAAAATTTGGGGTTGTCTTCTCCTAGGGGCGTATAGTCAATCGGATAATAGGAGGACATCCAATCGAACAGGTCGTCGATAAAAGGCTCGAGATCCTCAAAGTTCTTAAGAACATATGACACTAATTTGAAGCATAACAGAAGGTTGGCTGGATTGCTCTCACCCTCAATCAAATGGACTAGAGAGTACACTAGATCACTGTCGATAGAGTTTGCCTTGCTCCTCCTTTCCATGATTATCTTCCGAATGATTTCATACACTAGAGCACGATTATCGGCGTCAAGTTGTTGCACGTTAATCTTGGTCTTTAAGAAGTCGAGAACTGTCTTGTTAAATCGTGGCGGCTTGTTATTACAATCGACGAAGTATGAGAGACAATTCAGGGTTGATTTTTGCATACTTTTGTGATCAATCAGTCTGAGGCAGACAAACTCGCATAATGTCTCGATCTCTTCTTTAAATAGGGAGTCTTTTGGAAGGTACGTTATGACTTGAACGAGAATTTCAACACCTTTGGATCTGATCTCGTGGTCACAACTGGTCAAAACAGAATCCAGGCTTTGAACTAGGTCGATAATCTTGAGGTCACCGTCGCATATGTGCTTCGATACTTGATTGCTTGCTTCCCTAAGATACTCGGGATTTGGTGGGCCCGGTGCGGACAGTCTTTCCTTAATACTTAGAATATCCATTTTCGTTGGTTATGGACTGTATTTCGGACTGAATTTAATGAGTAGTCCTTGTTTGTACATTATCCTCGCGAGACTCAAAACCAGAATAAATACTAATGAGGCCACGATTCGCGAGAGTCACTGTCAGACTCGAACTCGATTCGCATGGCTCGCACATGCTGCGCGATGGTTTCTCTGCGAGGGAAACCAAGGTCCGTACTTGAGATTCTGAACGAAGATTCGATGGATAAATAAGGTCGAATTTCGCCACGAGCAATCTTTCCCAGAGTGAATGCACAATACACGAATTACGACATGGTCGTGGGTATTATTCACCAGAATCCATAACATGTCACTCGGCCAACTGAATATTTGCAAGATCCAGCCAAGTGATTAAGAGACAGAATTTTCGGCACCAGCTGTACGTCGAAAAATGGTACAGATACCAGAAATACGCTCTAGAATCCTGAACATATGACTTCAGTCCTCACCGACGGTTCAATATCTGAACAACCTCAACCTCAGTTTGGCATTCTATCCTCAGAAGGATCGAGGGCTTGATCAATCGAACTGATAAAATATCGACGCACGATGGGCAAAAAGAACAAACATTCAAAGGACAAGCTGCACAAGACTGTTGCAGAGTTATCGTCTCATCATATCGGCTCAAATCGAGACCTTGAGCTGTCCATACTGCATCGAAGGCTGAAGTTTGATTCATGTTGTTTATCGTTGAACACAATTTCGGGAAAACCGATGGGTCTAAGTGACAATGACGGATTCTGTTACGTGTTCGAATGTGATTTGATCATAAAGTTTCTTGAGAAGTTTCAAATTCACCCTATTACAGGTGGCGTAGTGACGGCCCATAATCTAATAGAACTGAAATTCCATAAAAATAACGAGGGTCACTATCACTGCCCTGTTGTGTTCAAGCTTTTCAATCAACATTCTAAGATTGTTACGAATAGAAAGACCGGCCACGTCTACTCATATGAGGCTTATCAGCAGCTGAATCTCAAACCAAATAACTTGAACGACCTGCTCACTGACGAACCTTTCGAAAAGGACGATATCCTCATGATCCAAGACCCCGAAAGGGCCGATGAAAAGTGGAATGTAACTGATTTTCACTACGTAAAGCACAAGCTCAGGATTGATGATGACTCAGGTGAGAGTAACATCCGGAACATAGAGCAATCTAGTATCCTTAAGGCGTCGCTTGAGGAATATAAGCGCCAGGCCGATACCATAGCCGAAACTTTTAACCGAATTGTAGGTCAAACTGACGTTGGCAGAGAAGTTGTCCCGTTAGATAAGATAAACAGTGCTACTTACTCGGATGGCACGCTCTCCAGGTCAGTAACTTCAACTGTGATGCCTGTAGCGATCTCTCAGAGGGCTGCGACTCTCGACAAGGAACAAATATTATATCCGAGAATCAAGAAGAAGGGCTACATCCAATTAATGACAAACTTTGGGCCAATCAACCTGGAGCTTTACTGTGATAGAACGCCCAAAACTTGCCACAACTTCCTATTACTTGCGTCGCAAGGTTACTACGACAATACCTGTTTCCATAGGTTAGTAAAAAATTTCATTCTCCAAGGTGGAGATCCAACCGGCTCAGGATCGGGCGGTCAATCAGCTTTCGGGGAACCATTCAAAGATGAAATTCATGCTGATCTCAAGCACATAGGTCGTGGAGTCCTGGCAATGGCGAATTCTGGCCCAGGGAGCAATAAATCGCAATTTTACATCACCCTCAGAGGAACATGGGATCACTTAGACGGTAAGCACACAATTTTTGGCCGCGTAGTTGGTGGTGATGAAACTTTAGATAGGATCGAATCTGTCGAGGTTGACAAAAAGTATCGACCAAAAAAAGAGGTAAAGATTCTGCGAGTTGTCAAATACGTGGATCCCTTTGAGGAAGTGGAGGCAGCTTTGGATGAAGAACGGAAAAAAGAGATCGAAAGCAAGAAAAGATCGGTGCCCAAACCAAGCAAACAGGATGAGCAGCCATTAAAGAAGTTCCGCGCTGGCGTCGGTATATATATAAATTTGGATCGATTGCAACAAATTTCGCCCAATAGTAAGTCTGTTGATCTCCAGGTAAAAGCTGAAGAATCAGAAGAGCGTGACGACACGAGCGGAAAAGAACCAACGAGTTTGACGAGCAAGCTAGCAAGCTTGAACGAGACAAAGCAAGTTAACAAATCTTTTGGAGACTTTTCTAATTGGTAACAAACAACTTGATTGACGACTCTCGGAATAAACTGGAAAAATCTCCCAACTATCCAGGGGTCCAGGAGTTTAGATAAGCTTATCACAGTTGTCACTCATACCTTGTAGGGATTTGTTGCGATAACTCTGCTTGTTCCAAGACTGATTGTACTCATCCCTTCGAGCGTATCGTCGTTGTATCCTAACAGCGACAGTGAGTCACGAGCACAGCTGTCTGATCGCCAGCTTCTCATGGATTCAAATTCAAAGCTTAGTGCCTGATTCAAGTCTCGTCTGATGTCATTGGTATAACGGGGTGGCGATTTTCTCTCGCAAGACTATATACCCATTGAAATATGAGCGCAAATTCATCTTGAGCGAAATTCGAAAGGATGAGTTAGGATGATGCGAAGAAGAGAGGAGGAGCAGAGGCGAGTTTTTAATGCAAGCAGCTGAGTCAATCTAACTGGTCGGGCGCGATAAAGATAAAGCGCGACAAGTCGAGCTCGTCGCTTACCAAGCCATATTGCCAATGATAAACGACGACAGCCAAGACGATAACTGCTCTTGCAGCTGTTGCTTTGACTTGCCGGTGTTTCCAAGAAGTTGGAAGTGTTCGAGTATGAGCACTTTTGCAGGAAGAGGCGGCCACTAATATTCATTAGCGTCAGAGCGCAAAACTGTCTCTCTTTCTTTCACTGTTCATTTGGCTTACTTTTGAACGCATACCAGCTACAAGAAAGCCAAGAATCGGCAAGCGGAATGATCTGGATGTCGTCCGCTGGCCCACTGCTGAATCGCCTTATCGCTGATCCATCTTGCCATAGTAAACTAGATTGAGTCCAGTATCGCTGCGCCCTCTAGGTTCAATGGCCAGCCTTTCTCGGAGGCCATTTATCTATTAGTTAACGCAAATCCAGCTCGTCCCGGCAAATATTCACTGTAAGCGGAGATTCGTGTGTGTGTGTGGGGGGGAGCGGAAGCGGCTAAGCTGGCCATGATTGATGAGAGAGTTTTGTGCTTGCTGGCGCAATATCCGCTTATCGCGCCCAAATGTCGCCCGCGAACATACCTAACCGAGGCAGCTAGTGGAGTGCTGTGGTCGACCTGAAGCGTGAATTACATGGCGCTCGATTGTAGCTTGCGCTGGGCTCACGAGCTGAGAGTGGCCATTTCCGAGGGCTGCTTCGGTTGCAAAGCAACGCATCACACTTCGCGCAGAACCTAGCTGAATTCCGAGCAAGGGGCTTTTTCAACAAAGCTTGGACTGCTTGGGCTCTTGACCAACAACTGAGGTCGAAAACTGTCATGCAAACGTGAAGAATTTCATCCTATGGCTCTGGTCATGGCGCCTCCCACTTGCGAAGCGATGGACGCTAGTCCACTCGCATGACTCCCAGATGCCGGTCGAGCTCAAGTTTTAGGGGCGCCGTCAGAGGTTGTGGCTTTCAGGCTGAAGCGTGTGAGAGCGAGAGAGACAGTGCGGTTGCCAGATGTTCGCCCTGTCCAACGTGGCCAGCTCGAGCTCGTGAACCATGGACGCGCCCAGCTCGCTCACTGTCCGAGCGAGGGCCGCCAGAGCGCCGAGCACCTGTTGGCGGGCGCCGCCTAAGCGAGCGCTTTGTTCTCCATCGACGCCAACCATCGATTGGCGTCCGGTTTGAGACGGCGGCGTCAGATCGACGGCGCAACCATGTCGGCGCTCCCCATCCAGCTTAAACGGCAAATCTGTTCAAAAGCGGCTCCCTCGGATGCGCAAGCGGCGCTCAAGCTAGCTGGCTAGCAGGAAGGCAGGCAAGCGAGAGAGAGACTCTTACAGTGTCACTATCGCCTACTCGCAAACAACTCAGCTTGCCTTCCCCATCTCTCATTTGCCAGCCCAAGTTGGCCCAGCGCTCTGGCAGTGCCCACCCTCCAGCTGCTTGAGCGCCCTCTTTGAGTGGGCGTCCTCGGGTTGCCTCAGCGGCAGGCTGATGGCGGATTCTGGGCGAGGCTCTCGTGCTGCCGATGTTGTTGTTTCTCCCAGCTTCGTCTGGCTGCACAGCCAAACGAGGCCCAGAGTGAGGGCGAGCGAGCAGCTGCAAGCGCCGGGGCTCTGTTGCACATGTTGCTGCTGCTGCTGCCGCCGCCGCCAGAATCCAGCCGGCATCGTTCGTGACCATCCGCCTCTAATGGCTCTCGGCCGCCTCCGCCCGCACTGGCCAGCTCGGCCCGCCCCCCTCGGCCGAGAGGCGCGAACACTGCGAGGGTCGGGCGGCGCGATCAGGCCGCTTACGGTCGTCGCTCCAAGACCGAGACCGAAAGCAAGAGCGAGAGCGAGACTTCCAGCCGCGGCACCGACTAGGCGGCCGTGTTTTATTGCCCATCCGACTTGATGGCCCGAGTTGCCAGGCATCCACTCTCGCTCGCCCCCAATCTTACTCTTACTTGTCGTGCGATTGCGCAGTTCACTACAATTGGCTCTCAGGGCGCGCGTATCGCTCCGACGTAATGGCGCCCAGACTGAAGCCAGCGCCAGCCATCTTTCCCCTCCAATCTTAGCTCCAACTCCAGCTCCAGCTCCAGTGCCGAGCAAGCAACAACAATTAGTCCCAACACGAGAGTCACAAACTATCACCAGACTGAACAACCTCCTCACCTGTGCAAGCAAAACAGCAGAGCTTCTGAGGTTTACCTAAGGCAAGCTTAGAGCGGAGAAGGACCAACCAAGCGCAAGTAAGCAGCCGGGCGAAAAGTGTGCCAACTTTGGTTTGTATTTGTCGCACAGTTGATTCCACTTTGAGCGAAACCTCTGAGACGATAAACGAACAAGCTAACCTGCCACTTCCGCTCCAGTGTGTCTAGTTCTAACCTGTCCAGCAAATAACGGCGCAAACATGAGTCTATACACGCCAGTCAAGTACGCGCTTATGATCATCCTCTTCTTGGGGTAAGTTACTCGCTCGGCTAGCTCCACTTTGCTCTCCTCTCCCTCAATCCACCAACTGGCTAACCGCCAACACTGCCCAATGGCCTCAACAACAACACCAACACCAACCTCAAACTGAACAGGCTTGTTATGGTCATACTGAACCTGGCGCCCGAGTTGCAGAGGAACAGAAACAACGCAAACACGGTTGTCGTGCTCGTCATTCAGCTAGTCGTGCTTGTCATCGGTCTCGTGGGCGCCTATCGAGACAATAGGCAGCTCCTGCTCACTTTTGCCATTATCCTCATTGTGCTCGTTATTGTGGCCGTCGTACAGTCGCAGGCAGTGGCCGTGGTTGGAAACGCAATCCTGGATATTCTGTCCATCATTTTGGCCATCTACCAATCGGAAATGATCCGCTCGGGCGACTTGTAGAAGCGCACAAAAATACGCAACCCCTACATCTAGATTAACAAGACTCTCAAGAAGCCAGCAATTGAGCCTAACTTGATCGCGCTAACATTTCACTCGCGCAAGCTCTGTTTACAACACTTGAACAAACAAACAGACGAACGCAGAGAAGAAGAGTAGAGTAGAGGAGAGGAGAGAGATCCCTTGCAGGTCAAACTAGGAAGCCGGGACTCGTACCTATAGCTCGTTGGCGCATCCCTATTGAGGAATTGTGCTAATCGAGACGAGCGCATCGACTCAAGCAGCGGCCGCAGCTTTTCTCTGCTATTTACTTCAGATACTAAAACCAGAGCCAAAACCTGAACTCAGCTAATCTCTCTGAACATTGTAACTGATTTGAGATTTGCCAGAATACTCAATCAATACTCTTGTGGAGAGCCCAATATCTCTTTCTCTCTCACTTCCTTTCTTTGTTGGAATACAAATTCGACTGTGCGACCTTTCTCGAAAAGAAACGGCCGAAATTGTTCAAATAAACGGGCGAAACACAAAGCAAACTTTGATTGAACCAAACTGGCGACCCAAAACTCACTGCCTCCTCCCTTGGATCTGGCCCCAAACTTGTCTGAGCTCGCACGACGGCCATGACGTTATCATGGTTGGCCTAAACTGATCAAGTTGCCGACGAGCCCGTTCATTTGGCGCGCTACTAGCGCCCTCTACGGCCACAAATCGTCACTAGAATTTGAGGCGGAGCTTTGCTCATGTGGAACGAGCGAGACAGGTCCGTGGATCTGCCAGAGATATTGGGAGGAAGCCCTGAATTTCTGCGACACCATGACTAGGTAGACTGTTGGAAGTATGTGAGATACATTTCCAGTCGAAAATTACGTGCTAAAAGACCGAGTCTCGGCTGAGCTCTGGGCGATGGCGCCACTGTGTCAGCTCCCCGCCTGAATCGGTGACCAAAGTGCCGAGATCTTACCGACTAGGCTCTCGGTCGAGCGGCTTGATAACAGCGAGATGGACTCGTAAAAGATCCAACAATCAGATCAACAGACTACAGCTTCATTAGCGACTTCATTAGTTTGTGCCTGGTGAGCGGCTGAGCAAACGCTGATTTGCCAAGCAGTCGCATTGTCTTGCTCCTCTCGAGATCATGATGGTCGTAAACCCGCATTTGCCCGTTATATTACAACGACAGCGACGACCAAGAGACAACCTGGCCCTCGAATGGCTTGCTCTCCTCTCCACACTCGCCGCTTGTTGGGACTCGAACGAGTAGCTAGCTTCCACGAGCTTGGCCCTAGCAAGTGCGAGCGAGCACCTCTCTAGCCTCCCAGTTGGATTTCAAGGCAAAGGCAGGCTGACCGAGCTAAGCGAGTGACGAGTGTACCTTGTCTCGCTCTGCTAGGATACAATTCCGACCCTCCATCTTGGTGCTGCCCCTACAAGCTGGCCACACTGGCTGATGTGCACGAGCTTGAGCTCAAGAATTGCTTATCGCCTGTTTGCATAGATTCCAGCAGTCAGCTCTAAGCGATCTCATCCAAGCGACTGCAGCCACCAAGGAGCTGGGCATGGCAAAGGCTCCCTCCTTGAAGGCGTAAGAATCTCGCCAGTCAGCTCGAGTGGCAGCAGGTCGGCAAAGTGCAACAGTTTGCACAGTTTTGCACCCGCCACCTGGAGGGCTCGCAAGTAGAGCCCGCTCACTCTGTGTGGTTGCTTTATGACGGGCTCAAGCCTGTCTGTTTGCAATCCACTTTGGATCCAGGGTGGTCGTAAGTGAGCGCGTGCGGCCGAGTTCGGAACGAGATCGAGCAAAATCAGCTCGCTCTTTCAGTGTGCCTACCTGGTGGCAGGAATCAATAGCGAGCAGTCGGCTGCGAGCTAGCAGTGCAAAGTTAGAGAGAGAGAGACACTGATGGTGGCAACGAGATTTGCGGCGCCAAGAGAAGCCAGTGACACAATTCGAGTCTCATTCCGAGTGTGCTTGTGCAAAATTTCCAACCTCCAGCTCCATCTCCATCCGCTCGGTTCCGAGTTCGAAGGGCAGCGATAGTGGCAGTGTCGGCGCGATCCAAATCACACGACAGGCGAAATCGAGAACAAAACTTAGGGACAGCGACGAGAGTGGCAGAGAACGAGCGGTCCTCGTTGGGAGAGAGAGAGAAAGAGGGAGGAGAGCGCCAGTCTGGCTCGTCCATTCCACTCTCATGCCAACATAATCGAGCCAGCTCGCAAGCAAACACCTGTTGCCGCGCCAGAGATGCAAACCAGCCTCTAGTCAGTCCACTTGACCACAGCTTCACCACAGACACAACCGGGTACCGTTACATAGTTGCCGTAACAGATCGCGAGTCGCGACCAGCCAGTCACAAGCACTTGTCGCGGCCACAATGTCAGCCAGCAAACTGGCCCACTAGGCTCAGTGATCAGCCCAGGTGGAGTAGATCCACGCAAAGCCGAAGTATTGGACGAGTGCTTGTGTCTTGAGAGCTAGAACTAGAGCGAGATCGAGAGCGAGAGTAGGAGACAAAGACGCAAACTGGTTGCAAGCTAGCCAGCCGAAGCTCGGCATAGAAACCGAAGTCGGCGTTGAAGTAGGAACAGAAGCAGAAGTAGAAGCGTCAGTGGAAACTAAGACGAGCAAGATGAACAAGCTG
>Ga0209372_1000297_pt1 | contig 29679 bp, 28 predicted proteins | sample AgamicAtPe_FD_187170 | JGI IMG/M metagenome (GOLD analysis project Ga0209372, IMG submission 187170) | Agave microbial communities from Guanajuato, Mexico - At.P.e (SPAdes) (version 2) | ecosystem: Host-associated > Plants > Phyllosphere > Phylloplane/Leaf | place: Guanajuato, Mexico | collected... | reverse complement strand
GGCAGCTCATGTTAGAAGAGGTGAAAAATATCTGCAACGAGGAGACGGCGGCCACACTACCCAAGAACTACTCCTGGCCTGAGCACAAGTTGTTTATCACTGTTGTGCAGGACGTAACTGATTGATAATATCATGGACTAGCCGGGCTAACCGCGGCTTCGCTCGCGTGAAACTCTTCTGGTGGGACGGCCCTCTGGTATCTCTGTCCCGCCCTCTCCCCAGTCTTGGTACCGACCTTATTATCCCGCACCTGGGGACGACGTACCTTGAGTTATGACGCGCCACCCCCACGCCTACTTCGCGACACGAACGTTTTTATTTATAAGAAGAAGATATCGCCCAACTTTGGTTGTCAAGCTAAACAAGTCACTCTACTTCAACTTTCTAGCGTTTCTAACATCAGAATCAAATCGCAGAGCTAATGTAACATGTTCCAAACCCTTGGTATCCCGATAATCTTCTGGGTTTCTCTTCAATTGTTTACTAATTAAGAACTTGCTCTGCGGGACACTGTTGGCTCTAACCTTTTCACCCAACTCCTTTAAATAATTGTGTATATCTTCAACAGTTTGATCTATCTCTTTCTCACCCGTTAAAAATTTTTGTTAAGATCTGATCACCTGCCTCTTTGGCGATTATGGTCGGTAAATACCATCGATGTCTATCTCAAGCAGCTTAAAAGTTCTGTTGATTTCGCTTTTGGTGAGCAGCCCAAAATGCTGCTTCTTTCGATTCTATTTAGTTCGGTAATTTGTGATAGTCGTCACCTCGACTATCACAAATTACCGCTCGAGGGACGGTTGAGACATAGATGCTCGGTAGGCGGCCTCCATGGATGAAATAAATGCGTCCATTCGTTGGTTATTCGCAATCATAGTCTTGGTATTTTCTTGAATGTGGGCCCTAACACTAGCCATCTGTTTGTTATTTTCAACCAAATGAACGCGGAGAAGATCGTAAGTAGTATCGATCTTCTCCGCGAGGATCATCAAACTGGCTGCGATACTAGGCTCGATTTCCTTTTCTTCGTCTTGAGTTTCGGTCCTCCTGATACCAGCCGAGTGTTTGAAGAAGCGCTTGATGAGCGAGGATATAGTGACCTCGATCGGTGGCCACATCACGCTGGTAGCGAGAATTGTTTTCAGTCCTCAGAGGGTTCGATTTCTCCCACTGGATGTACCTCTGCCAAATCTCAATTTGTCGTTGCTCTTCAGGCGAGAATGAAGGTGGAATTGCAGGCCATGACCTGTTCAGGCCTGGTGTTGGCCGTACGTTGCTCTTCTACAGCGCGGTTGTTCGATCTAACCAGATGATATACGATGTGAGTAATACGTGAAGCAATACTCTGGATGATCACGTTGCGTAGATAATCTTCATAAACAATTGATCAGACCGGGCTGTGCGTATCCTGCAGCAGATTCGGCACTGACATATGGTCTCCCCTTGAGATCGCCAGATTGAAACCAGGAATTATTTGTTGTTGTTGTGAAAGTACTGTGGGTGAAATTTATTTTGCGAAAATCTGCGCACCCCAGCGCTATGCTTGTCAGTGCATCGCAAAGCGGTTTATTCGAATCTTGATTGATAAAATCATGAGATCATCGTACATCAGTGCAAGACATATCGAAACTTTAAGTCCAAGACTCAAGTCCAACGATTGCAACCATGGTGTGCAATTTTATTTGGCTCCCAATGTACTGTTGACCGGCGACGATGGGCCATCGAGTCTGTCGATTCAAGTGCGTGTGGACGGCCTAACAATCATACGCGAAATTGGCAACCACATGGCCACTGTGCACGAGACGTGAGAACAACATGTTCTGACGGAGGGTATTCCGGGTACGGGTTTTGGCGAGGAATCGCGACTAAACTTGATCTACAATTATAGCAAGATAATTCAAATTTGTAGCGACAAGAACGATGAATTCCAAGGAAGAAACTGAATTTGTCGACGAGCTTGAGGCTCTGGAGCGGCACATTGTGTTGCCGGGCGACCTGGTTACAAATCAGTCAAGTTTTATGCGAGGCCATGGGACCTTCCTAAACTCCGAAGGTGAACTTATATCTAGCGTTGCCGGCCGAGTGGCTCAAATCAACAAACTCATCAGCATTCACGCGCCTCGGGCTAGATTTGTGGGAGAAACGGGAGATGTTGTTGTGGGTAGAATATCCGAGGTTCAAGTTGGCCAGAGGAGGTGGAGAGTTGAGACAGGGGCGCGACGAGACTCGATACTACTTTTGAATCACATCAACTTACCTGGCGGAGAGTTAAGAAGGAAAACTACCGAGGATGAGATGATGATGAGAAGTTATTTCAAGGAAGGCGATCTCATAGTAGCAGAGGTGCAATCCACCTTCCAAGACGGATCACTATCATTGCACACCCGGAGCCTTAGATATGGCCGAGTGGGCCAAGGAACACTCGTCAAAGTGCCACCGTTCCTAGTTGAGCGATGCAAAGTATTATTCCACAATCTGCCACTTATTGGAGTGCACCTAGTGCTAGCAAATAATGGTTACGTCTGGATATCCGCCTCTAGAACTGATGAAGAGATGGAGTACGGTTTTGACCTTAGTCTAGAACCCATCGCGTTATCCACTAGACAGTCCATAGCGCGAATGCGAAATTGTATACAGATCTTAAAAGTCGGAAAGATTCTCCTGAACGCATCGTCATGCACAAAATGCTTCGAAGAGTCCATGGAGTTTGAAGTAAAGGAACTGCTGAGAAAAGAAGTGATTGAAAAGATTCTCGTCGTGATACAAAGGAAGACAAGACGTCCAATATCGTGATGTTTCACTCAATCTGTTACATTCAATGAATCAATTTGTAATTTCTCGAAGGAGAGTCTTTAGATAACCAATCAAAATCATCTATGCATTTCCAATTGTTTCTAGTTGGGTCAAAGTTTGCTCTGGTCAATAGTTCCCTCACTTGGCTAGGATTTTCAAGTTCATCCAAGTTCAGTTGCTTGAATTCTAATCCCTCTGAGGACTCGAGCATTGATCTAGCCGAAGTAAAGATGTCGAAGTGGCAGGAAGAAGTTGAGTCAATTCTTAGCTGCTGACATGCGATTTTGAATAGACAATTTCTACAATCTGTCACGGTGACCGCGCGACAAGCTATGCAAACTGATACTGAACAATTTTTGAGGTTTCTAATATAAACCGTGTTTGCGGAGCCACGGATTTGAACACTACATCTATCTAGATTCACGAGGCTCACATCCTTGGAATCGACCTCATCAGGTCCGAGGCTGAGGCTCTCACTAAGGCAATCGTGGAACCCAAACTTTGCCGGCAAAAACTCCGAGGGCTCCCTCTTCGTGTCCTGTTCAAGTTCGCTCGTCTGCTCTAACTTTTGATCAGATACTTTCGGGCTTGATTTGAACTTGAAAAGAAGCTTTGCTTTTTGCGGTCCGCTTACTTGACTCTCCAATCTTCGCAACCCATCGGCGACCTTTTTGAGACAATAAGAGGGTATTGCAGCTTTGTTGTTGTCAATAAAGTTCTGAGTACCTCTAATAACTTCTCTCGCCTCGAGCACAACGCCATCCGACGGTTCAGTTTCCAACCTGTTCACCAACCTGTCTATCTCAGAGAGTCGAACTAACAATTGATCGACACATCGTTGGCTCTCGCTAGCCATCATCTACTTAGAGTTTGCTCGAGCAGCTTCGCTTGGGCGGCCCAGGTTGCTTGGTCGAATTCCCTGACCTTGCGCATGTGCTCGATATTGGTGATATCTCCAAGTTTGTAATATGAATTCAGAATGAACCTGAGATAGAAGCGATCGTTGAAATATTTTCGTGCCTTCTGGCTTCTGTTGCACAGAGCCCAGAGCGTGTAAGTGGTGATAAATATGACGCCTTCGCTGTAAAGAAAAAACTTAAGGCCAAATGGGATGAGTCTCTTCCTTGGGTATCGGGAAATCATTGAAGTGTAGAGTACCAATAGTGTTTTGACGGGCTGGAGAAGAGAGAAGATTGTTTCAGGGAAAACTGGGACGAGTGTGAGAATATTGAGCAGGATATTTAAACGTGATCAGCTGCTCGCTGGACAGATGGCTGCTTGGCGCCTCTGCACCGGCCTTGCGCTCGCGTGTGCGATAAGCCGCCAACACCAATGGAGAGGCTCATATCTGAATTTACCTATTCATTGCTCTCCGCCAACAACCGATCATACTTTAGCGACACAGAATGACCGCAATCGGATCGCTTGAAAGACCGGGCGAGCAATTTGGCCGCAAATCCTGCGATAGACGAACTTAAACTTGGCTCCCTGAGCCTTGCATCTGAAGCTCTCGTTTTCGTCCAAGCGCCCGTTCATTTGGTTCGGCGGCGCAATGAAGCAATGAGTCAAGAATAGCAGTGCAATTGGAGCCAGAGTCTCAGAGGGAAGAGGTAAATGGAGCACACAATGACCGGCCTTCATCTATCTCCTGGGGCCTCATTCTTTTAATTATACCGCAATCTTATCTCGCTCGTTGGCGTCCGGCGCCACCAGAGCCAGACTTCTTGGAGACGCCGCATGGGCTTGCTGGCTCTCTGGAGGCCGTCAGCAGGAGTTTTGGGCCGACGCGCGGTGGCGGCGACCAGGCTGCGCGCGCAAGTGGGCCCAATGCGCGGCTCCGGCCGGAGGGGGCCGCTCGTTAAATTGATTGGCCTCTCGGTGGGCGCGAGACGGCGCTTTGGGTGCGCTGCGCGCTCCATGGAGAATGCGCGCGAGATTTGGCGCAGTTTCTATTCACCTGCGCACAAGTCGGCCGATTTAGGTGCGTAAATTTGGCCGCGCAACATAGAGTAGCCGGCCCAATATAGTTTAGTGGTTTAGGATGCAGCTAAGCGGGGCCCCTTGCTCTGGCGGGTCTCTAGGCGCGGCCGTAGGAGCGCTAGGGAGCAGCCGATTTGGCGGAGAGGGGGCGAGCAGGAGTTGCGCTTGCTTGCGTGAGCCGCCAAGGGGGGATCGCAGTTTGGGGAGCAGTTGCGTCTGGGGGGGGGGAAGGAAGGCGGACGGGCCGATGGTTGGGCGAGCGAGCGGCCATCAAGCACATTTGCAATCAAGTCTCTCCTGAGAGCAGAGCGGCCGAGTTCAAGTTCAGTAGCCGGCTGCGGTGGACGATACACAGAGGAATAGGAGCAGGGAGGTGGGAATTATAGGCGGCGCCAGAGGTGAGAGCGAGGAGAGAGGGAGAGAGCGCGCGCGGCCGGAAGCGAAGGAGCGAGAGATGCTGGCGCAGTCTGCACACCACCACCACCACCACTTGCACCACCACCACCAGCAGCTCGCGGCCCAAATGGCCAGCTATGCGGCCGCGAGCTCTGGCCACGCTGGCGCCGACCAATCCTCAGGTGCGAGCGCGGCCGCCGGCGCTTACCAGTCGGCGGCGGCGGTGGCTGCGGCCGCCTCCGCTTCCGCTTCCGTGGGCCAGCAGCAGCAGTCGCAGCAGCAGCAGTGCTTCCATCCGTCGGGCGCCCTCTCGCCAATAGCGCGCGCCGAGTTCGTTAAGCAGCCGCCGGCAAACTTGCGCAAGTCAAACTTCTTCAACTTCACAGTCAAGTTCTACGACAAACTCGATCAGGCGTACGAGCTCGAGGCTGCCCAATTCTCGGACTTCATAGAGAAGGGTTACGAGGCTAACGATTCGCTCAAGACCAACAACGGAATCATCTACGCAGTTCAGTTTGTTTCGCCGCAGGGAATCAGGTTCGTTGAGAACATATTCGTACGTTTGGTTGACTCTAGCAGCCTGCAGCCGATTGCTTACGAGGGCCAAGACAAGAATCCCGAAATGAACAGGGTTCTGCTGACGCACGAGGTTATGTGCTCTAGGTGTAGCGACAAAAAGTCATGCGGAAATCGCAACGAAACCCCATCGGACCCAATCATAGTGGACCGAAATTGTTTGAAGTTTTTCTTGAAATGCAATCAGAACTGTCTGAAGAATGCTGGCAATCCGCGCGACATGCGCCGCTTCCAAGTTGCAATCCTAATCAACAACATGCTCATAAGCCAGCAAACACTTGTGGCCCGTTCAGAGAACATGTTCGTGCACAACAATTCAAAGCACGGGCGGCGCACGAAGAGGAGCGTCGACGAAATGGACAAGCTGTTTCAGGAGATCGTAAAGTTAATTCCGCGCTACCCGCACGACCCGGACAAGTTGTCGCGCGAACTCGTCCTCAAGCGAACGATTGAGATGCTGGAGCTGGGCGCGTGCCTCGGCCACGCCCAGCAGGCGCGCGGCGGGGCGGGCGCGCCGCAGCCGGACGGCTCGCCGAGCTCGCTCAACAATTGTGCCTCCTCGTCCACGCCCCCGCTGAACGCGCAACAGCAGGCGGTCGTGGCGGCGGCGGCGGCTGCGGCGGCGGCCCAGCAGCAGCAGTTGCACTCCCAGCAGAGCGCCCAAATGCACCAGCAGCGCCACCAGCACCAACAACAGCACCAGCAACAGCAGCAGCAGCAGCAGCAGCAGCAGCACCAACAGCAACAACAACAACAACACCAGCAACACCAGCACCAGCAACAGCGGCACCAGCAGCACCAGCTCAATCACAACCAGCAGCAGCAGCAGCAGCAGCAGCACGAGCAGCAGCAGCTCCAGGTCCACTACGGCCACCACGCCGCCTACCATCACCATGCGGCGGCCGCCCACCACGCTGCCGTCTACCACCACCACCACCACCACCAGCCGAGCCCCTTCGAGGTTCCGGCCTCGCTGGTTGCGGAAGCTTACAGCAAAATAATGTAACATCCCGGCCGGCGGCTGTCGCTCGGAGGGGGAAATAAAATCTCAGTTAAATGTGGCTCACATTAGACTAATTGAATGAGGGCGCGCGTGCTCGTTCGCGCACGTAAGCGAGTGGGCGGCAGCGGCGGCGGCGCTCGACTGGCGCCGGCCAGATCGAGCTCGCATTGTTTCCGCCAAGCCCAACTTCCGCAAACTCGGCTCCCTGTCGCCATGCAAGAGTCGCCGGCCACTCTGATTGGTATTCCGAGGGCGGCGGCGGCGCATTCTATGGATCCGTGGAGCCGGCGGCCAATGGCGAGCGGAGGAGCGCGAGTTGTGAGCCTAATTGATGGGGCAAACTTTTCAGGCGATTTGCAGGGATTTGAGTGGGCTGCTCGCGAGCTGAGGGGTCAGGACTTGCGGCCACTCTGCGCGGCCTCTCAGCGGAAGGCGGCCGGCAACTTTGATGGATGCACTCAAGGGCCGAGTTGCGCAACCAAGATTCCCTGTTCATCAATTTGCCAGCCAGTTGGGCGCCAATGGAGCCGGAACGCGAGCGTGACAGGCGGCGAGCCAGCTTCCGGCGCCAGGCTCGCTCGCTCCAAGCAGGCGGCGCGCGCAGGATCAACCGGCGGCGCCCTCTCCTCTCCTCTCCTCTCTTCGGCGCGTTCAGCCGACATCATTGTTGGCGCTTGAAAACCGCAACTTCCGGCCCAAAAGAGCGACAAATGGGGCGGCCGATGCTCCTGCTGGCGCCTCCTGCGCTTCAACAGGATTCATTGGCCAATGTTGTTGTTGTTGTCGTTGTTTGTTTTCCGCCCCACTCAGCGCCACAGTCCATCGAGAGCGTCGGCCGGCCAACTTCGCATTGAATTGCATAATTCATGACGCTCGGCCGCCCGCCAAACCTGGCCAATCAATCCCTGCGAGCGCCCAAGGAACTTGTCCGCGAGGAGCAGGCCGGCCGCCAACAGATGAACCGCGTTCGGCGCCGCCTCCCTAAAATCGCACCGGGCTCTTCCGCCGGCGCACAAAACCAGATTGCGTGATTGGCCTCCTTATCCTTGGCTCCAGCTCGTTAACTTGCCCGGCCCATAATCGGGCGTATCAACGCGCCCGGAAGTGTGTGTGTGCTGCGAAGAGTGTTGCGCGCATCCCGAATTGGCCCCAGAGAATAGATGCGCTCCACTTTACTCCTCTGTCGGCCTTCTATTTTTAAACAGAACCCGCCCGCTTAATTGTCCTCTGCGCCTTCCCATCGCTCGCGCCCCCTGCTCTGTGCGGCCGCAGAAAGAGTTGGCGCTCCATTGTGGGCGCAAGAGCAACGCAGCGCCCGCAGCCAAGGTGAGCCGGCGTGAGAGTCGCGGCCGCCCGCTCGCGCAACTCCTCGTGCGCATTCAAACGCGCCCGCTGACTCATTGGCGGCGGTAGCGCCAGTTGCAGGAACAGAAACAGAGACAGAAGCGCTGGCAGCGCCGTTGGCCCCCTGAACAATTGGGCCGCGCACAAAGTCAAGTGAGAGCCAAGGCGAGTGGCAGATTGAAGCTGCTAGCTTGAGTCCTCCAAATCTAGTGCGCATTGAATCCAATTGATTCCTTTGTTGCTCCGGCCGCCTGTTTGTGCGCCCCGCCCATTGCGCGCGCCATCGGATTCAATTCAAACTTTTATTATGTAAATAAGTTTCATAGCAGCAAAGCGGCCGGCCGCCCGCTCGCTTGGCAGGTTGCCGCCGGCCGAGCTTTCTCAGTGTCGGTTTTGGTATTGTTGTTGTTGTTGTTGTTGTTGTTGTCGCTGTCGCAACTAGCGGCGCCCCTGAAGCCGGCTAACGAAATCAATTCCTGCGAGCGAAAGTGGCAAAAAGTGAACGACAATCGGCGGACTGGCCGGCGGGCGCAAACTGCGCGGCCCGCCAGTCCTATAAGCGCGCGCGCGCGCGCGGCTGCACTGAGGTCGGCTAAAAGGCGAACAAGTGCACAAACTGAGCGCACGTTAGATTGACTCCCCCCAAAGCAAAGTCAGCCGCTCCGACTCCCGCGCACAATTAGCTTGGCCGGAAGGCGCGCAGAGTGATATATGACACTTTTAACTGGCTCCAACCGGCCGGCGGAAGTGCGCGGCGGCCAACCCTTGTTACTTCCAGTGTCAAGCCTTCGAATTGAACGATCAAAACAATCATATATCACCTCTGGCGGCCTCGTTGTCCTCTCGGCGCTGCTCGGCGGCGAGCGCTCAGTTCGAGGCCAGTTAGTTAGAGCAACGCGACGCCGCCGCCGCCGCCGCCAACCTGCCAGCGCAAAAGTTTGCCAAAATGATAATCAAGATAATCAATTGATTTGGCGCGCGCGCTCAGAGCCCATCTCCTGCTCGCCCTTCCTGTTGGCGGCGGAATGGCGCCGGCTCGCCCGCCCGCTCGCCGCTGCAGAGGCGCCCGCGAGAACAAGTGCGCGCCGGCCGAGGCCCACAGGGCGCCAATAAAAGCGGCCAACTTTGCGCGCAGTTAAGGCGCCCGAACGAGTGGGCAAAGTTTGCCGGCGAGAGAAAGAGAGAGAGAGCGAGCGTGTTTTTCTGGCCCCAAAACTGGCGCGCGTTCGCTTGCGCAATATGGCAAATTGTCAGTTTGAAATTTGGCGCGCAATAACTGTCGAACAATGAATGTAGCTGCTTGTTCGCCCCTCCACTTGGCCCATCGAGCAACATCGACGGCAGCGAGCGGCAACACTGAGGCCGACACGGCCGCTTGTTCGCAACGCGCAACAATATTAATAAAATTGTCAAACTCCAAGCGGCGCCCATTTGCGCGCCCGTTTTGTATTTATCTGCGACGCAAATGTAAATTAGCCGGCCCATTGTTGCGCAGTTGCAGCGCCGAGGCTGGAGGAGCGGCGCCGGCAGGAGGAGGAGGAGGAGTAGGAAAAGTAGGAGGAGGAAATGCGATTACTCGCCCGCCCAAAACCCAAACGGCGCGAACGCCCCCGATTTCCGGCTCCTTGCGTCACCTTGGCGGCCGGCGCTCAATCATTGTCAAAATATTAATTCTAGGCGGCCGAGCGAGCGGCCAAGATTTGCCACTCGAGCGGCCGTTGACCAGTTTGTCAAGTTGCGCGCCGGAAGCGGGCGCGAGCAGCCGGCGGCGAGTTGGGGCGGAGAGGAGCGACTGGGCTTGAGGCTGAAACTGAGCCAAACTAGAACTGCTAGAAGTGAAACTCTGCGCGCAACTGGCACAGCAGAGCGGGGCGAGCGCAAACGCGAGCGCTCGCAATCAATCAAAGGAGCCGGCCAGCTAATGCGACGGCCAAAGGTTGCTTACGAGCTGGCAGCCAGTTTTGCTCAAAAGTTGCGCTCGCTTTGATGCCCATTTTGATAAGAGATCAACTCGTCCCCCGCCAGCCCGCCAGTTGCTGGGCTGGGGCCCCGTCGACGCCCGCCCGACGTCGCCTATCTGGGGCCCCAAATCTGGCTGCCCGCCGCCTTGGGTGCGCCGCCTCCAAAGGTCGCCGGCAAGGGGAGAGAGTTGAGGGGCTCAAAAGTGTTGGCTGAGAGTCATAAATAAATAAGACTCGCGCTCCTCTAGCTCCGGATCATTATCGCCAATTGGCGCCAGCTAACTAGAGCTGGCGGCGCAATAACAACTCTCGGCTGGCTGCACCTGAGCTCGCTTTGGCGGCCGGGAGTCTGTTGCGCAAGAGCCTGCAGGGGCAACTCTGCGCCTGATCATCTCCGGGCCGCGCAAATAATTGATGATCGCGCCGCCGCTCGCCAGCCAATTTGTTTCGCCGCCTTGGCGCCCCACTCGGCCGGCCGGCTGGCTAATGTTTTAAAGAGAGGCAGAGAGAGTGAGGCCGGCGAGGGGGGGGAGGAGAGGGCGAGCTAATGGAGTCCGCGGGAGCCGGTGGGCGCGCAGAGTCCGGCGGTCTGCGCCACTCTGCGCCGCCTCTCCTCTCCTCTCGGGCCGCCGCCGCCGCCGCCTGTTGTCGCGGGCCCAGCGCGACAGTGTGGGGCTCGCGAACTCCATTCCAATTCATTAGCTCCAGGGGCCGCCGCCGATCGCCAGGGCGGCCGCCCAAATCGGACGGCCGCTCAATCAAACGGCGCAACTCAATTAACTGGCCCATTTTTGAATCCTTCCGGCGGCCGCTTTGCATTAGCGAGCGGCTGCTCGTGTTAGCGCGCCCATCTAGCTGGTTCAGGGGCGAGCGGGCCGGGCTCATGTTTTGACAAGTTGGACAAATTTCCTGCCCAGAGTGGCCGCTCGGGCTGGGGCGCGCGTGTTGTTTCAATTTTTGCGCCCTCCCTGGAAGCGAGCGGCGCCAGAGCGGCAGGCAAACTGGCGCAGACAGCCAGAGTAGGCGGCGCCCACGACGAGCGGCCGGCCAACGACGAGCGAAAGTGGTATTATTGTTATTGTTATTGCGCCCTCGTTGGCGCCGCCACTTCCGCCGCCCATAAAAGCCAAAAGTTCGTCCAGGTTCGCGCCTCCCTTGGCCGGAATTGCCAATCTCGAGTCATCATTTGATGATTGAAGCGGCGCACGTGTGTCACTGGGCGGCCGAGTTGCGCGCGCGCCAACAGAGGCGGCCAATTTGCCGATTGCGGCCAACGGAAGCGGAAGCGGCGGCGCCGCCGCCGAGAGGCTTAATCCAGTTTGAGCCGCCAAACCTGAGCCAGGCTCGGCTCAGGTGCGGCGGGCGCGGATTTGGGGGTTGGATCGCGCGCAAGTTTGGCCCCGCGAGCAGGCCGCAAGTGTTGGAGTTGAGGGTGGGGGGGGGGCAAATTTGGAGCGAAACAAATTAGCCAGATTGGCATTTAAGCTACACATTCAAATTGGCGCTCGAATTCAAATTGGATCCCAAAAACAAAAACAACACCAACAACAACACCAACAAGATTCCGCCTAATGACTTTCCATTTCCGGCCGATTTGCATTGGACGAGCAGGGCGGGCTTGTTTGCCGGCCACCTGCAGCTCTCGGGCGCAAAGGGCGCTCGGCCGGCCGGCCGGCTCCTATATGGGTTTGGTTGGTGTCCGAGTTTAAATCGGCGGCGCGCGCCGCTGCCGCTGCTGCTGGCCAGCGAGCTGCCGGACAAATGGGCGGCGCCAGATCCAATCAGTTTGGTTTGCGCGCGGCCAGCAAAGATCGTTAACTAAACTGGAAGACATTGAAGTTAATTTACCTCAAACAGTGGAGCCGAGCCCAGGGCGGGCCGACTCTCTGTTCACCACTCGAACAATGTTGCACTTTGCGCCACTGCAAACTGTCAATTCCCTCTTGTTTGCAGCGCAAGTTCAACTCTCTCTCTCTCTCTCTCTCTCTCCCTTCTCCGCTCTGCCCGCAAACCAACCCCCAATCAGACTCGCGGGTGCCTATATGGCTTCCGGCGGGCGCACTCGGCCGCCATGCCTATAGGCTGGCTAATTGGGCCGCTCGATCCGGGCGCATTGGCAGCTGGAGGCGCGCAAGGGCAGGCCGCCGCTCGAGTGGAGCAAATTGAGTTTTCTATTACCCACAAGCAAGTCAGGTGTCTGCTCGCCCAACCAACTCGGCCGGCCAGCTTTTGTCAAAACAATAATGGTAATAATGACAATGGACTGGCTGGCGCAGATTATGATTAATGGCAGGTTTTGGCTGCGATTGAATCGTTTAATCGCAAGCAAGCGAGCGAGCGAGCGAGTTAGCGCCCACTGCAAGCGGCCCATTTGTCGCCTCGCTACCAACCCAAAGTGGGCCCGCCCGCCAGCCCGCCGCCAGCTAACACGAGCAGCCATTTCCGGCGCCCATCCGCCCAGCGTGACGACCATTAGCTCGACTATTCATCATCCGGCCTCGTTCGAGCACCAGCCAAGCATCGGGCGGATGGAGGGCGGCGGCGGCGGCGGCGGCGATGGGAGGCTGACGCCCACGCGCTCACTTGTCGATCGGCGGGCGCCCATTGCAGGCGTCTGCCGGCAACGAGCGGCCCATTTACACCGATTGGTTTGCATAGAGAGAAAGAGAGAGGAGTCGAGAATTAGATTAGATTTGATTGATTCCGGTGTCATTGGGCCGGCCGGCCGGCGGACACGTAGCGCCCGCTCCAGCTTGCCGGCGGCTGGCTAGCTCGCGAGCTTGAAGCCAGAAACAAGGTATCCTCACTCGTCCCAGCAGCGTCCACTCAAACCCTCCCTCCCTCCCTCTCTTTCTCCTTTCGCCCGCCTAGCTTGACCTAGACGAGCCACTCTCGACTAACAAGCCCAAAAGCTTTGACTTTGGCTCTCGCTAAGCCCTTTCAGGCCCTCAGATGCCACTCATATTTGAGCGACTTTTGCCCTTCGAGCGACACTCACGAGCACTCCTCAAGCCCGAACCTGCCAGCCGGCCTCGCGCACCAACGGCGAAGGTCGTGCGCCTTCAACTCGGCCGCCATTCCGACGGAAACTTTCAAATGAAGCCCAAGTGGGTCGCCTGGGCCCCCACCTCGCCCATTATCAAGTCCCTCTGGCTCACGAGCGCATGGGAGGTCAGCAGCAGGCTGTGCTCAAGTTCTGCCCGGCAATCTGCTGAGCTAACTCGGCCTGGTGCCGAACAATCGATTGCCGCATCAGGTGCGCCCACCCGCTGACCCATCAGCCGGTCTCTGGTCCATAGGGCAACACTCGCAGGCTAGTCTAGCCTGCTCATCTGGCCCATTCTAGGCGCGCTCGCTAAACTTGCTCAACCCATCTCCTCCTCCTCCTCCTCTTGACTAGCTCACGGCCAGAGCGCAACTCTCACCACCAGCTCTAGTTCTAGCCACTCGCAGACAGCAAGAAATCCTCCGCAAACTCAGGGACGACAAGTGTCTGCGGAAACAGACTCGGCCTGAGCAGCGCGAGTCAGCACTCAAGCTAGCTCTCAAACTATCTGCCTACTAAAATTGGATGGAAGCTAATGGGGCACAACACGACCCAGCAAAAGACTAACATTTGGTGACTACATTTTGGCCAGTCGAAACTTTCTCAACAAAATCTCAACCAGCACATCAGTGTTCTTGTCTATCATATAAGCCGATCGTACACAATCATTCAATAGCCAACTCTACACTCTTGACTGCCACCCTGGGCTCAATTTCTTCACATACGCGAGCGCTCGCCTAGTCGTCTAGCCGAGTTGCGCTTGAGTCCTCGCAGCTGCTCTCCAGCCAGGAGCTCGAGGAGACGGAGGAAGCTGAGGAGCTGGAGGAGGGCGCTAGCGAGGAGGAGCGGACGAGCTGAAGCTCGAGCTCGGTTAAAGCTCTGGCCAGGGCCTCGATTAGCCGGCAGGCATCGTCCATTGAGAACACCATTGGGGGTTTAAACTTGAGCACGTTGCCTAGCTTGCCCTCGGTGCTAATCAGTATCCTCTCCTCTCGTAACCTTTGCACTATGTAGTCGGCATATTGGGGCGCCGGCCTCTTGCTTGTGAGACTCTCAACCAGCTCCAGGCCAATGAAGAAGCCGCAGCCACGAACATCGCCGATGATTTTGTAGCCCGACTTTAGCTTGTTCAGCTCATCCAGTAAGTGTGAGCCAATTCTATCTGCCTCTTGCATAAGCTTGCGCTCCTCGAACTCTGCCAGGACTGCAAGAGCTGCGGCACAACTAACCGGGTTGCCGCCAAACGTGTTGAAATACTCGGTTCCAATGTTTTGAAATGCGCTCGCCACCTCAGGTGTGGTGATCACAGCGGAGACAGGAAAGCCGTTACCCATTGGCTTTCCAATAGTCACAATGTCAGGCTTTATGTCGTCGCCGTCAAGCTGAAAGGCCCACATCCGTTTACCTGTGCGCCCAAATCCTGTCTGAACCTCATCACAAACCATCAAAATCCCCTCCTGCCTCAAGTAGCGTTGCAGCTTCCTCAAGTAGCCGGGCGGCAATGGAACCTGGCCGCCGCATGAGATCATGGACTCAACGAAGAAAGCTGCAACTCGCCTACCCTGGCTCTTGATCCGCTCGATGAGTTCCTCAGTCGCTGAGGCGTACAAGCTGCCAATGGTGTCGCTAGCTGGGTCCAAGTTGCGGAACTGGTCTCTACTGAACCGTCCACGATACATGCAAGGCATTGGCGCGACATGAGCCCACTTGGCCTGCTTGAAATTGTAAATCTTATCGTTCTTGTAAGGGCTGATGGCCATTGTTGAGCTGACGTTTCCATGATAGGCTCCGTCCACGCAAACAATGTCCTTTCTGCCAGTGTAAGCGCGGGCTAGTCGCATTGCCAAATCGTTGGCCTCGGAGCCGGAGTTGACCAAATAGCAGACAGATAGGTGAGACGGAAAATAGGAGGTGAGACGCTCAGCGTACATCGATAGGTTGTCATGGAGGAAGCGAGAGTTTGTGTTCAGCAAGCTTAGTTGGTCGCTGACAGCCTCTAGCACTCGCTTGTTTCCGTGACCAACGTGGGCCACATTGTTTATACAGTCCAGATACTCTTCACCGAGCTCATCGTAGAGATACTGGCCGCGCCCTTGAACCATCTTGAGCGGGTTATCCTTGAAGAACAGGGCGACCGACGGTCTGGGAGGGCAAGGAGGGAGATGCTCGTTAGAGTCAGTCGGTTTCAATCGGTTGAGTGTTGTTCAGAATCTGAGCTTACCCAACATGCTTCAGGCGCAACTGGAGAGTCTCCTCCTTACTGAGACGCTGAGTTAGTTTAACCGGTTTCATAGCTCAGATTATCCAAGTCGAGCGCTCTTTTGGAGAGATGAGACTGACAAGAGAGGCGTTTTTTCCGCCGCTAGTGTAACTGCTTAATGAGAGTTCCGAGTGAGTTGCTGCCGTTCAATATTGGTTGCGATCCAGATTAGAATCGCGAGTTGCTCTCAGGAGAGTCTATGGCTTGACTTTTTGTACATTGTACCGATTTCTGAGCGAACCAAAAGTCCTTTGGCAAATACACCTGTGGGCAACAGTTCTTTGCGGATGGGTTGAGCAATCAGGAGGCCGAACTTCTTTCGATTGGGTTCAGACAGGCAAGAATCCTCCTTATATGCATAAAATTTCTACTCATGTTGCCTCTACTTTAGCCTAGTTTTCAGCTAGTCACACTGCAGATGAAACGAAAACATTGGATTCGAATAATTTGCTTTGATTTCCCAACCAAGACTTCCACTTGTTGACATCGTGGTGCCTTAGCCTCCGCCCAATCAACGCCTAAATCTGATATACTGTGACCTCGTATTTTGCTAACTTATTGTCAGCGAAACAAGTTGGCGTTCCGAATGATGGGCGAGTATATCTAGTTTTGCCCAATAAGATGGATCCAGCGATTAGATTTTCCAGCAAGTTAGCAGACAATAACGAACAACAAAAGAATAGATAACTACCATTATCCATATTGACTTGGTGGCTAGACGATAGATTGCGGCAACTAGTCGTCAGGGTCGGAGAATGCACATGCACTGGCTGATAAGGGGAGCTCCCTCGTTGCGGAGATAAACTGACTACATACTGTAAACACGATGGCGAAATGCAACAGTATTTTAGTTGGTGAGATTGGAGTTGACAAATATTACTCCTCGTTCATAAATCTCAGCTTTAGACTCTTTTGAGGTAAAAGGTGATCTCGAGTGCTATCAATTTGATTCGATCTTACCCAATATGGAGACACTTGAAGTTGCCGGGTATGAGTGGCTGATCTTAATTACACTCTAGGAGCCACAGGCCGACTAGATGGCATATGATTGCTAGCCTGCACCGGTCACAGTGATTCTTGGGCTGGTTGTGAACAAAACAATTCAACTACTTTGGCGCAGTCTTTCGACGACTATAAATGCTTCAGGCAGTCCAGCCTGGCGTTTAAAACCACTGCCCATCGCCAATGGGCAACCAGCTGGCTGGGGCCACCGATAGTTCATGACAGTCTTTCGCCCGTTAGGCTCCAGAACTACAAATTTCCAATGTTGGGCATATAAGTTTACCCTTGTTTGACAAATTTAACAGTTTGCCACCTTGTCATCTAGACTTCATGTTCTAAATATAGAGTCTTGGCGATAATTCGAGATTTCACTCGTATTCTGGGAACGGGGGCTGTAACGCGCACAAGTTGAGAGCACTGCTCCTGGCGGCCGAATGAGTAACTAATCTGGATCGGTCAGAAATCGCACAATCTCAACGCTTTTCGGGCGCAAAAGAGGTCGATGCGTTGCTTCCTTGATGATGGTCTATCCTTCGGTTGATATTCGCACAAAATTTTCACGTGCTATCCCTATGGAAATTTTCGTTCTCTCTAGGACCTCTTCACAAATTCTCAAAAATCATGCTAGGAAAACCCAGGATCCAACATATTTAGGATGGAAAGTCAGCTGACTCACACAAGTATTCTCCTCGGTTCCTGGACTATGTAATCGTCCGTGTAAAAAACAATTATTGTTTACCTCTACCACTGTAAAAAATGTCCACCGAAATGGACGGCATCCCAGCCATGGAAAGGCTGAGGGATCATTACAAGCATTGTATTCGACTCTCGGCCTCAAACAAAATTAACCCCAAGAATGCCTTCGATTTGCAGCTCATCGATTACATGCAAGACCTGCTCAGCAACACGGAAGATGGGCAGATGAACTTCAAGATCGCCAGTAGTGCGCTGGACGTTGGTGCAAAAATTTACTCAAATCGAGTGGATCGCATCCAATCTGAGGCGCAGAAGGTGGCCAGCAGTATATTGATGGCCTTAGATGGGCAACAGAATCAGGGTAGGAGTGACGAAGATGGCGCGCCGATAGATGGAGACACATCGAACGCTTCTGAAAGGTTAAACGACTCGAGAGATTGCGAAGAGAGTGGTCCAGCCAAGCCAAGCAAGAAGAAGCGACCAACCAGAAACAAGAACGTGAGAACAGTTGTCGAGGATGAGTCCACTCTTGATGCAAAACTCGAAAAAATTGTCCTCGGTGACGCATTCCTAGATGGTCTATCACAAGACTACGACATGAGTTGTCCAGCAGCTCTTATTTGTTATAACGCACTAACTCAGCCTAGCTGCCTCTTGACTATTGAGTCGAGCAATCTTCGTCGAGACTATAGAGAGCCTGTACTACCAATTGCAAATGCTGAGTCAGCTGAGCTACCAACCATCCTCGAAGAAACAGAAAATTCTGTTGATGAGCAAAACGACGATCCCAATTTGGCTAAGAAACGTGGTGCTGTTGAAGAGGATAAAGATGGAGATGCGATGATGAAGGAGGATGGTCAACTAACAACCAGTGATAGATTACCCCCGACGTTTACACAATCGATTAACTCTACCTCTCGTGGCCACCTGACGAACGCTCTGTCGAACAACTCATCTGACATTTGCAATCTTGTCACCTTGATAACGAAAAACGTGAATTGCGCTCAAATCATTAGAAATAATCAAAATAGTCATATCTGCCCTCGGTTGGAAAATTTTTTGTTTAACGACAGGACTACCGCTATCTCTGGACTGGACTCCCGTGCAGACAGCTCTACATTGATAGACGACGAGCCAAATCTGAACAGTAGCCGAACTAGTGGGGGAGCCCACGAATTCAATCCAGAGCTTTACAGCAACCAAAATGCTGAAGATTGTTATGGAGATGAGCATCCTGGTGATAACGACAGTGTTTTGGGTGACGTTGAAAACCAACCCGCCAACGAAAACGATCTCATTCCTGACCTTAACAAAATCGCCGCATCAAAACCCTCTGAATATGGGTACTCAAACGAACACCATCGATTGCTCAACACCTGGGCAGGGCCTCACGCTTGGAAGGTCGCGAAAGCTCCAGGGACTACCAAAAAAGATGGTGTGCCCAAGAGTTCGAGGAAACGTGCCAAATTAGAACAAAAACCGATAGATTTTAACGAAAAGTTTCTAGCTAGTCTAGAGGAGATCGCCGACAAAGATATTCGACATTCTGCAGAAGTTATCAGAAGGTGGAAGAAGCCGTTGTTACCACAGGATCATAACTTAACCGAAGAAACCATTCGAGCAACCATAATTCACACCTTCCTTAGACCAGAGGACACTTATCACTGTATGAAAACGCCCGCTGATGCGCTCAAATTGGTTGACATCGACCATGATTATACAAAGGCTGAAAGAATTGGCGAATCCGACAATTTAAATGCTTCACCTGGTCTTGGAGGTTTTGATGATGTGCATGACGATAGTGACGACGAGTTTAGGGCTGATCCAGTGGTAGACGGTTGTGAGGTGGCTATATATGGTGCTCCAAATGATAATACATCAGTGCGACAGGCTGATCTCGAGTTTGCTGGCGAACATCTTATCGAGCAACCTTATACGGTCGCTCAAGTTAACATTCCGTTTGCCAAAATTGCGAAAAAGATGGATGTGAGAAAATTGAAACGAGTCATGTGGGATCTACTCCTTCCGCCCGACAAACGTTTTGAGATTACCGTGAGGGCAAACGATTCTCGAGGAGATCAGCTACCTGATGAAGATGGGGAACCTAACGGAACTGCACACCAGACTGCACTGAGCGGCGATGAGAACAATCAAACTGTTATAATGAACGACGCGCTAGTGCCTGTAAAGAAAAACTCGTCTCCAACGCCAAGTGAATCGGCAGTCCACCTTGAATTCTCAAATCTCTATGGTGAGCTGCCAGTGAGAGTGAGCTCAAAGATGGCTAGCGACCTGAGTCAACCCATAGCTTTCGTAACACTTCTACATCTTGCCAACGAAAAGGTAAGTATTCGTTGGGAATTTAACAAGACATTTCCGTTGTAGGACAAACGCTAACCGTCTACTCATTACTCATGCGACAGAATTTAAAACTCATTCCAATTCAGGATCTCAAAGACTTTATAATTGAACAGGACGAGCTAATATGATTGTCTCACAGTTGATAAGTGAGAAGTGAGGAACAAATTAGATATATTCAAAAGCATATACACATTCACACAATAAAACGCATGATGTCAAACCATGTTTGCGGTTTGCTACGTGTTCTATAGTATGCGTTCTTGGCTTCTCAGTCTATTATTTATTGGTCGACAAAGCGGTCGCGCCCCTCAACTTTTGGGATCTCTTTTCACTATCAAATTAGTATGGAGTTTTCGAGAGGACTTGGAGCGCTCGCTTGAATGAGGTGGCCCTAAGAGGGGGTTTTGGTTTGTCACTCTGAGCAATTCAATTCTGGAGTTGGCCTCCATAATGGTGAGCAATCTTTTGGTTGCACTCTAAGAGGCCACTATGGTTGAGGATATTAGGCTAGCTGGTTGTGAGGGATCACTCTTTAAGCTGTCTTGATCCTCATCAGCTGCGTCCAATTTTATATCACCATCTACTTCCTTGAGGAACTTGGCGTAAACTTCTCGTATCTTTCGAGATTGTTCCTTTGTAAGATTATGTTGCTCTGCAGTTTCTTCGGCCAATTTTGAGCCTTCGGGCACTTGACGGTAGTTGATTTTGCAGCTTCCGCCCAAATAATCGGGCAAATTCTCTGGCGCTATGAAGTCTTGTATACCATCGCCGCTAACGAATCTAAGCCTTCTCCTATTGGTTGAGCTGAGCCAGGACAGGGCGAGTTTTGCTGTTGCGTTTAAAATCCAGGGTAGATTGTAGATTATAATGTAGCTTAGACCCTTTGGACAATAATTTCTAAATGAATAGACCAACCAAAAGAGGAAACCTGGATCTGCGTTTTGGAGGCCGCAATTGGTTAGATCAAAGATAACTGCAGTTCCGCGACCATTGTTAGCCCGGTCGCATTCCTCTAGGCAGCACAATATAAACTCTTTCATAATTTGACTCAGCTCTGGAACTCGGCGGTGCATTTTAACTCGCATGAAGAGGGTTTGGTTTCCAACCCGATCTGGCGCGTACCTAAAAAGGCCGCCAGCCCGATGGAACTCGACGGGAAAGTCGCTCAACTTTGAGATTCCCATCTTGTATTCGTGTCTGAATTTTCCGCATTGTTCCATCAATCTGGCCGCCCGCTTTGGATTCTGGCGACACCTGAGCAAGAATCTGGAGACGGTCCAGTCGTCCTGCATCATTCTAGTGAAATCGGACTCGTAGAACGAATCCGGCCGCTTGAGGTATTTCTTTTTGAGCAAACGGCGAGTCTCCTCAACTAGGGCCTTATCACAGCAGGCCGAGTTTAGGAAGGTTGGGATTTCGCACAATTCTTCAGGCAGAAGCGGATTGTCTTGGGCTGACTTGTCCTCGTGTTCGTGTTGGCTCAGCGATTGTTCATCGAGAGAGGTTGTTGTTCCATCGCCAACTGTAGACGACGAGCTCAGTTGGTCGTCGTCGTCTACGCTGTTGTTGTTGCTGCTTCCGCTTCCGCCGCTTGAGAAAAACCTCGAAAAGATTGACATTGTTGCTGGACTCTTTGTTCTTTTCTACAAAATAATTTAAACTCTCTCTCTCTCTCTCTCTCTCTTTTTGCGCTCTTGAATCAGCAAGTTTGTTTATACAAACTTTGGACTATTTTTGGCTCATTTGCTTTGCTCTTGTGTCGATTTGCTCCTGTGTTCAAGTTCGTTGGTTGGATTCAGCTTCCAAAGCCAGGAGAATGATAACTAAGAGTTTGGGGATAACCTTTTGCAGGCTGCCTCTATTATACAACATGGGCGGCTTGTTGATTGTTTTCGCGATTGACGACGGCAAAGGCCAATAAAAGGTGGAGCTTCGGTGGCGCCTCAGTGCTTGATATACTTAGTTTGTCGTTGTTGCCTTTGGGGGATCCCTTTTTATCTCTATCCAATTCGCCAGCTCGCTCCAAACCAAAGTGTTTCTCTTGGCCAAGCTCGCTCACTTCAGTTCGAGCTTCAGCTGAAGGCCTTTCGTGTCTCAGTTAGCCTCAAGCGCCGGCGTCGCGAGCATCAAATCCTGATCGGATCCAGCTGAGCCACGAGCTCTGCCCTTTTTAACCCCGCTCGGCCTAACTAGCTGTAGTCGGCGAACTAGAAACTGGATTGGAAGAGTTTACGTAAAGTTGACTTCTTTTCAACTCTTCTTCCTCGTTCCTCCTCCTCGCTCTCTGCTCTCTGCTCTCACCTCTCGCCCCGCCAGCCGCCGCTGAGCTCCGCTGGCTGGCTCAATGCGACTGCCTCCTCGCCTTCGAGGCCAGCTGAGCGGCGAAAGAGGGCTCCAGTTTCGCCACAAGCCGCCCGGCTCAGGCTGCCGCGGGCGCAGCGCTCGCGCTCTCGGCCCGCAAGCACCAGGGCTCTGGGGTTTGTTTTCGGCGCTGCAAAAGGGCGGGCCGAAGAGGAGAGCGGAACGGCGACAGAGTTCAATGTTAGTCGGCTAACTGGAGCCAGCGAGCTAAACCCTTCGGCTTGGCCGCAGAGCTCGCCGGCTGGCTGGCAAGGAGAGGTTGCGAGGAGTGGATGTTGCGAGGAGTGGAGCGGCGAGGCGGAGGGATTCAAGGTTGGCCTGCCTGGCGAGCATTGTGTTGCCGGCCAGGCCAGCCGGCCGACTCCGCCTGCATCTGGCGGCCGAAGAATGGGCGCTCGGTTTGAGGGGTAGGGAGGGGGCGGCGCCTCCTTCCTTCCTTCCTGCCTGCCTGCCTGCCTGCCTGCCTGCCTGCCCGCCTGCCAGCCCCTTCGCTCTGGACTCGTTTGGCGCCGAGCTAGCCGGCTGAGCTCATCTAATTTGGCTAGAAGAACAAAATTAACTTATTTCTAATTTTTGACCTTCGAGCGAGCGGGCGGCGCTCACGACTTGCGCCGCCAGAAGGGAGCCAGCTTGGATCGGCGCCAGTGGCCCGCAAATAGAACTGAGGCTTGCGAGTCGCTCAACAGGTAGCCGAGCGACGAGTTTGCTCGCTCGTTTGCTCGCCTTCCCGCAAGCCAGCCAGCCAGCCAGCCTCGAGCAAAACCAGTTTGCTCTTGAACTGATCTCCTTGTGCGCGTTTGCCCTTTTTATAGCCAGAGCCGCTGATCCTTGGCCAGACGGAAGGAAGCCAGGCTGGCTGCGAAAGACAAGAGGGCTAACGAGAGCCCGGTTGCGACTTCCGCCGGCGCCGAGAGGGGGCTGTTCTCTTCGCGCTCAGCTTTGGTGGCGGCGGCGCCAGCGCGAGAGTAGCAACCACGACTAGTTGCTTATCTTCCGGATGAATGGCACACAAACGGGCCGAGCGAGGGGTTAAAAAAGTTACTTTATTCGTCCGCTCTTGCGCTGGATGGTGCTGGCGGCGGAAGGGGTGCGACTTTCGCTCGACCTTGGAACTCAGTGGGACCGCCGCTGCTCGCCAGCCAAGCTCGTGTAGATAACCAAGATCGGCTGATGGTCCAGGTCGAAGCGGGACGCTGCAGCTTGGTGGCCGCCAGCCTGCAGCTTCGCGCTCTGCTCCTGTCTCCTCTGGACGCCGCCGCCGCCGCCACTCGAGTGGCGCCTCTGTCTGGCCGGGCGCCGGTCGTAGGGGTCGGCGAAGCGGATCAGCCCGACCGCCACTGGCTCCTCGAACATGGATTTGGCTTTTATCACAAGGCCTTGAGTTTGGAAGCGAACGGATGGGAGGAGTTAGCGGTTAAAGGCCGGCCATTGTTACGTCTGCTCTCCCTCTCGACTGGCCTCCAAGTTTGCGGCGAGTCCTTCGCGCGAAAGCGAGCCAGACTCAACTCTCGTCAGGCCAACCTGGCCGAGCGCAAGGCTGGCTGCGGGCACAGGGCGAGCCGCAGCCGCAGCCGCAGCCGCCTTCGACTGAGCAAACACTCACCCAAGTTCAAGCTCGAATCCTGGATCCAATCCTGGACTGCGCGTTTCACGTAGAAGGTCTCCCAGCCGCTCGAGTACAAGTCCATCCGCCTGATGTCGAGCAGCCTCAAGCGCGAGGAGTCCAACTCTTCCCTCCCCCTCTGCCTCCCCAATTCCGTTTCCGTTTCCATCTCCATCTCCATCTCCATGCCCATTCCCATTCGCTCGCCAATTTCGCGCGCCGAGCCGCCACCAGCGGCGCTAGGGGGCAAAACTTGATACAGGCTCACCTGGCCGATAATGATCGATGGGCGGAATGCAGATTAGCGCGGACATTCGTCGCCCAGAGCTCAGCCGGCCGCCGGCTACTCACCTCGAGCAGGTTCGTTTTAAGCAACATTTGGCCGCTCGTTGGGAGGAGCCCATTTGTGGCCTTAGAATGATTTGTCTGCGTTTTTATGGTTTGAGTTGGAGTTCGAGTTTGAGTTGGATGGAGCTTGAGTTTGGCCAGTGGGCGGAAAGGTGTTGTTCGGGTTGGTTAATTTGCGGTCTCGCTTTGCGTTCGCTTGGCTAGCTCGTTCGCCCTGCTTACCTGTCGTCCTGGGTTGCGGGCGCTCGATTTGCGCCTCAGCCTGAGCCGGCGCCGCCCAGTGTTGACGGAAAGTGGAGCGGCCCCGTTAAGCGAGCCAACTTCCTCTTCCTCCTCCTCCACGCGCCTCTCCTCCGGCTGGCCGAGCGCAAAGGGATCGGGCAGCAACTTGAACACATGCAGCTCGGCCTCGACCAGCCGCTCGGCCTGGCCGCCGGCCCACGAGGAGCCGTTCATCCTCATGGTGAGAGCGGGGCTTATATGGAACCAGTAACACAGTTTTGAGCGCGCGCCTCCAGCAGGCGCGCGCCCCTCCAAGTGGCAGCCGGCCGGCGGCTCCAGTCCGGCCGTCGTCGCGTGGAGGCCGGCGGCTTGCGCGCCACCTGTCCCACGGGCGGCTCCACTCGGGCCCGCCAACACGCTCAGCTCCACCACCGGACTGGCGAGCAAAGCCTCCGGCTCCTCTCCTTTGTCGCCGTCGCTCGCGCTGACGCCCTCGGCTGAATCGTATTGCAGTTGTTGGTTTGGGGGCGGCCGCAATAGTTAGAGGCTGGCCAAGTGGGCCCCAGGTGAGCTTGTACATGCAGTGCGCGCGCTACCACTTTTGGCCGGGCATAAAGGTTTTGCATGAATAAAAGATCGCCTTTGTGTTGGCTCGAGAAGGGCGAAGCCACAAAGGGAGCTTCGGGGCGCCCGATATGGAGTGCGGCGGGCGGGCGCGTCTGGCCACCCTGATAAGCCTAATGGAGCGGCGGCCAGTTTTGTCAAACGAGCGCTAATGCGGCGGCGGCGGCGGCGGCGGCGGCCACAAACAAGGCCAGGTGAGCGGCAGTTGGCGGCGCCAAGTCGGCCGGCCGAGTGCAAACCACTTTGAGTGCTAACGAGCAGATTTGTCATCTCGCTCACCCGGCAAACAAGCCGCAGAGAGGCCAGCAGGCCGGCCAGCAAGCCAAGCCGCTGCTCTGGCCGGCTGGAGCCAACTTGGGGCCGCTCGACTTTCCGCTTGGCTTCAAGTTTCGATTGTATCGGCGGGCCGGCCTCTTCGCTGGGCTCGGCTGGCCCAGCGATGGGCGATAAGGGGCGGCGGCGAGCGCGCGCGACCTAACAAAGTTAATCAATGAAATCAATGCACAAAGGACCCTCGATGACAACAATCGCCAATAAACTGGCCTGATAAATCGGCCAAAATTCAATGCGGGCCCACTGCTCGTTCGCGGGCCCAAAATGGCCCGCTGCCCCCGAGTTTGGGCCAAACAAACTGGCCGCTCTCTCCCCCGAAAACACGAACACTCTGCGCTCGCGCTGCCCCCAACTCGCCCCTCTCTCCGCCGGAAGACAACTCGAGCCGACAATTTGGGCTCCTCTCGCTTCCGCCGCCAAGGCTGACCAAACAACAACTGGCGCCCGAAATCTTCCTCCATGGGAACAAATTTCATCAAGCTCGTGCGTTTGCGTGATTGCGTTTGGCCCAGCGCTCGCTGTTCCAGCCCAAGCTCAAGCTCCAGCTCCAGCTCCAGCGGCGAGCTTGGCGCTCGCTGTCTCCAGCTCGGGGAGCTCATTAATTCACCGCCTGGCTTCTGCGGCGCTCGATCCACTTTGTTTGTTGCACGTCCGCCCTGCTGGTGTGTATATTTTTGCGCCAGCTAGGAGGAGTCAGCCGGACGGAAGAGGACACAGCGAGCTCAGCGCGAGGGGGCGCTCGCTCGGCCGAGCCATTGTCTCTGGCCAGAGGAGGCGGCGGATGAATTATTTACTGCACGCGAGGGGCGGCGGCGGGCCCGCCGCGGGCGGCCAGGTGGGCGGGCGGGCGGCCGCCGCCAGCTGGCCGCCAGAAGTCAACCGGCATCAGGCTCAAGCTGAGCCAGCCAGCTCTCACCTGCGAGCTGCGCGCTCGTCCGGGCGACACAAGTCAGCTGGAAAGCGGACGTCTCGCGCTTGAAAGTGAAGCAAATGAAGCGCACCAATTGGACAAGCGGGCCGCCTTTGCAGGGGCCAGGCACCTCTCTGACTGGGCTGGCCGGCTGCGACTGCCACTGCCACTGCCGCTGCCGCTGCCACGGCTATGGCAATGGTAACGGCCAATACGCGGCCCAGGATGTCCCCTCTCCTCGAAGGCGGCCCGACTTGCGGCCGCCTAATTTATGTGCGGCCGCCGCTTTGGTGGCCCGAATTGGGGCCGAAGGGGCTGAGCCTGGCGGCCGCTCACTTAGCCGGCCGCTCGGCTGGATTAATTTGGCCGCCAGCGAGCGCTCAAATCTGGAGCGGAGATCTGGCCAACGTTTACTCTTGCTCCAACAAACCGTAATCACGTAGTTGCCTCGATGGGCCGCCACTGGATCTGGCCGGCAGCTCGAAGCTCGCGGCCAATAATAATATAATCGATTGTGAAAAATGGACCTCTCGAGCCGAGGGCCAGAGTTGCGTGTCCGAGTCGGCAGTCCGCTCGGCCCATTAGTTGGCCGGCGCAAGTCTCAGCCCGAATCAACTGTCGCCGAGTTGAGCTCGCCAAAAAGTCCATTAAATTCAGGCGGAGTTGTCGCGGCCGAGTGTGCGCCGCTCTGATTTCCGCCACACTGGCCAGCGAGCTGAGCCGCCGGCTGAGCTGGCCGCCGACGGGGCCGCCAGCTTCTTGGGGCGAGCGGCCAGGATTAGGGGCGATCGTGCGGGCGGCCAGCGAGGGGGCGCAAACAAACCTTACGTAAACAAGCCACCAGGCTAGCCAGCGAGGCCAGGTAATTACTCTTGGACGGGGGCGGGGGGAGGCTAGATTTAAAAAGTCGAGTGTTGGCTCGCTGCTGCGCTGGCGCCGCCAATATCGATTACTCTCGCGGGATGCGAGCCCCACGCTCAAGTGGGCGCCCCGCCCGCCGCTAGTGGCAATTGGCTCCATTGACGGCCTCCTCCAGCTGCCGAACAAATGGCCCCCACTCGGCAGCGCAAACCTGCGCGCCGAGCGCCATCGAGGGCCCCCAAGAGGAGCGGCGACGGCGCGCGGGGGCGGCGAGCAAACTGGCCCGCTGATCTTGTGCGCCGATTAGCCGGCGCAGAGCACAGAGCACAGAGCACGGGGCGGCCGGCAGCCGCCGCCGGCCGGCCCCAATTTGCGCCCATCCAGCGGCCGATCCCAAGCGACAAGTTTGCATCTTATTCACTCGCCCGTCTTATGATTTAATCGGACCCCAAAGAGGAGGCAAGGCCGGCAATTAATTACATTGTTTGCGCTTCGAGTCAAATTTGCTGATTAAATGAATAGTGCCCGCGGGCCGGCCCACTTTTGGCGTGGGGCGCCCCTGCCGCCGGCTGCGGGCGGCGCCCACATGCTGCTCGACCCTGGGCGCGCAACTCCAGAGGCCGACCCGGCTGGCGCTGGCCGGCCCAGTGGGCAGCCCATTGTGTCTGCAGCCGGCGAGCAGTCATTGTTGGCCGCGCCAGACGAGCCAAACCCGAGTTAACAAGCCGGCAGAGAGCGCGCAGACAGGCGGCGCACGAGCAAAGAGCGGCGGCGAGGAGATGAGAGGCGCGTTGATAATTAAAATAACCGCGCCAGCTCGGCCGGCCGAGACAAAGGCCAGCGCATAGGGGCGTTCGCGAGCTCGCGCATAAAGCGGGCGCAAACCAATTCAACCAAACCCAAGCCAACACAACACAACACAACACAACCAACGACACAGCACAGCGCACTAGCCGCGCTCGCTTGCATGCGCTGCATTGGCCAGTTCGCGAGTTGCTCGCCTCAAAGCGCGAGTGCGGCCAGCTTTGTTGGCATGCAAATTTCAACAACATTGTGGCTCGTTTGCTCGAAAGTTGCTTTCAGGAGAGCGAGCAAGCCGAGTTGTGCATCAAGGCTCCCATTGCAACGTGTTCAACCTAATGAGCGCCATTATCCGCCCGCTTAAGGGGCTAACGAGCGGTTTTTGGGCCGCGCTTCAGCAAGCGGCCAAGTGGACGGCGCCGCCAGAGGGGAGTCATTCAAATCTCAACGGGCGCCGGCCCATTTTATTGGCTCGCCCTCCTCGCGCCCCCAAAATGGGCCGGCCAGGGCGAGGCGGCGGCCGCCACCTGAGCGGCCAATCGCGAGCAATCGCAAGCTCAATTAGCGGGCCAATGGATGCGAGCGCCCCTTTACGAGGGGAGGCCCACATTGAGCAGTGTTCAGCCATCGAGCTTGCGGCCATTCCCTGGGCCGGCCGATCAGCGCTGGCCGCGCTCAAGGTCTCAAAGAGGCGCCGAGTAATCTGATAATCAATTGGGCCGCTCGGCCGAGCGCGCGATCTTATCGGCGGCCGTCCCGCTCGCCCGGCCGCCTAGCCGCCGCCGCCGAGCAAACCTGCGCCAGTTTATCAGCGCCCAGCCGGCCGCTTGGCCCCTCTGCTGGCGATTGGGCCAATTTGTTGCAATGTTATCGCCGCCAGCCTCGCCGAGCCAACGGCGAGCGGCTTGCCTCGCCCCTGATTTATGGACGCTCAAGTTGTCCATTAATCATGTGAAAAGTGAGCGGGCTCGCCGCTTTCCCAATGCGGCCGCTCGCTTTGTTTACAAATTGCAAACATGATTGAGCTGACGCGCGCTCGGGTTTGCTTCGAGCGGCCGGAAGTGCGGAGAGGCCGCATTTGCATGCTGCTCGCCCGTTTGCTCCAAAGTCGCAACGCTCAAACTCAATCCTGGCCCAATCTGGCCCCCTCAAAGCGCAACTCCGGCGCCACACAAGCCCGGCGGGCTTGCGGAGGCGCCCAGTTCGAGAGCCGAGTCAATGGCGGCGAGCCGCCTCCTGTTTCAATTTGCCAAATTGATCAAACGCGACCTCCAAATCTGACGTCCGAGTCTAGACAGAGGAAACATGTTAGTTTGGCGCGACAAGCGCGAGCTGAGCGCCCGCCGGCAAAACTGAAGCCAGCGCCCACGACAACGGGGCCGCCGCCCTGCGCTCGCTCGTCACGTGGGCGCCCCCTAATTGGTCCAGTCGCTTCCACTGGCACCGCAGGAATACAAATAGAGGCGCGCTGAGCCGGCCAGCCGATAGCGCCGGCTCGCCCAGTTCCCTTCCGCTGCACTGCGCTGCGCCGCCCCTCTCCACTCCACTCGGGGCGCCAACACTTCGGCCAGGTGAGGAGTCGTCCGCGCGGAGGGGCCGCCTTTGGCTCGCGCGCAGAAGCCAAACGGAGGTGGAGTTCAGATCGGCAGCCGAGCAAACTGGCTCGACACTTAAGAGTGGCGCCAATCCAGGGCGCCCCCCTCGGCCTGAACCTGAACCTGGAGGCACGACTGGAGGGCGGAATCTCATTTCCTATTCCGCAGGCCGGCCGATCTCAGCAGAGAGTGTTGCTCGGTTCGGTTCGGCTTGGCTGGCGAGGCTCGAGCTGGTTGCTCGCGCGCAAGTCGCGCTCGGCGGCGGATATCCGGCAATTATGGGCCAGTTGGCCGATGCAAAGTTGGCGCGCGCGCGGGGAGCGAGAATTTATTGGAAAGTGGCGGCTGGCTTCCTCCACCTCCTCCTCCTCCTCCTCCTCCTCGCCCGAGACAAAGAGGCCGCCGCTCGGCGAGCGCCAGCCTCGGCCGCAACCCAAAGAGCTGCGCGCTCGAGCCTAAAGCTCCCATTCTGGCTCGAACTAGAACTAGAACTAGAACTCGAAGGGGCTAGCCGCTGCAGCCAAAGGCCACGGCGAGCGCCTCGGCTCGCGAATGGCGCGCTCGCCGGCCGAGTCCGCGCAATAGGAGGCCACCTCGGCCAGA
>Ga0209372_1000296_pt1 | contig 29683 bp, 32 predicted proteins | sample AgamicAtPe_FD_187170 | JGI IMG/M metagenome (GOLD analysis project Ga0209372, IMG submission 187170) | Agave microbial communities from Guanajuato, Mexico - At.P.e (SPAdes) (version 2) | ecosystem: Host-associated > Plants > Phyllosphere > Phylloplane/Leaf | place: Guanajuato, Mexico | collected... | reverse complement strand
CTGGTTGCTGGTTGCTGGTCGGCGGGCTGGCTGGCTAGCTGGTGTCGGTGTTGGCGGTGGCGGTGGTGGCGCCGCCAGTGCTGGTCCATTCAGTACTGACAGGAGGCGCGCGGTGAGTGCGCCGAGTTGCCCGCTCTTGGCCGCCAGTGCGCATGAGTTGGCGGCGCGCAGATAGAGCGGGCGCAGCGGCAGCACCGACGCCAGCAACATCGCCGGCCAAACCACAACACTGGAGCCATTGCGATCGCAACTCAGGCCAAACATGCCGACAGGCGGGCAAAAGCCGCCGCTCTGGCGCAGGCCAAAACCGAAACTGAAACACCATCAAGCTGACGCTTGGAGCCTTAAGCTCAGGTCGAGGTAACAACGGTGGCTTCGTTTCACATCCAACGACACTGTCACATGCATACACCGCCTCCTCTGATTGCAAACTCGGCGACGACTTCGGCTGAAACTCGTGAGCTAACTCGAGTTCGAGCTATCTGTCGTTGCCCTTTTTCCGTTTCGAGGAATCGATCGGGCTAGCTGGCGGCCTGTGGGGGCGCGGGGATGAGACCTATCGTTCGGCATCGTTGGGAGATTTACATGTCGATTTCAAGCTAGCCCAGAGGCTCCATCTAAGAGCCAGTACTCGAACTTGCGTCGGGTTTGTTGTGTTTGTGTGCCAGTAGGTGGCGGTTGTGGCGCCCGCTCGGGTTGCCATCTAGCGTCATTTAGCCGGATAAAATTGAGAGCTCAAATCGCGTTAAATGGATTCATCTTGTCAAGTTGACAGTTTTATTGCCGACTCTTCTACGCCGCCTTTTAAGCCTTCACGGCCTTTCCACCTGGTTAGAGAGTGCGACCGCCGCCCGCCACAGTTGCCCCTGAACTCGGCCGACTGCTGCTGGCCAGCTTAAACGGTTGGCTAAATTGAGAGACAGAGACACTCGCTCAGTTTGGCCCCAAAGTGGACGGAAATTGATCGAGACTTCAACAGTAAGATGGGTTGCAGAAAAACTACTCGGCAGAGGGGAACAATTTGGAAGCGTTTAGTTGGTAAGCGTGAAAATTGAGATATTTTTATTGCCTCTTTGTTGTGTCCATATGAATAATAGTGTAGTGTGTGTGTGTATTCGCGTATGTCAGATTTTAGCTTTTAAGCTCTCGTCATATCGGTTTGGTTTGTTTGTAGGTAAGTTTACAATTCTAGGTGTTCGCTCGTGTAAATGCACACAAAATTTCCATCCTCGAGATGGCTGGCAGGCAACTGTGGCGCTGACGGCGAGCGGCCATCGGCGCGCCTTTGCCCTGAACCTTCACTCTGCCTCCTCCTCCTCTCGCCTGGCCAAATGCGCCACTTTGCACCACAATGCCGACTAGAATGTATAGTAATGATAATAAGCTGACTATATTTTCGAGCTGCCCGAATAATGACTTTGAAAATCCGAGTTCCTGTATTTATAATTGTCATGGTTTTTAGAACCAAGCGAAAACAATATTTTGCGACCGAGAGACAGAGAGGGAAAGTTTGGTGAGATTCTGGTTTGCGCTGAACCCCCGGCCAGTGGGGCCGCCTGAAATGGGCTCCGATGGGCGCAAGGTGTGTCCAATGTGTGGGACTTGGCTGGCTCGCCCGCGCGCTTCCCGAGCCGGCCCCGTAGCTCAGCCGTCCGCGTCCAGAGGGTGGAGGTGGGCCGCAGCGGCCGCCGCCGCCGCACCGTGCAAGTGGTGCTGCACCTGCTGCTGCTGCTCCATGCCGGCTCCTGTCCCGTTCACTTGCTGCTGCTGATGGTGGTGGTGCAACGAGTGGTGCACCAGATGCGGCACCACCGGCTGGCCGCCCGCGTGCAAATGCTGCGCGCCCCCGAGCGGATTGTGTCCGGCCGGGTGCTGGTGCGGATGCTGGTGAGGGTTCTGGTGCGGGTGCTGGTGTTGATGTTGGTGTTGGTGTTGATGTTGGTGCTGGTGGTGGTGGTGCTGGTGTTGGTGGTGTTGCTGCTGCTGCTGGTGGGCCTGAACGCTCATGAGCTGCGGCGGGATGCCGGCAAAATTCTTGTGCTCCTTCTTGAACTTCATCCGCCTATTCTGGAACCAAATCTTTATCTGCCGCTCGGTGAGCAGCAGGTTGTGCGCTATCTCAATGCGGCGCCGCCGAGTCAGGTACCTGTTATAGTGGAACTCCTTCTCCAGTTCAAGCGTCTGGAAACGCGTATAAGAGGTCCGCTGGCGCTTCGTTTCGCCCATCGAGTTGACGCCGTCTGGGTTGTGGGGGCGGCCAAAAGTTTTGTTAGTTTTCCCTCCTCTCTTGTTGTTGTTGTTGTTTTGCGCCAACTCTATAGGCTCTGGGCGGTCAACAGATAGGATAGTGCAAACGTGAGCATGACGCCGGCGCCGGCCCAGTATGATCGATTGGGGCCACGCATGAAGAATCATATTTCACCGCCGACTCCGCCAAAACTTGGCCCCTTGCGCGTGTTTGCTCGGCCAGCGTAAAAAGTGTTGAGCTTCCCGTGTCGCCATTCCGGGCTGCCGGCGACTCGGCGGGTTCGCCAATTTCCGCTTCCAGGCTCGTCCGCCGGCCGGAAGGAGCGAGCGAGCGAGCAAGGCGACCCGGCTCGAGCAAATTATAGAAGCCAATCCCCTCCCACCTCCGGCCGGCGCCTGTAATGAAATTTCGCCGCCCGCTCTCCGCGCGGCCCAAATAGAGACTTCCGTTTGCGCCGGCTCTCCGCTGAAAGCCTGCCGCTTCCCACTGGCGTCGAGGCGCCAGGCAAAGCTCACGCGAGCGAGCGAGCAAAAATAATCAATCCGGCGAGATGTTGAAATGCTCACTCGAGCGTCCGATTGGATTTCTGCCCAAAAACAACAAGAGCCGTCCGTCTGGCGGCCGGCCCGGCAAGATAGGCGCCCGCGAAACGTGATTAGCCGATATTATAATTGGAGGGGCCCATTGTTTATGTAGGGGGCGCCTTGGTGGCCGCTCCACTCCTTCGAAGCCTCCGCTCGGGCCCGTCTGAGGCCGCGCTCTGGCCAACTCGCCCGCTCGCCGTTCAAGTTCATTAGGCGGAGAGAATTTGCAAAAATTAGACGCACAAACAAAATTAATGGAACGGAAAGGGAGCAAAACTGGCGCACTATAACCTCTGGCCGGCAGCTCGAGCCCGGAGCCACCTGAGGGCGAGCCGAGCGGCCAAGGTGCGCCCGCGAGCGTGGAGCCTGTCTGCGCGCGAGAAGCCTCCACTTTGGGGCTGCTCGGCGGGCGGAAGCGGCCGAGTCTAGCCGCCGCCGCCGCCTCTCGCTGGCGCACAACTCCATCCCGGCCGACAGCTGCTCGCGCGCCTATTGCGTCAGCCTGCGCCTCTCGATGCGCCCGCCAGCCAGAGTGGCTGCCCACACACACACACTGGAACTCCAATTTCGACTGCAGCCCCTAAGGCAGCAACGCCGCCAACTACAATAAGACGGGAGCATGAATTTCCTTCCGCCCGTGAGCCGGCCTCGGGCGCGACGGCGGCCGCTTCGAGGGGCAAATAGTGGGGGGGGGGAGCGAGCTGGAGAAAATGGGGAAATTTCTCCGTTTTCGCGCCGGCCAGCGAGGGCCGCGCGCCTACATTGGGCCCAGGAGGGAGGAGCGGCCTCTGCTTGCTCAGCTGGCCCAGCTTTGGGGCAGCAAAAATTCGCGCGCTTGCTCATTTGTTATTGTCAACGGTCATTGAAAGTTTTTCCCCCAACAACGGGCGGAGGCAATAATTCATTCCTCGGCTTGCTGCCAGAACGCCAACTGGCCGACCAACTGGTTCAGCCGAGACCAGCCGAGCGGGAACGCACGAGCGAGTTCGCCTGCAGAGTTGGCGCCCAGAGCCGGCGGCCGGTTTGCGCCCGACAGCCGCTCGCTGGCAGAACGGAGCGCCGGTTCGCGCTCGCAATCTGTGCCCGCCGGCCTCGAGTTTGCGCCCGCCGCCGCAGCCGCCGCCGCCGCCGCTATAGAGCGGATTGCGCAAATTAGTGCGCGCGGCGCTGGGGCCGACGAGCGCTGGACACGCCCAGCCGCCGAGCAGAACAATTATTTCCCTGTTGACGCCCCAAAATATACATAATTAGCTGGCTCGCAGGAGCGGCGGCGCCCGAGAGTGGCCAGCGGGGGAAGAGCGCGGCAGGAGGAATCCTTTGGGGCGGCCCAGTTTAGAGCCGGGCCCCTTCGCCGGCGATGCGGCGCTCGCTGCATATAGGCGCGAAACTCGGCCACCGGGTTTGGCTGGCGGCTTGACGATGAAATATCGGCCGCTTAGGGCGAGCAAACGTTCGGAGCAAGACGAATGGCTCGATCGGGAGTTCAAGTTGTGCGCCAAATTTGAATATTTTGGTGCCGTTGGAAGGAGCAAAGATTATGCAAATGCTCGCCGGGCGGCCGAACGCGCCCGGCCTGGACGGGTTGCCGCCCACAATCCGGCGCGGAGGTGGGGGCGCCTGCGCGCGTCCTGTCGTGTCGCTTGTTCCTGTCAGTGCTGCTGGCGGCGCCGCTGCCGCAACTCGAGAGAGTCACGCGCGCCTAGCGCACTTCCGAGCAGAGAGCGACGGACGGCGCACTTGTGTGAACAATACAATGACAAACGAAGCGAGCCAGCGCTAAGCTCTTTGTGTTTGGCGCTCGCGCTTCGTCTGGAGCGCCGACGAGTCGCTCGTATTCTGGCGGCTGGCGCACGCACAAATGATTTATGATTTTTGCCAAGCTCTCTCCTGGCTTCCAATTCTTCATTCGCATTCACGGCTGCTCGCTCGCTCGCTGTTGCCATGCGAGCGGCCGAGTGCAGGCAGGCGCGGGCAAGAGCGCGCAAGCTCAGCCTGGGCGCCTGGGCGCGCGCGCACACACACTGGAGGCTGACTGGCAAGAGGGCCGCCGGCTGCATTAGCGCGCGCAGGCGAGCGGCCAGCCAGCCAGCCAGCGACAACTCGAGAGATACACGCGAGCGGGCCCATGCAAGCGGATATAGGGGGAGGTGGGCCGCCTCCGATCCAGATCTCGGCTTCCAAACTGGCGGCCTCTTGGCGCGCTCGGCTTCGCTCTGGTTTTAAAGTCTGTGCTGCAAAAATGCGCCCGCCGGAGTGGAGCTCGCTCCAACTTCGCCCCTCAAACTCAAACTCGAACTCGAACTCCGGCTCTCGCTGAAACTCAAACTCCAGCTCCAGCTCCACGCTCGGCTACATCGCACTGAACTCCGCTTGTATTCAAAAAGGAACACACAAGTCCGGATGATAAACTAGACTGTCACTTGGTTCGCGCGCCGGCTAAGCGACGAGCCCATCGGCCGGCCGGCCGCCCCTCTATAGGCCGCCCATCCGTCAGAGGTGGGCCTCGATCGGCGCCGAGCCAAATGGGTTAATTAGCCAATTAGAGCCCGCGCGCGAGTGGGCGGCCTCTTGGCGCCCGCGAGCTCGGCCGCGGCCAGGTGAGAGGGCAGGACAGCCGCTCGCTCGTCTCCAGCTGGGCCGCCGAGCTCGAGATGCCGGCGCCAGCTGAGCTCCCATGTTGCGTCCGCCTCCTTCGCCAGCCGAAAGCTCGCTGGCAAACACTTGTCGCTTCCAGCAAGAAAGCTCGCTCGCCCGACACCTCAATCAATTATAATTAATTTTCATTGTCAACCAAGACAAATTCAATTCCAGTCGGCGGGAGGAAAGAGCAGAGTCGGCTGGCAGGTATTTGGAATTGGAAAATTAAACTCTAAGCGGATGAGAGCAGCTGAGGCTTTTTTAATTTACTCTCGGCCGAGATGAGCGCTGAACGGCGGCCAGGAGCAGCATGACAAGGGCAGCAACAGCAACAGCAACAGCAACCGGTACTAAAACTGGAACTGGCGGCAGGAAGCGGCGGCTTAGTGCGAAGCAGACTCGGACTCAGACTCCAGCTCCAGCTCCAGCTCCAGCTCCAGGTGCTCGGGCCGCACCAGTCTCCCTGCAATGGGCTTTCCTCGAGCGCGCTCAGCCAGCAGCGCGCACACTTGGCGGCCGTGTTGGCCTGCGCGCGGGATCGGGCCGAGCGGTCGCGCCCACACCAGTCTGTGCGCCCGCCGCCGCCTATAACCCCGCTTGGCCGCACTCCTCGGGCCAGCATCGCGCCCGAACCCGAGTACCGCCGACGCCGCTCAAGCCTCGAGCTCCACTCGGGCAGCCCCGACTAAAACAAAGGCCAGCGCCACTGAACCACCGCCGGCCACTTTGGCCCGGAGATTCGGGCTTTCGTCTCTCCAAAAGCAAGTGGCCGCATTAGAGGAGATTGTCTTGCAAACGGCTGGCCCAGTTTGCCCGCTCACTCACGAGCAGTCCGCTTGTGGCGGAACGGCGGGCGCACAGGTAGGACACGCCCTTCCCGAGGGGGGCAAAACGGCGACCGGCCCGTGCGCTTGTGCCCGCTGAGCTCGCCCGCGGCCGCTCGGCCCCCTGGAGCAAGCCGGCCCGGATTGATGGACAGAGCCGCCCTTATCAAGCGGCCAAATCTTGTCACGTAATGGGTATCAATTAACGCGAACTTGATAGCCAAACGGGCAGCAGCTGCCACCTCATCCGAATTGGTAGCTCTCCACTTGGCGACAAAGCCTCTGCTAATCTAATCTCGCGAGATCGCTAACAATAGTGCTAGACGTCCGCCAGCAGCAGTAGCACCAACAACAACAACAACAGCAACACTGAAGACGACAACACGCTAACCTGGCGGACGAGTCCACCTGGCCGAGCGAGGAGCCCGCTAAATGTCATTTGTTTATTTATACACCTCTATTCAACTACTCCATTGCACTTAGTCAAGTTGGACGAAACTAAGCGAGCGCAGTGTGGGCCTTGTTCAGGCTGAGCCTCAGAGGCCAAGCAGCGGGTAGATGGTGGAGCCGGCCAATCTGAAAACATCGCACAGTTTTGAGACCTTTGCAATGCGGCCAGTTGTGAGGCAGCCAACGTTTTCGAGCTTAACGGAGTCCATCGGGTTTCCGCCCGAGCGCTTGATTTCCCTCTTGGCTGCCGCGAGCTTAGACTCGAGCCGGCTGCGGAGAGTGTAGGAGATGGATTGGCAGGCATCGCCAACGCGCTCCTTGAAGGTGTCCGCGGTGAAGTGTTGGCGCAAGAGAGCCAGCCGCTCGAACACCTGAGTTTGGATGGTCTCAATGACTGCGTTCACAACAACCTTTGCAGCGTCCGAAACAACCTTGGCCAAGCTAACATTCTCAACAGTCTCCTCGAGCTCCTTCTTCACCTGCTCGGGGCTGGCCACTGTGCCCGGCTGCATGACAGCGTTGCTCCTGATCAGAGTGGCGCCCTCCTCAATGGCCTCCTTCTGGGCCCTCACCAAGTCGCTTCCAATGTCGCCGATCGAGTTGAACATTACGTTGAACACACCGGCTGCAGCCCCATTGGTCGACTCCCTTAGGAACTTCCTCACCTCGTCGCGCGACTGGATGCAAAAGTCGGCGAAAATTTTGTTCTCGCCCTGAAGGTAGCTGATCTCAACGTCATCGCTCGGCATCAAGCTCAACTGGGAATAGTCGTCGCCATTGTCGTCGAGGAGCGCGATCTCTTGGCTGTCGGAGGCTCGAGCAAGGCCAAGACAGGCAAACACTGCTAAAATTGTCAACTTGTTCATCATTATCTTGTTCTGAGCGTCGCACTTCTTTGGGCTCTTATTTTAGGCTGGCTGCTCAGCTTTTGACTTTCGACTAGTTGCAGTTGGGTTTGTTGAACTGAATGGGAGGCAGGCGGGCTGTTTATATAGGAGGCCGGGTTGGCCACTTAGAAGCGGCCGGCTGAACTGGAAAGGATCAAAAATAGTCACTCTCGAAGCGGGAGCCAGCCGGGCTTCACGTGGTTTTAGTATGGGCGCGAATGGGCTCTCGCAGGAGGAGGAGGAGGAGGAGGAGGAGAGTAGTCGTTTGGAGGGCGCTCTCGCCACCTGCAGCCGAGCGACTGCAGCGCGACACCAAGGAGACGGCCGCTTGAGGGCGCCTGGAAGCAAGCGAGCCCCTCATTGAGATGTCAAGTTCAAGCCAGGTATGGGCTCGTTTCCGCAAAACCGCCGTAATGATAGGTCTTGCCCGGCCACTCAATTAGGCGCGCGGCCGCCAAGGCGACGAGCCGGCCGCCGCTCGAGCCGGGCTCGCTATTTTTGGCAGAGTCATGCGATGCGGCCCAAAGCGGAGGAGGCGAATTAAAAATGGCCTATAAGTGCGAGCTCGTCACTGCTCCTCTCGGCACCTGGCGGCCGATCAATCAAAAGGGCGCCAGGCCAAGCCGACGGCCAATATAGAGGGGCGCCGGGCGCGGCAAGTGACACTGGCCGCGCCTTGCGGAGTTGGCGTCCAATTTGGCGCCGCCGCCGTGGCCGCCAGCGGGCCAGCCAGGAGGCGGCCGGAAGGAAGGCGGCAGTGCGTGCTGCTCGCCAGGCCCCAGATTAGGGCGGCCGGGCCAGAGGCGACCGGAAGCGGCGAGCCTCGCAACTGGCGGCCGGGCGCCGGCTGGCCCCCAAGCGGCCAAGTGGGCAAACAGGCCACTGGAAGGCCAAAAGTCGGCCAAGTCCGCGCTCGAGCGGAGTGGGCCAAAGCGAAGCCAACGCTCCCTCCCTCTCTGTTTGCTCTCCTCTCTTCTCTCTCCTCTCTCCTCGCCCTCCCTTTCGCTGGCCCATTTTGGGGCCGAATTTGAATGAAGCCGCAAAAACCATTAATTATTTTCCTCCTCGAGCGACGGGCGCAGCTTTGGCCGGCGCCGGTTGGCGCAACACCCAACGCGGCCGGTTGCGTCCTCCCTGTGGGCGCCAGTTGCCGCTCGCCGCTCGCCGGCCTCCCCGTGGGCGCCTCGCCTGATTGGCGGCTCGAGATCTGGCTCGGATCACACGGATTGCGGGCCGCCTTTGGTGGCCTCCAACGCGCTTTGCTTGGGCCAACGAGAGCCGGCCGAACGGGGCCCTTGATTAATGATTGGCCAAAAGGTAAACGTTGACAAATATGGATATTTTATAATCGTCACTATCGCGCGCACAGGCCTCTGTGCGCGCTGCTTGCGGCGGCGGCGGCGGCCGTGTGCTTGCAACGCGCGCCACTCGGACGCGTCCGTTTGCCCAGTTTGCCATTGTGTGCAGGCCGGCGGCCAGGCGGCCATTCGCCCGCCTCAACTCTCCCGGCCTGCAACACGCAAACCCGGCCGGCAACATCGAGAGCTCGCGCCGACAAATGGGCAGCGAGCGAGACGACGGTGAAAAAGCGCGCAAGCCTACTTACTCTGTCCCACGTGCGCCTTCTTCATCCAGGGATAGATTTGCGGCGGAGTTGAGGAGGAAGTGGAGGAGGCGGAGCGGATTTGCTTCGACTGCTGCTGGGCCTCCTGCTTGGCGGCGCGCGCTTGCTGCGCTGGCTGGGGCGTCGCTTGGGCCGCTTGCACCGGCTGCTGCGGGTCCTGCGCCGCCTGCAGGTGGCTAGCTTGGTGGTGCTGCTGCTGCTGTTGCTGGTGGAGGTGCGTCGCTTGCTGCTGCTGCTGCTGGACATGGCTTGCTTGCTGCTGGGCGTGGTGGAGGTGAGTGGGCTGCTGCGGGTAGTGGAGGTGCGTCGCTTGCTGCGAGTGCTGCATGAGGCTTGTCTGTTGCGCGCCGGCCGCTTGTTGCTGCTGGCCGCCGAGCTGCGGCTCCTGCAGCTGCGGCGGCGTCTGCACCTGAACCTGCATCTGCATTTGCATCAGATGCTCGTGCGGCGCCACCACCACCGGCGCGGCCCCAACCTGCGCCTGGTGGTGCGGCTGGTGGTGGTGGTGATAGTACTGGTTTGTTAGGGAATGCATCCTTTGCCCTCTAGCGCGACACTCGCAACGCCAACACTCGCAAGGCCCCGCTGCCTCAGACAGACTAGCACTCAGCTCCCCCCCCCCAAATTGGAGCTCCCGCTCGAACTCGCACTCGCTCAACCCGAAACTCAAACTCCAATCTCGAACTCCAACTAGCTCGCTAATAAGCTCACTCAAGTCGCAACCAACTGCGCTGATGTGCCGGCGTCGCTCTGGCCTCCAGATTGCGGACTGACTTGGCGCCAAGGAGCCACAATCACAACTTCGGGCCACTTTGGCGCAACTCGCATCCCCTACGCGCACCCTCTGCGCATGAGTCCCAGCGAAGGCGCACAGCACGAGCAGCCGGGCCAGGCGCAACACATCCAACCACGTGCTGAACTCGAACTTGCCTGCGCTGGGTGCGAAAGCTCCATTCGAGTCCCATCGGCGGCCTGCAAGGATCGGCTCAGCTCGGCTCGCGAACCCGAGCAGCCAGCCAGGCAGGCAGGCAGCCGAGATGAGGCGCGAGGTTGGCGCATCTCGCGCGCTTTATCGGCCCGCAAGCTCACCGCGCAGGCCCAAGTGACATATCGCACGCGGGGGGAGGGCGTGTCGAGCGGCGGTGGCGCAGTGAGCCTGCCGGCACTCTTGGCGCTCGCAGTTGGAGGTTTGAGCCGGCCCGCCGCTGGCGCCATCTAGCAGCCGCGAGCGGCACCCGCGCCTTATAGGGCCACTGCGGGCGCCTCTGTTGCGCTCGCCCGAGCAGCAGAGGCGGCCGCCGCCGCCGCAGTCAGGCAGGCACGACGGCTTCCTTCCTTTCCTCTCCTCCTCTTCTCCTCTTCATCCTCTGCCGCCGCCGCCGCCGCCGCCGCCGCCATCGTTGCCAGCGAGCCTAGTCGGCCGCTCAAACCGTCGAGCCTGGCTTCTGGCTGCCCACTTCTGGCGGCACCGAGCGCGCCAATCCAGAGCGGCCGCCTAGCAACTCCGCCTGCAGGCTGGACTAGCGGCCGCGAGTGGCGAGTCGGCCGGCAACTGGATCTCAGGTGAGCGGCCGCTCCAATGGAGTTGGCTTTCGCACGAAAATTACCATTAGCCTGAGTCGGAGCTCCAGCTCGAGCCTGCCCGGCTGGAGAGCGGGCGCAAGGCTGCCGAGGGCGCACGCTTACAACAGGCGGCCGCATGCTCCTACAGAGGCGGCCGGCGCCTAACGCACGAACAGCCGCACGGTTGCGTGGCGGCTCGAGCCGGTTGGGGGCAGACGGGCGCGCAGACGGGCTAGCCGAGCGACCGGCGGCCACAGGTGGAAGGGGAGCAACGAGAGGCGGCGCCGGCCGCAATTGCGATGCGCCGCTTTGTTGCATGGCCGTCTCGGCAGCCGCTGCTCGTTGGTTACACCGGATCAAATTGAGCGAAAATTATCATTTCTCAATCAATCGAAGCGCGAAAAGGCAGCGAGCAGATTGGAAGTGGGCCAGCGAGCCGGCTCGGCTGGCGTCATCGGAGCGCCGCTCTAAATGAACCCTGACGCTGGCTGGAGGCATGCGAGTTGATGCGGCAAGCGCATCTTCCGTTCAGCATGGAGTTGCGTGAGCGAAAGCCGCCACTCTGCCCATGCCTCTACGCCGGCGCCACTCAAACTGTGAGCTCAGGTTGCGAGAGCGAGCGAGCGAGCGAGACTTGGCAAGCGAGCGGCGCAGCCACAAGTCATGAGCAACTGCGCTTGAGCATGTGTGTGTGTGTGTGTGTGTGTGTGTGTGTGTGTATGCACACTGTGTGATCAAAGGATCTCGGCGCCCGAGGAGAAAGGCGAGTTTGTTGACTCGCCCTCCCCGCGCTCAGGTAGCAGCGGTGGCCAAGAACAACAACAAGTTGCTGAGAAGATAAGCTGATCCTAATTTATGGCGCTGATTTTGAGTTATGTTGGCCGGCCGATCAAGGTTTGCGCGAGAGGCGGAGGAGGAATGCCGGCCGGCGGCACCTGTGCGGCCTGTTTGCTCGCTTGCCGGCTAGCCGGCTGGCTTGCTGGAGCGCCGAGAGCGCAGCCAGCATGACCTCATTCTGGCCGCCTTGCTCTTGCTCGGTTGCCATCGCTGCCGGCCGAGTGATTGTATCACACGCAGACTAGTTGGCCAAATTTGAATATATAGAAGCGGCGGCGGCAGCACAGGCAGCAGAACAGATGGGAGCCAGCCGACCAACTGCGAGCGCCGCCGCACTCGGCCCACTGTCACGCCGGCAGTTGGATGCAAAAGTATGATTAATGCGCCAAATGAATTGGCACGACCAAGTTGATATCTAAATATGCGACTTCCCTCATCAGCTGGCTTTATAGTTGGATCGGCCGGCGGCCAGTTGGCTTCTGCTGCTTGGGCACGCAAGGTAAGCTTTCGCGGCTCGCGTGTGCTCTTGTGCGCGAGGCCAGCGAGCAGTTCGGCCGGCGCCGCTGGGGCCGCAACATCATTATAGCGCCCGCGTCCAAGGCGCCGGCCGGCCGGCCGGCCAGCGCACAACGGCGGCCGCTCGCCTGGAAACACGAGTGAGCTGTCGATGGCGCCGTCCAGCCGCTAGACGGAATCCCGTAGCTGGGCAATAAATCAAAGCAGCACACATCCTAAAAGTGTCCGGCGCTCTTCGCAGTGTTGTTTGCGCGCCGGCGGCACCGGTCTGGCCAGCCTAGCGCGCCCATAGGGGGCTGCCGGGCGGGCTGCTAGGCGGCGGAGGAGCGCGCCTTGCGGGGGCGGCCCGCCGAGATGTTGGGCCGCCCACAAGAGGCCAACTGGCCGGCCGAGCACAATGGAGCCGGCGGACGCAACAAATGGTTGGCCGCTCGCAGTTTGCGGGGGCGCGCAGAAGGCGGCCAATCTGGCGCCGGCCTGCGCTCATGAATCATGGCGGCGGAAGTGCGGCCTACACGCGGCCCACTTATAGGCAGAGGGGCGAGTTCAGTTGCAGCCTCCTGGGCTTGGCTTACCTTTTGGGGCTTCTCGTTTGTCTCCGGCGGAAGGCGGAGAGCTGAGGGCGGCTCTAGAGGAGCAGCGCGTGGTGCTGGCTGCCGGCGTCGGCCAGCATGAGGCCGTTCATGGCCGGATGCTGCGAGTGCAAGTGGCTCGACTGCTGCTGCTGCTGGTGCTGGTGCTGATGCTGGCCTTGCTGCTGGAGGTGATGATGGTGCTGGTGCTGACTCTGGAGGTGGTGCTGCTGGTCGGCTTGCAGCGAATGGTTTGCTAGGGCTTGTTGCTGCTGGCCGAGGAAGGTCTGCTGCTGCTGCTGCTGCGGTGGCTGCTGTTGCATCACAGGCTGCTGCTGCTGGTTCGCGTTTGCCAGCGAGGTGGGCGCGTGCTGCTGGCCCAGCTGCTGCATAGGCGCCTCCTGCTGGTGCCGCTGGTAGCTGCCCGGCGGCGGCGGCGGCGGCTGGCCGGCAGCGAGCGAGCCGAGCGGACCCATGCCGGCTAAGGGCTGCGAGTGCTGCATTGGCCCGTGCTGGCCGCCCCCGCCGAGCTGCTGCTGGTGCGAGTGCTGCTGGGCCAAGTGGCCCATCTGGCTCATCTGGTTCAGCTGGTGGTGGTGCTGGTTCAGGTGGAGGGCGTTCGCTGCCGCCGCTTGCTGGTGGGCCTGCTGGTGCAGGTGGTGGTTTGCGGAGACTGCCGCCGAGTGGTGCAAGGCTGCGGCGGCCGCAAAGTGGTGATAGTGGCTCTGGGCCGCGAACACGGCAGCTTGGCTCGGGTTCACCTTGTTCTCCTTCTTGTGTTTCATGCGCCTATTCTGGAACCAAATCTTGATTTGCCGCTCGGTCAGCGTTAGGTTGTGCGCGATCTCGATTCGCCGCCGCCTAGTCAGGTACTTGTTGAAATGGAACTCCTTCTCAAGTTCCAGAGTCTGGTGGCGAGTGTAGGTCTGTCTGGTTCGCTTGTTGCCCGAGCAAGCTTCCGGCTTCTTCATCCAAGGATAGATGTGGCCGTTGCTCTTCGACTCAACTTGCTCCATCTTGGCCACCGAAACTCCTGCCCTCTGCTCACCTGTGCGCTCTGTTGAGGCCACTTGGGGGCGGCTCGCGCTCAAACAGAGCTTTGTTTGGCCGCTTCCACTGTCTCGATGGCCTCCTCTCTTTCTCTCTCTTGCTCGCTCGCTCGCTCGTTGACTCGCTCCGACGCCAACCAATGAATGGTCGCAACTGGTCGGTCGCCCTAACTGAACTCTCCTCGCTCGCTCGCTCGCTTGCTCGCTCTCCCTTCCTCTGGCCGGCGCAGCCTGCAAACGTAACACGAAGCCAACTAATATTCGAACAATAATAACAAGAGTCGGAGGGAGAGAGCGGTCGCAACAACTGGATTGCTCCTGTGGAAATTATATTGTGTCGCTGCTGGAACTGGCCGAAAGAAGCCGCGCTTGGTATCCGCTGGCGCTGCCGGCGCCGCAACTGCCGCTTCCCGCTTGGCTTAGTGTAAATAGTACACAATTTTTGAGTTGTATTAAAAGATATGATTTACGGCGGAATCACGCATACCATTTGTTGTTGTTGCTGGCGCTGCTGCTGGCTCTCCTTTTGCCGGCATCTGCGCTTGCGCCTGGCTGCATCCGCAAAACTTGCGCCCGAAGAGGCTCGAGCGGCGGGGAGGAAAACCAACAGGCAGCGCAGTCACAGGTACAATTAGAAATATCCTCGCCTACTTGACGGCCGCTTGTTGACTGGCAACGCCGGCGGCGCGCGCAACGCCATCTCTCGGCCAGAGCGGGCCAACTCCTTCGCGAGTGCTGAACAGTTCGTGCTCGAGAGCGCACACCTCGTACATTCGCTCGTGCGCGATCAGTTGACCAGTCGTACACTCGGCACCGCCCGAGGCGGTGGCCAATAAAGGGAGAGCCCCTTCGCCGATTTCATGCGCCTCTCTCGGCCGAACTTAAACTGGCCGTTTAACGCCACACTGGCCGCCGATCGGCGAGTCCATGACAAAGTCACGAGCAAATCAGCGCTCTGAGCGCGGACTGGCCAGCGAGCATGCAGATATGGACAGAGACGGGCGAGGTCGGACCGCAAACACTGGCGCTAAGCAGGCCAGCTCACTGGCCACAGGGTTCAGTGCGAGCAAGATTATTTATTGCACCTTTCAAGTTGGCGAGCAAAAAGCGGCCTAAAACCGACTCCAGCTCGAGTTGGTCGCCTGGAATTGAAATTCTCAGATTCGCGCCAAGCCGGCCGAGCGGGAATCTGGCGCAGATTCTACCTGGATGCGCTTGAGTGCTGGTATGCAAAAGGCAACCAGATTTTAGATTTCTAATCTGCTGGATTCAAATCGAGGGTTCGATTAATTCGGCATCGAGCTGCAGCTTGATCAAGGTGCCAGCGGAGAGTTTGGCTTGCGGACGGACGCTAGAGTTGTCAATGATGACCAGTTAGCAGCCAGACTGACGACTCCTCGCCGTCACTGCCCGAGCAAAGGAGGCCAAACAAACAGAGTCAATCGTTTGGCCATTGCGGCCGCCGCGGTGAGACTTTAAAGGGCCATAAATGTCCGCACTCAAGCCAGCCGCGGCCACATCTCGCCCACTTCCGCCCGCCAGGCTCGATGCCTTTTTGATTGGCTGATAAATCATCGACGCGCTCCGGGCCGACAAATGGCGCCAACGAGGCCGCCTCTATAAGCTTGGCCGGCATCCTATACGATCGATTGGCTCCCACCAGATCAGATCTCGCTGGTCCAGCCAAGTCCAGCGAGCTGTCCTGCTCGTCTCTCTCTCTCTCTCTCTGGCGCCAAGTTTGCGCGCTCGCTGCCCGCCGAGCGCCGCATAAATCATCAATGCGTGCGCGCAACACAATCGGCCGAGTCTTGCGCCGCACTTGGAACCAGCCAGCAAGCCTCTTTTGGCGCCACTGGCCGGCTGACAGTGATCAATGTTGTTGTTTTTGTTCTCGCTCGCTCTTGTCTACTGGCCGCGCTCATTTGGCTACGCTGACTCGAGCGACCGAACAGCGCCTATAAGTAGCCGGTCGGCGCCGGGGAAGATTCGCACGGCGCTGTGAGAGCGAACTGGGCCCGCGATGCCAACTGGGCCGAGCTCAGTCGCGACAGACGCCAAACTGAGCCCGTCTGCTCGCTGGGAACTCAGTCGGCTGCCCGCAGCTCCGAGAGTGGCAGCCCAAAGCAGAGGCGGGCCAAGTTTGCTCCGTCCCGCTGTCGCCATTCGGCTCGCAGCAAAGCTCGGATTAGCAGGCAAAACCAACTGTGCGCAGCCCCTTGCTTGTGAGATTGAATTCTGGCGGCAGCGCGATGACGAACGACGCCTATAAGATGACGGTCGCCGATCGATACTCGTCGTCGTCGGCGCTGTTGGTGTTGGTTTGGCCGTTGCTGTTGTTGCTGGCGGCGGCGGCAAGAGTGCGGCCTTGCTCGCGCGCCTGCACGGGCTAATGGGTCTAGGCGGCGGCGAGCGCAACGCAGCGTCCGCGATGCTCGCTCGCCTGGACGCCTCCGAGCGCGCGCGCGCACTCTCAAGCGAAACTGGAACGCCAGCGACAGCGCCAAAGTAGCACAGTGGTAAAAGCTCCCACTAAAACCAACACTCCTGCCTCCAGTTGACAGGAAATTGATTTTGCAACTTCCGCTGGGCCGGCGCCGCTACAGTGATGCGATTTATATGGAGACTTGTCGATTTATCAAGCGGACTCGGCCCACAAAGCTCGACTTGGGCGCCAGTGGGATATTTCAATTTCCTGCGCGCCTATCTGGCGGGCGGGCCGGGCGGGCGAGTTTGGCTCTCGGGCCTCCAACTCTCGCTGGGCCTCCGGCCGCGCGTCTCGCCAGCCGGCCGGCGTTCAGCGAGCGAGCGAGATCCAGGCCGAAGATAAGCTGCCCGCTCGCCGACTTGTTGTCGCCGGCCCGCCTATCTGGCAGCGCTCATCAGCCAGCCGGCCGGCCGCTCGAGCCGAGCCGAGCCTCAAAAGCGCGCCCCGATTTATCATTCGGGAGGCGCCAAGCAGAAAATCCTTTCGCACGGGCGACACCGCTATCAATATAGATTAGGCGCAGGCGTCGCTTCCCGGGTTTGAAATTGAAACCGCGCCCAGCAAGTGCGTCCGATTATCTATGCGCCGCCGACTGCACCTCGGCCTCCTTATCATGCATCGCGGGCGCCATCACCAGCAACCCGCTTATAGGAGCCCCGCGCGCCCCTATAAGCGGCGGCCGCTCGCCAGTCACGCAAACTCTCGAGATTGCAATTATGTAAAATGAAAACCAATTACCTGGCCGAGCAGCCGGCCGCCGCCGCTCGGCCAGGCAACAGCCGACGGGCGCTAATTGGCTCCGGGCTACCTGCGCTCGTCCGCTCGGGCGCTCATTTGCATGGCCGCAACGAGCTCGCATCTCGCATCCTGGCGCCGGGCTCGCCTCTCGCCCCTCGCTCCTCGCTCCTCGCTCCTCGCTCCTCGCTGCCGGCCAGTCCAATTGGAAGTGGCCGACGCATTGAGGCTCACGGACGGCCGCCGAGCTCGCCTCTAGTTTATGAAAATTTATCGCCCCTCCAGCTTGCGCATTCTAAAAACACCAACAGAACGCTGCCGGGAAGAAACAAGGTGCGACTCCTAAATGGCCAAACTTGTTCGCCCTCCTGCCACTTGGGCCCGTGTGAATTGATATTGATTAGTCTGCTAAAACTTGCCACTTGCTCCCCCCGCTTGCCCCTATAACATTTGCATCGAGTCGCCATTGTTGTCGCGAGCGGAGGTGGCGCCGAGTGAAACGCAACAACCGGCTTAGTTCCATTATAAAGCTCCCCCAGTCTGGCATCTAATTTATGTCCGTGGGCCCGACAGTCGGCCCGTCCGGATGCTCGTCCGTGCGGCGGACGCGAAACAAGCGGCGCACTTGCACTGCAGCCAGAGCGAGAGCTTATAACAATAATTCCCACTGCTCTTGGCCGACGGGCGCAACACGAGCGAGCATTTGTCACTGCGACCTGGCCGCCCGCCAATGGGCCAACCTTTATAGATGGCCGCCGCGCTCACGTAACCAACTGCATCCGTCCCCCAGCCAGCCCGCCGCTAATGAATACAAATGCTCCAGGCTGTTGCAGCGGGCCACCGATTCAAAGCCTCCGCTCGGGCTCGTCTCGCCCCCGGAAGGCCGCCCAAACTCGAGAGCAGTGGCGCCGATTTCACGCATCCTTGCTGGCCCTCGCGAACTCTTCACCTCGCAGCGCTAACTAGCTGACTTTGGCCGCGTGACAGAGTCAGCTCACGAGTTCCGCCGAGGGCAAATCGACGGGGCCAGCGCGCAGGATTTGCCAGTTGGCGGCTGAGGCTGCGGCGGCTGCGGCTGCGGCTGGACGGGAGGAGGAAGCAGCCGCCAGTCTGCTCGGACAGCGACGGGCGAACTTGGCCGCGGGCTAAACCGGCCGCAGTGTTTGTGCATCCGGCGCTCGCTAGCTCCGCTGGTAGCGCGATTATTTATTGCACCTATCAAGTTGGCGAGCAGAAATCGGCCCAAAACAGACACAAGCTCGACTTGGCCGACTCAGATTGAAATTCTCGGCTCGCTCCAGTTGGTTGCAGCTTTCGGCTGCTCGGGCGCCAAACTCTCGCTCGCAAAGCCGGCCACTCCGAGCGCTTTGTTTGGCGGTTTGAAGCGGCCACTGGCGAGGCACCCGCTCACTGGCAGAGCTAGCGAGCTGTCGATAATCAATTAATGGCGCCCACCGACTGCCAGGCTCGCCCCCCTCTGTCCAGTGCCGCAACTCGAGCCAGTCAATCGTTTGGCCATTGCGGCCGCCGCGGTGAGACTTTAAAGGGCCATAAATGTCCGCACTCAAGCCAGCCGCGGCCACATCTCGCCCACTTCCGCCCGCCAGGCTCGATGCCTTTTTGATTGGCTGATAAATCATCGACGCGCTCCGGGCCGACAAATGGCGCCAACGAGGCCGCCTCTATAAGCTTGGCCGGCATCCTATACGATCGATTGGCTCCCACCAGATCAGATCTCGCTGGTCCAGCCAAGTCCAGCGAGCTGTCCTGCTCGTCTCTCTCTCTCTCTCTCTGGCGCCAAGTTTGCGCGCTCGCTGCCCGCCGAGCGCCGCATAAATCATCAATGCGTGCGCGCAACACAATCGGCCGAGTCTTGCGCCGCACTTGGAACCAGCCAGCAAGCCTCTTTTGGCGCCACTGGCCGGCTGACAGTGATCAATGTTGTTGTTTTTGTTCTCGCTCGCTCTTGTCGGCCTGTGCCAGTCATAGCCTATAAGCCGGCTGACGTCCAGAGGCGAGCGCTGCTGGAGCACAATTTTTCACTTCTCGACTCCGTTTGACAGGATGAAAAATACAAATGTCGACTTCGCTCTCTCGTGCGCGCGCCGGCGGCCCCACTGGCCCAGCTCGAGTGGCTGCCAACATATAATCTGGAAACGCACACATCCGCCCGCCAGCACCAATTCTAATTCGATTACTCGCGCTCAGCGAGCCAGCAATCACTCTCTCGCACTATAAGCAACTTGCGCATCCATATTCAAATTATTTTCGGATTGCGCAATCACGCGCCCCGCCGCCAAGTTGCTCGAGCTCGGCGCGAGCCCCTTTGCATGGATCATCATCATGATCGTCGTTGTCGTCCTTCCGTCGGCTGAGCTGGCTCAGCTTCTGGCCAACTAGGCAGGATTTGGGCACGAACAGCGGAAGCAATCGCGAATGCAGCAGAACAAACCAAAACCAGCGCACAGCCAGCCGGCTAGCCCTCTCCTCCACTCGGACGCCATTAATCAGACACCACTTTCGATTTAGCCCAGCCGGGACCAGCGCAAGCCAAGTGAGCCCCCTCGCGCAATAGCTCCAAGTTGGCGGCTGGCTCGAGTGGCCACTTCCGCTGCTGGGGCTTCCGCTCGCAGGGGCTCGCCCTCCATGATGAGCGCTCCCCCTTCGCGAGCCAGAAAGCGAACGAGCTCCGATATCAAGTCGACTCAGAGCCAAGCTGAGCGCCATCTGGCGTCAAACGAATCCTCAAGCTGAACCTGAGTGACAGCTTCAAGTGGAGGCCTGGCATAGCAGGCTGCTGGTCGTGTTCCGGCCAAAACTAGGCCAAACGAGCGGGCCAGACTTGGCGACTCCAAGGAGTCGACTCTAGCGCCACCTATGAGATTATATCGGCTGTAGGAGGGATGCTGGACGCTCAAGTTTTGTTTTATGCAAGCCGCTGTGCGCGCCATCTGAGTGACGGTCCTTCGAACTAAGCCGGCAAAACCGCCATCTAGCGGCAACTCCAATGAAGCTCGCAACTCTGTGTACTGCTCTACCACGAGGAGGGTTTCAAGCTCCCCTTTCGCTGTCCTGTGGGCTTGTGGTCCTCCTGAAACCTGGGTTCTCCAGCCTAGTCTCCCTAATGAGCTAGATTGAACACAGGGCAACCGAAACGGTTGAATTGAAGAGATAGCGGAGTAGAAAAGGCACTCAGGGCAAAGGATCCGCGGGGATCCCAGCTGATGGTAGAAGTGGACGAACGAGTCGCAAGAGAGACGAACGAGGCTTTTGGCGGTCAGAACAAGGAGGAACCTGATTGTCGGGATGAGTTTGTTTACTGGCTGCCTCCTAGTTGTGGCAAAATTTTTATGCTGATGCTAGATTCTAAATTGAGTTTTCCCGTTACATTTCAAACATAAAGCAATAAGATAATTTTAGAGCAAGTGGATTGGATTTCCGGCCTGGCATGTTGATTTCGAGCTTGCAATGGAAGTGGACTCTAATCTATGCAGTTGAGTCCACTAAGCCAAGTTCAATTCGATGACTCGTAGTTCGATCAAGCGAGCTGAATCACTAAGCTCGAGCTAGCATGTGTTTTCGATCCAAATATTCAGTCCAAATTTTGGCTTTGGAAATTCAAAAGTAAAGAGTTTTGGTTGCTTGATAGCTCCGACGGAATAGGATCGTTTGCTTTTCCATCGTTTCATTTGAGAGTTGTTCAATTTTTTACTGTCTCGCTTTCGCCTTCGCTGATCAAATCGGCGTCGGCCTCCTCGTCTTCCGGTTTGGCCTCCTTCTTGTGCTTCATGCGCCTGTTTTGGAACCAAATCTTGATTTGCCTCTCAGTTAGTGCAAGGTTGTGCGCTATCTCGATGCGTCGCCGGCGAGTCAGGTATTTGTTGAAGTGGAACTCCTTCTCGAGTTCGAGGGTTTGAAAGCGCGTGTACGTTTGCCGGCCTCGTTTCCGTTCTACTTCAGGTTCCAAGGGTTTGCGGGCGGACGGAGGGAGGGAGGGGAGGGCGTTAGGTCAGTTGGTTGTCCTTGGAGGCGGCGAGATCGAGCGCGTGATGCGCCCGCTTATAGGCGCTTCCGGGCGGGCGCTTATAGGCCGCGGGTGGTGTCACATCAGCGGCTTAGCTCTGGCGGCGTCCAGATGGAACTTTGTTGCTGCCGGGAGGCGCGAGTTCGATTCTGGCGCCCGATCGGCTAATGGGCCCAATTTTTCATTCTGACAAAACTATCCAAACGAGAGCGCAACCGGCGCCGCTCCTATTTCGCCTCCCGAACCTCTAGGCGGGCGGGCGGCTCGACGGGCGCTCGCAAGACAAAAGTTGCGCAAGAGGAAGTGGGCGCGCTTATAGTCCGGCCAGTGTTAATCTAATCTAATCTTATTCGTCGCCTCACTTGCCTGACTCCTCAGCCGCAAGCTCGAGCTCGAGCTTGAGCGGCGCGTCTGGCCAGTGGGAGCATCATTAGGAATCACGTGCCCAAGTGGCTCGGCCAACTGGCGCCGCCGGGCCAAAATGGCGAATCACGTAGCTCAAAACTCAGCACACACTGCTCGTTACCCGGCTGCAGGCTCGCTTACTTTCGCGCGCCACCTGAGCCGGGCCCACTTAGCCGGAAGGGCGCGCGCCCGAACAGATAGAGCCGCTCGCTTGTCTGCGCGGCCGCTTGCGTTGCGGGCGGCTGCGTGGGGCTGGAGCTGGAGCTGGAGCTGAGGTCGGAGCTGGAGGTAGAGGTAAGGGGCGAGCCGCTCGGTGGGCTCACCTGGGGCGAACCGCGGCTCGCTTAGGTGGAGCGGAAACGCGCTCAGTGGACGGCAAATGGCCCTCATCTATCAGTCTTGCTGGAGCCGGATTAGCTGGCGCCGGATGAGGCTTGCGCGGCTGATGCGCTCGGCTTGGCCCATTAAGAGATGAAAGTGGCTCGCTCGCTTATAGGGGGCCGGCGGTGCTTGGTTTAGGTTGGATTGGGGTGAGTGGAGCGAGTTTGTCGGCCGAGCGGACGTTTGCGCGGCCAGCGAGCAAAGACCACTTTGAGTGCCAAATTGAACGCTCGGTTGGCTCGAGACTCGAGACTTGCGGGTCGCGACTCGAGCCGACTCTCTCGGCGCTGAGTTGCGCGCCGGGCCAACTTGGTGGCGCCACCGTCGGCCCGCTAATTGGCTGGCTGGTTTGTTTGCGCTCGCTGCGGCGGCCTCCCGTCAAACGAGATCAGCTGTCAGGGGCGAGCGATTTGTGCGCTTTGAAGGCGACGGCTTTTAATGAGCAGAGCGAGGAATTCTTTCGCCTCCGCTGGCTCTGGGGCCGGCGGCGGCGGCCAGGTGGAGCCGGCCGAGAGCGGCCCCCAGGTAGGGCGGCGATCGCGGCCGAGATAGTGGCCGAGAGAAGCGGGTTTGGTGGGCGCGGTGAGCGGAGGCGCCGGCCAATTAAGGTTCGCTGGCAGACGTGCGCAGAATGGCGCGCGCGCTCACTGGGCCTGCGCCGCGCTCGAGGCCTCGAGCCGCAACTCAGGGGGCCGACTTGCGCAAAGTTGACACTGGCCCGCCGAGAGGGCGGCATTAGCGACCACAGGCGCCGCGCTCGGATCTGCAGGCCGGCCGGCCGGCCAGCCAACAAAGTAAATGGCCGGCGCCGGCCGCTCATTAAAATGGCCCATTGTGTTTGCAATGCGCTGCCAGCATCCAAGCGGCCCGCGTGTGACTCAGCGCGCGCCCGCTCTGGCCCTATAAGCGCCCGCCGCCCGAGCGGTCCTATAAGCGCGGCGGAAGCGGCCGCCCCAACAGGTGCGCGCCTCCCAGTTGCGGCGGCGGCGGCGGCGGCGGCGGCGGCGGCGGCGGTGGCCGCGTGAACTTGGCCGCAGGCGTGGGAGCCGGCGAACGGGTCAAGTGGCTAGGTGAACTTGACCGCCGATTGCAATCTCGGCCGCCCATTCAAGCGCATTATGGGGGCAATAACAATAACATGACAATAAAATTTGCAGTTATGATGATGATAATGTGGCCAATAATCTTGTCACCCGCTCACTGTTGGCCCCTCGCCTGGCCGAGTTTGCATGTCCGCCAGCGCAAGGTCGCAAGTTTGCCAGAGTGCGAGCAATAAAACTGCTTAATTCTCCTCAAACATTAATTGGCCCATAAAAGCGAGATCTTGTCTACGCGTCTGGCCGCAAATGAACTCCGCCCGCCGAGTGCATCGAGCGGCGGCATGGGGAAGCCAGTTAACACTCTCTCGCTCTAAACACCCGAGCACATCAATCTAAGCCCATCTCTCTACAATGTATTAGTCGGCCTTGCGGACGTGACCTGGGCCAGGTAGCGGCTCGCCCCGTTTGGCGGCCAATGGGCCAAAATCTGCATAATGCAGCCAGGCGAGCGGGCCAACTCAAATGGCCGGCCAGCGCAGGCCAGTGGACGTGATGTTGGCCGGCGAGGCCGCAGATTGGGCCTCCGCGCTGCAGGCCGCTCGCCTCTCGGGCCGCCAGCTCAGCGCGGCCACTCTCGCACGAAACTTAACCGAGCCGAGCGCGCCAAGTGGCCCCGACAAGCCAGCTCGCTCGGCCGCCGCCGCCGCCGCCGCCGCCGTCGAGCAATTTACTTTGTTTGCTCGGCTGGCCAACTAAATTGACTATAGCGAGCCAAGAGCGCAATTTGTATTCCGGCCGACGTTGGGCCAAACTCGGCAAACCGGATGAGCGCAACTGACTCGCCTCCCATCAGGCGATCAATTTTTCAAAACAAGCGACTGCACCTCCACTTCCGCTCGGCCCGCTTTCGCCCGATGCAATTTGACAAATGGCCAGCGCCCGCCGCGCATCAGCTGGCTTCTCTCCTATATCCAGCCCAACTAGCTAGACCCCAGAGGTCCAGATTAAATTGAACCCGCCGGCCAGCCCTTAGCGGCCGCCAGTTCGCTTTACTCGAGTGTCAACTTCGATTATTTCTATAGCCAAGGCGGGCGAAAAGATTAATGGTTGCAGCGCAAACGACCCCCTTGCCTGTTTGCGTTGCCAGCGCGAGGGGCGAGCTCGCGCGCGCCACCTGCTGGAGCTGGCAGCCTCCCTCAAGGTGAGCTCGCCACTTTATCGCACTCAAAAGTCGACTTTCCTCCAGCTCTCCTCGGCGAGTCCTCCGTTGGATGGGCCATTGCAGCCGATGGAGGGATCAGCTTACAAGCTCGGCCGCTTGAGCTCGAGTCTGCTCGCATGATATTCTGTTTCAGTTAACAGGCCTAGCCGCTCGATGTGTGAGCTACTTTCGCACTATCTGGCTGCCTTGGGACTAATTGAGCGGCTTGCCCGAGCAGAGCTTTGCTAATCTGGAGAGCCCAGCCGACTTGCGGCTCACTAGCCTTGAAATGAAGAGCCTCGCCAACAAGCGCGCCTCAAATCTATCCTGTCTTGCGCGATTGTTCCAGCAAATTGGACAGGTTGTCTTCTAGCAGTTGGACAGAGTTGGAGTTTGTTTCAGGTAGACTAGCGTCCGGTTGGCTGAAAGGAGTAGAAGAAGCGAAGTGGGCAGTGAAAGTGGAAGGGCCAAAGAGCCACCGCCGCTAGATTTTGGACTCTCGTTGGCTTTGATCTCACCATTTCGAATAGTCATCAGGCTCATTGCAACCGCTCACACACATAAACACCCAACCAAACACCAAAACGGGCCCAATCACAATGAGGCCAGAGAGGTGTTTGAATTTTGTTTGCCTGAGTATTCTTGTTGCCCTAACAATTCTACTCGTCGTGCGCGATGGACCAGCTTCGGTTGTCGGCTCGCGGATCAGCGGATCGAAAGGGGACGACTCACTTGGTAGGATAGCGCGCGATACCTCCGCAATAGTGGACGAAAGCGAGCTAGAGGTGGAGGGATCTCGTGCGGCCCTCGCCGCGACCTCTGACGGCGTCGACGAGAAGCACACGTCCGTTGTTGTGGCCACCAAGGCGGCTGAGGGCACCAAGAAGCCCTTGCCAAAGGAGAAGGAGGCGCACATAATCATCGTTAAGGGTCCCCTGAAGAACATCCTGAACAAGAAGAACAGGAACGCCATCAACAGGGCCATCAACAAGGGCGACAGGGTCAAGGCGGCCAAGATTGTGCTCGCAACTGTGGCGCCAGCCGCGGAGGTTGAAGCGAGCGAGGCCGGCGCGGATCTGGCGCCGCCAAGCGGCAGCCAGCCAGACAGCAAGAACAAAGTTGTGGTCGCCACCACAGTGGAGAAGGGGCCAGCGGGTAGCAAGGCGAAAAAGGTGACCACCACCAAGGTGTCCAAGGACGCGGAGAGACCCGACAAACCGGTGACAGTTGAGTCGGTGACAGAGGAGAGCAACCAGAAGGGCCAGCCCTCGAAGATCACCATCTCAAAGGTCAAAATTACCCCGAGCAGCAAGAAGCCCGCGCTGGCCGTCAAGATCTCGGTGGCGAAGGCTGCAAAGGCGTCGCCTGAATCCGAGGCCAAAGCGATCGTTGAATCGTCGGTGGCAAACGGAAACGGCGATGCCGCCGCCGAGGCCAAGGCAAAGGGAGCCAACGCGGCCAGCTACAGGCATCTCTGTGAGGGCTTGCCCGAGCCCGTGAGAGCCTTCTGCATGCTCATCCCCTCAGTGGTGGCCAAGAACGTCGACCATGAGATGGCTGCCCTGCGCAACAAGGCCAATGGCGGCCACAAGGAGGCCGGTCACATCATTGCGACTGAGAAGAGGCTCGCAGCGCCAGCTAGCGGAATCACGGCAACTCTGGTTAGTGAAAAGAAACCACTGATTGGTTTAGTGGGCGAGAAGAAGGCTGCCCTGGTTGTTGAGAAGAAGGTGGCGCCCGCTGGCGAGAAGAGAGGTGCAGTGAAGATTTTGCTCCCCGACAAAGTGGTCTCGATCAAGTTAACGACCCCAAAGCCAGTTATAGTGGCTAAGGTGCTTGCTCACGTTGAGGAGGCGCCGGCAAAGGACAATATTGTTAGCGTAGACAATAACTCCCGCTCAGACGCTTACTCTCTGGCCGACGAGCACGGCGCTGTGGTGAATGTTGGCTCGCGAATCGACACCAGCGTCATGGAGACGGAATCGGGCGCCGAGGTTGTGACCGAGTCAAAGACCATTGATCTGGGCAAGAGTGGCACAGAGGCCGCGTCTGGCGTGGGAACGTCGAGGGCCGATTTGGCCGACTTGGTTGTGGGCGAGGACGAGTCTGGGGTTGTTTCGGCGCGCAAGAAGCGCCAGGCTGACGAGGAGGCCTCGGTGGAGTTCAGATCCGGCCTACCTGCTGAGGCGGCCAGCGAGGCGGCCAGCCCCGCGGAGTCCGACGCCTCGAGCTCGGACTCGCGTGACGCAATGAGCGACTCCGATGTAAGCGTCCTGTCCACTGAGGACGAGGCCATCAAGGACGTCGTTGCAGCCGTTGAATCGGCCAAGGAGGATCCAAAGACCACCGAAGCGCCAAAGGAGGCGACCAGAGTAGAGGTCGTCGAGCAGAAACACACAACGGCCGCGCCAGCCAAGCCGGCTCCAGCTATAACGCAAAGCGAACACATCGAGGCCTCGACCTCCGGCGCTGAGGCGTCGAGCATCTCAGTGAGCGAGTCTAACGAATCGCATGGCTCCGGCTCGAACGCGGAGGCCGACACAAAGGTGACCGTCTCCACTTCCACCGGCCCAGCAACAGCCGCGCCAGCCAAGAAGGCGGCGCCGACGACAACGACGACGACGACAAGCAAGGCGCCCACAGCCGGAAAGACTGTTGCACCCGAGAAGATTGAGGTGCACGAGACTAGCGGCTCGGGCGAGACAATCACAACCGTCAAGACTGAGACGAAGAGCACTGCTGCGCCGACGAAGGCTCCAGCCAAGAAGGCGGCGCAAGCGAGCAGCAAGGCGCCGGCGACGAAGAAGGCGCCCGCGGCGAGTGGCTCGCACGCATCGGCCAGGGTTGAGGTTCACGAGTCGAGCAGCGGCTCGAGCGAGGCGTCGTCGAGTGTGATCATTGACACCAAAACTGGCTCCACCAAGACAACTCTGGCGCCACCGACTAAGGGGCCCAGCAAGCGAGTTGCGGCGACGAGCAGCCAGGCGCCGGCCAAGAAGGAGAACAGGACGAGCGCGCATCCGGCCGCGATAAAGGTCACCGTGAGCAAGAAAACGGCCAAGCCGAGCACAGCGGCGCCACACGCGGCCCCTAAGACAACCGCAAAAGTTGTAGCGGCCGCCAAGGAGAGCAAGAAGGTCGCAGTTGAGGTGAGCTCGGGCAACGGCGAGCACTCCACCACTGGAAAGCCGGCCGCCGCCTCAGTGCCGGCGACAACAAGGAAGGCTACCAGCGTGAAGCTGACCACCACAGGCGCTCCGAAGGCGCACACAAGCGCCAAGCCGGAGAAGGGAAGCGAGATTCACGTTTCGGTGGAGAGCAAGGATGCGGCTGCGAGCGAGGAGCACGCGAGCCCGCAGACCACAACCACCGGCCATCCGGCGAGCAGCACGAGCAAGCCCGCGCCCGCCAAGCCAGAGGTGAGCCATGCACCCTCGAAGTCGGGCGGGGAGGGAATAAAGGTTAAGGTTGTGACTGGCGGCCACGGCTCGACTCCAAAGCCAGCCGCCGCCAAGTTAACCACACTGGCCGCAGCGAAGAGCTCCATTGTGGTGAAGACGAGCGGCGGAAGCAAGGCGGCCAAAGTGGCCAAGTCAGCGCCGGTCACAACGGCCAAGCCAGCGGCCGCAAGCAGCAGCAGCACAGTGAAGCCGGCCTCAGACGAGACCAGCCAGTCGGTGACTGTGAGCACCCAGACTGACTCAGCTTCGGGCGGAGAGTCGAGCACTGTGATCAAGGCCGAGACTGACTCGAGGCAAGCAGAGGGCGCGAGCACCGCAAAGCCGGCCGACTCAATCGCTGTCGAGGAGTCTGGCTCATCCACAACCATTGAAACTGGACACGTTACTAGCACAGCAAGGCCAACCCCTGCAGCAAGCGTCGCCGGCCACAACACAACCCCAGGCTCAAAGCAGACGATCTCGGTCAAGACTAGCACCTCAAACTCGGTTCCAAAAACGACGCCGGCGCAAACCACGAGCGCAAAGCCCTCGCTGGCAGCCAAGCCTAGCTCAGCAAAACCGGCCATCACAGTCAAGGTGAGCGCCGAGAGTTCGACAAAAGGCAGCACAAAGCCGGCGGCCAAGAAGCCCGAGAGCAAGGCGAAGGGATCGGGCGATAAATCTTCCATCTCGGTGAAAGTGGACAGCTCCGAGGCGAAGCGTCCGGCGAGCTCAACAAGCAAGCCGGCGGCCCCAACTCCAAAGGCGAGCCCCAAGATAACCGTGCTGACCAAGACGGGCTCGACAAAGGCGCCAACAAGCAAGAGTGCTGGGAAGCCAGCGGTGAAGGTTAGCGTTGAGGGTGTTGCTGGAGTGTCGACCAAGGCGCCGGTTGGCGGCGAGAGTGGGCCGACGGCCGCGGCTACGGCAGCGAGCGCGTCGCGCGCTGAAGCCGATGCTCTAGCGGAGTCGCGATCGGATGCGGAGGCGGCAGCCGCAGAGTCGCGGGCCGACGAGGAGGCGGTGGCCGAGTCTCGCTCAGACGCCGAGGCTAGCGGAGAGTCGCGCGCAGAGTCCGAGGCGAGCGGAGAATCGCGCGCAGAATCCGAGACGAGCGGCGAGTCGCGCGCAGAGGCGAGTGGAGAATCGCGCGCAGAGGCCAGCGGAGAGTCGCGCGCAGAATCCGAGGCAAGTGGAGAGTCGCGCGAGGACGCTGAGGCGCTTGCAGAGTCACGATCGGATGCGAGCGCGGCGGCTGCGGCTTCAACCGGCGAGGAGTGAGCTTGGCTGGATAGTTTGATCTCAGACTCAGGAGGTCGAGCGGGCGGCCAGCGGGGAGGCAGGTTGCGCCGGCCGGAAGTGGCCCGCCTGGCGCGGGGATTTCTGGAAGCCGCGGCCGCCGTGCTAGCGGCAAGCGAGGGGATGCGAGCGACGGCGGCCGGGCCAATGGAGGAGACTTGCACGAATGAATAATAAAGACATCCCATCTCGACTCGGCGCGAGTGTTCTTGTGCACGGCCGGCTCGTCGTGCGTCAGACTGCGCCGCCAAGACTGGAGCGCGCGCAGTCTGGCGAGCGAGCGGCCAATAAATCATTCCAACTCTGCGATGCGATCTCGTCCCCGCGAGCGCAAGGTGCGCCGCTCACAGTTTGCGCACCAAAAGCCGCGCTGACTCCTGAGCTCGCCCGCTGGCTCCAGTGGCGCCGCCCTATAAGGAGCCGCCGGGCGCCACCGACAGCGAGCGCCAATTGCGCGCTCGGCTAGGCACACAGAGCGAGCGGCGATGAACCGAATCAGGCGAGCGCAGTGGGAAGGCGGCGCGCAATTCGGCCACAAACTCGAGCCGGGAATTCAATGCAAAGTTGACCCTATAAGAGCGAGCCCATCTCAATTTGCAGCGAGAGTTCAGGCTGCCGGCTTGGCTTGCATTGTGGCCGGGGCTTTTGGGCTTGTGCATGCGTGTGCCTGTGTGTGTGCGCGCGCCTGTGTTCGTGCTCGGCCGTCCGGTCACTCGGCTGCCTGATTGCAGTGGAGCGCTCACACTTGGCTTGGGCAAAAGTGGATCAGTGTCGGCGTGAGCGGCCGAGATGCGATCAGGCTGGCTGGCGCCTTTGCGCCGGCAGTGGAATTAATTTGGTGGCAGAAGCGGCGGCGGCGGAAAGAAGCCGTCGTTCTCGTTG
>Ga0209372_1000295_pt1 | contig 29914 bp, 21 predicted proteins | sample AgamicAtPe_FD_187170 | JGI IMG/M metagenome (GOLD analysis project Ga0209372, IMG submission 187170) | Agave microbial communities from Guanajuato, Mexico - At.P.e (SPAdes) (version 2) | ecosystem: Host-associated > Plants > Phyllosphere > Phylloplane/Leaf | place: Guanajuato, Mexico | collected... | reverse complement strand
CGAACTCGAACTCGAACTCGGGCGCAAACTCGAACTTGGATGACAATTCGAATGGGAAAGAAAGAGAGAGAGAGAGAGACAGACAGACCAGCAGTTCCAGCTCGCAGCCGGCGGAGCTCCTGGAAGCGCAAAATCAGCGCTCGGTGAGAATAAAGTTTCCATTAGTTTTACTCGGCCGGCCACTGCGAGCTCCAAAACATCGCCTACAATTAACAGTAATGATCCCCCGATGGCCCCCTCGCCTTGGCCCTCCATTTTGTCGCCCCGTGCGCGCGTCCGCTCTGGCGGCAGGACTGGCGGCAGGACGGGAGTCCTGCTGCGCGGGCCGCTCGCCTCCCTTCGCACGGGGCGGCGATTGGCGGCCTAAGCGGCGGCGGCGGCGGCGGCAAAACAGAAGGTCACGCTTGGGGGGGGGGCCGAGGAAGGCGGAAAAGTAAACAGACGAGCAAATCTCGGCCCTCGAGCAAGCGGCCGACTCGAATCAATTGGCGCCGGTGGCGCTCGCGAGCAAGCGGGCGAGCCGCTCGCCAAGCTAGCCAGCAAGCCCGCCGCCCGGCCCCTAATTGAGTTTGTCGCGCTCGCCCTCCTTGGGCCGATTTGCATTGCGCGCGCCCGGCCTCCGCTCAGGGCGCCAGTCGCTGGGGGCGCCGCTCTGAGCGCGCCCGCTCCTCTTCCGGCCGCCGCTTCCGGCCGCTGCGGCTGGCGCCAGCGCTGATTGGCCGGCCGCCTAGCTGGCTGGCTGGCTTGCGAGCGCAACTAGGCGGCCGCTAGCGAGCAGTGGATGCAAATTTTCATCTTCCTCATAACTTGTAATTAACTTGGCGCGCGTTTGCCCCGCGGCGAGTGGAGAAATGGGCAAAAGTTGGCGGGCGCAACTCCCGAGCCTTGCTGCTGCCGCCGCCGCCTGTCTGTCTGTCAGCCGGGTCTGCGGCTAGCGAGTTGGGCCGCGTTTGCCCCTTTCAATTGTGCCGCTCGCTGGCACGCGCGCACAAGCACAAGCACACGCGCGCGCGCGCACACACGCACACAAATCCCAAAAAGCGCCCAGAAGTTGGGGCGGCGCCTCCTTGGCCCAGAAGTGGGCGCCCAACGCTCAGCTTGCTGGGCCGAGATTGTTTGCGCCCAACGGCAGACATGTTGGCCCAAACATAACTCACCCGCCAGCCAATATGGAGTCGCCCAAATCCCCGCGCGCGCATTCATTGGCCGCGCTGGCGCTCCATCAAGTGGCGCGCCGGCCAAAGGCTCGCGCTTCCTCTAAAACCAATCAGCGGCGACGGCGCAACGGCCGCCTGTCAAAACAAAGGCGTCTCGACGGATCCATCTGGCGCCGCTATCGCAAGCGCGCGATCGGCGCCCGGCCGGCCGGCGCCGCCCAGATCTGGGCCAGATTAGGGCTGAGGCTGGTGCTGGCGCTGAAGTTGAGGCCCCGGCTTTGGTCGGTCGCTCGGCGAGCACGTGCGCGCGCCACGCCGAGCGCCCTCACCTGGCCGCCCGTCCCCCTGGCGGCGGCCAATTAAACCCGCTGGCAAATTGAAACCGAGCGCCCGCTGATTGATGGCGGCCAATGCGCGCCACTTCCGCCGCCGCCGCCGCCGCAACCGGATCGGCGGCCGTTTAGCTCGGCCGGCGCCCGTTCCTCTCCATTGGCCGCCGCTAGTGGCCGATTGGCAATTATGCAAATTGGTCGGCGAGCGAGCGAGCGAGCGCGACGACACGACAAGTCGGCCGACTTTGCAGGCGCCCAAATCCGGCTTAGCGGCCGGCGAGCGCGCAGCTTATATCCGCGCGCCCCAGCTTCCGGGACCAAAGCAAGCCAGGGGCAAGGAGAAGGCTCGGAGCTCTCAAAAATGATGCTCTCGAAATGGCTCAATTAAGCCGCCTGGCCGCCCGCTCTGGATTAGCGGCCCTGATTTGGGGTAGCCGGCCAAATTGGCCACTAAAACGGGAGCTCCACTGAGACGGAAGTGGGCGCACCAAGCGGCGGCCAAACGAGACTCGGCCTGCGCGAACGGCGGGCGCTGCAAATGAAAATTAATTTCCAAAACAAAGGCCCCCGCGTGTTTGTCGGCGCGCGACGGGCCTCCAGTTGCGCAAGCTAAAGTGGCCATTAAAAGTGACTGGCCGTGTCATTGGAGGCGGCGGCGGCGGCCGAGAGCAGGTTTTGCTCGTCCCTCCTCGCTCGCAATTTGTTGGCCGCCGCTCGGGCGCAAGCTGGGCGCCAAATTTGAATTTGCGCCCCGCAGGCCAATGATTGATCAGCGCGGCCAGGTAGTCTTGGGGCCCAAATTGCTCAAACGGACGCAACCAGAGCCTCCTTCTCCTCCGCCTTTGCAGTAGCGCCGCCACCGCCGCCGCCACCGACTGGGCTGCAACTCGGGGGAGTTGGCCGCCATGTAAATGGGACTCCCAACGGGGCTGCCGCTGCCACTGCCACTGCAACCGCCGCTTCCGCTCCAGCGGGCGACTTCCTGCGCAGGCCGAACGCGTGTTATGTAAACAGCCTAAGCCGGCCGGCCGGGCAGCATCTTGCCTCCAGCGGCCGCCCGGCCGGAGCGGCTTAATCGACTTCCGGCGCGCAGACGGAGGCGTCAACATGGAAAGTGGCGGGCCGGCCGGTGGAGGGGCAAGAGCCCAGAAAGTGTGAGAAAGGCCCCGCGCGGTTGCTTTTTGGGCGAAGAGCGAGCGCGAAAGCGGGGCTAAAATTGAAAGTGAAACTGAACGGCGCGACTGTGAACGAGACTTGCAGGCGAGAGCTTGCGCCTGCCGCTGGGCCAATTTGTTGGGCCGACTGGGCCGGCCAGTCGGTCAGTGTCGGCTGCAGGCAAACCGGACAATGCGCGCGCTGACGGCCAAGCGAAAGGCTCTCATGGCGGCGGCGGCGGCTGCTGCCAGAGGTCAATGGTTTTGGGTTGGCCCAGTGCGGTTTTGGGGCGCTCGGCGGGGCCGCTTGGGGGGGAAAAGCGCACGATTCTCCACTTGCGCGCCCCGAGTTTGCAGGCGCCCCAATATTGATTGATTTTTCATCTGGCAACTAGCGAACGTGTCAGCCAGCCGCCACTTGGCCGCCACATGCGCCGGCCACATGCGCCAGCCCGCCGGACGCGAGCGCACAGCCCCGGCCACGCCCCTCGAGTGGGCCGACCGGCAAACTCTTTACCTGCCTCCTCCTCTGCGCCCTGGCGTCCGCATTCCGCGCTCGCAGGGGTCAGACGGGCGCGCACCTGACCGCGCCAAGCACAACACTAACCGACCTCCTCCAAACAAACGAACCCCACCAACCGGACGAACCGCGGAACCGGAAAACGCGCGCGCGCGCGCCGGCCGAGCAGAGCCAGGAATGCAGAGCACCAAGATAAGTCCCCTCAAGTCGCGCTTTTGCAGCTCGGCGAGCGGGCAGCGAACTGACGGCCCGCTCGGCCTCCAGTCGCTTGCGCTCGACGACCTCGCGCTCTCAGCGAGCTCCTTCAGCAACGAGCAGGTCGGCCCCCACCTGGCCAGGTAAGTGTTGGCTCCCCTCCCCCCTCTCACCTTCCATGTTCGATTAATAAGAATTAGAATGCGAGCGGCTTGCGTTCGGCCGCGCGCAAGGCCGCCGCGCGGTCCGTCTGTTCGGCTGGCAACCATTGTTGCGCCACCATTAGCTTGGCGGCCATTGTGGCGCCCGGATGAAAAATGGAGCCGGCCGAGCGAACGCGGTCGCGCAGGCGCCGCCGTTGCGATCAATTGTTGATCGGCACGTCCGCGCCCAGCAAGCGAGTGGGCGGCCGCCGTGGCTCAGGTTGCAACAACAATTAGCTCGCGGCCAGCTAATTGACTTGCGCAGAGAGCGAGCGCGAGACAATAAAGTTTGTTGCGCGCTCGCTCTCTGCGCCGGCCACCCGCGCAGAGGCGGCCAAATTGAAATTAATGGCCGGCCAGTTTTGAGTTTGCAGTTTTGGAAGCGTGATGCAAATGCGCCCGAAGCAGCAGTTTGCGGCCAAAGCGAAAGTGGCCGGCCAGGGCCAGTTCAACTAAAACTCTCGCTCCCCGTTTAAAGCCGCAAACCGCTGATGGAAAAGTCGTGCAACCTTTGCGGCTCCCTTTGCTCTGGCCACTTTAATTGAGATTTCCTGGCACCGAGAGCCAGGCCGCTTTCGTCTGCACTGCAAGCGCAAACACAAGCCGAGCGCCACTCTGCTCCAGTCCGCTCTAAATTGCGGCCGCCTCCATGCGAATCGATTATTGGCCATGCAAGGCTGCCGAGTTTTGGCCAGCTGCGCCGAGTGCGCTGGCCGCCTGTTATCAGGTGAGTCCATTGTTGTGCCCTGTTTGCCCCTCTCGCCGCGGAGCCGAAACTCGGAGGGGCCTGCAGAGGGCGGCGGGTCGGCGAGCCGCGCTGAGCTGAGCTGGCAAACTCGTGTGTCGTCCCGCCGCTCCACTTGCGCCGCCCATGCGTCACTTCCTGGCAGTCGGCCCGCTGGCAGCGGCGGCCGCAGAGGCAGAGACAGAGGCGGCAGAGACAGCGGCGGCCGCAGCCGATCGATCAATCGGCGGCAGCGAGCGAGCGAGTCCGATGGGAGCGCCCAACGCGAAAGTCGGGCGCCCCCGCACTCGGCGAGGCTCGTTAATTGAGCCAAGCGGCGTCTTAATTGTGGCCCACATCTCGGCAAGCATCGACGCCGCCGCCGCCGCGACAGCTCGACAGTCAGGGCTCATTGGCAGGCGAAGTGTCGCCTCGGCAGACGCAAGTTTGTTCCCATTGCCATCCTGAACTGAGGCTGTCGGGGCGGAAAAGTTGCGAGCTTGCAAAAGTTGGCAACACTCAACCAGCAAACTACTTCACAAATCGACGTTGCCCGCTTAAAGTAGGAACAATTCAATTTTTAAGAAGCCAACATAAATCATGTTCTCGCGCCGGCGAGACTCTAAGCTTCAGCCATACAGAGAGCTTAGATGAGCGAGCTTAGATTTAGCCAAAGTGAGGCGTCCATTTGGCGAGTCTCTTCGCTCGCTCGCTCGAGGCTTAGCGGCGCCTCCAATGGTTGCATCGGCGGCGGCGGCCACTTAATTGTGACAGCTCAATGAGGCGCCGCGCAGGCGGACAGGTGGGCCCATTGTTGGCCAGCGACGGGCGCGCCGCCCTGCGACCGGCCGCCGCGCACAACAGGTGAGCGCGCGCGTGCTTCAAAAGTGGAGCTGCGCCCTCAGCTCGTCGCGAGAGGCTCTCTCAGTCGGCTTGCGAGAAGCACTCACTCGAGTGACTGACAGGCGGCGCTTGGGCTGCGGCCGGCGAGCGAGGGCGCTGACACTGGAAAGTGGCCCAGAGTGGCAAGCGGAATGCGCGCATTTCGATGAAATGTGATTAGATATGAGCGGCGCGAGATTTTTGGGCCAGATAAGCGACTGCTTGGCTAAGTGAGAGGCTCCCCTCTAGGCAGAGCATAGAGCACCGACGCGCGCGCTCCTAGCGCCGCCTGCCGGCCGCGGCCCGCAGCAAGCTGGCGTGCGCAGTGGAGCAAACGTGCGCGCGCGCGCTACTCTCGCTCGCTTAAAACTGGCCGGCCCATAAATCAATGGGCGCAGCTTGCGTGCGCCGCCCAGGTAACTGGATAATATTGGCCTGCGTGTTGCAAATATTGCCCATTTCGCCTCGTCCTGTTTGCCTTGCGCGCGCGCCCGCGCGTCCGGCCGGCCCGCCCGCCGGCCCGCCAATCGCCGCCAGCGCCGCCTCCTGCGCACGCGAGCTGACTCACCGGGCTGGCGGAAATGGGCGCGGACACGAGCTCGCCTCCCTTCCGGCTCGCCGCTCCGCTCTGTTTTGCTCTGCTCTGCTCTACGCCAAGCGCTCGCCAATTAAGCGTCGCCAGGGCAACCGAGCGGCCCGCTCCAACAAACAAAGTGTTCTCGCCTCCCAAAGCGGCTCCAACACTCGAACTCTCGAGCCATCGGCCGCAGCCAACAGGTGCGCGCCGAGCCGGCCAATTAATCAATTGCGGCCGGCGCTCGCTTATCTCGGACTTGCAATCTAGCCGCAAAGACCATTAGTCTCGCAACAAGCAAAACTAACAACCAGCTCTCTCTCTCTTCCAACTCTGCACAGACTCAACCTGGACATCGCGGGCGGCGCCTGGTGCCCAATGAAACCAATCAGCGGCTCAAACTTCGGAAAGGAATGGATCCAGGTTAAGCTCAACAGGTCGTTCGTTGTGAGCGCCATTGAAACGCAGGGCAGATTTGGAATGGGAAATGGGAAGGAGTTTGTGCCGAGCTACCAGGTTGAGTATTCGCGCAACTCTGGTTTTAGCTGGCACAAGTGGAAGGATTTTCGCGGTTCAAGTGTGAGTATATCGAGCCTTGCCTAACGTTTGCTCGCCGATCCTCGAACCTCGAAGCAAGCAGCCAATGCACGATCTTCGCCCAAGCAAGTTTTCCATGCACGATTGCGAGAGCCGCAAGCTGGAGGGAGGGCCGAAGATGATTGATTTAATTTACTCTTATTAAGTTTTAGCCAAGCCGCAGAGAAGCGCCGAGCGGCTGATTATGTAAATTTGCTCTCCCTCCGTTTTGTTTCCCTGAAACGCGCCCATTTGGCCCCACAACGAGCGGCGCCCCCTCGCACGCCAAAGGATTCGCGCCGGCGCCAGATGTTTGCAGTGGGCCGCCTTCATTATCGCAACTCTGGCGCGCGCGCGCAATAACCTCGCCTTTGGTCCGCATCCAGACCAGAATGCGGATTTGAATCCAGATTCAAATCCAAGTCTCGATCAAAGGCCAGAGGCTCAACTCTGGGCGGCGGCGGCGGCGGCTGCGGCTGCGGCGGCGTCCTGAGCGCGCTTGCAAACAAAGCGAAGCCACTCGCGCCGCAAAAGCCGCCTGAGCTGAGCCGAGCCGAGCCGAGCCGAGCCGAGTGGCCGGCCAAGGTTGGCGCCGCAGCGCTTTTACGCCTCAGCCGGCCGCAAAGAGCGAGAGCCAGACGGAGGGAGACTTGATGGCGAAGCTCGTAAACTGGCCCCATGCTTGCGCTCAGTCCCGTTGCCCTTCAAGCGTTGCTAGCGGACGCAAGCGGCCCAGTCGTCATTGTCGTAAACTCGCCTCCTCGCGCTCGGCCAAACTGCTGCGGCCGCCGCCTCGGCTGGCTGGCTCGCGGCCGAGATTGCGCGCTTAATTTAATTATTCCTCCCATAGATCGCCGCCGAGAAGCCGGCCTCCAGGTGCGAGCAAGCGCCACTTTACGAGCGACTTCCTCTGCCGGCGGCCTCTCGTCGTCGATTTGTGCGCCTAATTATCGCCATCTAGCAGTGGGCCTCGTAAAACAGCTTGACATACAAATATGGCCGCTCATTATCTGTTGACACATTCAACTTTCCTGGGCTCGCTCGCGAGGATTGAGGTCTTGGGAGAGGCTTTGGTAGCGCCATCTGGCGGCGCCGGCGCTCCCCGCAACTCTGGGACCGGCTGTCCATTTGAGAGCTGGCGCCGAAGTTGCAATTTTGCGCCTCTTGAAACAATATTGATCCATCGCTGCCACTGCGGCCGCTCTGTGGCCACTGTGGCCACCAGAGAAGCGTTCGCGGCGGCAGCAGCGGCCGACCATTAATCTGCTTCCGCGAACGCCACTCACTAAACTCGAGCGGAGAAGCCCCAAATTTGCCTCTAAATGGGCCGCTTGAGCCGGCGCAACCAAATTGAATTGAATTCGGATAAAATTGAACGGAAAAGGAAGGGAGCTCAAATTTGCTCTCGCCTCTCGGCTGCCGGCAATCTGGCCAAAGGGCCAGGAGTTGCGTCATCCAGGGGCGGGCGCTTTCGGTGCAATTTTTCACCAAAGCGCAGCCAGGGGAAAACCAAACCAAACAAACTGCGCCCCGTTCGCTCTCGTGCTCAGCCGAGGATAAGAGACGACAAATAAATAATCCATTTTTCATCCTCCTCCTCCAAGGGAGCCCCTTTTGCGGCTTCGCGCAAACAAACCGCAACAACTCTGCGCCGCGAGCGGCCCCACTTGCAGATGGGTCCCAATATGGGGGGCTGGCTGGCGCTAAATTTGGCCCAAACTCGTCTCGCCTAAACCCAAAAAGTATCGCAAACAAACTAACTCGAAACTCTCACATCTCGTCTCCCAAACTGAACCCACCGGAACTGGCAGTTGTTGCGCGCGAACGAGGACGCAAACAGCTCGGTGAGGAACGAGCTTTCGCCGCCAATTGTGGGCGCAAATGTGATCAGAATCCTGCCCTACAGCCAGCACCTGCGCACTGTGTGCCTCCGGCTCGAACTCCACGGTTGCGCCTACGACGGTAAGTCTAATTGGAGCTTTTGGGGCGCCCGCGCTGCCGCAATCAGGGCGCGGGCGCCGCGAGCGAGCACGTAGCCAAATCTGGGCCAAACTGGCGCCGCAGCCGCCGCCGCCGCCGCTCAAGTGTCTGCGGCGCCCGGCGCAAACCGGCCGGCTGTCACTGTGGCGGCGCTTCCGGCGGCGCCCTCCAACGTGTTGTTTACTCAGCGCGAGCGGCGGCGGCGGCGGCGGCCAGATTATGTAAATGGCACCGCAAGGCGCCAATTTGGCCAAAGCACGAAATGCGCATCCCAATGCTGATTGGCCTCAGCGCGCGCGCACTCGGCTCGCCCACTTGAGGGCGCCTAATCCAATTTAAACGGCGCCCGCTCGGCCAAGTGGCCGGCCGGCCTGCCGGCCGACTTGATTGAATTAGGATTGAATTGATGAACAGACTCCAACGATCGCTCGCACTAACCTCCTTTGGGGCCTTCCGGCGGCCGAAGCGTGAAATATGAGCCTGCTTCGCCTGGCGGCCGCAATCAACACTTGTCGGCCGCCGCCGCCGCCGCCGCTGCTGCTGCCACCACTAATCTAATTACATCCGGGCCCGAAAACACGCAAACAACTAACCCAAACCCCTGATTTGCACGCCAAAACCAACAGAGGGCGCGCCAATCGCCTACGCAACCAACGACGGCGTCGTGGAGCCCAGGTGGGGCCATCTCATCGACTACACCTACGATGGTGTCCGCCAAAGGGGCCAGCTGAGCGGCGGACTGGGCCAGCTGGTGGACGGCGTCAAAGGCCCAGACAACTTCAGTTTCAACAACGGATTCGAGTGGGTCGGCTGGAAGTCCATGAACGGGGATGTTGTGGTCGAGTTCAGCTTTAAAACTGTGCGAAACTTCACCGGCGCCCTATTCCATTCGAACAACCTCTTCTCAAGCGGAGTCGAGGTTTTCCAAGCCGTGGACGTGCACTATGGAATCGACCTGCCCCTCTCCATGGAGGCGCTCAGGGATTCCATGTTTGAGCAGCGGCGCCGCGACGCCCTCTTGCGGGGCCAAGCGCCACCAGCTCAGACAACAAACCAACAACAGGCAAACAGGGAGGATGGACAGCAGACACTTTGGTCGCCGGACGTGCTCAGCATTGAGTACGAGCCAGATAAGAGGGTTGAAAATAGCCGCCCGGTGACTGTTCACCTGAAACAGCGTTTAGCAAACAGGCTCCGCTTTCAGCTCAAGTTTGCCTCAAAGTGGATCCTAGTTAGCGAGGTTGAGTTCCTAAGCCATCCGGTTGAGTTACTTTCGTTGGCAAGCATTTCAAGCCTCCACACGCCCCAGCTACTCGGCGCCCTAACGCCCGCAAAGACCTACGACGAGTTCGTGGCCATCCTGCGCGAGCACCAACTTCGCCGAATAGCCACAAGCGCCTACCTTGAGTCATTTGGCGCCGTTAACTCAAACAATAGCTCCACTCCTGGCGGCCAACAGGATCCGAGCGACCAGGCGCCCGACTCGACGTCGCCAATCTCGGCGAGCGCCAACTTTGGCCAGCAAGCCGAGAGCAGGTACCCGCAGCTGAGCGTCTACGATGATTACCTGGCCGTTGCGAGCGGTCGGGCCGAGCAAGCTAGCATGGCCGGCAAACGGGTCACTGGGCCCGCCATTCCTGTGGCGAGCAATCCGTCAAGCGTCTGGCAAACGTCCTCCTCCTCTGCCACCATCGACGCGAGCTCGGCGCCCTCAACAAATCCAATGCTCAACCAGCTGGCGGTGCCCTTCAGTCCGATGCAGCCGCCCTTCCAGCCTCAGGGCGAGCTCATGAACCAAGTTAACCTGGCAAATCGGGGCGGATTGAGCTTGGGCCCAGCAAACGACCTGCAGCTCGCCAATGAGAGCAAGCGAACTCTCGGCTTTGCGAGCGTGATTTTATTTGCACTAGTCGCCACCCTCCTCCTCCTTGGCCTCCTCTTTGCCCTCTCAAAGCACCGCTTCCGTCAGCGCCACAAACTGGCCGCCCAACTAAACCGTCACCTGCCCGGCCAAGCGAAGGGATTGATGGGGCCAAGTTTGAACGGTTTTATGAGCGTCTTTTCGGCCGCAAGTCAGCAGCACGCTGGCCAGCAAACGGGCGGCCACGACAACCAGCAGTACAATGCAATCTTTGCGAGCTCAACAAATCACCTACGCCAGCAGCAGGAGGCCACGAATCGGGCTGCTGGAACACTGAGGAGACTCGCTGGTCTAGCCAACTCGCAAAGGCAGACTGGAGCGCTCGCAAGCCTCGGCCATCAGCAGCAGCAGCAGCAGCCTGGCCAACTGTTAGTCTCGGTGAAGGAGCCGAGTGGCCAACTGTTTGGCGGCTGCCAAGGGGCCACCAAGAGCCAGGTTAGCACGCAGCTCATTCTCGGCCTGAACCAAGCAAACCCCCTGGCACAACAACAAATCTACAACAACTCGTCCAACTTGAACTGCAGCAATCAAACCTATGCAACTCACTACTCAACCTCAATGTCCATGGCCAGCTCCTCAACAACTGGCCACCAGGGCGACTACGCCGACTATGCCATCCCAGACGCGCAAGCCATGATTCCGGCCGCAAGCTACCAGCCGACGCCTATGGGCGGCCAGCGGGCCCACCAGCAGCAAAGCCTGGCTGGCGCCAACCTACAGCACCAGCAGCTTGTAGGGGCCAATTTTGGAAAGGCGCAGCTTGGCTACCAGACTGAGTTGCGCGCAAGCCACCGCTTTGGCCACCATCTAGGCGGCCTGCAGCACCAGACAAGCCTCGTGCAGCCGCTTCTGTCGGCCGCCTCCAATCGGCTTCCGTCCGAGCACAACTACGAGCTCATCCACCAGGAGCAGCGGCCAAGCGAGACGACAAATCACACTAGAACCCTGAGCGGCCAGCTGCTCGCCGCTTGCCAAGGCCAGCCGCCGCCGCCGCCTGTCCAAGGGTTCAACTCGGCCACCCTGAGCAACGGCCGCCTCGCCCACCTCGAGCGCCAGCCTCACCCTCACTCGCAGTTGCAGCACCAGCACCAGCATCAGCAGCATCCAAAACAGTTGCGGCCCGTCGGCCTCACCGAGGAGTGTTCGCCGGGCGGCAGCAGCCAGCAAAGCGGCGCAACCACTGCAACAACCTCGGCCAACTCAAGCGGAGTTGGCGAGCTAAGCGGCTCGCACTACTATTATTCGGGCAGCGAGCTCGCCGGCCAAAAGTAGGCCAACGCCGCGCTAGCAAAGGCTTGGGCCAACACTTTTTCGAGGCTTACAACTGTGACAACACATTCAAGTGATACTTTATACTAGGATTAGAATAGAAAACTAAACTTCAAAACATTTGTTTAGGATGAGCAAGCAAAAGGATCTCAAAGGAAGTTTGCACGACTTGAAGGTTTGAGTATTTATTGAGCAGAGAGATATGTGAGATCGGATAATAATAATAATAATAAACTATTTACACACTTTGTTACAATGCAGCTAGCGTCAGCCTTAGTTTTAGTCTACTCTGAACTCGTGTTCCATCAGCTGGCCGCCGCCGCCCTCCGCTTGGCAGCCGAAGGGAAACTCGAAGGCTTGGAAGGGACACTCGGCCAGCAAGTCCATTGGGTTTGTGTAGCCGGCGAAGGGGTCCGCCTGGTAGCTGGCCGGCTCCTCGCAACCTGGCTGGCCGAAGTAGAGGGGCTCCTGTTTGATTTGGGCGCTGCCGTAAGCGTCCAGGTAGCAGTTTTGCTCCGCTTGCTGCTGCTCTTGGCAGCACTGAGGCCGGTTGAACTGGCAGGCCGGCTGCTGTTGGTGTTGGTGTTGGTACTCCTGCTGCTGCTGCAGCAGCTCCGCCAGCACCGAGGGCTTCAGCTCCTCGGCGCCCTGCGCCGCCGGCCACTGCTGGCCGCCCGGCTCGCTCGCCTGGCTGACGCTCGGCGAGGGCGCCAACTGGCTGCCGCTGGAACTGGCGCGAGTCTTGTTGCGCTGACGCCGGTTCTTGAACCAGTTCGAGACGGTGCTCAGCTTGAGGCCCGTTCGCCGCGCAATGCTGCTCTTGATGTCGGCCCTTGGACGCGGATTGTTGACGTACTCGGCCGCCATCAGCTCGTAGGCCTGCCGGCTGATGCTGTACTTCTTGTGGCCGCCGCGCTGGGCTGTTGGTGGCGCATGTCGCTTCCTAATGCGGTACTTGTTCACAGAGCTCAGCTGCTTTGCCTGCTGGCCCTCGTTGCCCTTGCAAAGCGCAATCTGGTACAGCGACTGGTACCACAACTCCTCGAGCTCGTTCTCGAGCTCAAGCGGAATCAGATCGACGGGAATCTTGCACAAGCTGAGCCTGACCGACTCAAACCTGGCCTGCGCATAGAGGATGTGGAGAAGTGCGCGGTCGATTTGAATGAAGCGGCCCCAAGGCCAGTTGTCCTCCTCAGCAAGCTGGCAAACTGTTGGCGCAAGCAGCGAGTAGAGCTGGCGCACGTAACCATCCTCGAGGCTTGGCGCCTGGAAGGCGCGCTTGTGCTTCCCAATGGACCCCTTTGAGCCCTCCAACTTCCGCTGCCTCCGTTGAGCCGCGTGGATCCTGTTCAAGTCTAAGGCGCGCTGCTTGAATAGGGAGTCGCAAATTTGATTTGAGTTCTCGAGCTCCTCCGTTATCATGGCTGCGATGCGAGAGTTTTTGATTTGTCCGCAATGTTTGATGTGTCGCATTTGCCCGCTTTGTCGGTCTGGTCGGTCTGGTCAGTTTGGTTGGGCGGCCGGCCGGCCAGCTGGTTGGCTGCGTCAGCCCACCAGTGGGCCTGTTGGCCGAGCGAGCGAGCGAGCGGCGCGCGCGGTGGCCCGGCGAGTTAGGCGGCGCCAGCGGCCGTCGGCGGGGCACCCAGAGCGAGAATTCAATCCGCTTTCTGGGTTAGAGCAGAATCCCGAGACAGCGACAGAGAGAGGGGAGAGCGCGACTCAGCGGCGGCGCCGCCGCCTCCCAAGCGGACGGCGCCGCGCCGCCCTGGAGCCGCTCGCCGCTTTCTCATGGAGGCAGCCTGCGCGCGCTAAAACCCGCCGCCTGTGCCCCCGATTGCGGTGCCAATTCTCGCCCCGGCCGCTTCGGGCTCGAGCGGCGCTGCTGCTGCAGTCGGCGGGCCGCCCAAGCAGCAGCGGCGCAGACAACTTGTTGAGGCTCGCTGCGCCGAGAGCCCCAAACGCGATCGGCGGCGCCCAGAGGGCAACTCGCTCGGCCCCAGCGCGCACTGCCTGCTCTTGCGGGCGGGCGGGCGGGCGGGAGGCTGACCGGCCTGTCTGCGGGACGAGGCGGCCCGACGAACCCGCGCAACCAGCCGCCGGGCGCGCGAACTTTGGCGCCGAGCGCGAGCAGTCGGCGCCGAGCTCCTCTCCTCCTCAGCAAGACTCGAGCTGGATTCGGAGGCGCAGGTGCGCCAGCGGCCTCCTCAGCTATCCAGCTCTCGATGAGTCAGTGTGTGTGTGTGGACTTCGAGTCTCAGCTTCAGTCCCAGTCTCAGCTCCAGCCGCAACAAACTCGCACTAAAACTGGCGGCCCCCCCCCCTTGCGGCGCTCTGCCGCTACGAGTGACGGCCGCAACAAGTTGCGAGCCGCTTCCGCCGGCCGAGTTGTGGGCGCAGCGAGCGGGCCATTAGCACAGGTGCTTGGCGGCGAGAGGAAGCCGAGCGAATCTGGTCTGTCGAGTTGTGTTTGAGATTTTCGGGGAAAAAGTGGTGCTCGCTCGAGTGTCTCGGCTTGCTTTGCGCAATGCCGCCTAGCCGCATCCAGTTGCTTGGGGCCGAGCAAGCTTCGTGAAAGCGATCCTCTCCTCATCCATTCTCTCCCCTTCAGCTCCTCGCCGGCCAACCGAGCGGTTCGAGTCGAGCTTGTAGGTGTTTTGGTTGCTCCAGTTTGGTGGCAGCGCATCGAGCGGGCTGGAAACAGGTGGAAGCTCCGCCCGAGCGAGCAGGCGGCCGCTCTCAGGAGGGGCGGGCGGGCGGCTCAGCGAGCGAGCGAGCAGAGGAACGGGCGAGCAAGCGAGAGCGACGCACTGAATGGGAGAGGGAGCGAGAGAGCGGCTCATTTCGGCGCATGGGAACCGGCGGCCAATTCAATTTAGGCCACAAGCAGCCGCCCGAGAGCTCAGCTCCAACAGCCGATCAGTGCCCGTTTTGTCCGCCGCTCTCTAGGTCGAGACAATAAAACGGCCTAGAGTTGAATTGAAGCATCTCACATCAACGAGTGGCGATCAGCGAGTGGATCGGAGAGAGAGGAGAGGGCGTTGGAGTTGCCTAGATTGGAGGTAGAGTTTGGGGTCGCTGCTAGAGGCGCCGGCGGCGGCAGGGAGTGGAGTGAGGGGCGAGCAAGAGCCGAGCTCCAGTGCCAAATGCGGCGGGCTGAGTTTGAGCGCGAGAATGTTTATTAGCACGAGAATTGGTGCGTTTGTGGCAAAACGGAAGTGCTGCCGCCTTCTCGTAAATTGTGCGCTGATTCTGGTTGCGGGTTCAGTTTGTTTGAGTTCAAGTGCGAACGCGAACGCAAATGCGAATGCAAGTGCAAGTGCAGCTCTGTTGCAGCAAGGCCAAGCGAGCACTCAGAGGCCCCAAGCGGCGGAGTTGGCGCCGCGCGCAGCAAGTCTTCTCATCGGCCAGTTGCTCGCTGCGGCCTCTGCTAGCGGCTTCAATGGGACAGCAGCGAGAGCGACGAGCAAACAGCAGCCGCAGGTTCAAACGAAACCAGCCCAGGGCAGCAACTCGACCAGCAGCCAGGAGGCCAGGCGGGCGCCCGTTGAAGTGTTGCAGCAGGCGCGATTCAACGTGGAGCAGGGCGCAAACTTGAGCCAGATGAGGCAGCGCTGGCGCCAATTGGAGCGCTCGCTCGGCGACTCGCTGGCTGCCGTTGGCGCAAAGCTGAGGCTCGGCCTGGACGAGCTTGGCGAGCGCAAAATCGGGCCAGCCTGCAGGTTTGCGCTGGCCGAGCTCGCCGACGGACTCGGCCAGCACAAGCTCTGGCCCGCGCTCACGCTGGACGCGAGCGCGCGCCTCCCGTCCGGCCTGCTCGAGGGAACCCTCACAGAGCTTGGCAACTTTGACCAGTGTTTGGCCATCAGGTACCCGCGCGAGTGGGCGGCCGGCGGCGGCGGCGGCGGCGGCGGCAGCGCGCGCGGCCAGTACTGCAGCCTGGTGATAAAGCCGCCGCTGCCGCCAAGGCCGCGACTGCACACAGTCTGCCAGCAGCTGCCAAACGCAAGCTCAAACTCAACGAGCCCCGCAGGCTTAGCAATGCGCCCGCTCGCCTTGCTCGCCCAAAACAGCCACCAACTCCACTATGCAGGCCTCAGGTTAGGCGTTTGCACTCCGAGCAAGTGCAGCCAGTGGGACCTCCAGCAGCTCCTCACCGCTTACTTGGCCAAATTTGAGTTGCTCGGCCAGGTGAAGTCCTGTCAGGTTGCGCGCGACGAGCAGCAGCAGCAGCATGGGCAGCTCGACACTGTGCAGCGGTCAATCCTGTGAGTTCAACTAGCTTGCCCGGCGCCTCCAAACACTGAACTCAGTGGGCAGCAGCCAATTAACCTCACTTTAAACAAACTCCCTCGCTCTTATGCAAATCAATCCAACAGGTGGAGTTTGGTCGCGTTGCTTGCGCTCGCAGCCATCGGAACTGCGGCCGATTTTTGGCTTCCACAGACGAGCAAGGCGCCCATTTCGCTGCACTCGGCCAAGCGGCCGGCTAAGCCGGCAAGCGGACGCGCAAGCCAGCAACCAAAGCGCTGGCACTACCAGGTGCAGCGAGCCGCCGAGCTTGGCGCCCTGTCGCCGGCCGGCCTCAGGGGCCAGCGCAACCCGCTGGCCGAGCTCGGCCTCAAGCTGGCCGCCAAGCAGAAGGGTGAGCGAGCTTCAACGGCTTCCCTCCAATTGCGAGCACACGTTCACCCTGCTAACAGCTTAAAACGCCACCCGAATAGGAACACCGAGCGAGCTGCTCTCGATCGAGGGGCTTGAGGAGCGCGAGTTGGTTGAGGAGGAGGAGGAGGCGGCGGCGGCGGCGGCGGCTTGGCCGTCGGGTCAAATGGATTGGACGACGGCCGGCCGCTTGGGCGCCGAGCAAAGCAAACAAGGGCCCAAGTGGAACCAACTTCTCCTCTCCTTCCTCCTCTGCTTCTCGCTAAGGAAAAACCTTAAAACCATTGGCAAACACACACTCTCGAGCGCCCAAGAGCCAACAGTCGGAGGGGAAATCAACAGGGCAAAGGCGGGCGCCAACAAGGAGCAGCAGATGGGCGACATTAAGGTGATCCATGGAGTGCGAACTGTGGCCATGGTTTGGATCATATTCGGCCACACAATCGGACTCGTGAGTCCGGAAATGATGAGTAAGTGGCGAGCTCTCTCTCTCTCCAACTCTCGGCTCTGATCTTGAAAGAATTTCTCGATTCAAGGCCGACAGGGGGTGTCAGTGTTCATGCCTCTTCCGGCTTCAAATGTTGTTGTTTTCCTTATTTCGCCTTCCATTAGGCTCAATGAGGCAACATTACGAAAGTGGCGAAACCTGCTGCCGGCGCCGGGCTAGCAGCAGGCTAGAATGTGTTGCCATCAAGTTGAGAGATGTCGCCTAACATAACGCAACCCTCTCCCTCTCGCTCGCACTCGCACTCGCGCAAAAACAAACCAGATAACCTCTTCTCGCTGGCCCAACTATCTTGCTCGTCGCGCCTCCTCCAAGCTGTCCTGAACGCAACCCTAGCGGTGAACACCTTTTTCATGATAAGTGGTCTTGTGACAGCGATCAGCTTTGCGCGCAGGTGCAAGAGCGCCCTCCGTCTGGTGGCGCCAGCAGTCGGCGGCAAGATCAACCCGCGCAAGAGGGATCCAGAACTTTCCTCGCTGGACTCAAGCTCGATCATATCCTCCTCCTTGGGCTCCTCTGCCTCCTCAAACCGGTGTATTGGCCGCCAAACAACAACAACAACAACAACAATGACCAGCGCAAAGGATGGAGTGAGGCAGCCCGCTGAAGGGAAGTGCCGCCAGCGCGCTGCAGCAAACTTGCCGGGCGACTTCAAGCCACTACTCTGGCTTCTGATGCGCTACATCCGGCTGACTCCATCCTACGCGGCCACAATCGCGCTCTCGATTCTGCTGCCCGCGCTTGGCTCTGGCCCATTCTGGCTAGAGACGGCCGGCAGCCTGGGCCCAACTTGTCGCTCGAATTGGTGGCTAAACCTGCTCTATGTGAACAACTTTATTGAAACTGACAAGCTCTGCCTCATCCATTCCTGGTACCTGAGCAACGATTGGCAATTCTTCACTTTAAGCCTCATTCTCTTTGCAACCTTTTACAAGTCGCGCCGGCTAACCCTTCTGCTGATTGCCAGCCTGATTGCTGGAAGCTCGGCCGCCACCTTTGCAATAACGGTTGCCAACGAGTTTCCGCCCACAATTGTAACAACCTCGCCCGCTGTAGCGGAGCGCTGGCTCTTCATACACTCGCTCTACTACAAACCCTGGCCCCACCTGCCCTCCTACCTGGTTGGCCTCCTAGCCGGCTATCTAATACTAAGAAAGGAATCAATCAAGCTAAGTTCAACGGGCCGAAATCTTGCCTGGCTCCTCTCAACTCTGCTAGCCTTTGCGCTCTTGAACAGCATCTATCCTTGGAATATGGGCCTACAGGTGGAGCCACTGATAAGCGGCCTACACAGCGCCACCTTTCGGACCCTCTGGGCCATCTGTTGCGCCTGGTTCGTGTTCGCCCTCTCCACTCGGCCCCAAAATCCAATCTCAAAATTCCTCTCCTGGCATGGATTTCAAATCACAAGCCGATTAACTTATTGCACCTATTTAGTTCACCCGCTCATTATCTATTACCACTTTGGTTGCCTCCGCGAGCGTATTGATTCCTCAATTTATGGCCAATTTCACAGATTCATTGCAACGCTCGGCTTGAGCTATCTATTTGCCCTCCTTCTGTCACTTCTAGTCGAGAGTCCCTCCATTCAGCTTCAACATTTTCTATCAAATTTGGCCAACAATGAGCACCAAGATCAAAAGGCAAAGCGCACGAGCGAGAGCTCCACAAGTAACTCCTGGTTGGGCGAGCAAGCACTTGGATCAGGCAGCTCGCTTATGGCGCGAACAGGATCATTCAGGCTCCTGTCTGGCGACTGCTCGGGCCAGCTAGATGGGAGACCTTCGGGTCTGGCGGCCAACAAGCCCGGCTTTTGCGAGCACAGTTTGGAAGAGGGTGAAGGGTGTGAGGTTTCTCGCCAGGTTGTCGCAGGCAGCGAAGCTAAGGCGGCAGCTGCGGACGCCGACTTCCAGCGGAAACTGGCACAGGCCATAAGCAGGGGCTTCAGGATAAGAAGTCGCATTGCAAACAGCAACACAATTGCGGCCAAGCACAAGGATGGCACCGCAAAGGTAGCTCAGCTCCAGTCGCAAGCCTTCAGAGGGCCCCTGGCTCCAAGCGACCGACTGGGCACATCGAGCGGCGCTCAGAGCGATTCGTCGCCCAAATCAACCCGCAGGCAACCCGTCGGCTTCAAGAGGGGCGAAGTGAGCACCTTTGTGTCTGCAACCTCCAGTTCTGGCGCCCGGAGCCAGATGCCAGAAATCAAATGGGAGCCAAGCAACGATCTCAGGGCCAAAATGGAGCCTCAAAGCGCCAAGACAAGCAGACACCAACTGGCAGCGAATCTGAACGAACTGATTCTGACAAAACAGAAACCAATGGCCAAATCTCATGGCCAATTCGTATAGACTTTTGTCTGGCATTAAAGTGGAGTTTTACTTTGTTTTATTTAGCTACACTTTAAACAAGCAACACTCTCTTCAAGGGATTCGTTTACTTTGCTCAGCTGGCCCATGAGCAACCTCAGCTGTGCCAATCTCTCTCTCACCAGTTGAATGCCCTTTGCCCTGTCGTTTTCGCTCGGAGCTTGCGATTTGCCGGTTGGCTCCAGCTCTTTTTGGCCTGAACTTGTTTCCGCCTCCAAGCGGCTCGCCGCTCCTAAAGCGGGCGACTCTCCCGCCGGCAAAGCAGACTCTCGTTCCAGTGCGGGCGTCTCGTTGTCGCCACTCTTACTGCTCGATCCAGCTACTGGCTGCTTTCCAACAGGCACAGGTGCTCTGGTGAAAGTCTGCGCGCGTCCCCGCCTAGAACTTAGTTTAGCCCTCACAACCCGGGCAAGCGCCTGCAACAGCTCGTTCGTCTTGTCCGGCTCCAATCCGGCCACCACCCTCGAGGCAGCGCAATTTGCAACTGGCTGCTGGTTGGCCGCAACATAGTCAATCAGTCGCTGTACAAACTCAACCTTTGCCCTCCGATCCCAATTTCGGCGCTGCAGTTCATTGGCATTGAACGCGTCCCGTAGAGTTCTCGTCTCGGCGGCCACCTAGTTTAGTGCGGACTGGGTTAGGTTTGGCTTCAGTGCCGTGGACCTATTCGGAATGGCGCACTTACGCTGCAAACAAGCTCGTGGATGAACTTGAACGATGGCCTAGCGAGCTGCCTCCTGTCTTGCTGCGACAGCGGCCGCGCCAAGATGGCGGCCAACAACCGGCTGGTTTCCTCCACTCGCCTGCTCGAGGCTTCAACCCTTTGACTGTTCGACATTTTCTCGAGCTTTTTGTTTAGTTTTTGAGCACATTGAGGCCTTAGACTTGCTCCTTTGGTTGCCAGGGACGACGCAAGTCGATGGTGGGGCTGACGCTAGGTGGCGTTGCAGCCGGAGTTGCGCTGGCCCCAAACTCTGCCCGACGGCTAGCGAGCTTGCGCGAGCCCCTTTGATTTGAATTTGCGCTCCATTCGTGCCCTTGCGCCATCAGATCGGACGGGAGTCGATGTTTAGTGCGAGAATTGGGCTAGATTCGCGAGCTTGTCGCCAGAGATGAGCTTGGCTGGGGCGAGTATGAGCGGACGAGCGAGATAAAGAGGGGAGAGGGAAGCCATAGAGCAGGTTGGCGAGCTAGATTTGAATGGTGCGGCGCTGGAGCCTTACAAGCTGAACTTTGCAGCGGCCAACAACCGAAGAAAGTAAAACTCCTCTGCTCGAGAGGGCAACTTAGAAGAAGAGTGCCGCTTGAAACCCGGAGCCCACTTGCAGGGGCCAGCGAGCGATAGGTCGACGTCACTTTGGGAAGAGTTAGGTAAGTTGCTTGGCTAATTCGAGGCTTGCTTCACTCAACTTGTGCCCGCCAGCAACAGCCTGCAGCTGAAACAGGTGGCTTGGAGGCGCCTTTTAAGGGGACTGCAAACTTCTGGTTGGCAGCAAGCTGGCCGCCATGAGCGCGTCTCAAGGAGGAGGCTTGAACTCGACGGTCTGTGTCTGAAAGGATGGGTAAACTTTTGGCCTGCCACTCGGGCTCGAATTAGCATTCAATTAGGGGGCGCAATCATTCCGCCTGTCGTTGCTGGCGCTGACGTTTTCCATGGCCCTCGGCTTTCTATCTCGCAAGCTTGGCGCCAGTGACGTTTTAATCAACTTTCCCCGGCACGGCTCGACTGCAAAATAGAGTTGGCGTTAAATTGTTGTTGTTGTTGGTGCTCTCGTTGCTGTTGTTGTTGCTGCTGCTGCTGCCCGACTAAGAGGCCACGATGTTGCCCCCCGCTTCTATTCCTCTTTTGGACTTGAGATCGCGGCCAGACTAATCAAAACAAAAGCGCTCAAGTTTTTGGCCAATTTACTACTCCAATAACTCGATTCAAGTCCATCCAAGCGAGCGCTTAACTTTTGCTTGCTCGCCACTAGCTTAGCCCTTCGAGTCTGCGAGCGAGCAAGCAGACGAGCTTCCCTTGCTAGACATGGGCCGCTCGAGCCAGCGCATTGGCCTATTGGGGCAACGTCGAGGGCCGATGGCAAAATCAACAGCTCCAGGCGACCAGAACAGCCCTTCACCTGGCAGCGAGCGCGTCCGAGGGACGGGCAGACTGCCAGTGCCAGTTGTTGGTGTCGAATCCAATTTCCGCCGCCAGCGAGGGTCCAAATATTTGCACTGAAGCGCGAGTTTGGGGGAGCGAGATGGAGGGCGGCCAGTTTTGGCTAGCTTGCGCAATGGGCAACCTGGAGACTAATTATGCAGCCGGAGGGCCGGCAACTCGGTGGCGCCCGCCCCTCTTGCTCTCTTGGGCGCTCGCTGCACCCGATTTGGCCAATGGATGTCGCTGTTCGCCTGGCCCGTGCGCTCAAAATGGGCCCTCGATTGCAGACTGGTGACAGGCGGCGCTGGGGGGCTTTGGCCAGGTGAGGCAGTTTTGCTAATGAGTGCTCTTGGGCGCGTTAACGAGCGGCCGGCACAGGAGCTCGAAGGGGGGGGGGAAATTTGAATCTGGCGCCTCAGCGGCGAGGCGTCGCGGGCTGCTTAGCCAAGCAGCAAGCGAACCTGTCGATTTGGGTTCGAGCTGACGTTGGCTCGCTGGCCGGGCAACCCTGAGCGGCTTCTCCTCTTTGCTCTCGCTATTGCTTTTGCGTTTGCATTTGCATTTCGGTTTTCCGTTGCTCTTACTCCTGCAACCCACCAAACTTCGACTCCGGCTTCTGCTTCTGCTTCAGCTGCCCCAGCGCAGCAGCCGAGAGGGGCGCCGAGACATCACCCGCGCGATGGCTCCAAATATTAGGCCGCCGCGGCCAGATATTGGTAACAATGGCCTCTTTGGCCCCAGCGGATCTAATGTGGCCGCCGGCCGGGCTCCTCGAGCGAGCGCGATGCAAATCGGCGGGCCCTCCAGTGACATAATCCCGTTCCCTCTGAGGCTCGTTTAGATATTAAGTCGTCACCCTTTTTCCTCCGCCCGTCCTTTGTGGCGCGAGGGGGGCGCTCTTGGGCTGAACTCGATGGCGCAGACAAGGCGGCCCCACTGCGTCCGCATCGCGGCCACAACCAGCCGGCCTAGCTCAACCTGGCCGCTGGGCCGAGATAATGAGCAGGCGAGCATAATGAGCCCATTGTTGGTCCGAGGGCGCCCGGCTAGCAAACCACCAAACCAGCCAGCCAGCCAGTTCGTTTGTCGAGCTAGCGGCAGCCCGCTAAGCGGAGCACAAAGCTCCCATTTCCAGATATGAGAGGCCGGCCGCCCTAGGAGCGGCCACCTGAGCGCGCCGATCGAGTCAATCAATCAAGAGGGCAGCTTTTGGGAGACACCGCGAATGGGCTCTAAGCGTCGCTCTAAGCGCTCACCAAAAGTGCCCCCTTCTCGCACCCCTCAAAACGCAACTCAGACCCGCAACTCGCTGATCCGGCTTCCGGCAAAACTGGTCCCGCTCGCCGGCCAGCAAGTTGGCATTTAAAAACCAAATTGCCAACTTGCCATGTCGGCGCCGCCTCGAGCAATCCTGTCGGGCTCGCTTAAGCGCCTGCTCGGCCCCATTCGCTTCGAACCCGCTTCCGGCGAGGCCAGCCTGGATTGGGCGGCGAGCGGGGGCGCCTTTGTTGTGGCCCCTGATTTTAGTCGCCGACTTCCCTCCGGAGTGGTCGGCTTCAATCTGGTTGGCGCGCTTTGGCCCATTGGGGCGCAAAAGTGGACGCAAAACTCGGACAGGCCGCAAAACCGCCCGCTCGCTTGCTAATGAAAATTGGCACCCACCAGTGTGGCCGGCCAAAAGCAAGCCCCTCTCGGCCTCCAAGGATTGGGCGGTGCCGCCGAGCTTGAGGCTGGATCCGATGCAGCAGCCTCAACAACAAGGCCAATGTCGTTGGCTCGAGGCGCCATGTCAACAGCTTAAGAAACCGGCCTGACTCGGCGGCTTATTGGCGGGCCTCTGCGGTCCATTTGGGCCAGTTTGCGTGCGTAATTGAGTCCAAGGCGCTTGATGGGCTCACCTAGCGAGCGGAGGCACTGTCGCCGCCGCCGCCGCCGCCGCAAAGCCAGCTGAGCGGGCCAATTCCGTATTGGGCTCACGTTCAAGCCCCAAACCGGCGAGCCTAATGTCCTTCGGGCTGCGGGCTCGGCGCGCACGCCCACTCGGGAGTGCCCAACTGGGCCTGTGCACTGGCCCTTGCGTACTTCGCGTTGCGCGCAAACAGAAGGCAACCCCGAGTCTGTACTGCACGGGCCCGCCGCCCCTCATCTCTCCCGAGGCCGATGCATCTATCAGGCTCACTTTGAATCTATCCCGTTCAATTATAATTGATTGCCAGCGAGCGAGCGGCTGGCGCTGATAGAGATAGCGCCAGCCAGTTACCTTTGCCGACTCCCCCTCCCATCGGCGGCCCCTCGAAGGCTGCTTCCACTGAATTCGGCCCCAGGCGAGCGAGCCAGCCGGAGGGCCAGGCGCCATTGTTGGCGGCTCGCCGCGCCAATCGTGTCCGGCCAGTTTGCGCGCCAATCAGCGGCCTCAGAGGTGGCCCATTCAGCACGCCGCTGCCGCTGCCGCCCAGTCTTGCCGGCTTCGCGCTTCCGGCCAACCCTTGGCGCGGCTAATTTGGGCGCCCACGTTAGGCGAGGGACATCAGAATTCGCATCAATTAATGCACACAAATGCGCTCAGCGGGCGCAACAATCTAACGAGCTCGCTAATGGGCCCTTGAGTGGCCCTTTCAAGTGCAGGGTGTCACCTGTCCGGCTGCTGGCAGGCAGGTAGGCAGGCAGGCAGGCAGGCTGGCTGGCTGGCTGCGCGCATCTGCATTGCAAATGCAGGCGCAAAGTTTAACGAGCGAATAAACTAAACAAAGCCCTTCGTCTGCCTGGCCAAAACCTTTGCCTTTGTCCTCGAGCCCAAATCTCTGCCGCCCAGCCCGCTCGAGATTCCAGGCCCTCGGATGTGCGCCGCCCCCAGTGGATGCAGGTGCGCGCCGCCCCGCAGTGGAGTGACCATTTGCGGCTCTGTCGTCGGCCGAGCGCCGCTCAGGGCCGCGCGCAAATGGGGCCGGCCGGCCGGCCGGCTTCTCGCTCGGGCTCAGCGGGCCGAGATTAGAGCCGGGGACTGGCTGCAAGCGGGCTGGCGAGAGCTACTCGGGTCTTCGAGTCCGCCACGCCCACCGCCTCCAGTGGCCAGCCAGCCCGCGCGGCTAATGAGCAATTTAAAGCAAAGCCTCCCCCGTTGAGCTCGGCCTCGGCCAGAGAGGAGGCAGGTGAGCCGCGAGCGCTCCAGAGTGGCGCCTCACACACACAATGGACAATGGAAATCTTTTAAATTCTCGCCACTCGATTTGGCCTCTGTATTGGATCGAGTTTTGTGCCTATAAAATGAGCACAAAACTCGAACAAGGTTTGAGCTCGGCGGGGCTCAATTTGTAGCCTTGCAGGCGCTAAGCTCGCGGGCACAAACACTAAACCCTCCCTCGCTGATGCCTTTGCGCCGCCAAATTATCGTCATCTCTCCTGAATCAATTAGTGGTTGCGCGCGTAAACTCTTGCTCGAGTTTCCAAAGTATCGGATTGGCAAACTGCTGCTCCTCCAAACTGAACAGACCTTCGCTTTGTTTGGCCCAAGAGAGAGAGAGAGTTTTGCCAGCAAAGCGGGCGCCTTGTAATGAATGCAGATCAATTTATTTATGATGCGCTCGCTGGCAGCAAACGGGTCACTCGAGGGCCAGCTAATCAGTGGATCTGGCGAGATTGTTGCTGGCCTAGATTGATATCGGCCACTTGGTTGTGATTTATGTGTGGAGAGACTGGAATTGCGGCCAAAACTTTCCATTGTCGCTCGTGAGGCCCCCTTGCCGCTGCCGCCGCCGCCGCCGGCCGCTCTCGCACGTCTGGCTGGCACGAGAGTGGCCGCCCGATACTTTGGGGCCTCGGAAGCCAAAACTGCTCGCTCTCGGCCGCAAGAGAGGCATTGTCGCCATCGAGCTGGCTGCTTGCATCGGCGCCTCGGCTCGCAGGCAAAGCCAATGCGGGAGGAGCCGATGAAATTTAATTTGATTCTGCCAACAAATGGAGATCGGCTGGCCCCGTTTTTGGGCTGCGTTGGCGCGAGCGGCGAGCTTCCGCCGCCGGCAGCAGCGGCACCAACAGCAGCAACAACAACAATCAGCGCCCGCAAAATTGGATTGTCGCGGGCGCCATTTTGTCAAACTGAAACTAGCCAGACCAAGCAAGCGAACGAATGAAGCGGAGCATTAATTTCTCGCAACCACTAGGCCGGCTCAAAAGTAGACTCGCGCCTCCAGTCCATCGGCGCCCACAACATCCGTTTGCGCGCCAGCTCAGCCGGAATTGCGCCATTGGCCGGCCGGCCGGCTAGCAACGGCAGCCGGCCAAGTGGGAGGGGGGGCGATTAAAAAGGCTGCGGCCGGCTCGGCGCCCTCTGATGGCCCTGGCCGGCGGCGAGTGGGGGTGGCCGCCAAGTAGGTGCAATCCGCCTTTGATTGATTGGCCCTCGGCGGCCACGCACGCGCGCGCTGGCCAGCGGCCGGAGTCTCGACCTTGCCGGCCGCCCCTGCCGAGCGGCTTGCCGGCCAGGTGAGCCGAGCCAACAACATAATCGATATTGACAATTGTCGGCTCGCAGCGAGCGCCGCCGGCTCGGCTCGGCTGGCAGCGCTGTTGCGATGGGGCCAAACCAGGGGGGACCGAGCAGAGCAGAGGCGCACCAAACCAAACCTAACTCGGCCCGCTCCCCTGAGCTTTGGGCGCCGGAAATAAATCTCGCAATCAAGCGGCCCACGAGAGCGGCCAGCTGATGGCGAGAGGTCTGTTTGTCGACTCTCGTTGTTGATGTTGTTGTTGTTGTTGTTGCTGCTGCGGCCGCTCTGTTTGCGCCACTTTCGCGCATGTATCTCTGTGTGCATTCGGCCGCCAAACCTAGTTAAGCTGGCCGGCAACAGAGGTGGCGCAAAAATGCTATCAATCTTGGTGCGCAGAGCAAACTGCACAGTCTAGGACGAAATGATTTACTCTTGCACCAAAGCGCTGGCCCGCAAATGGGCGCCGCGCGGAGGCAGGTGAGCGCCCGCCTGACATCGCGAGCCGGCCGACCGGCAAACCGACAGACTAGCCGAGCCAGCCAAAGCCGGCCGGCCAGCCAGCCAAAGCGGCCAGCGAGAACAATGGGCCGCCGCATTCATGAATATAATTGTGCTCCCGAAGCCGCCGACTGCAACCGGAGAGCCAACTCCACCTGCTAATCTCTCGTGTTCCTGTTTTTCATTTCGCTTTGTTGCGCCGCTTTGGCAAAACTAGTTTGTGTTCACTTTTGTTCAGTTCAACTCTCCATCCTCATGCCAGCTTTTGGCCTTGTTTTTGCGCTTCCTTTGCCGCTAGCAAGGCCAGAGAGGCGGCTAGTCGAGTTTATTTATCAGGCGAAAACAAACTGCAGCGAGCTCAAACTTTTCAATTCGGATGTCTCAATACGTGCGCCTAGCGGCGCTGGCCGGCCGCCTAGCGCCGTTCGCGCACACGGCGCCCAGCAATTCAAGCACAAAGCCAGCGGCGAGAGCGAGCGGCCGGGCGGACGAGCGACACCGACGGCCGGCTAATGGGCGCCCAACTCCACTCGTTGGCGCTCGCTCGCCCTTACCTTCGTTGTTGCGCTCGGCAAGGCAAGGCGAGGCAGTGCTCCAAATTAGCGCCCCCCTCGTCTGGCTTTAGCCTGGGGCTTTTTCTCGCCCGCAATCTGCCCGCCTGCGTTGGCGCCCGGCGAGCGAGCAAACTGGCTGGCCGCTCGCAAGGCCACGACGACTGCCGCCAGCAGAGGCGGGCTCAGCGGAGCGGCGGGCAAATAAATTAATTAACAAAGTCATCCGGCGACACTTATTGAGCGAGCGACACCCAAGCCTGCAGCTCTAATTGGAGCCCAGAAACGCCGACAGCCAGAGGGCCGGGCGCGGAAATCCCCCGGATCTGGGATAAGTTTGGCTGGCTGGCGTATAATTGAAATTTGATTATTCTTGGCCCAAAGGGCTGCGCGCGGCTCAGCTCGCTCGAGCTTTCGCTCAGACTGAGCGCCAGAATCGAGAGCCGGATTCGGGTTTGTTGGCTGGTCGCTCGGCTGGTTGGCGCGCGAGCGGCCGACTGGCCTAATTGCATTTAAGCCTCCCCTTTCCTCCCCTCTCTATCTCCGCACTCTTGCGCTTGGAACATTAGAATTCGCGCACAATTAACACGGCCGCCAATGGGAAGAGGGCGCCCGATTTGAGGGCCGGCCGAGGCTCGCGCAACCGGCCGGCCTCCTGGAGGCGGCGGCCGGCCAACTTTGTTCCGCTTTATGGGCCCCAATTGACATTTGCCGCGAGTTCCGTGGATAAGTTATGTTGTCTATGGCGTAGGCAGCAGTAATGGGCGCCGGACAGGCGAGTTGGCCGGCCGGCGGGCCGGCGGGCTGGCGGAAGTGCATACTCGGCATCCGTGTTATCTGTCCATCAACATTGCAAATTGCCATTGACAGATTGAATCAAGTTCAATTCAATTGGCGCCCTCGCCGAGTGTATCGCTGAACGGAAGCTCGCTCAGCTGGCCCACTTATGGGCGCGCCAACTTCCGACATAAATAAGCTGGCCACTGGCGGCCGAGTTAAGGGGGCGGAAGGAAGGAAGGAAGGAAGGAAGGAAATCGGCAGGGGCGGGCGGGAGGAGCCGGCGAGACAAACTCGCGCATACTCGCGAGCCAGGCTCAAGTGGGCCAGTCATCTGCCGGCCTCCTCCACTTGCTCGTCGGCCAGCTCGTAAGCGGGACGATTGAATGGTAAATAAATGGCCAGTTGGAGTAATGAGTCGTAAATTGAATGGCCGGCGAGAGCGGGCGCACGAAAAGTGAGGCGCCCGAGCGCTGATTGCGCCCAGGCTCAGGCTCAGGCCCAGCAAGCGAGAGCCCCCAAGACGAAAGGTCGCGCTCGCTCGGCATATATAAAACAAAGTTTTTGGAGAGTGGAAGTTTGAATTTGGCGCCACTGGCGCTGGCTCGAGCCGGCCAATTTTGGGAGGACCACGTTTTGCTTCCAGGGGCCGACCTCCGCAAAACTGGCGAACGGCCGCCTGGACCAACGAGAGGGGCCGCGCAAATTATTGGGCCGCCCGATGGAAGTTGGCCAGTTTGGCGCCAGCTAGGCGAACAATAGATTTTCAAATGTTATCATTACGTCAACGGGCGCGCGATCGTGATTTGGGCCAAACTTGGCCGGCCGCTTGCCCGCCGCACTGGCCGGCTTGACACGTAGTGGGCCCACACTTCATTCCAATTGCCGGCCACGATCCTCGGCCGCTCGGTGGCGGCCGAGGCGAGCGCCGGCGGGTTGAGCGTGAAGGGCGGAGTTTGGCGGCCGAGGGGGCCGATCGGACAAGTTGCTGATGATTCGGACGTATAATGGCCGCGCCGATGTCGCCGCCGCCGCCACTAGCACTTCCAGCCAGGCCACTTAATAGGCCATTTGGAGGCTCCGCTCTGGCCATTTGCTTTTGTGAAAAGTGCGCCGGCAACATCTGCGTTTTCATTCACTTGAGGCCGAGTTGTCGGCCGGGCGGCCGGGCGGCGCCGACAAGCGAGAGGCGAGGCGAGCAGAGTTGCGCGACACACTCAAGCGGCGGCGGCGGCGGCGGCGCCGAGCGAGCAGCCCCGAGCTTCAAGCCCAAAACCAGGTGCCGGTGTGCGCCCACTTCCGGCTTCGATGAGTTGTAATGGCGAGCGGGCTTTTGGGCTGGGAGGCCAATGAAAAATGAGCTTGCTTTGCGGCGGCCCCAAATCAGGTCGGCCGCTCGTCTCCAGGAATCAAATGGGAATCGGGGCGCCGAGGGAAAAGGCGAGCCGACTAGCGAGCGGACGAGCCACTCTCGAGGCCAGGCTCGGCCGCTCGAGCGGCGAATCCAATTTCATAAAACGGCCCAACTCGCTCGCTTGCCGTGTCTCTGGCGCAAGACGTTTGCATGGCCAGATCAATCAAACGGATCCATGCGCTCGCTTGATATACATCTGGCCTGGGCGCACTTTCGGGCCGAGGCAGCCCTTAAAACTAGCTTGCCGGCAAGCAGCACTCGAGCGGCCCTCGAGCCACTCCACTCGGCGAGCCGGTTGGGGGGGCGGCCGCTGCGCCCCCTCCGCCCAACTTTGCATCCGCGCCCCCGAGGCTCCTTGACCGGCCAGGCGGAAGTCAATTAATGAGCGCCCAAAGACCAGAGTCGAGAGGCCGCCGCTCGAGAGCTAGCTCGGCCCGGTGGCGCCAAGCTCGAGCTTGCGGCGGCCAACCGACTCTCTCGCCTGCTGGCGGCGGCCTAGCGGCGGGCAGGTCCGCTGACCAGAGTAATCTGGTTAGCAAACAAACAGCCCCGCTGGCTCCTTTCGGCGCCAACGCAAATCCAATCGGCCAAATCTAATTGAATTGTCGCCAGCAGCCAGCCAGCCAGCCAACCGGCCGGCCGACTTGCGAAAGGTGAGCTTTGCGGCCAGCTAATTATGGCTTGCGGGAGCTCCAGTTGGGGGCCACCTGCGCTCGTTGGCGGGGGGCGGGGCGATGGAGCGGCAAGCAAGCAGCCAGACTGTTACACTTGGCCGAGCTTGATCCCCTCCCCCTCCCTGCGCTCGATCCTCCGATGGGCAACCATCGGCCGGCATTATTCAAATTAAACGCCCGACGAGCGCAAATGGGCCCGCCGGCCCACTTATCAAGCGGCCGCAATAAAAGCCAACCGACCATCAAACTGGACCAAGTCGCGCACAAGTCGGCGCCCATCTCTTTCGCTTCCTCGCGTCCAAACAAACGCAACGGCCTCAAAGCCAACTTTGCGCGAGCCAAAAATGGGC
>Ga0209372_1000294_pt1 | contig 29969 bp, 18 predicted proteins | sample AgamicAtPe_FD_187170 | JGI IMG/M metagenome (GOLD analysis project Ga0209372, IMG submission 187170) | Agave microbial communities from Guanajuato, Mexico - At.P.e (SPAdes) (version 2) | ecosystem: Host-associated > Plants > Phyllosphere > Phylloplane/Leaf | place: Guanajuato, Mexico | collected... | reverse complement strand
AGGCGCCCTTGCCGCGCCGAGCAAACCGCAGCGCCGGCAGCCTGGCAACGGCGAGCTGGCCGCCACTTATAGGCGCGCGCTCTCGCTCGAGCAAACTCCGTCCGGCTCAACTCTGCAGCCGAGCTGAGGATGAGGCTGAGGCTGAAACTGAAGCTCGAGCTCAAGCTGTGGCTCAAGCTGGCCGGCCAGTCGCGCGCAGGTGGCCGCAGCCGCAGCCGCAGCCGCCGCCGCCGCCGCTCTTCGCGCCCCACTGGCCGGCTCGAGCGGGCGCCCGCCAGCCTGCAGCTTGCGCCCGGCATCCAGCAGCCTCCAGCCCAGCCGAGGCCAACTCTCCGCTCAACTCAACTCGCAAAGGCTCACTCCAATTCGGCCAAGACTCGCTCCTATAAAGCTCGCCGCTTACCTTCTCATGCTGCTGCATCTGCTTGATCAAAATATTCTTCTTCTTGTCTTTGCATCGCTTGTTCTGCGCTCAGTTTGCGTCGGCGGCCATTCGGTTTCGTTTAATTCGGATTAGTTTAGTTCAGTTGCGCCAAGTCAAGTTCGAGTTTTGGTTTTCGATTCAGTGAACGTTTGAGCAAAGTTCAGTTGAGTTCAGGTGAAATCGGCCGGTTGCGGTTTCGCAAATTCAAATTCAAGTCCCAATCCAAATCCAAGTTTCGAGTCCAATTTGGGCGCAGTTTTCGGGTTGGCCATTTAATTGGATTAGAAGCCAAGTTGACGTTGGTTGCCGTTGTTGTTGTCGTTGTGGAAGCGGAAGCGGAGGGGGCGATTGGGCGAGAGAATTAGCGCATGCGGATTTGAGTAATTAGTTGTCATGCTGGCCGCTCGGGCCGGCCAAAGGCGAGCGAGCGCCGCCACTTCCGGCCGCATTTCATCAACTTGCGGCCACGAGCCACTGGCTTCGGCTGCTCCTCCTCTGCACGTGCATGGCGCAAGCGGGCTTTCGCTTTTAGTGCGCGCGCTTGCCGAGCTGCTACCCGAGCGCGCGCGCACTAATTCTGCAAACACCGCGCACGACAACAACTCTTGGGGCGCCCATTTTTCATCAACTTGCGCCGCAAAATTAGCATAAACTGGCCCAGACGCGGGACGAGCAAAGCCGAGCTCAGCCAAGCTCAGCAAGCCTCGCACACACCAAACTGAACCCAACTACTCACCTGAAACCAAACGCGTATAACGCGCGCAGTCAAACCGGTCATGTCAACCAGCTGCTCCTTCATCAGTGCGTCTGGCCGAGAGTTTTGGTTGTAACAGTCGCGCAAGGTTTGCAGTTGCTTCTCGTTAAGGACTGTGCGCACTCTCGTCGGCTTGTGGCCGCCCGCCGACCCGTTTGGCGCCGACTGGTGCTGGCCGCCGGCCGCACTGTTGCCCGTCTGCTGGCCACCCAGAGGCTGGCCCTTGAGCTGGCCCAGACTCAGGCTGACGCTCGAGCTCGTGCTCGAGTTCGAGGCCGTTGAGGCGGCCGAGGAGAGCGACTTGTTGTGCGACCCAAAGCTCTGCCTGCTCTGGGCCGGCTGGCACTGGAGTCCGGCGGCGGCCGCCACCTGCTGCTGCTGCTGCTGCAGACTTCCGCCCGACGGCTGGAGCGCCGCCTGGCCGCCGGGCTGGCCGGGCTGCACCCCAGCCAGAATGGAGCCGGCCGGCAGGGAGCCGTTCAGGATGGACTCGCCGTTTCGGCCGGCGAGCTTCTTGCCGCCGCCGCCCAGCAGCAGCGGCGCCCGCGACCTGGTGGCCCCGTTTTGGTCGGCCAAGCGCTGGCGGCGGCGCCGCTTCCTCTTGGCGGCGTTCACCTGTTGTGGCTGCAGCTGCAGCTGCTGCTTGCCCGTCCTCTTTTGGGCCTGCTTCTGCTGGCCGGACTCGTGGCCGAAGGGGCCGGCGAGGCCGCCGCCGCCGCCGCCGCCCGCGGACGAGAAGAGCCGGTTCTCCTCGTTCTCGAGCTCGCTGTTCTCGGGCTCGAAGGCCAGGTTTGCGCCTAGGCGGCTCGCCTCGGCAAGCCCGCAGCCGCCCTCCTCCCCCTCGTCCTGCTCCTCCTCCCCCTCCTGCCCATCCTCCTCCTCATCCTCGTCGCCATCCTCGCAACCATCACCATCCTCCTCCTCCTCCTCCTCATAGTCGTACTCTCCTCCAGCCAACTCCAACTCATCCTCGTCGCCCGAAACTCCCGCCGACAACTCCTGCAACTCGCCCAAGCCAGAGCTCGTCTTTCGCCCAATCTGATGGGCTGGCGGCCTTAGCTCGAACTTTGCACTGATCTTGTCCGCTTGCTGGCCGCTCATCTGCTGGCTGCTCGTCAGCTGGAAATAGGTTTGCTGGGGCTCCTGGCGGAAACCGTTGCTGGTGTTGCCGGTGTTGCCGTTGCTATTGCCGCTGCCGTTGTTGCCGCCGTTTCCGCCCGGCCCGCCGCCGCCCCCGCCGCCGCCGCCGCCCGGACCCTTGTTTTGGCCGGCGAGCGAGGGTTTGAGGCTAAACTGATGATAATCTTGCTTGCACAACAACCTCTTTCCATCAATCAGATGCAATTGCTCGCCCGCCTTCAGCTGCTTTTGGCAACCATTGCAGGTGAAACACTTCAAATGGTAAACCCGATTGCCTTTTATCTTTTGCACTAGTTCACACCTCTCTATTGGCTCCCTGCAAGCAAAACACTTTGGACCAAAGCGGCGCCAATAATCCAACTTGCAATACAATTTTCCATCAACAGTATAACATTTTTCGTTCAATTTAGATGAACAATCGCAACATTGAACACAATCCTGGTGCCAATGCAAATCTATTACGGAAAACATAAATCTATCCCTAATTTGCTCCCTACAACCGGCGCACCAGTTTCCACCTAAACCCGTCATTCCCCTTCCTGTTTGGCCAAGCTTCTCCCTCTTCCGCCTCCTCCTTCTTCCTCCGCCTTCCTCCTCTTCCTCCTCCGCCTCTTCCGCAGCCTCCCCCTCCTCACCTTGCCCATCAGTTGGAGCCGCTTTTGTCTCAATGCCGCCGCCGCCGCCGCCACCGCAACTCTGCCCATCCAACTCCCTCTCTTGGCCTTGCTCAACCTCTTTCACTGTTGTTGTCTTGCTCGAGCTGGTGATCTGATGCATCCTGTTCGAGATGCAATTCAACTCTCCTAAATGCCACTAGCTTGACCCTAAGCCCCTCAGGGTTGCTCCCTTTTCCCCAAAGCCTCCATCTGTTTGCATTTAAATTTGGGCCAGATTCAAATAGATTCGCAATTGACAAAAATCTAGGCTTACATCACAAAGCGCTCGCATTAGAGACGCTCGAGGCTGGCTTGGTCCAACTGCGCAAACTCAAAGTGTCCGCAAGACGTAACAACCTAGAGCAACCGTGGCGCCACCCCTCAGATCTTCGGATCAATGAAACCCGAATGCTATTGTAGCGCCGTCAAGTGCGCCCAAATGGAAGCTCAGGTCGTGAAACTTAAATCTATTGCATATAATGGTGGAGTAGTTGCAGTTTAATCATGGCAATTTAATTGGTGTACAGTTTGTGGCCATAATAATTGACTTGAATGGGCAAGGCTACGGCTACGCTAATAAACTTGGAAACTATTTCTTCAACAAACTTGCTACTGATGAAGCCTACGCACTCTCATTTCCGGCCTCGAGACTGTCGCCACCTGTTATCTGGGAAATGGGTCTCTTCCTTACGATGGCTGGCATCTCGAATACGCGCACAAATGAGCCTGAGTTGTCAAACTTCGGTAACTCCAAGGGTGAGAAGAATATAAACTGTCCGGGATCATCGGCACATTGGGCGAACCTGATAAGGGCATTGTAACTGACCCGTCTAGTCACCATGTCCATAAAAACATCTATCTCGTCCATCAGCTTGAACGGGGAGGCACAGTGATGCCACAAAGACAGGACAAAGGCAACTGTAGAGAAGGATCGTTCGCCACCACTGAGCGATCTAGCATCGGTCATCTTGGCCCCATTCTCTTTCTCGCCGACAAATGATTGGCTTTCAGTGGCATCAGTGCGAGCTCTCTTCGGTCTGGTTGGAGCCGAGCTGGCAGGTTGGGTCCGGCTTAGACGGCGCCCACTTCGGTTATTATTGCTGTCGCTCATAACTGAGCCAACTCTCTGCGAGGGAGTATAGTTTGTGTCGATATGCATCTCCAGAGTTCTGGCCTTTTTAACAACTTCGCCTCGGTGGATAACGTCGTCCAGATGAATTTGAAGTCTACCGTACATTCTCATGGATCGCATAACAGTTGAGAAAGTGGTACAAACTGCGCTAACAGTTACTTGACGGAGAGTAATGAATCCTTCTCTCCTCTCGTCCAATGTTTTGGTTGTTCTGGCAAAATTGCTCAAGTTTGAGTTCTTGAGTTTCGTCAAACTTTCAATCTCTTTCATTCGTTTCTGTAATGTGGCCATCAACTCCTCAGGATCCTGCGTCTCCTCCTCCTGAGCCTTAAGTTGTGCATTTCGTTTGCGGATCTCATCTTTTACCTCCTCTGTCCTCCTAATCGTGGATGGACGTGGGACGTTAGAAGGTATGCATTGCTGTGACGAGGCCATCCTCTTGAGACTAGCCTCGATCTGTTTTGTTACCTCTCCTTTGTCGGTTGTGCGGTTTTCTATAATAATATTCATCCGATTGATCACCCTCTGCGCCTCCTCAATATTTGCCTTGGTACTGTCTGTCATCTTGTGGATTGACTGCCTTTTATCCTCCTGATGACTTATCACATCACGGGTTGCCTCTTTCATGGCTAATAGGTTAGCTATATCCGCTTGAACTGACGCCAAGAGCTCTTGCTGCCCATCAATGTTCAATTTTTCCTCGTCAATCCTTTTTGTACAACTGTCCAGTTCCGTTTCGAGTGCCACCACCTCTTGAGGCTCCATCGCTAAGGTTGTTCTAAGATTCAAGAGTTGTTCCTCTTTCTTTCTAATCTCAGACATCAATCGTTTAGCCTCAGCAGCATTACCCTCATACTCGCTTTTTTGAGCGGCCAGACTGTCCTGAATACTTTTCGCTACATTTTCAGCATCGCGTAGCTCGGCGCTGATGAGATCAATCTCGCGTTCAACTTCCCTAATTTGTACTGTATTGCTGGCGGCAAATAGTGAGTACCGATTGGAATTGTTTGCAAACGATCTGTAGCCAGAATTTGCTGTTCTCGGATGCATGACTGAACAATCCTTGGTGTAGGCACAACGGGTATTCCTTGGAACTGTCGCTGGATTTATCAACAAGGCTTCAGCTTCACTATACTCAGGTATGAAAAGCACACTCTCTATGAAGCATCGATCTACCAAGGCATTAAAAACAACCTCATTCTCAATATCAAGATGATCGAGAAAGCTTTTATACACATCATGGGTGGCTTTGAATCGTGTTATGTCGTGTTTGCTTCCAAACGGGCGGGTTATAATCACTGGCTGGAGGCGCAAGTTGAGGCGCTTGAATATTGAGCTCAAAGTAGCCATGTCTTTATGGTTATCACAGGCATAAGCGTTTGCATTTCTACCTAAGTGTAATTCGAGCGGACAAGCAATATCTGGACATCTCAATTTCAGGTAGTAGCCTAGGGGACCAATTGGCTTATGCTTGAATCGCCCCTGGTTATGGAATTTATCGATCTCTTCCTGTATCTGGACAGCGTACTCTCCATAACGCATCAACGAGTTCGCTTGCCCATTTTTGAGGCGTCTTAACAGTGCCTGGCTCTGAGATAGCTTGCCTTTCAAGGAATTAGACCGAGTGTTGGCACCATGGAGTTCCGTTCGGGTTGCATAGAGGGAGGAACTCAATTGGTCATTATGACGTCTTATTGACGTCTCTTTGGCATTGTCTGCGGCTATTTCTTTCTCCAGCCTCTCCATTTCAATCTTTCTTCGTTCTATGTCTTGACCCGAGCCATCTTGCTCCCTAAATTTTCTTTTTATATCAGCGATAGATCTCTCGAGACTAGCTTGATCGATCTTCAGTTGCGATATTTTTCTCTCAGATAGGTTGATTTTAGACTTAATGTTGACCTCATCTGTCTTTAAACTCGTCTCTTTGTTTCTAATGTCAGTCAGCTTCTTTTTGCTTTCTTCCATTTGAGCTAGTATTGTCTGCATATTGGTTTTCAAGAGTTGTATGTCCTCTTGGTAATGTTTTATCTTAGTCTTACGGCGCTCAATTTCAATATTGGCCTCGGTAATACTTGACTCAATAGTCTGGAGCTTGATGTTCAATTCGTCGTTTAGAGATTCTTCGTCTCTGGCTAACGCCCAGATAAGTTCTCTGTTAAGTTCTGAGAGTGTATCTTTGATTCGGGCCATGTCCTCCAAGAAGCCAGTCTTTTCTTTACAGCTGTTGTATTCTGCATCAAGTAGCCTGAATGTGACAGTGTTCTTAGTATTACAGTCGTCCCACTGTTTATGAGATTGGTAGGCCGCATCGTAATCTTGCTCGATCTGCTCAAGATTTGTGGCCTTCATAAATAGCTCGAATTTGTCTTCGGGCTTCTTGGAATGTAAAAATGTCTTTGAAACTTCCTGATTGAGAATACAAATCGGGTTATTGATCAAAATGCCAAAATGATCCAACATATCATCTAGCTCCTGTTTTCTCTCGCTAACCCTCTTATCTTTGTCATTTTTCAATGTTAATTTACTAATATCATCTTTGTATATGATCTTCTCAACAGTTATAGTTTTGCCGTATTCATCAGGTTTGAATGCCTCCCCTTTGTCCATAATCCTCTCATAATTATGAATAACGACGCTTATTTTGCAAAACTTTTTGCCATACATCACAAAGTCGCTGTTCTTTCTCGCCCGACTTGTGGTTGTAGCGCGACCACCAAGAGCCACAACAAGGGCCGTGAGGAGAGCGCTTTTCCCGCTTCCATTTGGCCCAATAATAAAGTTTACTCTTGGCCCAAAGGCTAGCTCGAAAGATTCATGGCACATGAAATTGAGGAGCTTTATAGAGATCAAAGTGCCTGGTTTGAATGGATGATGTGTGTCTGGTGGAGGCAGACGTAAATCTTGAAGCAACTGTTGCGAACTCATAGGCTCGTCTTCAATGCATTCTTGGTCCATGTTGGTGGTTGCAAGTTGCGACTCATCTGGTGCCTCTTCATCCTCTTCGTTTTCACAACTTTGCAGAACCGTCTTGGGCTCTTGTTTGACTCTCCGTCTCATCTGTAATAGTACTGGTAAATTATCTACTTGAGAATAAAATCATATGGGTAGCTTCAGACGATAGGAGATGTAAATATTGGAAGGCTGCACACCGCGTGTCAAGACTTTTGCATTGCATTGCGGAATCCAATTTCCATTGGCGCGCGCGCGCGCGCGTAAAACGAGTCCCTACGAGGCGAATAAAATGGCGGCCACAACAGCTCAAGGCCACAGCTTTGGACAAACTAGCCAGCTGTTTTTCGGTTTGGCAAGCATCTCACTCCGTCTCGCGAGTCGCCCGTGAAATCGGGATCTCTACCTAGCTAAGGTGCAGTATCGTTGCCAGTTTTAACATTGACAGCGTTCTAAAAATTGGAGCAATATAGTCTAGCATTATATCTGTTCTTGGCCTCTCAAACTGGACAGGAATTTTATTGGTCATTCTGCCCGGAACAAACGATTGATCTTACTGAACCTATCTTAACCACGAGTTGTGAACAATCGGAGCATGATGATTCGCTACAAGCGCGTTGGTAAGTATTTCGCCAGTCTAGTCTTAACAATACCCAGGTCCATTGACCGGCTCTGCCTCAATGCCACGATACAGTAGTCTACACCTCATTTGCTCTAATCTGTGTAGAAAGTCCTCAATATCGCTGCTCGTTTTCGGGCTCCAAAGTCGCTCCGCAGCAGCCGATGCCCTTGGCCAGGTTCGACTGACCACATTTGTATCATCGACAAACTCTGTCCACATACAAACTTCCCCACCTAAAACTAGATGCGCGTTTTCCTTATTGATAGGCTCACCTGTCGGATCACACTTGTAAAATTTTATCCAGTCTTGGCCGTAGTCTATGTAGTTGAGGTACCAGCATGATGACAAAAGTGCCTGATAGCCGGAACTGACAACCTTGTTTAGTTCCCCCATGAATTCAGGCATCTCATTTATACCCTTCCAAACCTGAACAATGGTATCGTTTGACAGATTAGCCCCATCATCGAAGGCCTCTTGCCAGACGAGCATGGTTTTCCGGTGGTTGGCTAGTATACCATTGATACCCTCTATATAATAGTTGCTCAGCTTTGTATAATTTCCCGTCATGTTATTTACCTTCATCCATCTGTTGACTTTCGGATTTGATTTCCAACACTCGAAGTCTACTTCATCGCCACCCGCATGAAAATATGGGTCCGTGAACACCTGGCTGAGTTCATCAACTAACTTGGAAATTTTTTCGTAAGTATCACTTTTGATCGGATTTACTGGGCCCAGCTCGCCGGTCGGTGTCTTCGTTGTCGAATTGTAACACTTGGTCAGGAGGTTCGGGATGTAGCGCATTGAGTAGGTATGTCCAGGTGAATCTAACTCAGGGATCACCCTGATGCCTCTTCTCGAGGCATATCGAATTATCGAGCTGACATTATCTTGGGTGTAGACCATATGCGGCCTAAATGAAGCCTGCTGCGAGACTCGTGGAAACGAGGAGCTCTCGTAGGGAAATGATTGATCATCAACTAGATGCCAATGGAAGACGTTCAGTTTGTTGAATGCCATTGCATCAATGAGGTTGAAAATTTTGTCAACGGAAATGTAGTGTCGTGCAGTATCCAACATGTACCCCCTATGACTAAACCTCGGCTCGTCCTCAATTGAAACTGTCTGCACGCCATACAAGCCCGACCCAAGGCTAAATATCAATTGTGACAGAGTCTCCATTCCCCTGAGTAGACCCCAGCTCGTTTGGGCTCTCAATAAGGAGCTTGAGACGTTCCCGCTTGAAACATCGACCGAAAGCTCGTAGGCCTCGTCCATCTTTGGATGTGGTTCTGATTCGCATTCGAATCTGAAATCCAACCGTGAGCTCCTGAGCCGCAAGGAGCCAAGAGAACCTAGCCGTTTCCGTCGCTTCGAGGATGGATCATCCCTCTCGCTCGGCTTTACGTCGTCAAAGAAGAGCTTATTTTTGTATCTCTCTAGAGCCTCAGCCACAATAGCGCAACCATCTACGTTCCCATCAGATATGACCTTGAAGTTTTGAGGATCGATTTCGAGGTAATCTAATCCATTCAAGAATTCAATTTTCTTTGGAATCGGCACAACACCACCAACCGTCCTCTATGTTATCAAGGGTTCTGTTATCTGTTAGACATGGATGTTGGCCATGTGCTGTAGTGGCTAACGATTGATACTGACCCTTGTTGCCTGGCGAATGTAGCTATAACCTATGGCGCTTCTCGTCGCAGACGACACCACTGCCAGATAGGCAAGCAAAGCACAATGAACTAGTATTGAGCATCTCACTATGGGCACCATATCCCCTCACTAAAAGGATTATTGAAACTTCCCAGCAAGTTTAATTGTTGACTTTCACTCGAGATGGAGCCTTTGGGGAGAGTTAGTGAGATCTCGACATTCAGTATCCTTGCAACTAGCAGCTTATTTGAACACGTCTAGTTCCTCTCTTAGCTCGCAAAACTTAATGATCAGCAGGCCACTCAACCTAACGAACAAGCCCTTGAATTAATTAGAACTTGAGTACGGCCGAGTATGAACTCATCGTCGTGGTTGTCGTTAGACAGTGCGCCATACGTTAGACTAGCCCAAGCCATAGATCTGCCCCCATTGTGTCACATCTGGAGGCGACCATACGTATGGAGAAGGCAATCAAACTGGGGAGAGAGCGAGCAACAGTTTGATTCAACCAGCGTAGAACTGTTTGAAAGGGATAATGTTGCATCTACAATCAGCCACACGGAGAGTGTCATACTTTGTCATTGCTTAGCTTGTAAAGAGAGATCATTGTACGGTAGACTCCAGATATAGTATGATTGTGGCTCTGATCTAGGAGATCCTATGCTATCAAATAATCAGAAGATTCAATATATACTCATGTTTACACACTCTCTTGTCGGGCAACAGTCTTGTCTGCTTTAATGTCCCCGCCATAGGAGTGTGGCAAGTCTACCTAGCGCACAGAGCGATTGCTTGCCTTCCACCCGAGCAGTTGTCCGGATCTAGGCTTAACTATCGCTTGCCGATAGTTAAGATGAACGTATGGCTGACTCTTGGGTCAAGTAGCATTATGGCGCCACCAGAAACCACCAACTGGGTGCATCGCTGCGGCACCGGCTAGCTGTTTGCTAGGTGCCGTCCTCTTGTCGCCTAGTTCTAGCTCAATAACTAGAACTCAAGCGGCCGCCTGTTCTGTCACCCGTCCGCCTCTATCAGCCACTCGATTTGGCTCAAGCCAACTATTGCTCGAGTTAGACAGACTGGCGGCAAGAAAAACCCCGAACAATATAACCATAGATGCATGCAACAATCTCTTTCATCTAACGAACTAGCGCTCAAGTGTCATCAACCAGTTTTAGTTACCAGATCTGGCCGCTTTTACAGCCGTTGTTTTTGCCTTGTATCGATCTGGCGGCCAACTTATACTGCGCTGGCTGGCTGCGATGGTCACAACCGATGAATGCTGTTGGCGGGCTAATCAAGTGCGTCAGCACTAGTTTGCTGCGCTTCATCAGAATCCAAGGGCCGAGCAATCAAATTGGTTATCTAAGTGCTTGCTGAGAGCTAGTCGGCAAGCTCTCAGCAACACTAGAGCTACGTTTCATGGTTCGAGCCCAAAACGTTTGTTGGCAACTTGCAAAGACAGTTCGGACGTTCCGTTTGATCTCAAGGCAAATAAGCTTGCGCACTGACCTGCCTGGACGTCTGTCCCCTAGGTGCCGCTTATTGGTCCAATCTCAAATCTTTCCTTGGTCGGCCGACAATCTTCCGTTTAGCTTGCTCCAAATTATCCGCCAAGAATCTTTTGCACTCGCAGACCCTCAAACAAGTCCAACGAGATGGAAAAGTGCAGAGCCCTCGACGTCAGCGTGTCCGCACTGACGTCAGGCTTCCCATTGCTGCAGTGGAGCTTTTGTTTACCCTCGCAAATTATTGAGACGGCCACGTCATGAGCAGGGGACAATTACGGTTCCAGCATCACAGCCATGAAACGTCATCCTTGTGACAAGATCTGGCGTCTCAATAACTTTGCAATTGTATTCCGCTTGTCTCAAGTTGACCGGCGGCAGCTTGATCTTTGTGGAGCAGAATGCCACCGTCGCTTGACGGTCTAGTTCTCTCAACGCTTTGAGCGCGTATCAAATTGGAGTTGCAATCTTGGAGCCGATTGTCAGGGCAACAAGCGACGACTCAACTGCCTCTGCTTGACTCCTTTGCTAGCCGAACGCGCTTGGCACAGCCAGCCTGGGGCGCACAACAAGTCACACATGAGCATGCCTCACCTGTGCTACCTGCTTAGCCCCCTCGAAGGCTGATGATCTCGACACTCGCCAACAACTAAGCGGCAAAGTCTCGCAAAAGTTGCGTGCTCACCTTCAGGCTCCCAACGCCTCGCCTCCCCAAATCCCTATCCTCGCTCTCACACAGGATAACGCAATAGCTCCTCCTGATTCTAGCCTCGAGCGGGACAACAATTTGTAACAATGGTGTTTGTGTTTCATAAGAGCTGACGAGCAGGAGAGTGACTTGTTAGCTGTGGCTGTTTTGCCTTCACCAGCTCAATAAAATTCATCGCCGGCGCAACCAGGACTACCATCACTTTGCGTGTTGGCTGAGCAATGAACTATTGCGTGGTTTAGCCCTCGTTGTGTTCGCAACTGAGTTTTGCCGGCAAGCTAGTCTCAACTCAGAAGACAGCAAATTTTCTGGGCGTATCTATGCAATGCAAGAATCCCAGCATCTGGTTTGAATGGATGGTGAGAGACACAGAGGCAGAGAGTGAGCGCGCGCGCGACAAACATGCCGGGAAAGCCGAAGCCAACATTGTCGATCTCGGCGCTACCATCGCAGTAAATACTATGAAACGCACAAGACTGAACCTAGCACCAGGCCTAGTACCATCCCACCAGACATTAAATGTTACCCAAAAACAATAATAACCCAAGATCACTCGATTAATCTGAAATCCAAATGATTCCAGCTTCAGGCGAATCCGAGGAATCAGGTAATGCCATTGGATTGGCCTCCGATGGATCAACAAAGTTTGGCGGCGATGAGAGATCAAACTCAACCTCAAGCGCCAACAAGAATAACCTAGCTAGTCAAGAGAGGATTCTAAGCGGCCACCATGACCCAAGACAGAGGAAAACCTATTTGGTCCTCCTATCATTCACCGTTCTCTCGGCTATTTCTGGTTTGGCTCTACTATTTGTTTGGATGTTTCAATTCAGACCCGTGAACGGGATTGGAATTGAGAATGCTGGCCAGCTTGCAAACTTGCACCCATTGATGATGTACACGTTTATGGTGTCGCTAAATATGTACGCAGTGTTAGTGTATCGGACCCATTTTAATCAGCCAAAACAGAGCCTAAAGTGGATTCATGCAATCTTGGCTGGCGGAAACATTGTCATGTCATTATTGGGAGTGTTTGCAATGTTCAAATCGCATCTCATGGCAGGGATACCAAACTTTTATTCGCTCCACTCGTGGATTGGAGCCATAACAAACATCTTCTATCTATCCCAGTTTGTCGTTGGATTCGTGGCCTTTATGAAACCTGGCTTGGCGCAGCACCGCCGCGCGTCCATCATGCCTTGGCACCGTTTCTGTGGCGCCGCCTTGCTGGTTCTGGCCGCTTTGGCCGCCATCACGGGCATCACAGAGCTAGTCATCTTCCAGGATAAGAATGGAGCCTACTCAAACTTCATGCCAATCACGTTCATCGCAAACGCTGCCGGCTTGAGCGTTGTAGCCATGACCGCGCTCTCTATTTACCTTCTCGCAGCGCCCCAGTACATCCGGCCGCCCCTGCTCGAGGAGGCTCCACTGAAGGCTGAATTCAAGAAGAGAGCCGATGCAGCGGCAACCACGGGCTTGAGAGACTGATCGTGTCCTGCAGGCTGTGCGAAAGCAGAGCAAAGCAGGGTTCAAGGAGGGACTGAATAAAGTAAAACGAGTATGAGGTTGATTGTGACAAGTTTGTTTGTTTGCTGTTTGTGTTATCTCTAGCAATCATTTGAGCTTTATTAATCAATGGGTTTTGTCGTGCTTTTGCTCTCAACTCGGCCATCATCTGGTTCGCCAGTTATTGCTGATGGCGTTTGGTTTTCGGCTGGTATTGTTACAGTTACCATATCTTGGCTGGCTGTCGTGGTCGTCTTGCTTGGCGACGTTCCTTGAGAGAGTAGTGGTTGCAGTTGATGTGTGTCGTCGTCGTCGTTGTTGTTGTCGTTGCGGTCGTCTGGTTTAGTCTGTTGGTTCACGTGGTCTTCTGGTTTGAGTTTTATTTCTTGCAGGTTTTGGTTAGTTTGAGGTTTGGATTGATCTTGCTGCGGTTGTTGTTGTTGTTGTTGTTGCTGTTGTTGTTCCTGCTGCAGTAACGCAATCTGCTGTTCTTGCTGCATCTGTTTCTGTGTTGAATCCACGGCCGCGACCCTTTGCTGGTTCAGTTTAAACTTCTTTAACCGCTGATTTTTCTTCACCTTTGTTAACATATGCAATGATCCAAACAATAATAATAATAAAACGGAACCTATTAAATTACAAACTATTAAAATTAATGCATTGTCAATTATGTGATGTCCAATGATGAGTGAATTTAAGGCAACATTAAACATTGAACCTAATATAAAAATTCCACTAACTGTGTTGGTAACCTTGGATATCCTATCGTCATAGAAGCTAACAATTGCTGGAAACATTGGCCCACAACCAATGCCAAACAGGCAGATACTGTACCATAGCAGCATCTCGGCAGTGTTTGCAAATATAAGCATGAAAACGTTTCCAGTGGCCATGATCGCGCAGCAAAGGTAGAACAGCTTGTGAGGTTTCATGTAAGCTGCAATCCAAATTCCAAACCCTCTTCCAACTGCAAAACTGATTGTCAGCGCTGAGGACATTAGGGCGGCCGTTGATTTTGGCAGCTGGAGGTCGATGTTGACCGCAAATGTGGCCAGGTAATTCATTGAAGTGATCTCGATTCCGCAGTAGAATGACAGGCACATTGCAGCCAATGCGATGGCAAACATCACATAGTATGGTGGCCTGCCGACTAGTTGGTCGCGCGCCTTAGAGGTTATCTTGATCTGGTTGGCACTAGTTGAGTTTGCTTGGGGAGGTTGTGATTGTTGTTGGTGGTGTTGTTGGTAGTGTTGAATGTTGTACTGCTGTTGCTGCAAGTGTGTCTGACTGGACTCGCTTGCCGGCTGATTGGTTGCTTGGATGAGGCCGGACGCTTGCAGCAACTGGGCGCTGGCTTGATTTGGGTTTGGTTGAGGTAGGAACACTGCTGACTCTGTTAGCGGATTCCCGTCGGCTAACTTGCCGATGCCACTCGACAAGGGTTGCTGCTGGGGCGATGGCATCTCAACCTCTTCGGCCAGAGTGGGCAACATCTCGCAGTTGGCACCTAGAGCCTCGCCCGCCTCCAAGGCGGCAGGATGTTGGGTGGCCGTGAGTAGGATGTGCTCGCCGTCTGCAGCCTGCTGCTTAGCGCGCAACTTGGCCGCTTGGCGCTTCTTGCGCTGCTCTAGTATGTAGAGATATATTATTAGTAGTGCCGCAACAACCGAGGCAAGCCCGCTCAGACCATAGGGAATATGGATTCGCGTTTCGCTGTTTTGGTCGTTGATGGTTGTTGTTCCTGAGGTTTTGCCAGCAATCTTATCGATCTCGTTCTCCTTGTATTCAACGCTAAGAAATGGCTCCACAATGAGCGGGCCAAGGGCGCAACCGACGGCAAAGGAGAAATGGAGAGCCTGTAGCCAGGCGTCCTTGCCTGGCCACATCTCTAGTATCCAAACGTTAGCCGCGCAGTCAGTTCCGCCGGCGCACATCATCTTAAAGACGGTGATCACAGAGAATACCAAATAGTTACTAATAAATGGAGTAGCAATGTTTGATATACCGAAGATTAGGAAATAGGCTGAGATAAGTATTTGCCTATTGACGTAGTTGAAAAGGAATCCGCCTGTATTATTTTAGATTGTTGTTGTTGTTTGTTAGTCCGGTTAATTGGAACTGGTGCACCAAAATTTGGGCTCCTTTGAAGTCCAAAACTGGCAAAGTATAGTATGAAGTTGAACTCACTCAAAAGGCCGCCAACTGAATAGGCTAAGCTGGCGAACGCCAACGAGTATGACATGATGTCATTGTTAACATGTAACAAATCTATGAGATCCATCAGCGTGGGCCCCTGAATGGCGACATAGAGGCCCTGGTTGTATGGTTGGCAATGGCGATGGCAATGGCAATGGCAATGGCGGCCGAGAGGTCGGCGCGTTCGTGCGCGCGAGGAGGGGACATAGGCGCCCGAGGTTAGCTTTGCGAGGGGACGGGCGCGCGGCACCTTGGCTCATCCTGCGCCAAGGTTGTTCGGCCGCTCGGCTTGGGTTCATTCGGTTTGCTTGGTTTGTTGCTACTTACCAAGGTGAAGCTGCCGAATATGACGGCAAAGCTTTTAGGCAGTCGAAGGGACATTTAAAAATAATTTACACTCTAAGGGTGCCTAGGTGTCTTGCGTGGGTGTGTGTGTGGGTCTATGTCTATGTGTGAGAGTGGGCTTGTTGTCTCTATGTGAACAGTCGGCCTATCTGTGCGATGGAGAAGGAGAAAGACGGAGGCGAAGAGGACAGAGAGACGGAGAGAGAAATGCGTGTGTGTATCTATAGCTTTCTTGCGACCAAGTATAAGGCTAAATGTGTGTGTATATATATATAACGTGTTTTCTATATTTATCTTATGACTATTATATTTTATTATTACAACACTAGTTTATTATAAATGTATATTATTAATATTACAATGCAAGAACTCTCACGCAAATCACAAACAACAGAGATTTGTTGGGCGAGAGAGAGAGAGGAGAGAGAAGAGGAGGGAGAAATGGAGAGAGAGAGAGAGAAGTACGCGATGGAGCCGAGAGCGGCCAAAGTCGCTAGGCTAACTTGCGAGCGAGACAAACTCGCTTAGTTTCCTCCAGTTTAGTCGAATGGCGTCGCCTCTCGTCGTTCGAGTCGTCGAGTGTGCGTGCGCTAGTGTGTCCGTCTGTCGGCAAGACCCAGCGTCTAGGCTCGTGCGTGTGCGCGGCCGAGCGAGCGAGCGAGCAACCATGATGGCATTTGCTCCTCGGGAACGCCAACCGAAGGCGCCGCGGGATTTCGCCGCCCGAATTCGGGTTAGCGCGTGCGCCTCCAAGGCCTAACCAGTGTTGCGGTTTCAGGCGTTCGGGCCCGCAGGCTGGACGCGGGATTGGAGGAGTGGCAGGCGGCTGGGCAGCGGGCATCAGCCGGTCGGGCGGCTGCGCTGAGCCATAGGCGCGCACTCAAGATGGACGCAGAGTTCAGCGCCGCCCGGGCCGCGCACGCCGCGATGCCTCATGCGCCAGTCGCTGGCCGCCGCTAGTAACACTCGAGCGCCCCCCTCCAGGCCGGCCGGCCGCTCGCGCAAGCCGACAAGTCTAGATGGCGCTAGGTGCCCCTCTGTCCCGGCCGCTCCCGCTGGTGCCGCGCGCCGGCACCAGAACCTCCTCTACTTCTCGCCCATCCATCTCTATCTCCTTCCACCCTCCCCGATCTCCCCTCAAACCGGCCCCAAGTCTTGCCGGCAACTCGTTTTGTGTGAGACAGGAGAGAGGCGTTGATTTGGCGCTTCGTTTCGCTGGCTAAATTGGTGGGCCCTCAGTAGGCGCGTTTGGCTGGCTGGCTCGCTTGAACCTTGAGCGGGCTCGCGGCTGGCTTCTGGTAAACTGGAACTATGACACTGCTCGAGTATTGTTGGCTTTGCTCGTGTTGTTGGTAGGCGCGCGGGGCCGAGTAGGCGGCCGCTTGCTTTTGCGAGTAGCTGGCCCTCTGGCTTTGCGCGTAGCCGCTTGCTTGGCGCGGCGCCGAGTAGGATGCTTGCGCTGGCTGGTAGCTCTGGGGGGCCGAGTATTTGGGGGCCGGCGCCGCGTAGGAGTTGCTGTTTCCGGCGTAGTAGTTGCTCGGTGGCTCGTAGGCGTGCAATTCAACGTCGGCCGGCGACTCGTTTGCTGTTCCCGGCTCGTTGGTCTTTATGGTTGCGCGAAAACCGTGCTCGTCGGCAACGTAGTCAACCTGGCGATAGATTCCATAGGCGTCGGTGTATCCGTAGCTTCCGGTGCGCTTGCCGTACTCGTCGCCGTTCTCCTTGTGGTATTGGGCGCCGCCGTAGCCGTCGTTGATGTCGTAGCCCCATGCGAATGGCATTGGTGGGTGCTGAGTTGAGTGCGTAGAGGTTTCGGTCGGTTGGGTTGGGCGGCGGCGGCGAGAGGTGGAAGGTTAGCGGAGGGACAAGGTCAGTCGGGGTCGGGCGCACTGGAGCGAGCAGGCTATGGCTGGGCGCAGCGAGAGCGGTGCACTTCAACTTACGTAAGGCTCCTCATACTTTGGCGCCGGCTTTGCGTAGGCAGGAGCGGCTTGTCCATAGGAGGCGCCACTTGGGCGCCCATAGGAGGCCTGCTTGTTGTAGCCGGACGAGGCTGGAGCGCGCTCCTCGTATTGCGACACAGCGGCCGAGCTCGGGGCCTTGTAAGCGGCCGGCTGCTCGTAGACGGCCGGCTCGTAGGCCTGCTGCTCGCTCGGCCCATACACGGACGCATGCTGCTGTTGCTGGCCGTAGACTTGCGGGCTTGGGGCCATCTTGCGCTGTTGCTGGTATCCGTGGCCGTAGGCTGGCGCCGACTGGTAGCTGGCCAGCGCGCACTGGGCTACCAAACAGAGGGCGATGGCGCTCTTTGGGCGAGAGGAGAGTGGGGGGAGGGGGGCGGCCGTTTGGTTTGCAGCGATGGTTTGCCATTGGTTGGAGGGTGTTTGGTTTGAGTTTCGGTTAATACATCAGCGGCTTGAGTTCGAGACGAGAGGATCGAGAGGAGAGCGGAGCGTTTTGTTTGGAATAGAGAGTTGGCCTCAGTCGTGCAAAGCTTCTTTGATGTTGAACCACCAGACTGCTCAACAATCACACTTTTAAACTTGCAAAACACTCTCACAATTAGTGGTTTGTTGACACTTACGAAAAGGAATGAATTCATTTTGGAAGTTTGGATTTGCTCTTGCTCTTGTTGCTGTTATGTAAATTTCGGTTAGAATCAAACTTGCACCTGCTTGTCCACTCGGTCAGCTCTAATGCTGCTCGCTTGGCAGTTGGTTCAGCTCTGGCTTCGTTGACCAGAATCGCGTGTTCCTTTTATACCCTTTGCGCGGTCCATGTCACCTGTTGCTGAGGCTTGCGCGCGCTCTCAACTCTCTGCTTTCTCTCCTCTCACTCCTCCAAGCGGCCGGCCCATCCGTTATCGCGCGCTCTGGCTCGCTTTGGAGCGGGAGCGCCGCTCGCTGGTTGCGCCAACACGAACCAGGAGCTCCTACCTGGCTGCCTGGCTGCCGAGCTGGCTGGCCAGCAGACAGATAAGCTGCACGGCGCCGCTTGTTTGGCCAACAGGCAATGGGATGGACAAGCGGCCAGCTAACTGTCAATCGGCAGCCCGATAAGAATCGCGCGCGCAGATTGCAGTCTGCCTGCCGGCCTGCCTTCTCCCTGGCCAGCCGGCCGCCTTGCAGACCATTCCGCCAGACAACTCAGCGCTCGAAGGCGGGCGAGCGGAACAGGCAGCGTTTGTGCGGCTGCAAATTCAAACAATCAGGCCGAAAATCAAGGTGAAAGTCGCTTGTGGCAAGCGAGCAGCTTGGAGCTGGGCGGCGCTCGTGGGCAAGCCAAGCGGGCAGGCAAGCAGCAAGGCGGCTCCATTGCGCGCGCCCATTATGCAATGCCCACCGCTCGCTCTCCGTCGTCCCGCCGGCTTGCGGGGGCGTGGCCTCGGTTGGCGCGCGCTTTTTAAAAAGCTGCCAAATTTGCTGCCCGGCCACAGTGTGTTTGTAATCGCAATGCAAGGGATGCAACGCCAAGTCTATCGGTCGCCTTGATGGGCAAGGCGGGAGTTTCCTTCGTGTGCCTTATACATTTTGCCTCAGAGCAATTTGGGGGAGAGGAGCGCAAACGTAGAGAAGTCGCCCTCTCGCTGTCTGGACGAACTCGCTGGCCTCGGCGCCGGCCGATCTGGGCCAACCAGCTCAGATAGTTGCGCTGGCCATGTGCGTTTCGAGAAGTGAAACTTATCGTTTGTTTTGGGCCGGACAATCTGGGCCAAGGAGTCGCAGTGGAGGGCAGAGCTCGTATGCCCCGAGGATACCAAATTGAGCATTCAATCCAATTCAATTCAATCCGATTCAATCCGATCCCATCCAGAGCCGAGCCAATCTGATCTTCCAAGCTCGACAGCGGAGCTGCACCAAACCTGATCCAGTCTCATCTTAGCGCAGATAATCTCGCGCAATCCAATCCGAGCCCATCAGATGTGCTCATCAATCAATGCAAGTTGGAGCGCGCTAGCAAAACGCGCGTTTGTCTTCACTTCCTGGGAGCTTGTTGGCCAGCCCACTGGTGGCGGCAGGTGAGAGCGAGGCTCTCGTTGTCATTCGATCGCATGGGGTAGAGTTTGAGCAATGACGGTCGCCTAGTGTAGAGAAATAAATTAGTAGCTTGAGGGTCGGCTGCTGGAGGCGAACACGCTCAAGTCTCGTTCGTGTGAACCAACCCGAGCCAGGGCTCACGAACTTCCTGCCTCATGGGCTGGGGTCATTATCATGGGCGGCGACAGACAAACAAGCGAGCAGTATCGCCGCCAATTCAGCCGCCGTCGAGGATGAAGCCGACGACAGGAAGACAACGCCGGTCTGTCTCGCCGATCAATCAGTCGATGGTCAAGATCAGCTGACAAGAGGAGTCTGGAGCGCCGCCAGTGATGGTGGTGTCCGCTTTCGTGGCGGCCAGTAGCTCCCCTAGCGGCGGCGGCCAACCATCTGCCTTGAGGCCGATGCGACCACCCGGAGCTCGCGCTGGGTTTGGTGGAGCAAACTCGCCCACTCGAATGGTCAAATTGAAGCGGCGACAGAGCGGGCGAAAGTTGTATGAAAAATTTTGCCAGCCAGCCTGGAGGTGGCGGCTCCCGTTATTGATGGGCTAATTTAGAAGGCCAAAGGAGGTAACATTTCATCCATTGGCTTGATTTCAAAATATTCCGATGAGCGAGCGCTTACAAAAGTCGAAGCGGATTGGACACTTGCGATCCAAATGAGCCGCCAAGCTCGTCGCGCGGCTCCACCCTTCAGAGGGCCGCCAAGTGGCGGCTGCCTGCAACTCGAGCCGGCCCAACTCTAGTCCGGCTCTAGTCGCTGGCTTCCTGGCTGGAGGGCCACTAGCCTGGCGGCGGGTCGGCGCGTCCGCTGACAAAGTTGGACCGGCCGGAGCCACCGGCTTTGGCCGCTCCAGCCAACGCTCGCTAAGGCTCTCCACTTCGCTCCGGGCTAGTTTTGGCCTGGGCCGGCCGAGAGTCATGATAGCGAACGAGTTCCAGCAAGCTACAATGTGCGCTAAACTCCATCCAACCGGCAGAGCGGGCGAGAGGGCGGAAGGAGCGGCTACAGCTAAGCTCGGCTGCTCGCCTATGCTCGCAATAAATATAACTTGAACTTCAATTTGTACGCAAAGTAGCGAAGCGAGATGCTCGCCAGGCTGCTACCTGACGATGGTCGCCTGTGTGAGCCAGTTAGTGTGGCGCCAATTTTGCTCATTACCAACAAGTTGTCCCGTTGTTAGCACTGGCGAGACTGGCCGGCGGCTCCGGCCGAGCTTCCAGTTGGGCGCCGCCGTCACCTGGAAAGTGATGCGTCCGCCTGATAAACATCGCGCGCCGATTGTACAATCCCGCGTAATAGGGCACAACTTTTGCCCGCCTGCCTACCTGTCCGCCCAAGCGTCCCACTCGATCTGGTGTAAATGCTCGCCCATTTACAATCTAAAGCAAGCAGCGGCGACAGCATTTGCATGCACTCAACTGCTTCACCCAAATCGTGGCCGGCGCTGTTTGGTTGGCCGATTGTGCTATCTGGCCTGATAGCGGACCATCTAATTGGTTCGGATGGGGGGAGGCTCTCTTTCAATTAAGGAGCCGAAGGGGCGATAGCCAAGTTGAGGCATACGAGCGCTCGTGTTGCTCTCTCCGTTCGCCTTTCACCTGGCGACGCCGCCGCCGTCGCCGCCGCTCATCGAGGACCATAAACAAACTGGATAAGCCGGCCGCTAAAGGTAGAGGCGAAACAGCTGCCCCCTGAGCAATGCACACAATCAATTAGTGGACAAAGCTCAGTAAGCCAGCTAGATTTGGAAGCAACGACAACAAAACACTCAACACAATGTAACCGTAAACTCTCAAACTAGTAGAGCGGGCTCTCGTCGCAAATGCACACGCTCGTGCATCCCTCCATGCTAATGGAGGCCCAGCTGGCGAAGGAACCGCCGTTAATGTCCTGACTTGTCATCTCCTCCTCCGACTTTGCCTCCGCCTCCGCCTCTGCCTCTCCCACCGGCGGATACTTGTTTGTTGCCATAGGCGCCATTAAGGATCAGGAAATTAACGCTTCCGAGCGCGCGGCTCGCAAGCACCTGTTGCGGGCCGCCAGGGCTAAGCCGCCGCGAAGGGGGTGTCCCTGTCGCTCTGCAGTGGTCTTTGTGGCCGGCAGTGTGGCCAAAGTTGCGCTTCCGCCTCTCCATTCCCGCAGGCCCTGGCTTGGATGCGCCCCTCTTTCCCATTCAATGGCCGCGCTCTCAGGCGAGCGCCAATTCTCGGCGGCTCCCAAAGTTAGTTAGCCGAAGAGATTGCACCTGTTGCTCGTGAGAGAGTCCCTCTCTCGCTCGAACCGGACAAGACTCCTTTGTTCTCCCCCTCTGGAGGCCCTTTAAAGCTCTGAACGCCGAGAGCCGACCGAGCGCAAGGCGGCCAGGTGACGCTCGCTCGCCCGCTGATAATTATCCGCGGAAAGTCAACAACAACAGCTCCATACTGCGCTCTCACTGAGGGCACCTGGCGCGCACCTGGCCGCCGGACGGCCAAATCGACCAAGAAAAGACCGGAAGCCGGGCGGCCATCGGCGAGTTTGGGAGGAGAATGGAGGGGAATTTGAATGAACAGCTCAGGCGGCGTTAGTTTGGCGGCCAATCCGCTCGGACTCGGCGAGCGAAACTGTCAATTGTTGGCCCTCAAACTCATATTTGAACTCAAACTCAAGCCTCTTGCCCAGCTCAAAGTCCAGCCCAAACTCGAGCGCAAACTGGGAGCGGAGCCACACGCAACAGAGGCGGGCGCAAATGGGCCTTGCCGCCGACAATCAGAGCGATGTTTGGCAAGATTGTTATCTCGCTCTCGCTCCTGCTGCTGCCCCTTCAATGCAATGCAAATGGGCCTAATGCAAGTGGGCAGATTAGATGAGCAAGTTGGCCAATGCAGTTGATCCATGGCAGGTTAAAGTATTCGATTATACAGCGTCCGCGTGGAAGTCACGATTTTCGAGTTCCCCCTCTGCTCGCTTTCTCTGCCAGCTCGGCCCTCAAAGCATCCCCAATTTGCCCGCGCATCCCGCGAGCGCTTCTTCCGGTCGGCTGGAGGGCGAACTCGGGCAGGAGAGGAGTTGCCGCCCCCCTCCCCTTGGCAGAGCGAGTTGCAGCGGCCAGGTGGGGCGCGCGGGACGAGTATGACTCCGCCCAGGTGTCTCGGCCGAAACGTGAGTGATCGATTGATCGAGCTGCCTCGCCTCTCCTCACCTGTCCACTTACACAATCAGGGCGTCAGGCCGAGAGCGCCCAACTCTGTTGACTCGGCGAGCGTTGAGCATCAGAGGGCTGCGACTAGCGTGGTGAGCGCCCCGAGTCGCCAGCCGGGCTCGAGCTCGATGGGCCGCCTAATGGCGCCTGCGACCACCAGCGAGCAGGTAGATCACAAGCGGAGGCAAATTATCACAACTCTGACAATTCCAGCCCGAGCTCGCTCAAGGGCGAACGCAAACTCGAGTTGGTTGGACAGGGGACGCCCGTTTAGCTCTAGGGGTCGTTAGCAGTGGTCCGCTGAACACGATTAATGGCTCAGACGCAGAGATGCAAATTAAACACACACACACACGCACACACCTGTCGGCCGGCCGGCTGGTCAGTTTCGCCAGCCGGCCGGGCGACAGGTAAGCCGATTTGAGTTGAGCCCGTTCAGTCCAGTTGGCCGGACGGGCGGCCGTTGGTTTTGTGCGAGAGCTTGCAAGATTGCTCGCTTGGCCGCGGAGTGGCGACGCAAAACTGGCAATTGAATGGAGCGGAATTGACGCTTTAACCGCGAGCAGCCCATTTAGATGTTGCCGGGCGCTAGGCTTTGCGCATTGGGCGCCCATCGCGTCTGGCGCTCGAAGCCAGCGAGACGGCACCTGGCGGCCCGCACTCTGGGCCGGCTCGCGGCTGAGCCGGCCACCGTTTTGCTCGCTCGCGTTTGAGCCAGGGACACGGAGATGGAGTGAGAGTGAGCGGAGGGGACGAAGCGGGCACAATTTGGTCCTAATGGCAAGTGGCTAGCCACTCGTTGGCCAGAGCTCGACGGGCGCTGGCAAGGGCAAAGGAGGGCGCACTTACGGGCCATTGATATGCGGGTTATTGATGATTCATGGCGGACATCGGGCTCCAAGATAGCCTCACCTGCGATGGGCAGCCTCGCGCTGGGCTTCCATTGCGGGCCGGCGACGTCTGGCCGACTCCGATGGGCGGCCAGCCAGCCGCCCAAATTGGATCAGGCCTCCGCTTGGCGGCGGCCCATTCAATTTGTGCCCGTGTCTCTGTTTTAAACTGCAACACTGGCGGCACAACATGAGCGATCGGGCGAGTTTTGTGGGATCGAATATCGTATTTGATTAGTATTTTGATGGCAATTATGTGTTTGAGCGCGGGATTGAATATTCGTGCCCGAAACAAGTAGCTCTCCCCCCAATTCACCTGTTGCCGGCTGGCCAGTTTGCTGGCGGCTCGAGGGGAGTGTTTGGCCGGCCGCGAGCCCGGCAAGTCTAGCCGGGCCAACAGTAGCCAGCCAGCCGGCCAGCCAGCCAGAGCGAGCGGCGCCCGATTGATCGGGCTACGCGAATTGATTGAATAAGAGTATAATTATTATCATCGCGGGCTCACCTTTGCAAGCCGGCCAACCCTCTCGTGTTTGCACGCGAGCTGGCCGAGGTGGCGCCGACTCGCAAAGTCTGGTTGCCAAGCTGGCCCTGATATCTGGCCGCCAGCGCAAAAGTATATCACTGCGCCGGCCGTTTGCAATTCAGATGTGTTGGCCGCGCAAACATATTTGCGGCTAAAAATATTTCACTCTTCAAGCAACACTTTTCAATTGGAAAGTTTGTGTTTTTCGCCCAAATTCAAGCCCGAGCTCGCTAAGAGCAGCCCCCATCTAGGCTTTTTGCTAAGAAAGGCGGGCAGCACAATGGCGCCGGCCAGCGCGAGGCCAAATTGGGGGGGGCCTTTTTGCGCGCTCGCCTAAGGGGAGAGGGCGCCTTGGATCTTGGTTGCTGGCTGCAGTGGCGCTCCACTTTCGGCCAGCCCGACGACAAACAAAGGCTTCCCCCTCGCTCGCCCTTTCAAAGGCGCCGTTTAAATTCACGTAAACGACTTCGGCTCGGCCATGGCGGCGCCCACAATGGGGGATGTGGAGATTGAATGCCAGCCTGTCCGCCTAAGCGCTCGCTTAGTCTCGTTTAGTTCGGCTGCTCTGGCTGGACCAAGGCGAGCAGCTGAGTGATGAGCTTTGCGAGCAAATCGCCTTGCTCTGCGCGCCCACCTCTGCTCCTGGTCACGCCAACACGCAAGCCAGAGAGCCGCCAAGACAACGCGCCTAAGCAAATATGAACTTGAACTGGCTCCCCAGGCTCGCGGGCCGGATGCCAATGTGATAGGTGTCAATCAGGTGCAATGAACTCGGCGTCAGTCCGAGCGCTCGCTCTGTGCGCAAACACGCACTCGCTCGGCTGGAAAGGGGAAAGGCAAAGGGAGAGAGACACTGCGCTCTGATCGGGAGCTCGGCTTTGGAGAAATTTGCTGGAATAATGCAAATGATGGTAGTGAAATCGTCGCCCTCACCTCTGGCCGCCAGCTCAGCCTTTCGAGGGCAGCAAACAAACTGTTTGCCACTTGTTTGCCCCCAAGCAGCCAACGGCGGGCGAGCAAACGGCAAGCGGGGTGACAAAAAGCGATTAACTCCCGGACAGGTAGGCACACGTCCTGATGGGATTGGATTTCAGCAGGTAAACAGATTGAAAATCATTACTCGGGTTGGCCGGCGAGCGGGGAGGGAGCGAGAAGGCGAGCGGACGAAAGAGGAGCCATTAGACGCGTTGAAGTTTGGCTCGGCGGCCACCCAGCCAGCGGGGCAAAAGTGGCCGGTGCCGCTAATGGACCGAGTGCCCTTGTCGCCGCCGCCGCCGCCGCCCAAACGTTGCAGTGGCCGCCGGTGCGTCCGCAGGCCGCTTGGGTGCCCACTTTCTCGGCCGGCCGCCCAGCTGAGCCGCCCGGCAAGCTGGCGGCCGGCTAATATATCAACGGGCTCGCGAGTTTGCGTGGGCGACTCCTCTTCCGCTCTGTCGCCCGTCAGCCTGCGCAGCGCTCGGCTTGTCGTGCTGGGCAAAGTTTGAGCGGCGGCCAGAGTATTCAAATGAGCGGCGGCTGCTCGCGCGCACAATTACATCTCATTTGCGTCCGCCCGCAAGCCTGCGCCTACCTGCAGCGACGGCCACTGCCAATGTCGTAGGCCAAACTCGTGAACTGCGAGCGCAACCCTCGGCGCCGGCGGGATGATTTAGAACATCCCCTTGGCCGCATCCGCACCTGCCGGCGGGGGCGGCAGCGGGCCGAGGGGGCAGGTGAGCGCCTGCGCGCGCGCGCTCGACCGGCTCCCAGGTGAATGCAAATCGAGGCTTCCCGTCAGGCGCTGAAACTCGACTTGCTCGCTCGGCTGGCCGACTAGCCGCCGGCCATGCTCGCCCGCAATCGGGCGCCCCGAGCCGACGAGCACCAGTGCGAGTGTCGGTGTCAGCGTCCATGTCAGCGTCTGTGTCACTGTCGGCGCTGGTGCCACAGGCGGCGCGCGCTCGTGATTGATGGCCGTCCAGACCGGCGGCGGCGGCGGCGGCGGCGGCTGCAATGGCGGCCATCTCGCACCATCGATATCCAGGCCAAGAGCTTTAGGGTCGTCGCGCGGAGACCTTGGAAAGGCTTGGCGCGTTTTTGCTAAACTGGCGCCCATTTTCGCAAGCCAAAGTGGTGCGCGCGAATTATGATGGATCGAGCCAATGAGTGATTTACTTTTCGTCTTCGTCGTCGTTGTTCAGAGCGCTCTGTTGATTTCGTCGCCATCGGTCGGCGCAAATCTTTAACTCTGATCAAAGCAAGAGAGCGCTGAGCTCGATGAGCGCGATAAGATTTGGCCCGCCAAACCGCAGATGGCTGCCGGCTAATGGCTGCCGGCCGCCGGCTTTCTCTGCCCGAGCGGCGGCTTATCATCGTACGCGCGCGCAATGTCAAGATCGCTCGTCAGTCAGTGGCGCCGATTACGATTAGTCTGCCAGCTGTCAGCGGGCCAGCTCTTCGTCTTCGTTTTCGTTTTCGTCGTCATCACTATCAGCGGATCGTTCAGCAAAGCGACGTTATGGGGCCGCCCAAAGTGAGAGCCGACAGATGGCGTGGAGCCGCTCAGGTCGTGAGCCCGATTACATTGTCAGCGCGGCTCAACCAAAGAGCTAATTGAGCTCTCGAGCAAGGCGATGCTCCACTTGTTGCGCGTTATTATTAGATCTGTACAATGCGATTAGATCTGCTTTGTCTTTTGGGTTGGCTGGTTAATTTTTGAAAACAAAGACAACAAGCAGGTTAGGTTGCGCGAGAAACAATCTTCATTGTTGGCCGTCATCGTTCGCCTCCTCGCGAGGAGAGTTGTTGCCACTTTTCTCTTGCGCCGATACTCTCGGCCTCACGACTTTGCTCGCCAATTGGCTCTCGGCAAACTGGGAGCTCCAAGCTGGCCGGCTTCGAGCTGGATGTCTTGGTTGCGCTGGCGAGCTTGAGGCCAACTTATCGGTCGATCGCTCGCTCTCGTTTGCTTGCTTTGCGAGTCGCGACCAATCGAGCGCTATGATGCGCAGTTCAGCACTCCAAGAGCAAGCTGGCTGTGTCCCTTTCGCACTTGGGCCAAAACTGGGCGAAAATGGCGCCAGAAGGTCATCGCGTTGTTGTTGGTTGGATTGAAGGCGCTCGGATGGGACGTTTGCGCGCCCTGTGGCTGCGAGCGGCTCACGGGTCGAGCCGATCGGCCAGATCAACTTTCAATTCGAGCGCAAGCTCGCCAGATTTGCACCTCCTCTGCCAGCTCGCCACTTTGCGCTGGAACACCGGCGGCCGCCAAGCTAAGCTGGCCGGATCAGCTCGCCCGCTAACCCGCTCGTCTGGTTGGCTGACGATCATGATGATGAACAAGATCGAGATCGATTCCAATGACACTCAAGAGCGCGTTTCTCTCTCTCTCAATTCACCCGATCCCACTTTTGATTGGCAATTTGAATTCAATTTAAAGACAACAACAACAACCAACTGGCTCGTCAATCTGAGTTCTAATTATAACCAGCCCAGGTGAGCCTAGCGCGGCAGGTAGACGGGCTTACAGGCACCACTACTTTGGTTGCCAGTTGAGGGTCCCGCACGCTTGATTTGGCGGGCGATTTGTTTTTTCCACGGCTAAATTATGACTACCAACTGGCGGCGGCAGCAGCGGCAGCCAGCACCTGTTGAGATTCTGCTAAGCGCGTTAACTCGCCGCAGAGAAGGAAAGAACCCAAATTGCGCTCGCTTCTCCCCCCAAAGCCACATTCGCCCCCAGACCGAGCCGATAGCCTGGAGCCGCAATTAGCGGCATTCAAATCGAGCCCGCAAACCAAACCCACTCGCGCTCTTCCTCCTAAACTCCTCTCGCCTGTTTGCCTGACTCCCGATAAGATACCTTGCCAACCAAAGGCTACACTCGCCCCCCTGGTAAGCTCGCATAAGGATAGCGCGCTCTCGGCGTGCGATACCTGAGCTCGAGATGTGTTTGTTTAGATAAGATCAGCTAGAGCGCGTTGCATTCACCACTTGGCTCAATCCGCTAATCAGCCGCCACAGGTGGATTGCTCGCACCTGGTGCCATTGTGAGCAAGCGAGACGATTTGTTGCCCTCGAGTTTGCTGGGAGGAACAAGAACAAGAACAAGGATAAGCGTTAAGTGTGTCTCAACAAATCGACAATCGTTATTCGAGCTCCTAGCTGGTGACTTATTTTGGACGCCAAAATAAAGGCAAGAAATAAACGATCATTGGGCTCTGGTTACCAATTATCTTGCGGGTAAAGGTAAAGAATAAAAGTTTGCGCTTGAACCTGCTATTTTCGTCCTCTCTCTCTCTCTCCTCTTTCCACTCTCTACGCCAGTCAATGCGATGCGATAACAGAAACTAATTCAAGGTAAAATAAGCTAAAAACAAGCCTCCTCGAAGGGGCGAAAAAGCTCTAATTTGAAGCGGAAGAGTCGAAAGGAATGCGGAGCACGCAATCATCTTGTTAGCCAAATATAAAACATCCTCCAACTTCAACCAAAACCTTACAAAGCTCAGGTTGGGTGTTACATAACGAGCTTAACTCCTCGTTTTACCGCTCCCACAAAAAGGGTATCTCGCTAGAGCGAGTGGCCAAATTGAGCCGGCTTGCAGTTGTCCTGGTGGCCAATTGGGTGGCAATTGTTTTCGCTCTTGCGTTTTATGTATCAATTGTTTGCCAAAATAAACCGCATGTTTCAAACTAGTGGCTAAGAACAAGAAACCTTCCGTCGATTCCGTCAAAAAGCCGGCCAGCTGGTGCTGGTCGACTCTCAGTTGTTCAGTCTCAGAGTTGACCCAAAGCTTTGCCAATTCCGCCTTAAAACTTGTTCGAGTTCGCATTGTCCTGAGAGTTTTAAAATCCAACGCACACTCCAAACCGAGCAGAATCTCTCTAGGCTTCCCGAACCAAGCGAGACAAAACATTCAATTGGATGTGTCAAGGCTGGACTAGCTTGTCTTTAACCATTCAATTGTGTGTCCCTCTGAAAAGTTTACATTGTACCCAACACTAGGTTCCTCACTCGCCACCCTCTCTCCTTAGTGCGCTCTAATTCTCAATGGTGAGAATCCATTATCACGTTTCGAGCAATAAGGCACAAGGATATCAAGGAAGCCCACAATAAAACTTGCTAGCTCGTTCTAGATCGTGGCTATTCGTGTTTGCCCAAGTTAAATGACCAATAGGCGAGCTGCCGCGTCCACCAGAGACCATTAGTACAATATTCGTACATCAATTAAACAAGACCAAGTTCCGTCACCTGGTGGAGGATGTTAACTCCCATTCGAACCGTGCGTGGTTGAGGGCTTATCAGGCCTCATTGCAACTGACCCGTCCACGCTGAGTTTCCAGTTTACGTGCTCTTGCATTTACTCCCTGAAATAGCTCAAGGTTGATTGGATGCCAGACAGAACTGAGCTCTAACCATTTGAAAGAAAATCACAACCTTGCAAATAAAAGAGTCGTTCGTATGGATGATAGTGCGCAAATTGCAGCCACTTATTTCAATCAAGAGGGCTCAGGTTAACGTTGGAATTAGCCTAACGCAATTGGAACTCCCTCATTCTTTTATAGCGAGAAGGTTTCGATATGATCACCAGGGCTGCAACATTGCAATATCTCCACTGGAGTGCTAACGCCAATCTAAATCGAGAGGCCCAATATCTGTTTCAACTTCTCTGTAGTATCTGTCTCCGTATGTGTACAGAGCGAGATTTTCGATCTCCTTCAAGAAAGATTCTTTCGAAATGATGACCTTC
>Ga0209372_1000292_pt1 | contig 30665 bp, 17 predicted proteins | sample AgamicAtPe_FD_187170 | JGI IMG/M metagenome (GOLD analysis project Ga0209372, IMG submission 187170) | Agave microbial communities from Guanajuato, Mexico - At.P.e (SPAdes) (version 2) | ecosystem: Host-associated > Plants > Phyllosphere > Phylloplane/Leaf | place: Guanajuato, Mexico | collected... | reverse complement strand
CGCCGCCGCCGCCGCCGCCGCCGCCTCCTACTCCTACTCTCTACCTCGTCCATGGGGGAGCCGCCCAGGATCCTAAGACGATCGTCGCCATAGTAAGCGGCTCGTTTCTTAGTTAGTGTGCCAGATTAAATATTAATCAAATCTTCCAAGGTTGAATTACGTTTGCGAGCGCGGCCAAGCGAGTGGCGGCGCACCAAGCCTAAGCAAGCCGGTGGGCATATGCGAAAATGCGGTGCATTTACAGAGTCACCTCCCCCTTCTCAAACTTGTCATTGATTCCCATTTTGGCTCACAAGAGCAAGCTCGCTAACGTCCAGCGATTTGCGGGCATAAATTGCGCAAAATTGGATCTCAATTCTCGCTTTGGTCGCCAATGGATCGTTATACTTCCAACTTTCAAAAACTCTGCTCGCCAGGTAAGACCATCATCATCGCCATCACCATCAGGCACCAAATTCAACTCGAACCTGAGAGGATGGTTTCGTTCGTTGCGGCGTCATGTTGCAAATGGATTTGCGCCAGAATGATGGGTTGGATGCTTGTTGATTTGTTCAATGTGATAAGGCTCAGCTTTAATTGCGAGCCTTTGGTTTCTGATTCCAATTCCCTCTTTTATGGGCCGAGATTTGTGTTGACCTGGAGGGTGGCGCAATGTTGCTTGTCGCCCATCGTCAACTTGCCACCATCTCACCCGAGCGTCTCTCTCTTCCATTGCTGCTCTTACTTTGGCTCCTCCACAAATAAACCCGAGAGCTCCAGGCTCTTCGATCAACCCATAAAATGCGCCAAACAGGCCGTGAATGGTGGCCAGGTTATTGATTGAGGCTTTGAGCGAGCGATTGTCTTGCTCGGTTGAACATTTCGTCTTCAACTTTATCAGCTGAATGCAAAAGCCAACGAAACATTTCCCTCGTTTACCAGCCAATGTCTTAGCTTAGCCTCAGCTCAGCTCAACTCAAATCAACTCAACTCAACTTAGCTCAACTCAGCTGGATTGTATTGAATTGATTAATTAAGTGCAGGTAAGTTGAGCTTCGAGTAGCCAAGTTTGACCTTGAAAGTGTTGCCGCTTCTCTATATTAAGTAGAGCTTGCGTTTACCAACTCGAGGGCAAAATCTGCCACCAATAAGACTGCTAATGAACCTCTATAGGCGGCAAGGATTTGCATAAATAAACCGCCAATCTCGTTTGAGCCTCGAGAGGAACTCTCTAGCCATCAATGTCCAAGTCTGTCTGATCTTTTCTACGAGAAACTGTTGAGAGTCCACTCCACTCGAGCAGGTTCGATTATCTAATTTAGAGCGCCAGTCAGGATGGTGGCACTTGTGGCGCCACCGCCGTCACCACCACTAGCAACAACAACCACCAAGAAGCCGATAGTTGCGCTGCATTTCTCGCACTTATTATTGTCTGGCTAGATGGGCAACTGTCGCTCCCTGCGTGGATCAATAGCGGATAGTTTGTGCAACAAAGGGCTCACTGATGGTACTGTCGCTAGTATTTCAGTCTAAGCGGTTGCACTGAATGAAATAAACGATTGCAACGCTACAGTCCTCCAGCCACTTCCTGTTTGCCACAAGCACCAGCCATTCAATAGGCTCTGCGGCGATGTCGGCGGCGGCGGCGGCGGCGGAGAGTGAGAGAGAGAGCGGCGGCAGTAACAGCGGCTGGCAAGCCACATTCAGTTGACATGAAAGCGATCCCTCAGGCAGCTAGGGTTTTTGTCTGAGGTTTAAAACTCTCTCGCCCGCTCACAATTGCTGGCTAGGCCGCTGGCAAAATTTGATGGGAAACAAGTGCATTGCGGAGCCTTTTGGTGATTGATATTGAGCCTTGTTTCGCCTAGTTTGTGGCCTAAAATGGCGAACAAAGTGGTTGCCACATCCGCTCGCCCAAGCCGAGCGAACCAAAGAGAGTTTGAAGCCGTAGAACAAAGGCGCCATAGTGAAGCCCATCCGGTGGTAGTAGGCAAAAATTCACCTCCAAATGCCACAACAAGCGCAATCAGCATTGGAGGCTATAGCTGGGTCTCTCGATCAAGTGCACTAAATGCACCTACCACTTGGCTCGTAGGTGATGTCCAGCCAACAGGATAGACGCGCAGAGGTTTGCACGACAATTTCTGTGCATCCCAGTCTGGCTAAAGAGATAGGAGAAGTGGAAAGGCAAACATAACGAATGAGTGCTGCCATTCGGTTGACTGTCACTTACATTCTGCTTACAAAAGCTTATCAGCCTTCGGTGAGATGGGGGGAGAGGAGCAGCTCCATATAGACTAATTGCAGTTTATCTTGTGCCAATTTTCGACATGAGACTCTGTTTTTAGATAGACTTGAGCGGGTTGACGCCCAACAGAGAATCGGATGGCTTTATTCCGCTAACGAGAGCAACTGTCAGGTCGGATTGATTGCGCGCTCCAAAATTCTAGCTGTACCGTCTCTAAGTGAGCCCTTTGAATTTCCAATGGGCCCACCGAGGGGATGTGTCGCTCGTACTTGGGCGTCTCTTGTCCGCCCACGCAAGTCGAACCCACCCCAGGTGTACGTCACTGGTTTGCGGCCGCAATCCGTTTGATGGCTACCGCGCCCGGTTGGCGCGCTTCTTCTGCTCTTCCCATTGGCCACCAAAAATCTTGCGACCGGTAGCCTTTGGGCAAGGCTGATCGGTTCAGCTCAGTGGGCGCTTGCCGCGCCAATGTTGCCGAATGATGCAACAGCGACACGACGGCCGTTGCCGGCGCTGCATACCGGCGGCGCCGTTTTCGTTGATTCGCCCAAAGCTAAGGCGATCGCAATTGGCCGGTAGGTAGGGCAATTTGGGTGAGTCGGCGGCAGAACCTCTGGGAGTGGCCGTGCAGGTTGGTGACGTCATCGTCGTCGTCGCCGCCGCCGCGCCGCCACATTGAAGCCAGAGGGAGAGAAAGAGGGGGAAAGGGAGGAGGGGAAGAGGAGGGCCGGCGGGCGGAGTGGCGGGTAGGTAGAGTGAACGAGGAGAAACGAAGCGAAGCGAAACGGGGGAGGGAAACTGCTAGTGCGTTGCCGCCCGAGATGGACCGAAACGAAATGCGGCTTCTCTCCGCCTAGCCGCTGGCTCACAAGCGGAGCCAGGCCGGCCAGCGGGCCGCCAGCTAGGCCACAGTCGCCTGACTTGCACATCCTAATGGCTCCGCTCGGAGCGAGCGCTCCCAGTTTGAACGGAAGCTGGCCGGCCAGGTAGGCAAGCAAATGAGCGAGCGAGGGGAAGGGAGTTGCATTGGACTGCGCAGGACCGAGCTGGGGGCGCACAAGGAGCCAACAGGTAGGCTCGCTCTTGCACCTGTGGCAGCGCCGATGGCTCGCTCTGAATCTCGGCGAGCGAGCGAGCAGGCGAACGGGCCAGCCAGACTGGCAGACTTAAGTTCGCCAGCTGGAGGGGAGGGAAGAGGCGAGTGGAAGGCAGCAAGGCGGGACTCAAAATCGCACACCCGCCTAAAACTCGAGAGACCTTTCCAGCTTCGGGCATGAGCTTGGCTACCGCATACTGAGCAAGGGAGCCGAGGCTTGGCCAGCCAGGCGCCATTATTCTCCTCCGCCCGCCAACCAGCTAGCCCGCTCCCTTCAGCCCTCTATCTGCCTGCCCGCCTGCCTGCCTGGCCGCCCGATTCGCATAGTCTTGCCTTGAGCCAGCGAAGCCCAACCAGGGAATCCAATGGCTTGCTAACGTGGGAGCCGGAGCTCTTGCCCGAGCTAGCTGGCTCGCCCGCTCGCCTGAGCCCGCCAACCTGAGACCAGCTATCTCTGGCTTACGTCGCTGCTGCTGCTACCGCCGCCGTCGCCGCAGTCCTTGCGTTGCTTCCAAAACTACGCCGCCAACTTGTTGGAACGAAACAACAAGTCTCAGCAGTCACTAGGATGCCAGGTTAGATGGTGAAACTCGCTTCTCTCCGTAAGCCTTTGCAACGAACCAGCCCTTAGGGTAGCAAGAGCGAGAGAGGCTGAGCCAGTCGGTGGAGTGGTCGTAGCAGCTCTAGCAACTCGTCTCAACGTTCTGGTCCAGAATTCAGATCCGGCGAAACGGCAACGACGATAGTAGTTGGAGTAGTATGAGTTGGAGTTGGATTGGTGGCCGCAGCAGCTAGAGCACCGATGACTGAAACCTGACGGAGAGAGGAGGAGAAGGAGAGGGAGAGACTAGTATATACAAGAAATTGAAGGCAACAAACAACATCAATCCTCAGCACACAGGTATATACACACACATACACACAGACACACACACACACACACACACACAATATTACGTTCACGATACACAGAGAGCGAGGCGGAGTGAGCCGAACGAGCTTGGTAACTGGCCAGCAGGGAGAGGTGAGGAGCGAGTCTCATCAATCGAGAGGGACAACAACCACTACTACAACAACTACTACCGTAAGACTGCAGAGCAATAGAGCGGCTGCTGGGCGGCAAGTGTGCGAGTCTGAGCGCCAAGGTGTTTTGGCTGGGAGAAGTAGTTTTTCAAATAGGAAGAAGTTGGATCAGCAACAGGCACCGGCTACAAGAACAACTGAAAAGATAGTGCGAGTCGAACGGGCAACAATAGCTGCCGCCCAACCTAGAACAGCAACCACAACCACTAAAAGCAACCACTACAACTTGTGCTCCAACGGTAACATCAGCTAGAACGAACGCGAACGACTACTAACCTGTGACTACGAGTTCCATGCACGAGAATTACAGGTAATGACCAGCAAGTCGTCTGCGTCTAGCAACAACAACAACAGCACAAGTAGTAGTAACAACAACAACAATGATATCAGCGACGCTGCTAAACTAGTGCCTGATCGAGCAAGTGCAATTGAATCCAGTACAAGTGTTTTAGTTGCGCGAGATCACGAGGTGCAAAGCGCTAAACTCACCAACCAGCCTGGCCGGCTAGCCGAGAGCCTGAAGGAGTCTCCGCTCGGGCAACAGGGCTTGCAGTTCCACGAGCAACAGCACCTCAACCATCACCACAACCACCGCAACAATAACAACAACAACCACCACCTCCACCACCACCAGTTGACAGGTGGCTTGATTGTAAAAGAGGAACCAGCTGGGCGCACAACCAACGCGGGCGGCCCAGTTGGGCCCCTCGAGGCCTGCGCGATTGTGGGAGAGCCGGCTGCTGGTGCCGGTGAGGAGGGCGCTAGATGCGGTGAGCTGGTTAATAATAGTTGTTGCGGCAATAGCGCCGACCACCACCAAGACGGCCGGCCAATAGAGACAGGGGCAATAGCTGGTTGCGTTGATGGAGCTGACAATAATAACGTTGAGCAACTGACAACTGACAGCCAACACGTGATTGTTGACAGTGGCCGAGGGGAGCGCTTGATTGAGAGGCAAGTTGAGGGAGAAGAGTTTTGTGATAATAATAACAAGCGAGCGCTTAGTGGCCAGACAGGTTGCGAGCAAACACTAGATCACCTGACAAGCATTAGTGGAAGTTTCGAGCTATCTCATGATGAAAACATCGAGCAGCAGCAGCAACAACAACAACAACAACACCTACCTGAATCACCCAAGGAGCAACATGACACAACTGGCTCGAATCTCATGGGTCACCCGGCAGCTAGCGGTGTCCCAGAATACACAATACTCACACCAGTTACGCCTATGAGGTCAAACCAAATGTCAGCAACCGAGCAAACGCAAGTATCGCACACTTCAGCTACCATTCTCACCGACTTGGATGCCACCAATGCCCCCGATCATCACAATGCAAGTGTCCTTCATAGGCAGCAGCAGCAGCAGCAGCAACAACAACAACAACTCGATAGCAAACAAGCACACCACCTAATTGTCACGTCAGCAAACCAAACTGACTCAACTAATCAAAACGGGTCACAGCAACAGCAACACTATAATCGTGCCGCAACAACAACATCAGCAATCAGCGACTCCCCAACAGCGCAAACAGCAACACTAACGCCAAGTTCCATATCTGCCTGTATCAAGATTGAAACCACACAGCCAAGTTCCAATTCAACGGGCTCGCATGGTCCACTAACGGAGCTCACGCCGGCCACCGTGGGCACAACATTTAGTGAGCTAACCACCGTCCCAATCCATGATCAAGATCATTCGAATCATCACACTCTAGTCGGCGGCGCCCATCACCAACGATTGAACCAGGACCAGCAGTTGCCGGTTCCAAGCGAGCACCACCTGTTGAGCGAGCACCATCAACACCCAGACCTACTCACTGGCCATAGTCAGCAGCAGCAGCAACAACAACAACAACAGCCTCCTCTTGCCACCGGAATCGGCCAGCAACAACAACAGTCCCAGCAACTGATAGGATCAAACCAGAGGCAACAATCTAGCGGCAGCGAGATAATAATTCCACCTGGCGGCCTCAGCACAGTTGGGGCCAGCAATGCAAGCACCAGTTCGGCATGTAGCTCAACCAGCAACACTGGCGCCTCATCAACTGGCGGCGGCGGAACTGGTGGCCCAGCAAGTCTTGGCTCGAGCACAACTGGTGGCGGCGGAAAGCGACGTACCTGGAACCAGGTGAATAGGAACATCAACAAGACTGAAATTGCCAAAGTTTACTCGCAATATGGTTTCCGTTGTTATTTAGAGACACCAATCTCAACTTGTCGACGGAAGGAAGAGGACAGGATCACTTACATAAACAAGGGCGAGTTCTATGGCCTATCGCTTGAATATATACCCGATCCCCAAAAACCCTTAAGATCAGCTATTGTTAAAACAGTTGTGATGCTAGTTTTTAGAGAGGAAAAACCGCCGGAAGAAGATCTTAAATCCTGGCAATTTTGGCACAGTAGACAGCACAGTGCCAAGCAAAGGATTCTGGATGCAGATAACAAAAATCATGTCAATGTTATAAATCAGATTGAAGAGATTTCGCTCAATGCAATTGCCTTCTATTGGAATCCAATTGAAACTAGAACGGCCAAATTGAACGTGGCCGTCCAATGCTTAAGCACTGATTTTAGCAATCAAAAGGGTGTCAAGGGATTACCATTGAATCTGCAAGTTGACATTTATGATCTATTCACTGAAACTAGTACGCCTGTTTACAGGGGTTACGCAACGCTACTAAGCTATTGCGACAAAGGTGCTCAGAGGAGGTCCAGGGACGAGGAGAGACGAGCGCTGAAGAGGAAGTTGGCTGATAGTGGCTCAGTTACCTCGCTTGCTTCTGGAGGCGTCTCGAACAAAAAATTCGAGGATCTTTACCATAAAGCCTGCGATAGATCTGAGTTCTACTCGATGGCTGACTTGATAAGGCCACCAACTCTATATACACCGAGCGAGGAGTCTCTACTTGACGGACCAAAGCAACCAATGTCGCATAGTAGCGGCGTCTCCATAACGCCAATTTCCGCAACTACCCCAATACCCTCAATGGAGAGCCTCCAATACAGTTCACAAGCTCAGCAGGTAGTGGTTCCAACGCCGCCGCAAGTGCAGCACTCGCAACCTGGCTCAGTTTCGGCCACAGTGATAAATGCCCCCCAGTCGGGCCGACAAGGCCCACAACCATCCTACAATATAGTTCCAGCAGTGGACTATATGCAGCATCCGCCGCAAGCACTAACCAACACTACGGGTATTGGCGGGCCAGCTCAATCAGTTTTAGGCGGACCGCAACAGCAACCATCGCCGTTAGGCCCACTGGTCTCCATGGGCGGTTCACAGCAGCAGCAGCAGCATTTAGTTCAGCAGCAAATAAGTCAGCAACAACAACAGCAGCACCAAGTCATGGGCCAACCGCAGCACCAGCACCACCACTACCACGCGATGGCCAACTCTCTGCAACCCTCCTATGGGATTATGCAGACTGACCACCACCAGCCCCAACAATATGCCATATTACAAGCACCGCCGTCAATTCCGACAATGGTTCAGACGCACCATCATCACCAGCAACCAATATCTCAGCAGCAAATGGTGGCCTCTGCCTCTACCATCAACCAACAGCACCCATCACCCATGGATTCAAGGAGCCAAGCGCAGCAGACGCCTCTCATGATGAGCCAGTCAGCAATGATGCAGCAGCCTAATCAACAGCAACAACAGCAACAACAACAGCAGCAACAGCAACAGATGCAACAGATGCACCAATACCAGCAACCAATCGTTGGTATTACAACCGCCTCCATTCCGTTGAGTCAAGCACCATTTGCAAAACGAGCTAAACTTTATCCAGACGAGAGGGTATTGATTTATGCCAAACAAGCGGATGAGAAAGACTTTTACCCCTTACACCTGTCGCCGCCTTCATTATCTGGCCTAGTGTACGCAATTGAACAAAAGTACAAGATTGACTCGACGAAGGTAGCAAATATTTACAAGAAATCTAAGAAGGGTATTAGAGTGCAAATGGATGATGAGATGATTAGACACTATTGCAATGAAGATATGGTTCAACTGGAAGTGATCCAAACCTCGGACAGTCGGCTCGAAATTACCTTGGTTGAACTTTAGTAGATGTTTGTGTTGATGGAATTGATGAGGAAACAATTGTTAACAAGGAAACAAACCTATTAGTTTTTTAGGTATTATTTTTACTATATTATGAAACCACAAGCTTGACAACAGAAACTGACACAATTTATCGAGCTAAAATTCGAACTTATATTAATTAGCAAACGACAGATTAGGAATCAATTGTTATGCCCAGAAAGCCTGAATATATCGTCCTGCTTGGGACGATGAAGAATCATCATTCAATTCTTGATAGATTGATTGAAGAGGAAAGAAGGGAGAAGACAAAGATGCAATATTGTTGAAAATTGAAGCTCAATGATAATTTTTTGAAACCAACATTCCCCCCATTGTTTGTAATCTAACTTTTATATTTAGATTACAAGCGAAAAAAGTACGCATATTAGAGATAAAAATTTGGCAGTATTACCGAGTATTATGATATCCCTTCGTTGATTATATTAATCGTTATTATTATTATTGATATTGATAAAACCATATTATTGATCCGCTTTGACTCTCTCGATTTGAGATGAAGCCCGCCCGAACAGTATATTGAGAAGTTGACAAGTTTAAATCGACAGACCATGAATGAATTGATTACTCAGCTGAGAGGAGAAAGCCAGCAAGATTTTGGGCCCATTTACATATAAAGTAGGCCGACAATCTTGAGCTAGTTTTAGTTTGAGTGAGGAGGCGAGAATCTCACTTGGATACTGAACCAGTGCAAAATTTCGTTCTCAACTATCGATCGATTCCTTGATTTCGATTCGATTCGCCCCCTATATTGAACTTTGAACCTATTTACCATGACCACAGGATGTTCGCGAACTTCCCGCGATTCCATGACGGGAATGCGTCACAATTGAACAAACTGACTACTGCTAAACCGCCCACGACAAGCATTTTCTTCCTGAAATCGTATTCCATCGTATCAAGCCGATTGGATCTATCTAGCCGAATCTCAAAGCAAGATTTCCCCTGAAACTCAATTATTCGTTCGAAGAGCAAGAGGCTCATCGAGCGGCCGGAAGATTGATTGAGGAAAAGTTCAGGAAGTGGACACAGAGATGAAGACTCAAAACTTACATGACTGAACTGCTCAGCGAGTTGCCTGAATTGTTGAGCCGCTGAAAAACTGAATAAGGCGCATAGTTCCGAGCAACTATGGAACGCTGAATTAAATTATTCAACCATACTCATACTCATATGATAACACTCAAACAAGCGCCAACCATCTCAAACATGCGTTCGCAGTTAACTAAATCAACTGAGATGACTAGCACAATCGTGACCACACTGACAAGATTAACAATAATAAAGATACTCAATTGATTGATTACCGGCTCGCGGTTCGGGATTTTCGCGAGCGCAGACAAAACTTGATCGTATTTGTTTGTTAGCTAATTTGTTTCACGTTCCATTAACTATCTCGAGCAACGGCAACAACAGTGCCATGTAATTCTCCATCTGTCCATGTTGCATCCCTATCTATGTCCAGCGGTGAAGGTTGTAATCCTTCTGATCGATTGGCTTCCGTTTGACTGCGAGTTCAGTAGAATTTGGCCTTCTCTACTCCATATTGGCATTTCAGCTTCAAGGTATGAACACATTAGGTAGACTAGTCTATGCCTGGCAAGCACCTGAGCCGACCAAGTGATGCCTATCGATGAGCAGGATCGTTGGATGCTAGAAGGAGCGATGGTATGGTGGGGGGGGGGAGAAGCATTTTGAGACCAACAAACGTCCATCGAGATCAGCGGATGGGTGGGTATTTCGGTGTCCAAGAACGAGCGAGAGTAAAGAGGTGTAGCTTGACGCAATGATCCGAGACACGTTGATTGGATTGAACAGAACGTAAACATTTGATTCATTTGCTATTCACAATAAGCTCGATATCTTGGCAAAGTCCTAGAAAGATAGTTGTATAGCTGTTTGCGACACTCCTATCAGTGTTTACGGGGAGTCGTTCATGTATTATCAGCTAGTTTTAGTAGCACTGAAGCTACGAACGAGAAGCTTGGGTTCCCAAGGGGGGGGGGACAGCTTCAGTCTGAATATACTGGATAATAAGCAGTAGAGAACAAACTGGAGCTACTATAAAACTGGTAAAGGTGCGATTACAGACGACGTCGAGAGCTAGTTACGCTGGCTAAGCATCAGATTAAGCTGGGGAGGGGCGTCAGGCTGTTAGGAAACACGGATGAACAGTCTTTTATTTATTTTCAAGTACAGACACTCTAGTGACTTTTCGCCATCATCCACGTGGTTCGTTTTGGCTCGAGTTTATGGCCTAAAGTTCCTTTCTGCTCCCATTTTTCGGCCGCATCCAGGATGTCTTGCTCTCGACTAGCCTAGGGGCTTTCGCCGCCTTTAATCAAAATCGAGCCTCCAGGACGGAAGTTTAGACTTCAAAGCGCCCATCAACCAGTCAGGACTATACAAATCCAACTCCCTGAAGCGTCAGCACAATTACATAAGTCTAGATAGGTTGCAGCAACCAGCTTGATGGTAAGCCCATGACGCCCAACCCATGATTGAGCTCAATGGGTTCCAAAACGTGATAATACATATAGGAGCGGCGGAGGGCCTATTTGACAGCTAGTTGGTTGTTTGGTTTTTGGGAGGGGCGGGCTAGTGCGACAGATGAGTGGGAGGCGATGGAAGCAGGCGGAGTTTACGAGAACGTCGCCTGGATCGAGGCTGCTCGTGGTTGAGCCGACCTTTGCGCTAGCGCGACTGATGAAGCAACTATGGCGCAGCGAGAGGTAGAGTCAACAATGATAACGACAACAACTCGATCGTTCCACCAGCAGTCATAGGAGAGGCCCCATAATTGAGTTTGTACAAGCTAATTTAGCTTGGTCGGATGGTGACCTGGTTTCGGGTGGTGGTCGAGTTGTGGACGACTGAAGGGCGGGAGGGGGTGGTGGGATGCGCGCACTTGTGGACGCTATTCATCAGCTAAAAGGCTCCATTGGATCACCTGACATGCGGCTGGCGCATTGATTGCAATTTAATCAAAGCTAAACGGACAAAAGGAGTCGCCTACATACCTGGCCATGAATCCTCTCAAATGGGCATTTCAATCTGCGGCACCCGAAACCTTGCGAACTTAGTGAATTGCTACCCAATGCGACCATATTCAACTAGCCGATGGAGAAAGTTTTAGCTCTAAGGTGGCCCACGAAACGATAGGCTAGCCCAGTTTGGAGCTGGCTAATGGTGAGTAGTGTTTTGAATTATCCGAGGTGGGATAAGTGGATTCTGGGTAATTTGATCGGCGAGCTTGCGAGATTCCAACTTTGAATGCTGGCGCCACCTGGTCAGCGGCAGTGGGAACTGGGCGCTGGATTTTGGGGCCAAATTCGATTAGGTAACGTGCGTAAGCGTCCAGACACTATCTCGCCAGTTCGAGAGGCGAGAAAACAATTGTTCTCTTATCCAATCTCATTATAAACATCAAGCGGTGATGCTCGCGCCAAGGGAAAGGCTAAACTCCCACACACAAACTGGCTTGCCTGAGCCCATCTACCTGGAGCGCGCTCAGCTTAAATCTGCAAATCTGTCCTACCTAATCTCGTCCGTCCGCGGCCAAACAAGTGCAATCTCTTTGTTCCATGCGCTCGGCTGATTGAAATTAGTTGGCTTGATTGATTATATCGCGCGCGCCGGCCTTACTTGGCGCTCGGAAGTTGCAGGCAGGCGCGATCCTCTTGGGTCGCCCGATTTGGGGTGACGAGCAAAGAGCGACGACCGCGATGATGATAATTTACCATTGTTGGCTTAGGCCTGCTTGGCCCGGCGGTGGAGTAACCATCATGACTGCCACGCTGGACGCCCTCGGGCTCGCCGCTCTTCCGGCTCGAGGCTGTGGCCAGTGCGGGGAGCAAGGTAATTTGGCGGGAACAGTTAGCTGGCCAGCGTTGCAGGGGTGCAACACTGAGAAGTTGGCTGAGCTTGTTGTTTGGTTGTGTGGAGGGAGGAGTTGCGCTGTGAGGTCTGGCCCCCCGTGGTTGCCGGCGACAATGTCGCTCCTATTTCGCTCGAGGACTGTGCTCCAATTAAAAAAGCCGCCCCACCTTGGGGACAGAGACGTCCATTTGTGCGCAGACCTAGCTTGCTGCTGTTGACTCGAACATATGGCGCCAGTTTGGTGCCTTTGTTAAGGCCCAGCATGCGCCCAAAACTCCATTAGTAAGCGAGATCCTCGTTAACCAGCCGAAACTTGGTGGCGCCAAAGCTCAGCGCTAACTAATGAGACTCTCTCTGGCTTCGTAACAAGAGTCGCAAGTGGATGATCATATACGCTGGACGCAACACAATCTTGCCAATACTTGCCCAATTGACAGGTTAGTGTTGGCGCCGCTCCCTTTGCCTCTTGCGCCGCAGCCAGCCACTGCACGCTGCCAGGTTGTCCCTCACTCGTTCTCTCAGGGCGACCACCCAGCTCTGATGGTGCACTCTCGTGCAAAATTCATTAGGGGCCAGAGCTGAGCGCGAGGCCGCCGCAAAGTGGCGTCTACCTGACGAGGATTACGGGCGCTGTCTAATTTGCCCCAAGGCTAGGCAAAGCTGCTGGCCCAAGCCTCGTCCAGTCGATGGCACTGGGACTGGGACTGGGACTGGGACTGGGACTGGGACTCGGAATCACTAGCGAGTGGCGACTCGGGATAGGTTGCATCGGTTGCGCCTTGGACCTACACTTGTTGGCGGCCATCTCTTAGCGCTGACTTTCTCCCACTTGGCGGCCGCGGCGGCCCACTCGAGTTCTGTGTCTCACAGCCAAGTGCCATTCGACGGGCTACTCGGAGTCCGCTCGAGGGGAGGCGAATTGGCAGAAATGGAGACTTGCACGTCACAGAGTCCGGCGCGCGAGCGTAATTCTTCGCGCAATTTCCTCCCACTCGATCCGGCGCCGATCGGTTCGAAAGAGCGCGCGCTTGAGAAAGAACAAATTGGACGGAAAATGTGTTGCTAGAGCCTGTATTTGCGGCCGGGCGGCAAAGATGATTCCCACCGGCGAGCGCGGCTCCACTTGATTAGGCCTGGAAATGCATTGGACCGCCGATGATTGGCCCCGGCGAGCGAGGGCTGCGCAGTGGGGGGAGAGGGTGGCAAGTGCGCGCGCGGCCTGCCCGCCGGCCGGTCTGCACACACAGACGCGCACACAGGCTCGCGGGGCGGCAGCGCGTGCGATGCGGCGCTCGCAGCACGCGCGCGCCCACTGGGACGAGCGCCAGTGGCGGCCATTGTTCGTCCGTTCGGCCCGTCACTGTGGTTGGCGACGCTGGCTGAGCGAGAACAATCGCCCAGAGCGAACAGAGCGAGGGGCAGAGTGAACGAGTGTGGCGACACCGCCGCCAGCACAGCGCCGCCAACTCTGCGACTTTCGCGCTGTTAGACACAGACAGAGTGCAACCAGCGGGCCAGAGGAGCGAGAGAGCGAACTTTGTTAGTGGCTCTGGCGAGCAAGCAGCAGCAGCCGATAGCAGAGCGAATTTTGTGCCCAAGTTTACTCGAAAGGCGAGAGTTTTGAGTTGAGAGGACGTTGAGCTGGCAGCCGGCGCGGCGGCCCAAAATCACGTTCACGAGGTTTCGCCGGAGAGATTTAGCCCGTTTGTTGTGCGAGAGTGTTGTGAGGGCGGACGGGGCGAACTTTTGGGTTTGGGGCCCCGGCGAACTTGGCGCTGGTTGAAATTTGGCGCCTCAGCGCGCGGCCAGTTTGCGACAACAATTGTGCGCGTGGGATTTGCGGTCAGTGCGAGCGGAGGGGGGAGTTTGTTGTTGTTGTTGCCGCTACTGCTGGTGCTTTGGCTGCCGGCTTTGAGTTGAGGGGGGCGGCCGGGCATGGGGAGTGGAGGCGGCAGGAGGAGGAGCAGGCAAAATAAGCGGCCCCTTCGCCGCCTTACATCACCACTGGCTTTAAACGGGCCCATTCAAGTGTAGAGTGAGCAATAATTGTAGAGGACAGAGGCGTGCGAAGGAGCTCGCTTATCAATCAAGGCCGGCGACTCAAATTGTAGCCGCGAGTGTTGTGTTTGCCGGCGGCGCCAGGTCGACTGGAGAGGCTGCCAGTTCAGCTGCACGCAGGTTGCAATTGGGCGCAAAGGGCGTGTGGCCCTCGTGAAACAGGGAGGCATCCTCGTCAATCAATCAAACAATCAATCAAGAACCAAATTCAAGCTCGCAACTCCACTCGCCCACCTAAAGCCGACTTTGAGCACAATCAAAGCGAGGCGAGGCGAGGCGAACGCACGCCGCTTGTCTGGTGTCTGGGCGGCTAGCTTGCGCTCCACTTGGCACAATTGGGCCAGCCAGCCAGCCAGCCAGCCAGCGAGCGAGCGCCAAGTGGCAGAGAGGCCGGCCGCTCAGAGGACACGCCTGCCGTCGCCGCGCTTAGCAGCCTCCTTGTTGCGGCGACACTTATTTTTCAACCAGCGAAACACTCACACTTCACAAACCAACCACTCGGCCCCATCGACAAACGTTGACCGCCAAACAAGCGAGCAACTCACCTCGCCTTGCAACTAGCTCGACGCGGCCGCCGCAAAACTCGAGCGCCCGCATTCAATTCGCCATATTTGGCCAACGCAAGACGGACAACAGGAGCCCATAGGTCGGACAGCCTCCATGATGCCGCTGGCAAATCTCGCCCCGTGGACAGTGTTTCAGAACCAGGAGAACATTGAGCCGTCCAAGGCCGAGCAGGTGAGTTGATTTTGTTGTTGTGGTTGCTGTTGTAGTTGTTGGCAGAGGGAGGAGGGCGCTCGTTTAGTTTGAATTCGTTTCGCCATATGGAAACTGAACAGGCGCCTCCATATCATTGCGCTTGCGTCCCCATATTTACACAATAATCATACCTCTCTCGCTCCAACTCTCCAACCAGCAGATTACATCTGTATCGCTCGAGGAGCCGACCGCCGGCGAGGGGCCTCAAAATGAGGCGGAGGAGGAAGAGACTGAGGCGGACAATCATTTTGATGAAATTGATCTCTCCAACGTCACTAAACCGAACCACCCGCACCCAGATTGCAGCCAGTTTATGCCGTTGAAACTATTAGGATGTGGCTCATTTGCAAAAGTTTTCTTGGTTAAAAAGTTAACTGGACCTGATGCTGGCGCACTTTATGCCATGAAAATCCTACGGAAAGCCAAGCTTAGATTCCGTGACCGGCTCAGAAGTAAGAAGGAGAGAGATATCCTGGTTGAAGTCCAGCATCCATTTATTGTTAAACTCAACTATGCATTTCAAACCGAGGGCAAACTCTTCCTTGTGTTAGATTTCATTAGAGGCGGAGATCTGTTTACCAGACTCAACAGTGAGGTTATGTTCACGGAGGAAGATGTTAAATTCTATTTAGCAGAATCACTCTTAGCCTTGACTCACCTGCATTCATTAGGGATCATTTATCGAGATTTAAAGCCTGAAAACATCCTATTAGATGAGGAGGGTCATATCAAACTTACAGATTTTGGTCTAAGTAAGGAGGCTCTAGACGATAAAGCGTACTCGTTTTGTGGCACAGTAGAGTACATGAGCCCAGAGGTTATTGCACGCCAGGGCCATACTAAATCAGCAGACTTTTGGAGTCTAGGTGTTGTTATGTTCGAGATGCTAACCGGGGTTCTACCTTTTCACGGAGAGAACAGGAAGGAGACGATGCATCAAATTATCAAAATCAAACTATCTATGCCTCTCTATCTGAGTCTTGAAGCTCAGAGCTTGCTTAAATGTCTCTTCAAGAGAAATCCGGCCAATAGGTTGGGCTCAGGGCCACGGGGTGGCAAAGATATAATGGATCATAAGTTTTTCAGCTCAATCAACTTCGAGAAACTCTACGAAAGAAAAGTTACTCCCCCATTTATACCTGCAGTCTCTCGCGATTCTGCATATATTGTAGATGAGCATAATTTAGCTCAGGAATCTCCTGGGGTTCCCGCAAGTGCAAACGCCAAAGAATTATTTAGAGGCTTCAGTTTTGTTGCTCCAACTCTAGCTAGACAATGTGACGAACTGACTGCACCCAATCGGTCGGGTAAAACTACCGATCACAATAACAATCTCACCCCAGCAAACCGCAACGAAGCTTTGCCTGGATCATCGAGCAGTGCGAGCAGCGGTGTCTCTGCCAATCAACTCTTGAAAGAATACGAATTTGGGGAGACGATAGCGACAGGAGCGTTTTCGATTTGTCGTAAAGTTACCAGAAGGTCAGATGGTAGAGTTTATGCTTGCAAAATAATCGACCGATGCAATCGGGATTGTTCTGAGGAGGTGGAGATCCTATTGCGTTTCGGCAGCCATAAAAATATTGTCGATCTATATCAGGTCATCGATGACACTGATCATACCTATTTAATTATGGAATATTTGAGAGGCGGCGAGCTGTTAGATATGATCATGAACCAGAGATATTTCACCGAACGAGAAGTAAGCGCCGTTCTGGAAGTGATAGCGATCACTGTTAAACACCTACACGACAACGGGGTCGTACATCGTGACCTTAAACCGTCCAACATCATGTATGCTGACAATCATGATCCTTCATCGATCAAGCTGTGCGACTTTGGCTTTGCCAAGCAAATTAGAGCCGAAAACGGTCTCCTCATGACGCCTTGCTATACAGCTAGTTGGGTAGCTCCTGAAGTTTTACTCGAGCAGGGTTACGACAAAGCCTGCGATGTCTGGAGCCTTGGCGTTTTGTTATACACTATGTTAGCCGGGCACACGCCATTCGCTACAGGTAATGAGAACTCTCCTAAAAGAATTCTTGAGCGCATAGGATCCGGCGTTGTGGAAATGAGTTCCGGAAACTGGAGAAACATATCATTCCAAGCTAAGGATCTTGTCCAAAAAATGCTACACGCTGATCCAAAGCGTCGAATATGTATTGCAGATGTCCTGGCGCATGTTTGGATTACTGATCGTGCAAAGCTGCCGAACATAAGATTGAAACATAGTGAAGTGAAAGGTTTGAAAGAGAACGTGAACAAGGTATTCGATACATTGAATATGCACGTTGAGTTTAAGCTTAAGACTATTGAGATGTCTAATATAGCCAGGAGACGCTTGGAGCGCAACTCAAATCGTCAATGTAGGCCAGATTCATCAGCAATCATATGATTCAGCCACCTCCAGTATAATAAAGCGTTATCAACTAAACTGAACAAAACAACGTATGTCTTTTTTCTAGCATCTTGGTCTCAGGGTGGATCCAGACCAAGAAGCTGAGGACAGGTACACTCATGAAAGTCTTTGTCGTTAGCTTTAATTAGTTTTTAATAAGGTTTTGTAGAAATCAAGTTGACCTCTCAAATCTTTTATTCATAAAAGTGTACTAAAAACCGGAGTGATTTATGATCACAGCTCCACTAGATTTCCGGTGAGATCCATTCATTCCTACGCATCCGTGTAGATGAGGATCCTTTTTATATATTGATAGGAGCTTGCAATTTTGAATATTGTTCTCCTCCACAAGTTCAAGGCAAGCGACCGATTTTCGTCTTCTTAGCTGTTGCACAATCCTGTTCGCTCTTTGCCAACGCTGATAGTTATGGTCAAAATTTGTCATAAGCAAGTTGCTAAGGGGAGACTGGAGGAACCGGTGCCAAAGTTCTAACAGGGGTAGCACAATGAAGCGGAAAAAGTCAGTTTGAATACCTGCTATACTGGTCTTCTCTCGTTGACATATCGGAGTCAACGGAATTCCCAGCTGTCGTTCGATTTGGCCCATTTTGTAGAATTCGTCGCAAATTAAATTGCTCCAAACTCGGCTGATCAGCCATGGGCGGCACGGGTTGCCAAGATCGGCACATTTCAGGGCCATTTGAAGAACTAGGGCTCTATCCTCAGTATTTTGCATTGAGAACTCATTGGAAGAAGTGAGGTCCTTGAAACGTTGAAGATATTCATTTTGGCGCGCAATATCTGTCGCTAGTATCAAATCTTTCAACTGCACCCTCATTTGGTGGTAAACGTCCGCGTCAAAATGATCAAAAAGTTGCGATTCTTTGAAAATGCACAATGCGAATCTCCAATGGTGGTTCTCTAGGACTGAAATATTATTATACAAGCCAGCTAATGGATTATTTGTTGCGACTAAGAATGATTGGCTCACGCCAGGATGGTCTAAATCGTGACAGACTGCAGCCAAAATCGAGCATAGGGTCTCTAAATGTGTCATGTGCTCTCTAATTTTCTTCTCTTGTATAAAGCAATGCATCGCTTGAGTAACATCGGCGGCATGAATTGAATTGTGATATGGATTTGTACTATGATAACCAAATTCTAGCAGACGAAAACATTTCAAAACATTAACTATCTGAAGATTGAATATCTTGTATAGATCATAGTAATCAAACAAATATAATAGCAACTCGGTAAGGGATCTCCCGCAGCAGAACGCATCGAATGTGAATGAATTAAAATTCCAATTTAAAGCTGAGTTCCTAATAAATAATCGGACGGTTAGGTTGTAGTCTTGATCAAGTAAACATTTGGCCAGTCTTAAGTCATCTATTGAGGTGGTTTTAGATATGGTCGTTATTCTATGTTCAAACCGTGATTTCACTGTTGGTGCACCAAGGGAGGTTGATTGACTTCTTGATTGTCTCTTGTGGGTGGGAATATCGTTGGGCTGTAGTATAAGGGTTATATCGTTGTTACCTTCCTGATCGTCATAACTGGCTCGTCTGAAGCCTCTGGTGGCTAACAGTTTGGCTATCATTGTTAGGTGGAAGGTTTCGGTTTGTGGGCGAGATGATTGGGTTTGGTCAGTGCAAAAGTTAATTGTCTCGCTTAGGATGATATCCACTGATAATCTGTACTTGAGTCCTACTCATGACTCATATTTAAGCTAGGGTTTCGGTCGTATCATCGTGGTAAGGGATTACAAACTTGTAGATTGACATCATTGAAGGCTGTAAGAGAAAAGCAACAAACCGAGAGACTGTCTAGAAGGCCAGATCTAGTTTAAAACATTTGGATGGATTAGGCATGTGATACGCTCGAATACGAATTGGTAATAACGAAGGTGAGTTACCTTGGGCACATTCAGGTCGGGTGAGATCTTCGTCGAGATTATTTCCTCGCTTGCGCAAAACAATAAGCACTCACGGCTAAAATAAATAAGACGCAACGAGAATCATGACAAGTGAGACGCTGAGAAGCCGAACAACTTGTTGTATGGTACTCGTCAATACCACTTGATTCATCTGGCACTAAACGAGTTTGTTTCTGGTGGCGAATCGCTTCGAACAATATAAATGCTTACTCATCGCCCTTCGTTTATCGTCACTAAAGGCAATTCTGGCAATAAATATGTTACCCACATAAATAGAACTATCAAGCAACAAGGAAAGTTGTTGAATGAGCTGCATCAGTTTCAATCGGATGACCCGCGCAACTTATTACGTAAATCATAAGCTCTCAAGTTCAAATTGTGAATTCAAACCGCCAAACAGCATGGCTCAGACTCATAAAAAAGCGCTCAACTAGTAGTAATGACTCTCGAGTCATAATCAATATTAAGATGATCTGTTTTCAATGCAGACGTACGAGTAAGGTTAGGATATTGAAGGCTCGGCAGAATCTGACACTGAGGCGTCATGTCTTTGACCGAACTCAGGCTCACCAGGCAGCACCAACATAAGGTGCCTATCTACGAGATAGAGGTAGACAGACAGAAGGCTCCAGAGCTCTTAACGCGAGACGGTTGAGAGTGAATCGTTCCCGACAATATAATCTCATGTTTCTTGAAGCACATCGATGACATTACTACCGAGCTCCCTCATTTTCGCTGTCATCCTGACTGGGCTACAAGGAAGAAGCCAATTATTTAAACACGCTAGCAAAAACAAACACAAGACGAATTAAGTACTTACTAAACTATCACCACTGCCACAGAGGCAAGAGTTTGCGAGTTTCTAGAATAGTGGAGTGACTACCCTTATGGGTTGCGCAATACACTTTGTGTTTGTGGCGCGCTCAGTAGTCTTACCGAGAGGCAAATCTTGCCGAAGCTAGACTCAGCTTAAGGGCCGAGAGACAAAGAGAATGAAGTCTCAATGGATGGCAATGGGGACACCAGTTTCCTCAAACACCAACGGCAAGCTGAAGTTTATTGTCTTTGCCCCACACAATTGTGGCCTCTCAGCTGCGGTTTGAGACAACGAGATGGGGCGAGAGCGGAGATAATTCAGCCGAAGAAATCGACTAATGAATCAAATCGAAGAGTGCAGTGCACTCTTTTGATGACTCGCATCATCTTCTGACGAGCGTCATGCATCCTCGTCCCTACATATTGTTCAATTTAACTAGACCTCATGATACCCATGCCAGCCAGACTTCCCCGCTTGCTCGTTCCCTGTTCCACTCTGTCTCGGGCTGTTGACAACCCTGTAACAGGCACAGCAACCTTGACAGCGCATTAGATGGAGTCACTATCGCTCCAGACTTGCCACTGTCGCTCTTGCTGCCAGCACTCAATGCAATTACCTGGCAAGACTTGTCTGCGTTGGATCTACACCCATTGAGCTTGGCCCCGCAGGCCCTTGATGCTTTTTTATCTTGATTAAAAAAATTGAAACTAAAGTCCCACTAGACCAGAACCCCAGCTCGCGCTCGACGAGCCAAACAAGATCGCTCACACTCCGCGCCTGGAGCGTCCTACCGTCGTCTAAGCGAACAACATGTCGTTAGGAAGCAAAATGCTTCATAACCGAGATAAGAGGCAACCTTACATTGGCTAGCCCTGCCACGCATACTTTGCATCATCAAGCTCACATCGGATAAGGCTGTCTGATAGAGGATGAGTGTTTCCGCGCTTACAGCAAACATTTGCACAAAAACGCCATAATATTACCTCAATGATGTCCCAAGTTGAGCAGGCGAGCACATTGCGAGGATAAGCGCACCTGGGCACCGATCGTCTGTCGCGAAGGAGAGGTTCTAATTCATAAGGGAGTGTATGAATGGTGAATAACTCACCCCATTATGGTATTGCTGGTGGCAATCGACTGACTAGAATAGACACTACATCTCCTTAGCGGCAGAGACGGAGCTACATATGACATTCTGGCTCGTCGTCGATCTCTGACTTACAATAACTTCCGATGAAATCTCTCCAACAATTTTGTATGAAAAATCTCTACCGCAGTGGCGGATCCGAATCAAACAACAACTCCACCCTCAACACGGAGCTATTGGTGGCCCTTTGATGCATTCCACTCCTTGTAATGTCTGCCATCAACTTGGTTGTCAATGATGAATGAATTGCAAGCACCAGTGGGCATGTTTGATGCATGATGGGAGCAACTCCGGCGCTGGAACTCATCCGTTCAAGCCCCTTCCCCTCCAGGATGGCTTATGACGGCGCTAGGTTTGGCGGAAATGGGACCTCGCACAGATGAACTGCTCTAATCGTTCCATAGTGATGTGATCCAGTAGCGATCTCTTGCCGCTCCACGCAACTGGCGCTGACAAGAAAATTGGGGGCCAACCGAACCGCGTTGAATGGTTTTGGCTAGATCGAGATCGGGGCCAGTCTTCCGGATGCAGATTGTTTCCTACCGGATGCAATGAGCTCGATCTTGAACGTCCGAGAATCCATAAAACTGTACGCCCGTATGACAGTCCACCTCCCCACAACATAAGGCAGGGCCGAGAATGGGACGCAAAAGAGGTCCACCAAGTGTAGCCGCCGTCTGCCTACTCACTGCTGCTACTTGCTCAAAGACGCTAGCTCAAAGGCGGCTTTGTGGGGATGATGCCGCCACTTTTATTATTAAGACACAGGTCTCTTGCATCGCCATCATAAAGCTCACAACCGAGCTCGATGGCATACTCAATTGAAGCCCGACTGGAAATATATCGCAACTTGCCATTCTCTAGAGAGACGCGTTAGCTGTTTTATATATTGATAGGGATATGGTGGGTGTCCTCTAGACTTGGACGAGCCATATTTTGTGACATCCCGAAGCTAAGCCCTCGGCAGCCACAGCTATTCGGTGTTCTGAATATAGTTACTTCTCTTAGCGATATGAGCGACTCTTCACTCTCATTTTCAGCAATTCCTTGCAAAACTGCGATCAATACAACCTAACTATTCCATTATGAGAAGACAAACCGAATAGGAAATCTAGACTAGACACAAAGTTACTGTCTCCTTTCGGAGTGGATTTCTCCTTAGCTAACAGCCTCTTCAAAGGTACCTATCGATGGACCACTCCAGGCTACTCGCCCGTGTATGAGCCACCATTCTACCTCTGCTAGCTTGCAACCTATGGAGCGAGCAATCCTAGCCTCGTCTAGTCTCTCTGGGAGCTGCGCGTGAGCGCGTTCACAAAGATGTGATTTAGATATCGTGGGCTAAATTCTAAGCCACGACCACGCTGGCTCAAAGAAACTAAAATCTAGACCAAAACTACTACCACTCACACACAATCCACCATCGACCCCGAAATCTGTGCCTTTGAGACACGGACCCAGCACGTCTAGGCGAATCGAGAGGGTTGCTCTTTCTGTGGATGGATTTAGTTCCGCAAATACTGGTGCGATTGAGCCACGACGAGCAGGTTCGGAATGAGCGATTGGGAACCTATCAATTCTGGCCTAGCCAATTGGGCTTGCTTGTAGATCACACGGCTCAAGTGGAGGCATTGGTCGTGCCGCTCGAGAGTTGTTAGCGGTGATTGGTGATCACTGATCAGAGGGACCATCCGGTAAACTCAGTTGCGGTTAAGGAGTTTGAGTTTTAGCATGCACGTCAGTGCAGTGAATGCCAGAGTTAGCTTAACGCTCGGCTAACAAGGCTGAACTTGATCAAGTCTCAACCATCTCAATTCATAGGCTTGACCACGCGCAAATAAGTTGGCCTTTTGCACACCGGAGGCAGAGCTCGACTTGACCTGGGTTGGATTGTGTCGAGCGTCTAGCTCGATTGAATCAGGATTGCCAGAGGCATGTGTCGCGTGATAAGAATCGAGCCGCCTCGGCGCTGCCACCTTTGTCGCGAGCAGCTGGCACCTTGGTGCCATTTTGGGCGGGCACACAGAGACGCCAAGAGTACGCGAACGACAACGAAATTATACAAGCGCACGTGGTTAACCATAGCAGCTAGCCATATCAAGAACGGAACCGCCAAGCTAACATTGCGACTGAGCACGTACAATTTGCGCGAAACTAAGGGTCTGCGCCAAATCTGAATGGAACTGTAGCCGGCTCAAGGAATCAGGGCAGAGTCTAGCTCAAGACTTGCGATTCATCCGCCCGTCTAGTTATTAGTTGTGAGATGGTTAGAAAAGTGAGAAAGCCAGCCGAATACAGGGGCCAGTTTCGAGTTGCTAGCTCAATCGGCTGCTGGGCTCTGTTTGGGCCGGAAATGAAAGGATAAACTACGGCACGGGCTTAGCAATGGAGGGGAGGGAGCGAGCACACTGGAGGGCAGCGATGGCAATCATTCTGAGGTAATGATGGTCGACGATTCAGCGGCTAATTATACGCGGAGAGGCTGGAAATTCAGTGGAAAGCGAGGGGTGAGATGCTGGGTGCGGACATTAAGGGTATTAGTCGGACGGGTTTGCCACCTTGAGCGGCGCGGGCCAAAGCCAGGAGAGAACTCAATCAGGATTGCTAGCTTGAGCAGCCTAATCTCCATAGTTGGCCGGCTTGTGGCCAGATTGCCAATATGCAGCCTAATCATTGGGCGGAAGCAGTCTGAGTAAGCGCGGGCCGCTCGCAGATAATAGATTTCCGCGGCTACTGGGTAATTATTGCCAAGCTAAGGCAAGCCAACAACAATCAAGCTCGCAAGCGAAAGCACCAGCGGCCAAGCAGAGATCCGCCACCCTTTGTGGGCTGCGTGCGCAGTGTTGCGGTCATCTATCACACGTTGCGCCACAAAGTTGGTCCGCCAAGAAATGGGGTCAGCTTGGTTGGGGTGGGCCACTCGTGCGGATTCGCGAGCGCGCACACAGGAGCGATGGACAAAAGAGAGAAAAACCTGGAGAGGAGGAGGAGGAGAAGGGGGACGCTCGAAAACTTACCGTTGAGATTTGCAAGAGAACGCAGGTTAATCTTCTCAGGTCCAGTTGCATTGTAGATCCAGCCAGCCGTTGGCCGCTCGAAAGGTTGGCCAAAGGAGCGCCGGTGGTTATAATTGTCCGGCTTGGACATCCAAAGAGCGTCCTCCTCCTCTGCCTCCTCCTCAGCCTCCTCCCCCCTCTTGGCCTCAATCCTTGCAAGCGCCTCCTCTTCCAACTTGTCTGTCCCGCTTCCGGCGCGCGAGTTTCGCTCCTGAAACAGGCGGCCGTTTATGTGCGGACTCGAGATGTCCTCGCAATCGCCAAAGCTCGAGTTGTTGATGAGTATTCGTCTGGCTAGGGGCCAAGTTGCAATGCAAACCCGCTTCTTCCTTCCATATCTACGCTTTACTCGCTTTCTCCGGCCAAAACTCTCCAGCTTCCTGTTGGCAAGCGAGCGAGTTTGTCGCTCCACTGGCGCCAACGGTGGACGCTTGGCCGATTCTGGAGCCATCGTTTGGGTTAGTTTGGCGGGCGAGTGGGCCGGAATTGACTGAAATCCGCTAATTGGCACTGGACCAGACACACAAGGCTCGTTTCCTCTCCCATGCAAGGCGCACAGATTGCCGCTCGTTCTGGCCGTCAGATTGCAAACCATGGACAGCTGATGCCTTTCGCCGGTTTCCTCAACTGGACTGCGGTTCTGTTGTTGTTGTTGTTGTTGATTCATTTGCTGATGGGAGCTTGGGGCAGCATTTATGGCGAGCTCCTGTTCAAGCTTTTGTGCGGCCAACTGTCGTTGCCTTTGGCACTGGCGGCGAGCTGGCCCCATCTGACACTCGCCCTTTTGCTTGTTCCAAAGTTTGGTAACAATTTTGCTCCCGCTGCTTACGTGCTGGTGTTGCGCTTGCGGTTTCGCTTTGTTTGCTCGAGGCGGCTCTCTTGGTTTTGATGCAAAACTAACGCTTGAATCAGTAATTGTGAGCGCCCCTGACCCTGCGCCTTGGTGCCCCAAATTGGGCTCGTTTTTGTCGCATTCGCGCTGGCCGTCGGCGGACTGGACGATTTGGTATGGAGGGCGGGCAAGTTTGGATTCAAAGCCGGCTAATGGGCTTTGAGCGTCGTTTGGTGGGCAATCTGGGCTCGGCAAAGCCGCCCCAGGCTGGCCCTGGCTGGCGGCGTCCGAGTGGCCGCACTGGCCCCTCGGCCCTGCGTCTGCCGCTACTGCTGTCCCTGGCGCAGGCTTACGGGTTCTCGGCCAGGAGCAGGCGGGAGCGAGCGGTGCAGGAAAGGGGGCGGGCGGCAAGGTTAGGCGGATGAGCAGCCGGATGGGGACGGGGCGTCGAGGTTTAGGGTTGGCGAGGGTTGCACGAGTGGAATGGCAAAGTTAATTCAATTGCTAAGGCTATAATTTGATTCACATGAGCGGGCCCAGAAGCTGGCGGCGGGTTTGTGCGAGCTTGCGGGCAATTCTTCTATTTATCAACTCGGGCAAGCTCGCCCAAGTTGATTGGTATTCGTGAGTGAAATAAACTGCTGGTCATTGATCTGGGCCGAGCTTTGCCTTGGCGCCACTGTTTGCACTTCAACTTGCGGCGAAATCGCTCCAAGAGGATGCGAGCAGCCGGGGGCAGTTGGGGGGGGGGAGGGCAGTGAGTCAGGGGCGAGCAGATAAAGAGGAGCCAAAATGGGGCCCAACAATGGGATTTGGCCGCCTCCTTGGGCTTTGGGCCGTTTGGTGGGCGCGCTTGTGTGTGTGTGCGAGCGCTCTTGACAGAGAGGGGGCCAAAAATGACACCAAGCGGCGGGCCAAGATTTTGAGCTTGGACGGTGGAGATAGGAATCTCGCCACTCTAACTCGATGCCTCTGGACGCAAGCTCCCCCCTCGGCCAACCCCCGAGCTCGGCCATATCTGAACTGGCCATCTGGGCGCACCTGGCGCCCCCGGGAGAAGTCGGCGGGAGGAGCGGAGCGGCCGGCGCGGCTAAGCTCGCGCCCCATGATCCGCATAATGAAGCCGCTTGTCGGCGGCACGCTGATTTTACAACAACACGCGCCGGCCCTGAGAGCCCGACCTTCGGCTGATTATTGAGAATTAGCGGGCGCTTCTGGAAGTGGGGCGCAAATGAAGCGCGAGCAGAGGCTGCGAGCTGGTAGGGGAAGTGGGGCTCCTTTAAACGAGCGCCCGCAATGGGCCCTTGTCTCTCTAAAGCGGCTCGTCCTTGATTGGCCGCATAGTCTTGTCCCATAAATTTGTCTGCCAATCGAGTGCGGCTTGTCGTGAGTAACGTTCGGGCGCCTCCACTACTGTAGGCTGTTTAGTTGCCTCTCTCTCGTGTAGTGGTTGCAGCAAGCGCTTGGAGCCAATTGGAGCCTCGGAAGCTCAAGCCGGCTCTCCCGATCAGATCGGGAAGGCTGAATTAATTTGCATTCTAAATTTGAGTGGCTTTTGTCAGTTAGGTAGGGGGAGAGCTTTTGGGCTGGCGGCCGGGCTTGCATGTTTGGGGGAGGCAAATGCGCGCCGGCTAACGCGCGATTCTTTAATTATCATTAGCGGACCCATTCGCGCCAGCCGGCGGCGGGCCCGCAATTCTTCAAACTTGGCTCGCTCGGCCGGAAGAGGCGGCGGCGGCGGCGGCGGCGGGCAGCACAGGTGCCTCTGGCGCGGGCCGAGGACAAGGCCCTTCTCTCGGAGCCCCGTTGGCACCAATACGTGTCTAATTGGGGGCAGCTTAGATCGGCAAGCTCGCGCTCAGGCCGCAAACAAGGGCCAGTTGTCGCCAAAACGCGGCCACTCCAACAGGAGACGGCTCGTGGGCGGATGGGAAATATTGGGCGGGAAACTGGCGCCGCGCTCAGAGCGACTCCCTGAGGCGCCAAAGAGCCGCCCGCCTCTCGGGCCCATTCGGCTGGATCCTATTTATTATTATTGCCGCTGCCACTTTGTTTGCCCTGTCCGCTCTAACCGGCGGCCAGCCTCTGGTGCCCATCAAATAGATTGGGGCTGGCTTGTGTAATGGTTAATGCGCAAACGAGCGCTTGAGTCACGACTTTTATAATGCTAAGGCAAACGCCAATCCCACCAAAACGAGCCAAAGCCGCCCCAACGGAGCAGCACAGACCCTTGACCGGCGGCGCCCGTCTCGTTGGCTTGGGGCTGGCATCCAACTTCCGCCTCTCGTGGAGCCTCTCTGCTTGCGCTGGCACTCGAGTTTGGCGTCACTTTTATTATTAGTGAGCGAGGGCGGCGATGGACGTGGCGGCGGCGGCGGCGGCGGCGGCATCTAATGAACCTTGTGGTTGCGAGCGGCCAGATGGGAGGCTTTGGCTGGGCGGCCAAGCGAGCGGCCGCTCGTCCCACAAAACCGTTGAGCCGCATTACATTTGGCCCATAAGCCGGCCAGCGAGAAGCGAATTATCACCTGCTTGGAGGCCGAAAGTCATAAGCCGGCCCAGCCTGCTCGTCCGCCCATGAATGAGTGTCCGCGCGCTCAGCACTCGAGCAATTCAGGCGGCGCTGGCGCTCCACTGGCCGGCGCCACAGGCAAACGAGCGCCCCAAGGCAAGTGGAGCGCTCGCGGCGCCGAGTCGGCCGAGTTGGCCAAGTTGACAGGCGTTGGCGAGCGAGCGGGCGGCTCGCTTTCGGTTGGGGAGCGGAAAAATGTTTACCGTTCGAGAGCAAACAAGGGGTTGGAGTTTATTGAAATCTGGAGGCTGGAAATAAAGCGCCAAGATGGGCCGGCTTGGCTTTGAATTCATTTGCATAGTTTTGGAGCTCGCGCAAACTGGTTTTGCCAGGCCCAGAGCAGAGCGAGGCTGGCCAACTCCAAGCGCGGAGGCGCCAAATGTGACCTTGCTGGCGGCCAGTCTCGCATCTCGCGGACGAGCGAAGTGGCGGCGGCGGCGGCGGCGGCTCTCGCATTAAATGGGCCTTGCGATGGGACAATGCAGGCCACTGGCGGGCCGAGATGGGCGAGTTGCGTGCCCGCAAGGAGGGGCTGGCCGGCCGCTCGCTTGAGTGGGGCGAAAAACAACTCCATTGCGAGTGGCGCCAACGCGAGTCCAGCGGGGCCAACTGACGGCCTCAATCGGCACGATTAGTCAGAGGCGGCCAGAGCGAGCCGGGCGCAGTGTAGCCAGAATGATATATCGAGCGCGAGGGATAAATATCAAAGCGAGCGAGAGACTCTCCGTTGGCGCTTTGGGCGTCAAAGTGGGCGCGCGGCCGAATCTATTAGATGGAGCGAGATGCGTTGGCGCCGGAAGCGCCAACAAATTGGCCCCAGAAGCGGAGGCCCCGCAAAATCTGGGCGGCGAGCTGGCCGCCAGCCAGCACAGCTCGGCCAGCTGCGGCGGACTTGTTTTGAAATTGGAGGCGCGATTGATCTTGGCGAGCTGGCCGCCAATTTCGAGCGCTCGCAGTGCGACCATTGGCAGCCTCCTCCAAGGGGCCAGTGGCGCCCGTTGGCAAGCTCGAGAGGCTCTGGCTGGCTCGTGAAACACGAGAACGGGTTGCGCGTCGAGGCCGGCAGCTGTGGGCCGCCGCTTGGATTGAGCGCGCGCTTGCTGGTGGCCGCATCATCGTGGGCGTTGAGGGGGTTGCTGGCAAATTTTGCGCCCACTTAACGCTGAGTTTGGCCAAAAACGGTTGGCGCTGGCGAGCCAATATGGCGCGGACTAACTCACCTCAGGCCGCTTGGGCTCCGTGCGCTGGTCCAGTTTGTCCTGGTTCAGTTGCGAGCCTCTTCCTGGCTCTGGGAGGGGCCGTCGGCGCGCGCTGTTCGCCTTCAAGCCGGGCGAGCTTGCGGCGGCGGCGGCGGCGGCGGCGGCGGCGGAGGGAGGAGTGGCCGGCGAGAGGGCCCGATTGATGAGGCTTGCGAGCGCGCGGCGCATCGAGGGCAGCGGGTGCGAGGAGAAGGAGCCGCCGCCCGCCCCCCTCTGCTCGGCCGCCGGCCCCTCCGCCTGGCCATCCTGTCGCTCCTGCCTCTTGGTTTGCTGGCCGCGCGATCTTCTAAACCGAAGCCAGCTTGGCGCGGACAACATCTGACTGGCTGCGCTGCTCGCCCTAAAGCTGCTCGCGAGCTTTGGGCCTCGAGTGGGCGGCTTTGGGGCCTGCAGACGGCCACATGCGCTCCGCCCGCGCGGCCTCTGCTTGCGGGCGCTCGTCTGCTCGGCCGCGTCCAACTCAGACTCCAAATCCGATTCCAGGACGCTGCTTCACCTGTTCGCCCCTTGCGAAGCGCGCGCTCACTTTCTCGCTTGCCGGTAATTTGTTTGTCCCTCCTGAGTGGGGGGCGGGAGGGGCCAATTTGGGGGGGGGCCACTTTGCGAGCACAGCGAGGCAAGACAATGCGATGAATATTCTGCTGAGCCGCTTGCAAACTGGGCAGCTCGTCCAACTGTCGCCCGCTTGCTGACCTCCAAGCTTGAATCCAATCTGCCACTAGCGCCGGCAAACTTTTCAATCTCTCACTCTGAGCCAGCAAGGAGGCTGCCTTGCATTGCTCCTCTCACTTTTGGCCAGTTTCAATTTGCATTCAAGCGTAGATTTGCCCAAATTTCCTTTCTGACCCTCCTCTGCCTCTCATGCGGCAACGCCTACGCCAACCTTGGGCTCTGGACACAGAACGGGCCTGCAGACTGAATGGATAGTGGGGCGAACAAATGAGCTTGGTGTTAGAGGAGGCGGTTGCGTTCTCGGTAGGGAGTGTTCAACGCGAGAGAGGCCGGCTGGTTGCGAGAGAGCGGTCAAAGTGGGATTGCGGGTCTGGTTGCGCGCGAGAGAGACTAGAGCTGGCGAAAGCCGCTCGGCCGCCAAGCCAGCCTCCAAGTCTGCATCGTCGCTCAATGGCTGGCTGGCTAACCCGGCCGCCAGCCTCGATGGCCCTAGAGGCTGCTGGTTGCCGCTGTTGGCTGCAAAGGCAGCAAGACTGTTCAGAGCGGCGGGCTGAAAAGCTCCACCGCTCGCTGAGACTCAGCTCGCGAGTGCCGACCCGTCTTGCCGGCGAGAATTTGAACTGGGACGCTGATTTGCAAGCAAAACTCGCTAGTTAGCCGGCAAGGCTGCAATCCGCGCTTTGGCAACACACACTTGCACACACTTGAGCCTCTCTCCTCTGGCTCGCCCCTGTCTGGCGCAAATCGATCGCCGAGATCATTGAAT
>Ga0209372_1000291_pt1 | contig 30755 bp, 16 predicted proteins | sample AgamicAtPe_FD_187170 | JGI IMG/M metagenome (GOLD analysis project Ga0209372, IMG submission 187170) | Agave microbial communities from Guanajuato, Mexico - At.P.e (SPAdes) (version 2) | ecosystem: Host-associated > Plants > Phyllosphere > Phylloplane/Leaf | place: Guanajuato, Mexico | collected... | reverse complement strand
TCCACTTTCGCTTTCGCTTCCACTTCCACCTTCACCTCCGCCGCCGCTGCCCCTGCCGCTCCATCTCCCTCTCCCTGCCTCTCTTTCCCCCTCGGATGCCCCCTCTCACCCTTCGCCCCACCTCTCATGCTCCCCTTCCCTCTCCGCCTCCTCCTCTAGCTCAGTCCAGTCCAGTCAAGTCGAGTCGAGTCGAGTCCACTCCATTCCAGTCCGGTTCGCCCTCACCGCCATCTCTTGCTCAAGCCTCATCCTTGTGCCAGCCGCGCGCGCCTCTCTCCTCAAGTTGGGCTCGCCTAGCGCGCGAAGGGCAGCAGCTCGTCGGTCTTGCTTTCGCACGCTTGCTCTTGCGAGTGGTCGCGCCGAAGAGAGTTGGGCAGGCCAGAGTGGAGGAGTGTTGGGTCCAGTCTTTGGGCGAGCTGGCGAGATCTAGGGCTTCAACTGGAACTGGGACTGGAGGTGCGCTCGCCTGAAAGCTCTCGGTGGTCTTTGTTGGAGGGAGGCAATCAACTTTATCGCGATGAAATCGGACACGAACATAATGGTGTGAATCCCCCCTTCGACTTGGTGGTTGTGGGATGGGACTGATTTCTCGCGCTATTAACGGTCTCACACTGCCACCCGTTATGATTTGGTGGATATAATCGAAACGAGAGTCTCAACTATACCAGGCACACAGGTCAAATAGGTGCAACGATCAATCATCGCTCCGAGCCAACCAATCTTGTGGTAGCGCAGTTCTGTATACAAACTCACTCGAATTCATCGCAATTCCACCGACCAACTGAAGTCCAATTCACCCATTGATCATCTGGATCGAAAGAAAAGACTGAACCAATGTTTATAGATCGCTGATTTTGTCTGCTTGATTTCAAGTTGACTAGTTTGTTTAGTTTGTCTTGTTAACTAATGCATGACACGTGATGAAAAGTCAGTCAATTGAGCTATCGTTCATGAACAAGTCTAACAACAGTTCTGATGGTATTATACAATTGCACTCTACACCTCCCCTCGGCTTTTCTGGTTCCTTATCAAGAACTTAAGGTCTCAAAATTGGTCTTCCTTGCCGAGTTCGATACATTTTCGGTTTCCCTAGAACAAACTGGGTTAATTTGTTTTGATTAGAAGAGATTGATGTGCTCCACCGTGAATATTTCAATTGCTTCATTATTTCCGTTCAACCGTCTAAGGTCGTGGGCTCTAACCGGCCAAAAGTTTCATTAACCTACAGCGGTTTTACTACCATTGGGCCAACATTTTTCAACTTTGGGGTGTGGTTCTTCAATACATATTAAACAGTAAAACAAGAGAGTGTCAGCGCTTTACTTAAGTGAAAGTCAATCCGGCCTCTTTGTAAGTGTTGTAAATTTTCTCTATTGCATTAACATAGGCAGCAGTGCGTAGGTCTAGTCCTAGGCTATACTTCGTTGCTGTCTTCATTATTTGACGTGCAGATCTCTCCATTGTATAATCCAAACCAGAGTGCACAATATCCTTCTCAGAAGCACCTGAAATCTTCTTCTGGAAGGTTTCACTTGGTACAATCGGGATCCGTCCACCAGCGCGACCAAAGCGACGTTCTAATGACTCTTGCACGCTCTCTAATAGATGATAATTGGAGTCTCGCTCGTATTTAAATAACAGTCGTCCATAACTAACATGATTCAAGTTCTTTAGCCACTCAAAATATGAAACAGTTACACCACCAGCGTTAATATAAAGGTCAGGTATGATCAGTATGTTCCTATCAATGAGTATTCGATCAGCAGCTGGCGTGATAGGTCCATTTGCAGCTTCAGCGATAATCTTGCATTGCAACTTGTGTGCATTGTCCTGTCGTATTACTTTCTCAATAGCAGCTGGGACGAGAATATCGCAAGGCTCATAGAGCATGTTATCCCCCTGATATGCTTCAGCTCCTGGAAATCCAACAATTGTTCCATTTTCGGATTTCCACTCCTCCAGCTCTCTTGGATCGATCCCATTTGGGTTGTAAATGGATCCATCTCGTTCAGTGATACCAATGATCTTGGCGCCCGCTCTATGCAAATATCTCATCGAATGCAAGCCCACGTTTCCGAATCCCTGAATAATCGCAGTCTTGCCTCCCCAGCCGGGAGTTGTTCCGATGAGACTCATGTAGTTTGCCTCATTTATAAAGTTATCGATTCCATGAAACACTCCTCTACCGGTGGCGGATATGCGGCCATGTATGCCGCCTTGGTTGATGGGTTTACCGGTTACGCAGGCGTGCGAGTTCATGTCTGTATGTCCGATTGTCTGAGCATAGGTGTCCGCAATCCAGCTCATCTCGCGCTCGCCAGTCCCCATATCTGGGGCTGGCACATCGACACCAGGGCCCAAGAAGCCTTTTTTGCATAAATTAAGCGCAAAATTACGTGTTATTTTTTCCAGTTCAAAGTCTGTGTAGTCGCGAGGATTGATCTTGAGTCCGGCCTTGCCGCCACCGAATGGCACATCGACAACAGCACACTTGAAGGTCATGAGCGCCGATAGAGCCTTAACCTCGTCGGCGCTAACGTCCATGCTATAGCGAATACCTAGATCAGGGCGCATAGAGGAGCGGGAGATGGTTAGTTATTTTGTCACCTGCTGAGGCTGCACGGTCACAATGGGGGTTCCACCGAGAGAACCACTGCAAGCGCCACCACTCACCTCCTTTGCACGGTAGCCTGTGGTGACTGTGTTGGGCCCGCCAACCGTTGATAACAACGTACTCTCCATTATCTCTACGCAAGGGGAAGGATACTTCTAATATTGAGTGGCAGGGGCCAATGATTTTCAAGTATCCGTTAACGCGCTTTCTCTTCTCCTCGGCAGTTAAACGGCCCTTGAACTCTTCAACAAGCTTGTCCTCAACTACCTGCCAACCTTTGTGGTAAAAATACTCTACCATGTGAAAGAAAGATGGGTCCTCGGAAGTAGGCACATATTCGAGATGATCGGGAATTTTGTGTTGCTGGAGGGCAACAGAGGTCGTTAGTTGGCGGCTTTGAAAGGAGTCAAGCGCCGATTTTGCCGCGGCCCTAAGATAATGTCTTGTCGCGTTCATTTTGTGCCTAGAACGAATTATAGCACCACTAATATTCGGCCTTCGAAGATGATGGATTAATTGATTCCTCCGCTCTAATTGGGCTTGTCAACAAGGGTCGGTGTTGGGGAGGTGTAATTGTGCATGGATTTGAGATAAAATAAGCAACATCAACAATGATAAATGTGGAAACAATGCCACAACGTGTCCCAATCTCTCAGCCTCTCTCTCCCGCGCGCACCCTGCCTTCGAGCTTACAGCCAGTAACCGCGAGTGTCAGCGCGGCCCGTGTGCGCAGCCCTTTGGCCAATGCTTCACAAGAGCAACCCATCGAAGGCTGCCTATTTCCCTTACGTGCTAGAAGCCAGCTCTTAGCGAGCGCTAGATGGATACATGCGTGTGGCTCCCCATTGTGTGTCTCAAACATCACCTCATATCGCTGGATAGAGCGGTTCGATTGTTCAAACTGAAGCCAAACCAAACGACGACAAATGTTGGTGTCTCATTTCGATTGTGCAACCGTTTTCCTAACGAGGAAACCTCAATCCTGATAACGACTAACCCGCTCTGCGCGCAAAAGGAGCGACTGTCAGGATTTGCTCGGCCCAACGACAAGTGAAGGCGGATTTCTGCTCTAATGTTGGCCTCCAATGGTGCTGGCTTGGATGCTACACTTGACATTGCCGCTCTAACTGGAATAGCTTATCTAAACTCTCTTCCGCTGCATACAATGTAACAAACGGACGAGCGAGATCAATCCGTTGCCGAGTTGATATTGGAGTGGCATGGTTGCATGCAACCAGCCGATTGATAGCCTGTTATATCGTATTGCGCGATCCATTCGAACACTAGCTTTTGCTACTAGCCGTCCACTCTCCTCCATCCTTGGCCTTCTGCCGCCGAAGCAAAGCTGATTGGATTAATTCACGACTCCTCTCGCGTTCTCGCCAAGACCGCGAATCTTTTGCCTTGGATTTCCAACGAAGAGCTGCCCTTGTCTCGGCGGCAAGGCCAAATTTACATCAGCTTATTTGGTTGCTCGATTTTGTGAGCCTCTTAAGGCCAATCGGGCTGAGTTCCATGACTCAATCTTTAAGGTTGATGCCGTAAGAATTGATTCCCATTCAAAAATTCCAATCGCACTGACAACTTCCAATCGGCCGAAAGTTGGCCCAGCAGAGGTGATTGCTGCCGGCGAGAATGCTAAAAACCAATACAAAACCAACAGCCCGCCAAAATCCGGACAAAGCACGCAAAGAGTTGATGGAGACTCCACCATCGGCGGACATCCAACCCGACAGGTGCGAAAAAACTCGCCCCCAATCCGATGGCCGAGCACAAAGACGAGGGTGGAAGCGGAGAATCGGCGCCCAAATTGCCAGTTTCGGACTGGCTGAAGGAAGATTATATCTGATCTACATTGAAACACTCGCTGCACCCTCAAGAGTTGGCGTGAATATTGAACAAGTGTTTCGGACACACTTGTTAGCGAGGCCACTTGTTTCATGCTCGGCGCAGGTTATCGTCGCTCGTATCTCCGATTGGCCGGCAAAAATTCGTGTCCGAGTAAGAAATCAATCATCGTCGGGCTGTCAGTGCTTGCTGGCCGGCCGGCCGGCAAGCCCTCTGCTTGCATGGCCCGCAGCCGCAGACCAACCTCGAGCACCAACTTCTGCTCCACTGCCGGCGCAAAACCAAGATGGGGGGAACCAGCTTGGCTGCCAAAGTTTGCTGAAAAACAGAGAAGCAGAGAAGGAGAGAGAGAGAGAAAATTAGCTGACTCCTAATTTCCCTTTTCAGCGCCATTCTCAAGTCACGGTTGCCTGCTAGGCAATGACCTTGTTATCAGGCCGCTTCATAGTTTCCATCCAGGTAATGGCAATCTTGCCTTGCACAGGCTGGAGCTGGAGCGCCGAGAAGTCGGTGGACTGCGTGTAATTGAGTTTCCCTCCTTCTCCCAGGTGTATTTCGTTCGCTATCATTAGCTCTGTCCGATGTTGTTTGCTCGCCTTGCCTAATGTAACTCGCTTGCCGGTGGCGCTCGCTCGCTAGCCATCCAACTTCCTGCATTTGGCTTTCAAGCGGCCGGCCGAGGAAACTGTTCCAGCGCCAAGGTGCAAATCGCGCAGTTGTTAATGCAACAAAACGGACCAGCCAAGATTCACTGACCAGCGCCATTTCTTCTGAACTAAGACACCTCAGCATTTTGCTAGCAGCGCTACACTAACAATGAAACTGAACCCCCCTCCCCTCCTGTCTCTTGATCGCCGCTTAGTACCTGTGGCGCTCAATTGTTCCAATGCCGGACTCCGCTCATTTCCGGCCTTAAATGTTGGTTAATGTTCCGGCCAGGAGCAAACTTGTTGAGGTTTTGGTTTGGATTGAGGTGCACTTAGGAGGACGCCATTCATCTTTCCCATTGAGACGGGAAGTTCCAGTAGCACTCAAGGGGGAGCGCGATGAATAATGGCCGGCAACAATCTGCTGCTATAAAACTGGTTGATTCTGTATTGTCTTGAAATTTTTATGATTTATTCTCCTAAGTCATCCGTCTTCATTTTGAATCCATTTGTGGCGCCGAGTGTCCAGGCATAGGGCGCATGCGCCTCCTCCCTGTTCCAACGATCGAAGATTGTTTGTCGTCCGAGAAAGGTGCCAGGTGAGCTAGTTGAGTTTTCGCCATGAGCCGAAATAATGAATCTAAAGTCGAATTCAAGGTCAAGGATACTCAAGGAAATCTCGTCACCGCATCGCGCTTGGTCTTTGCTCGTTCTCTGTCCGCTAATTTTATTTACGGGAAATTACTTGACCACTTTTGAGGTGAGAAAATTGTTCAACATAGACAGTGAATTTGAGCTAGAGAGTAAGAGGATAGACAGTTCAAGAGAAAACTTTGTCTGGTCTGAGGAACTCGGTGATTGGACAATTGATCGTCAATTCAGTGGAGAGGGTAGCCGCAGACGAGGTTCAAGTTGCATTTGGCCCGAGGATTGTGATTCACTGGATGATGATAGAGTTGTTGATCAACTTAAGCTCTACAAACAAGCGAAAAAACTGTTCAAAATTCTGCCTCCAGACTATTCGTTTGCCGCCGGAAGAGGGATCTTTTTCGAACAAGATTGTCCAGTTAACAGGTGCGAGCTTACCTACGACAGTAGCCAAGCTGATGCTTTAATTTTTCAGAACTCAGATGTGCGGATTGAAGTGCCACAATCGAGACGGAAGGATCAAATTTGGATTGCTTACTTCCTCGAGAGTCCCGTTCATACCTTTGATCGGAGGTATGCTCGCAAGGATAGAGGCCGTCATGAATTCAACCTAACTGCATCCTATCGAGCTGATTCCGATATTGTGACCCCGTATTCAAAGTTTGTGCCCTACTCAGACCAAATAAGAGAGTACCAAGAATTGGCTCGCTACGCCAGGACAAAGGAACTCAGATTTGATCGTCCATTGGATGGACTGGATGACTTGAGAAGGGGATTAATCAGTAAGAAAGGTGGCAAAGTTGCCTGGTTTGCCTCAAATTGCAACACGCCCAACAGGAGGCTTGATTTTGTTCGCGAGCTCTCAAATTACATTCAGGTGGACGTGTATGGAAGGTGAGTGCGTGGAAAGACTAGACTGGAGCGACAACAACCAGCGGGACAAACTCCACTGACTCCCATCCCATCCAACCTCTCTCATTCTCTTCAAGATGCGGTAACTTAACTTGCGCCAAGTGGAACCAAACAGGCTGCTCTAGTTTGGTCAACGAGCATTACAAGTTCTATTTGTCTTTCGAAAACTCGAATTGTCGCCACTACATAACAGAGAAACTCTACAGAAACGCCAACGGTTACAACAACCTGGATTACTTGGTGGTGCCGATTGTGATGGGACCCTCAAGGGAGGATTACGAAAAGTTCGCGCCGCCAGCATCCTTCATCCACGTTGATGATTTCAAATCACCAAAAGATCTCGCCAATTATTTAAACTCACTCAGTTCAGACGACACCGCTTACCTGTCCTATTTCCGCTGGAAGTTTGTGGGAAAGTTCATCGACACCAAGTTTATGTGTCGAGTTTGTGCCCTCCTACATTCGATTTCAGCTTCGCAGCGAAGAAAGTCTTATACTGACGTGATTAGTTGGTGGAACACTTACAACCGTTCATCAGCCTGCGAGCAGATTTAGACAGTCTTGATGGGAATAAAGTTGCAGTTTAAGCGGCACCAAAACATTCTCGCCGGATAAGTTTTGGTCATCTAAAAAGATGGCTGCCCAAATTCCGCCAAACAGCTTCTGTCTTGTTCGTTTACATGTATCGCTCCATTTGGGCCGAGAAAATCGGATGCAATTGTACAGACAATGGACAGGGCATGAGGCTGAGATTATACGAATGCCTAGTTGAGCGGCAACCACCAGTATCAAACCCGATTGCTTGTTACAGTGGAGGGCTTTTGCGCGAGTTTCCGGCTAATGCTCGTGCAGGTGGGATCAGGGGGCTCCAACATCAGGTGGCGGTCAATGTGCGCTTCAGTCGCTAACATACATAAGCGACCGACTGCACCACAGATTTGAACTGGAGTCTCTCTGATTTCATCACCCAAAGTGTCAATTGCTCGCACACAAGTCGGTGAATTAAAATGAAATTACTGGAGCTAGATGAAGTTTTGAGTGTTTGTAGTTCTCGACATGCTGCTGGTTGCGGCGGTCGCTCTGTCTGGAGCTGAGGGACCTTAGACTGATCCTCGTGTATGAAGCCGTGATGGAAGGTGGATTGAGCGGGGCGGACGCGAGACTAGAGGAGAAGGACGAGAGCGAGAACGAGGACCATCTCAAAACGGTATTAGAAAGGACAGTGACCCTCACGTCCAAACAGACGCACGGAAATGCTTTGGAGACTGACTGGTGGGCGGCCACGTAATGCTCGTCTGTATCGAGCTTTGGGTCCGTTTCCACTCAGCAAACTAACATCTGGGGCCGAGAGATAAAGGTCGATGGCGGACTCTACACTACGCGCGCCCATTGTGCTAAACTGTGGCGCCTAGCTCCCTTAGCCACTCGAACATATTGAACAGCAAGATGGGCCAAACTGGCGTCCAAGGCGAAAGCTAGAAGCAATCGTGCTTGGCGCTCGTCTTCGGTTTGGAAGATGAGTTAGCTCCTCACCTGTCTTGCGCATCCAACTTGATCGACAAAAAAATTCAATAGAATACTCTGTCATTGCATGTAAATGTTCTTGGCTCATCGGACTTGGATTGGTCCAGTCCGGCTCGCACTAGTCTATCCTCTGTTCTTTCTCCGTTTTGAGCTGACACTTACTCAACTCTATCAGTCAGATCCCTGAGCGAAGTGGACACTCATACAAACGACGCTCTTGTTCATTCCAAACTCGCAAGGTTTGTCTGTTGAGACTGGCGCTACGACCATATCAGTCCATGCTCGAACACCTGTCTAGTCAGAGCGTTGGGGAAGTCTGTGGTCGAAAAATGGTTTCAAGAACAGTATGCACTTACCACAAAAAAGTAACTAATTGTATGTACCGAAAGTGGCTGCGCGCGGCTCCATTATTAATTATCATCATTCTGGTGGAAGCGCTTGAAAGCAGCTTACCTGGCCCGATGGTTGGCCTCCGAAGGGCAGGCTGCTTACGCGATCGCGGCCAAATTTGAAGGCAGAGCGAGCATCTGCCGTTCGGGCTGCCCGCCGCTCCTGCTGCCGCTGCTGGCGCTGCCGCCTATGGTACAGCCGGTGCCAAAAGTTTCGATGTGGTTATTAGTTGGCAGGATCTTGCGAAAAATTTAGTATCCGCGGGACAGCATCTCAACCCTCTTTATTTTTGGCCCATTTTATTTGTACCCGAACGAAGGAGCCCGACCGACGCCTATCTTGGCATTTTACCGAAAAATTCGTGGCCCGAATTATCCTGCCTGCAGCCTAGCTGATCGGAGACATCAGAACTTTTGGCACCGGCTGTACCGCCTCACTCCAACTAACTTCCAGTTCCACCGTTCGCCGAACGGTGGACTGCACAGTCTCAGCACAGTTAACTTCACTAACAGATTCACGACCAAAATAAAACAGTTGGAGATTTTAACATATATTTTTCTCTGGTTCTTTGAGCTCGGTCTGATGTCCACATCAAGAACGATTACTTGACAACTATGGAAACAATCATTAACGAAGAGTCGTTAAATCGTGAGTAAATGTACCATCGTTTTAGCAGGCAGAAATAGAATCATGGCCACACCTGAGACGTTTAGGGCTCTATTAGCTTCTGGACCGAATCCGCAGCGTCTCGATTGCGCTCACCGGACGAAGAATCTTTGTGAAAACTTAAATGAATTTCTCTACAAGTTGGCCCACGAACCTACTCTTGCTGGCTACAGAATTCAGGAGCACGTTCATAAGACAGTCCCAGCCCTGAACAGAGACCAAGCTGAGGCAGCAAGAGTAACTCGCAAGTTAGATGGTGTTATGTCAGATCTGGATTATACAGCCGAGTTTCTGAACAAATTAGATGAATCAATTCTGATTTCAGTACAAACTAGAGAAATCGTATCTGAACTAGCATCGAAAATAAGTTCAGCCTCATCAAGGATGAGCAAGACGAACAGGTCGGGATGATACACCGGCTGGAGCATGCAGCAAAGTAAACACTACCCAAAGTTGGTCAAGTTAAAACAAATTTTATTCATCGCTATTAAAGACAATGTGCTTGTTGACTTTTATTTTCTTCTTCTGCAACTTCTTGGCCAGTTTAGCTTTACTGAGATTCATCTTCTCTATTTTCTCACGTTCAAAATCAGCATCTGGATTATTATCCTCAGCCAAGTCTGGAACAAGTCGAATCTTTTTCGCTGGTTTGAGGAGCGTCTCGCCATCGTCGTCGCTGTCAGTTTCGGGTTGATTGAATCCTTCGGGCTCAGGTTTTCTCTTTTCCGACTTTGTATCCGGGAGCTTTCGCCTCTCAAGGACACGCACTCGAGGTGTGACCTCTAACCCTAGAGATTTGGCATACGCCGTGAGATTGAGTTGCTTAGGGTTGAACAGGTGCTTGAAATGTGAATTTAACAGGGATTTGATGTAACATTTGAAAGCTCTCTTCGCCTCCTCTTTTAGACTAGGATCGCGCGTTAGATGTGATTCAACAGTGTTTTGGATCCAAAATAGATGCTTTTCTCGGGTAGGAACTTCCTCAATTGGAACCTTCCTTTTGGCCAACCGGTCTAGTATATAGTCTCTTTCATTCGGCATGAGGACTAGAAGCGAGCGCCCCGGTTTCTCAAGCCTAGCAGTTCGTCCGGCTCTATGTATGTAAGTAGTTGCAGAATCTGGACAGTCCATTTGAACAACCCAATCGACATCAGGAAAATCTAAACCCCTGGCTGCGACATCCGTTGCCAGGAGAACACACTGTCGAACGTCTCGAAATTTGTTGTAGATGTCCATTCGTTTCAGCTGGTGAAGTCCACCGTGCAAGGCGTTGATGCTGACTCCAGGTTTCATTCGGCAGAAGAGATCGTGGATGAAGCGAGTTTGCTTGCAAGTTGCAATGAAAACCAGTATCTTGCTCTTCTTGTGTCTTTTGATAAATGACCAGAGGAAGGAGAGTTTTTGTTCAAGGTTGATAATGGTATACTTTTGTTTGAGTGATTCCGGGGTGGTCGTTAAGGATTCGGCCCCGACAATGACTTGGACAGGATCCTTTAAGCTTAGTCTGGCTAGATCTTGCACTGAATTGGTTTGAGTTGCACTAAACAAAAGACACTGGCGTTCTTTTGGGAGAAAATCGAGAATTGCGTTCATTGAATCCTCGAAACCCATATCTAATATCCGATCTGCTTCATCGATGATGAGTATCTTCAAGTTGTCGCCACGAAACATAGGATTCTCCTCCATATGTTGTTGCATCCTACCCGGGGTGCAGACAATAATATTCATCTGATCGATCCGAGTTCTCTCCATTGCGAGATCCTTGCCGCCGATGACAAGGGCGGCACTAAATTGATGCCTTTGACCTACGAGCCTGAGCACCTCAAATATCTGATAGGCGAGCTCTCTGGTTGGGGTGACAATGATCGCGCCGAGACCGTCATCGCTACTCCATTTCTCTTTATGTAGACACTCCAATAGGGGAATCACGAATGCTAGCGTTTTGCCCGATCCAGTTTTGGCCGAACCAAGCACATCCTTTCCCTCAAGAGCTGGTTTCAGCGTTTCTTTTTGGATCTCGGTGGGTTCAGTATAGCCGGCTGCCTTCAATCCGGCCAATGTTTCCTGAGATAGTTGGAAATCTTGAAACATTGTGCAACGTTTATCGAGCAAAAGTTAGAGGTTGATGGAATAGGGGAATTTTGCCATTCAAACCACGTGACTAAAACAAACCAACTCAGCGCACAAACTCTGCGACAAAATTTTGGCCATCCGAAGCTCAAAATCGGAACCAGCATGCTCTCGGGGTGCGTGCCGTCCAAGAATTCTAATTGTAGGTGAATTCTCCCAGAGAATCTTGGTCCAAACTCATCAAAATATCATGTATGTTCAGGAATCTTCGCATCGAAATAATTCTAGGTAAGTCTATTGTTCAGGATTTTGAAGAAAAACGAGACCAAATGATGACATATATCCGTGTTTCAACTGAAAAAGATCATGTTGAAAATTTAATTTATTAGCTGATGGTTATGTTTCAAGCTCTTTCGCACTCATCTCTAGCCTCAATGCTAACTCTTGAATGAATCCCCAAACCTAGGCCGATTTATTATCCCACAGATACTGGCATCCTGCCAACCAATGGTGGTAGCGTGCCAACAGTTTATCCACTTGACCAGCGCATATCGACATGGACTCTCGACTTACCTAATACCTGAGGCTCTTGAACTTGGAGGTTGAATTTCGAACCGACTTCCGCTTCCTGTATCACGCACAAGTATTGAATCATGTGTCGATGAGCCCGCCCGACTTGTCCTCCTCGTCCAGAGAACTCGGTTTCCCAAAGCCAAGCTCGAATTCAGGGACAAGCCGGCGGGCTGGGCACAACTCATGTCGTAATGCAGGAGCCAAAGCACGAGAACGAGCTACTTTCTCTATCCACCTGTTGCGCTTCACTATTCTCCGTTTCGCAATAGCAATCTAGCAATGAAACGAGACACCCTAGATTCTTCAACTAAGCATTTCAGCCGAAATTAGCCGATCATCTGTTGATTGGAGGAGCAGATTTGTCAACGATGGAATCAGCCAAAGTTTGAGTGGCCTAAGTTTGCTAGCTTCCATTGGCTTCTTGTATTGTCATCAAGTGGAAGAGAGTAGAGACAGAAAGTTTGCCTTTTGTTCGCCTCCTTGGCCCCGTTGGAATTTCCACAAGGAGGCGCAGACGCGAGTTGTTGCCTTCTAATGGAAGAAATTGGGAGTTTAGATTATTCAATCAACTTTTGGTTGCGCTCGCTTATCGCCGCGTTGGTAACAAAGCTATCGGTGCGCTACAATCTAACCAGCCTGGTGGCTTTGTTCAGGACAAACTCTCTCTCTCTCTCTCATCGGCCTTCTGTCTCAAGCAGAGCCGCGATTGTCTAGCGCGTATCTCTGTGCCCATTGTGCTAGCTATCACATTTGGCAGATCGGTCTTGGGGGTTGGCTTGCGTTTGTGTGAATGCGAGCTAGGCACAATGTTGTTTAGCTTGACTCAGAGCTTCTTTCGCCAGCAAACCTCAACTTGAGCGCCCTCTAACTCTGCCAGCCGACTTGATAACCAGCCTGTCACCTAGCAACCTGGCGAAGGGCACTTGTTGTTTCTGACTCTTGGCTTGGCTATGCGGGGATAGCTTGCACCTGGAACTCGGTGACTTCCGAGCTTGGCCCCCATCTGCCTGCCTGCCTGCCTGCCTGCGCGGGCCAAACTAGAGGGACGAGGGCAAAGAGACGATAAAGGCAAGTGCCGCAGAGTCCGCGACTGGATGATGAGCCAGAGAGGGATAGCAGGCGCGACGGACGCGACTGAAAACACAAAAGATGCTCACTGGGAGCAATTGGGAAGCTAGATGGTGGCGCAGAGGCGGACGAGAATGGGAGGCCGCGGGCTGAGGAACGAGGAAGTTTGGGCCGATTTTTTATCTCCGAGAGCCCATGTTGATATCTGTCAAGTTTGCCTCGCTCTCTCCCTCCGCCCGTCTTCTTTCCTCCCTCCATCGCTGCTTCTCCGCCCTCGCTCGTCTCGCTAGCCGGTCGCTCGGCGCTCAGCAGCTCCGGCTCCCGCTAAGACTGGACTCAGCCCGAAGCTGGAGCCTTACTATCTGGCCTCAGTCTCAATTTCAGGCCCTAAAAGTCGGTGTGCGAGAAGTAATTTCCCCGCCGGCGACGACAACGACGACGACGAAGACCCTGCCCACTAGCCGCGAGTGCAGCATGAGCCTCAATTGCAGAACACTTCTGTCATGATCATTGCTGCTCGCTCGCTCTCTTTGGCTCCTCGCTGCAGCCGCTAGTCTGCCAGCTCTTGGGGCCGGAACATGAAAGGTATCAGTGCGCGAAATGAGGGTTCCACTCTCTCGCTCTCTCTAGCTCTCTGGCGGGACGAGCCGGCGGCCGACGGCAAACGCGGGCCGAGAGTTTATTATCTCGCCTCGCAAATGATAAAGTTCTCTTGGTGCAGCTTGTCTTCCGTTAGGAGAAAACGTGAACTCTGAACACAGTTCCATTTCCATCTGTACTTCTCGCCTCTGGTTGCCGCCAGCTGCTCGCGACCATCTCAGCTGGCTTGCCAGCCAACCTACTCGCTCTGCCGTCTCTCTCTCTCTCCCTTTACGTTTTCGCCCGCAAACTCGGCTCGCCCGCGAGAGGCTCGTCGGCCGGCCAACCGAGAGCGGTGAGTCAGCGGCCCAAGGAGCAATGTGCAGCCGAGTGAGGCTTCTCCTTCCAACAATCTAAACCCTCGAGAGTCCGCGACAAATGCGCCGTCTAGAGAGTCGAGAGCGTCTAGAGATTCTGCGGCTGGATCTAGCCGGCTGCCACCAGACGCTCGACTGGTTGGCGTGCGCTTCATTGTTTTAGGCCTCCCGCTTTGTTGGCCCATCAAAGTGAGGAAAGTGGATCAAATTGAGGCTGGCAAGTTGCAGTCTTGTTTTCGGGCCATTTTGGATTGGCGCTTGCTGCTTGGTTGCTGAAACTTACCATACTATTTGCTGGCGATTTGCGTAACCAGAATTGCGACTACTACTTTGGCGTGCATCTTGCGGCCGCTTTCTCTGTGAAAGCTGCACCAGAAAGACTTGCGAGCGACATGAGTGCGGATGGAGGACAGGGCTGAATCTGTCTAGAGGTAGAGTCGAGATTTGAGTGGCGCACAATCTGGCCGGCGAGCTTGAGATTGGAAGCCGGCAGTTTGGGCAGAGGGGCGCGGGTGCGCTTGCGCCGACCGAGCGGCGCCACAGTCGCCGCCACCAGCAGCCAGAGTAGCGCCTGCGAGCTCGCCAAGAGCCTTCCCTGTCCAGGGGGCTGAACAGTTTCCGTCTAGCGTCCGCCGGCCTCGACGGTTGGCTGGCTGGCTGGCGAGCAGCGCCGACAATTAGCCGGCCCCACAAGGTCGAGAGTTCGGGTGTCGAATGGAAAAGAGAGTGTGTGTGTAAGTGCGCTGCCACCGAGCTCGCCGCCAGCTGAACTCTCAGTTAAAGTTGGGCCGGCTTGGTTGCCACCTCGGCGCCCATCGGTTGCCATGACGACAACAGGTGACCATCGCCGGCTACGTGCGCACTCCGTGGGCCGCCACTCCGTTACTCGCCAAAACTTGCGCGCAAGCTCGCAATCACAAGCTGCAACAGCACGCGCACCCCAAATTTGCTCTCCCCTTGGCCTCTTGCACGAGCCTCGGCCACGCCCACTCAGGTTGCGATCGGCTCCCCCCGCCGCGAATGATGGAGCTGCAATGTGCGCGTGATCTTTGCTCGTAGCGAGCAACGGAGGCAGCGGCCACTCCTCCTCCTCCTCCTCCTCCTAGAGCCAGAGTTCAACTCTAAATTTATTATCATGCCTCCTCGGCTGCCGGCAGAGGGTCGACAATGGCGCAACTCAGCGAGCGCCACTGTCAACTCAATCGGCGCCCCAAACGCTGCAACATCAAATTGGCTCTCCTCTCGCAACCAAACGCTGCCGGCCGCGCCGCAACACAGGTGAGCGCTCGCCCTAATCGTCACCTGTCACGCTAATTAACTATCCGATGATGGCCCAAATCGGCCGGCCCGGCTCGAGCGGATCCAGCGCTCGGATTGGACGAGAGGCTAGCGGCAATGGGAGGGCAAAGTGTGGTGGGAATTGAGGAAGTTGGCCTGGTTAGTGTAGCTGAGCCTCGCGCTTGCTTGCCCGCCTATCTCGTCCCCGCGTGGGCCAGCTGCTGGCGGCCAGTCGAGCGGCGGCCAACGCTAATTAGATTCAAAAAGGGTGGTTTGCGCGCCTCTTGGCCCGAGACGGGCGAGCTGGGCCCACAGGATTTGGGGCTGGGCCAAGTCAAGCAGCGCGATGATCCCAATGACTCGTAACAACAACAACAACAACAACACCATCACCGTTGACGCTTGATTGCGGCGACAACTGGATCGGGCGAGAGGGGCGCAAATTTTAATCAGTCGTCTTCGCGCTAAGCGGCCAGATTTAGGTGCCGCAAAACATCGTTCCATCTCGTTGCATGGTCGCTCTCTGGGCCGTCGGGCATCTGCGGCTGGCCAACCAAAGGCGACGTCGCCCCGGCTTGAGTCTGAGTGGAGCCCTCAGTTTCAGCTCCAAGACCCATTCCGATTCCACCTCCGGTCACAGTTAGAGGCTGGAATCGATAGCTTGCAGGCTGCTTGCTCGCCTCCTCGCGAGACTTGGCGAGGAGCGCCGACTGGTCAATGCGGAGCGTCGAGTTTGCTTGGATCCTATTCCAGCCAGTCCGATGGTTGCTCGCCCTTGCCGGCGGCGGCGTCCCCTCTCGCTCGAGCTGATCCGCGGGCGCCTTTGTCGTCTCGATTGGTGGCCATGCACTCGGTGTCTCCGCTTGTACATATAGGTGATGAGGAAGCTCACTCTTAGCGCCATTCAAGCGCTCGCGCTGCCTGCCGGCCTTACCTTTGAGCCTTAATTTGGGCACAAAGTTTCCTGCTCCTCTTGGCTGGCCAACGCGATGATGTACAACATGAAAGTTTGTTGTCTGAATTCCCCTTCTGCTGTCGGCGCTCGAGCTCAAGTTATTGGTGGCTAGTTTTTGATTCAACAGCGCCAAGTTCATCACGTTCAGTGCCATTGCAAGGTTGTTCAAGTCAGCTTGCTCGCTTGTCGTCGCAAACTCGCTCCTGTGGGACCAAAGCGGACCGCTTGGCTGGACTTGTGACGCTTCGCTCGAGGAAGTTTTCTCCACAAGTTTCGGGTGTTCGTGTTCGGATTGACCTTTTGTGAGTGGTTGTGGATTTTGCAGCAGAGAGTTCGGCTGCGTTTTCCTCAATTCCGACTGCCGGTCAAGCGACGAGCCAGGTTGGCTGTCCTCTGATCGCAATGGGCGCGGGAGTCTCGGGCGCGCTACCTGTCCATTCGGAGGCGGAGGCTTCAGTTTGGAGGCCAGGTCTTGCTGAACCAGCGACACTCGCTGCCCTGACTGCACCTTGGCCCCCATCTCAACGGCCGCGCCCATGATCCTCAGCGGGCTTGTCGCTTTTTTCCGATGGTCAGCACCTGTTTGACTGGCACCTGCTTTTGCCTTTCGTCTGCTCGAGTCAGTGGGATTCACTGCATTCTGCTTGAGTGGCGTCCCCTTCGAGTCTAGCGCGTTTGCATTTTGGGCCAGAGATTTTTCTCGCTCGAACAACGTTGGCCCCATTCTAATCGCTTCATTTTGGTCCCTTGAAGTGGGCTCACTCGTGCTCCTGGCAAGCGATATCAACTTTCTCAACAGTGTGATTGCATTGTCTGCGCTCAAAACAACTTGAATGGGCGGGCTCTCGGCAGAGGCCGCATATGGTTCTTGGTTTATGTCCGCGCTGCTGGAGTTTGCACTTGTTGCCTCGAAGTTAGCCTCCCCAAGCAGGTTGCTCGGCGACAAGGACAAACTCTCGCCAGGAGGCCTCTTGTTTTCAAGTTCCCGCTCCAGGTTGAAAGTCTTTGCCATCAGGTAGCTCAGTGTACGTTCGAGGGTTGCGTTGATAACCTTATCCCTCAGCTCGCTTGCTGCCGACTTATCGAGACTCTTGTTTGCGGCGCTCGCATTGAGCGCGTTCACGCCAAACTCTTCCCACTGCTCTCCATTGGATTTGCCAGAGATCAACTGGAGCAACAAACTAGCAATCTGCTTCTGCTGGTCGCCCACTTGACCTTGCATTAAGTTTGCTGCATTCGAGAGATCAGCCGCGCCAGGAGCATACGAGTTCAGGGCTTGATTGGCCAACGATCGCGCTGGCTCCAAATTGTTTTCACCCATCCAGTCGTAGGGGCTCGCCGAGTGCAAAGTTTTATGCGACGTCGACCCATTGAATGGGTGGGGCGACATTTTTCGTGGTTCATGTCTGAATCTCGAGCGGCTTGGGCCACCATCGAGCGTAAAATCAAGTAACCTGCCTCGTCTATTGGCTAACTCGAGCGCTAGCGTGGGTTGGAGATTTTGGCTAGGAGATTCGGGCTCATGGAAGTCTTTGGGGGAGATCAGTTTCAGCATTTCCCTGAACGAGCTCTGTACACTGGGAATGGTGACGCTGGTTTGCGAGTTTGGCAGATTGATGGAGATTCCGTTTTGGTCCACGCTTATGGGTTGTTGGCCTAGCGCGGTGGCGAGCAGGCTCATGGTTGAGTCAGTTGAAATGACCTGCCGGTTATCTGGAGCCGCAAGATCGCTTGCAAGTGGGCCCACAAACTGGCAGTCAGAATTGAGCGGCTGTTGCAAATCTGATACAAGTCGATTGGTGTTGGCGGCGCTCAAGTTTGCACGAGCGTCCGACAGATTTTGAGCGCCTCTCTGGACGAGAGTTGCGTTTTCGGGCGCCCTGCCAACGCTTGCCCTCAGGTCACTTGGACTGGAGATTTCCATCTGGGTTGGGTTGGCTACAGCGGATTGCAGGGCGCCCATCGATTGCTTGACCTGATTGAGCGCAGTCGAGAGGCCAAAGGGCGATGTGAACGCGGCGCCAACACTTGGAACGACAAACCTCTTCACGAGCTCGCTCATCACAGCCTGCGACAGAACTCCAGATTGGTACTTTATCAGTCTATTCAAAGCCATCGCCATGTAAAACTTGCTAAATGGACCAAACAGGACCAAGCTGCCGATGCTTCGCTTGCTGCGTCCACCTCGACTGGCTCGTTCCGAGCCAATTGATGTGCCATTGAGCCCTTTGAAGAGGCCTAATGTCATCTCATTCAACTGATTAACAAACTGAATCTCATCCCTCTCGTCAGTGTTTGCTTTTGCAATTACAGTCCTGTTGGCTCTCGCTCTACTCCCGACAGTGGAGTTTGTTTGAGGTCTGAGAAAAGCCCCCAGGAGTTTGAGCATTGTTTCAAGCATTAACGCTCGCTCTCTTGCTGAAGCCACGGATGGAGCCTCAATGGGTTTTGCCTGAACGGATGCCTGCTGCGAGCGCAACAGGGCAGGCGAGTTGGTTAGCAGCGGATTCTCGACCGTCAGAACTCTGAGCACGTTTGCGAGAAGAAGCCCAAAGTTGGCCATGTGTGTTGGGATATTGTCCACCGTCTGTGTGAGCAATAGTCGCATGGTTTGCTGAATGAGGAGGAGGAGCGAGGTGAGTATCTGTCTGGGCAAATCCTGTAGGCCTGTCTGGGGTCGTTCCAGAACATCCGGTGTAGCCTCATCTAGGGGATCGCCAGCTCTAGCTTGACGCTTGACTCTGAAAAGCGCAGCCCGTTTCGCGAGCAAGCCTATATCTTGATGCTCGCCATTCACAACCCCATCGCGCCTTACAAACCCAAGCTGTCGCATCAATTGCGCCCAAATTTTGCCCGCCCGCTGCTGGCCAAACCTGGACCTCCTGCCTCCCGCACTCCTCGAAATCTCGTCGTCCTGTCCAATATGCCCCTCAGACTCCTCCATCTCCATCAAACTGTCCTCGTCTGTCCAATCAACCCGCCCGGATTCATCCTCCTGAGTCTGCTCGCTCTCGTTGTAAATGGGCGGCAAGAAGATAACTGTTGGACCGTCGCTTGCGGAGGTTGAGTTAGCTGGTTGCTCGAGTTGGTTTGACTGGTTTGATGGTGGAGGATGTTTTGCAAAACAGAGCAAAATTTTAAGCTTGTTTGCGCTCGAGACGCTCGCTTTCAATCTTTCCGACTCCTTTCGAGGATCAATTTGCTCCCGGTTTGCGGACAAGTAATTTCCTGACCTAGGCAACCATGTTAGCGCTAAATAGAGCATAATAGTTTGAGTCGAAACTAGCCGCCTCCCACTGATAATATCACCCTGAGTAATCATGACAAGTTTGATCTGGAGCTCGAGAGGCCATTTAGCTCTGTTTCAAATTGAGTCGAGTTTGCAAGACTCGAACGTCGATCGCAGCACTACATTCAGCACCTGTTTCCTTGCTTCCGCTCTCCTCCATCCCATGTTGGTGCCACAATGATTGGACAAAGATAGATAGAGAGAGAAGGAGGTTCGCTCTCCCTCTGAGCTCGATTTGCGTTCAGAGCGTAAGGCTAAATGGGGGCAGACTGAAATTCAAAGCTATGAGATCTTTAATTGTATCCGACGAGACAATCATTAGTGCAATCAACTAGGTCGGTCTCTTCGTTTTCCAGGTGAAGGCGAGATGTTGCGCATTCAAGCGCAACAGTGGAATTAATAGACATTCAAACAACTGGGACTTATAACTTCAAAATGTTGAATCGCTTTAGGAGTTCGTTTGAGTAAATCAAGGATTCGGGCAGAGAAAGCGTCCGCTTGAGAGTTCGAACATCAACGATTTTAACGATCCTCCTCTCGCACCAGTCAATCCTCTTTGGGCTGGCAACTCTCGATCTTTGCTCAGCTCTCGGCGACTCTTTGTTGATCTCGTAAAGTAGGGTGAAGTTCAACTTGTCGCCTTGAGCCTCAAAATCGCCCGAGTGGTCGCCCCCTTGCCTCAGCTTTGGCTTTGAGCTTGCAAGCTCCTCCGACCCAATGTCGTCGTTGAACGCGAGACTAGATTCGCCTTCGTCTCCAAGCTGCCTGGCTCTCTTTCGTTCGCTCGAACGTATTGAAGCCCAGCGTTGCTTGACCTCCTCGATGGGAACCTTTGGCTTGTATTTAACCTTTCTGAGCCGCGAACGAGCCAACCTTCGACGAGGACTTGCTGGTTTCTCGACCTGCCCGACTTTGGCCACCGAATCTTCATCCTCCGCGCTGGCGCCAATTCCAGCTTGCCCACCACCATCGCCTCCAACATTGATTTCCAATTGAGACTCCTCCACTCGTCTCTCCTCACCAGGAAGTCCAACTTTGCTCGACTTGAATGCCATCGGTGATCTTGTCTGGCGCATTTGATCCAAATCATGGCCATTAAACACCTTTTTAACCTCAAATGCCTTGTCTGTGGAGCTGGCACGTCTCAATCTGGGTGCTAGCTTCTCTGAAGCCTCTCTCTTGTACCATGGAGGCAACGACGCTCGCCGACCGGCACTAGTTTTAGGTTTTTCCTCCACTTTCAGATCAAGATTTGCAGCTGGGGCCTCTGGGCTTTCTGCCTCTACCTGTTCGACAGCATCACCGGCCTCATCCTCGGAGCCCTGCTTATCCTCGCACCTTTGCTGATCCAAACCATCGCTGCCAGTCTCGTCCTCGGTGACAGCATCCAGTTCCCTTGTCTCACACTTAGCTAAACTCTCCTCTCGAACCTCGAGCTCGCCCTCGCTGCTCGCATGCTCAGAGTCGATGGCGGGGTCGATTTCAATCGCTACATCGTGATAAATCCTCTCCATTTTGTTTCCAATATTGACGATGCTGCATCGGCGGCCAGCTGGCAGCCTGGTCTCGCCCGTGGGCTCCATGATTTCACCATCGTCTCTCGTTGCTGGTGTCCCTGCTTCATCACCGCCTGTCTCAAGATCATGCGCGCCACTGTTAGATCGAGCGAGGTTGCCCAGAGAGTCAACCAAGATTGAGGATGCAAGCGAGTGAGCACGGCTTCGAATTTGCTCCATATTGGTTGACGACGATTCGTGCTGCTCATCCTGATCCTCTGAATCTGGACGCTCATCACCTGCTGCCTGAGCAATCCTCTCCTCCTCAACCTCCAGCTCCTTGTCTCCACCAACCGTGTCGGCTGCTGGCTCCGGGTTGTTTGCGTGCTCATTCTCGCCAGCACTGCTAGCTTGATCTGTCTGAACAGACGCTTCTTTCTCGGCTTCAAGCTCATGCTCGGTTTCCTTCAATTCAGGATCCTTGCGCTCTCCATCTTCTCGGAGCCCCTCAACTTCGCAAGCCGATCCATTTTCGATCACGCGCCTGAGCTCGAGCTCAGCCCTCATGTCTTCCTCTAGATAGTCCCTTTGATCAGGTCGACTTTGATCGTAGTCGTATATCCTCCTGTTCAATTTGCCAGCGTTTGACTGGGATAACTTACGAAGTTGATCGTACAAGAAGCTTTCGTAGGATTCGTACGTGTAAGGTCCATGGTAAATCTCCAATCCGAGCAGATCTGAGCTGTCGTTGCGGAAATGATCCACCAATCGCTTAACGAGCAAGGCCTCGCTTGCTTGCCCGCTCCTAATCTGGTTGCGTTTTAAATTTTGCAACTCCTCGAACAACTTTCTCTCCTGCTTGTACTTTCGGATTGTCCGCTCCACACTCGAGGCCAGCTCGTCCGTCTCCAAGCTCGATCGACGTCCCACGATCACAGTTTGGCGAGACACACTTCGTGGCGAAGTGTCGCAAATCTGGCTTTTGGTTGATTTCGAGCTGTCGGAAAGTACGGACATGCTTTTGGATCTCACATGATCCTCCGTGTTTCTGTACGAGTTCACTTTTGCTTTCACCTGGCTAAGATCGAGTCTCTGCGAATGTGGAGCAGCTTGTTTGCTTCTAACACCTTGACTTGTACGATTGGCGTTCGAGCTCTGTCGCGATGAGGGCTCATTTTGAGCAGAATGGATGTAGTCGGCAACCGGACTTCTCACTCGCTGTCTATATCTGTCAGTTCGACGCGACGATCGCCTAGGCCGCTCTACCCGATCAAACCTCGGCTCTAGCCCTTCAAACAAACCAGCTGCTTTAGGTCGACCAGCGTTGTTGCAACTCTCAGCCTCGTTCGCCGAGCTTGAATGTCTCTCTTCGCTTGTGTTCGAAGTCGAACGCTCCTGCTCGGACACAATAACAGGTAAGTGCTGCTCGTAAGTTTGACTCGGCGGTAGGAATCTCTGGTGCTGATTGAAACTGTTCGATTCCGGTACCTGCCGACGAGATGACACCACGGTTTCCTTCCCCTCTGAGTGCTCTTCCTCTGAGTCGCTTGCCTCATCCGACTGGGCCGCATCCTCCGGAGCGTTCGTTTCGACTGGCTTCTCTGATGTCCCGCCGCCAGATGTTGCAGCCTGGCTCTCCAAAGGCAGACAGAGGCAGCATTGTCGGTCGTGCCTGCTCGCGTTGCATCGCTGGCATGTTGGTGTAAACACATTGACATTTGTTATGATCTCCTGGCCGGGAATTCGGGGCCCTGACCGGTTGCAATCGATAGCCTGAAGCTGATGTCTGGTGAGCGGAAAACTCCTACTGTCGATTTGGGTCTGAGCGTCGTCCCTGTTGTACACTCGACACTTGATTGAGGCGTTTATGAGCTGATTGTTGTAGCTGATTCCGCCCTTGTAAGGTTTTTCATACTCTCCTTGGTAACCCTCTTGATTGGGTTCCACTCTGACATAGTCATAATCTTTGTGTTGCAATTCAGGCTGGTGCACAGATCTCACTTTGGTCAGGGAGCTTTGTGATAATGCGGAGGACTCAGTGGAGTCGGTCTGGGGTGTTCGGCCTGGAGGAGGCCTGAACAGTTTCGAGTAATGGCCAACTCCGGCCAGCGAGCCCCGTTGCTCGTGCTGCTGCTGCTGCGACTCTCTGGTCTCCCTTGAGACACTGGGCGAGTCACTCGTTGAACTGCTAGTCTCAAATCCAATTGGCGATGGCCCCTCAACTGATTGCAGATCAAACAGAGACCGACCGGCGAGCTCATTCGAACCCTTGACTCGTCTAGAGATTACCTGGGCCGCCGATAAGGCTCCGTTCTCGCTTAGCAGTTGCAAGCAATCCTTCAGTTTTAAATTCTTGGCCATATCTAGAGCAGTCTCGTAATGGTAGATTCTCGTTTTAGTTTGGTGAACGCTCGACCCGTTGACTAGCGATTTCAGTTCGGGTTGCCTCCCCGATTTACCAACTCTATCTCGAACCTTCACTAGTTGGTTGATGTTCGCGCCACAACCAATCAGATAGTTGGTCATCTGCTCGTTTCCCTTTAGTATGGCAAGATGGATGGGTGCTCGGCCAAAGTTGTTGATGGCGTTGACCGCGTGCTCGTAGGGCGAATTCTCGAGCAACCATTTCACTACCTGTTGGCGGCCGCTCTTGATTGCATAGTGCAACGGAAGATCGCCTTGCTTGTTTGCCAACCAAAGGTTAGCTCCCCTCTCATTTAGTAGCTTCAGTGAGCTAAGCTGCCCCTTCAAGGCGGCAAAATGGGCTGCAGTTCGGCCCTTCGAATCTTGCCAATCCTTTTCAGCACCTCGATCTAGCAGGATCTCGATGCAGTCGATATTCCCGCTAAGAACGCTATAGAACAAGGGCGTGCAATTCAGATTGTCGGGCTGATTGATTTGGAGGCCATTTGATTGAGCCGTGTTTAGATTGAGCAAGCACTCCAAGCAATCGCTATAACCATGGCTGGCCGAACAATGCAGGGCGCTCAGTCTGTTTATGTCATAACTGGCCATGTTTGCCCCGTTTCCAGCCAGCTGCAGAATGGCCTCGCAATTTCCTGAACTGGCGGCCCAAAGTAGAGGAGTCCGACGATCTTTGTCCATGCATTCGAGGTTTACTTGCGGCAGCTTGACCAAGTACTCTAGAACATCTAAGCTACCTTGATCGCACTCCTTGGCTACAGCATCGGACTGTCGCCAATGCTCGTCCTCCCTCCTCGTCCCAATCCTCTTGCCAGCATCCTCACCTACTGACACAGACGACGAATTTCTCGCCGCCTCTGCGACTCCTCTCAGCATCGCCTTCAGTTGGCGCCGATACCTTGGATAGTCGCTCGTCTGGGTTGCATAGTGCAGTGGTGTAGCGCCATTCAGGTCGGGCTCATGAGCAAGCTTGGGGCCCGCGTACTCTACGAGCAACCTCACGCACTCGAGGTTGTTTGTTATGACGGCCCAGTGTAGAGGCGAGTGGAGCTCATTGTCGAGTGTACAGACCAACGAGTACCTGGTCGAGTGAGGATGGTCGAAAATGATATACTTTGCTAATAAAACATTGGAACTAATCACAGCTAAATGCAGGATGCTCAGACCATCTGAGTCTTGCTGTAACCAGATGCTCAGATCGCATCGGTCGGTAATATAGTTGAAGCATTCAAGGGATTGATGGGACTCTAAGTTGTCTCTATCAGCAGATTGACGCTCATCGTCTCTAGCTAACAAAATCACTGTATAATGAAGGAGAGTTCGACTACTCTTGTCTCTATAATTTGTGAGCTCTGGTTTGTCTTCCAGAATCCTACTTATAGTGTCTAGATCCTTGCACTTGCACGCCTCAATTAAACGATGCTGAGCTGATCTGATTGAGCGCGAGTTATCACTGGTTGTTTGCTGCGAGCTTGCTCTCGATTTTGTCGTTGCGTTGATTTGCTTCATCCTGGCTGGAACTTGGAGCAATCTCGAGGCTCCTCGTTCCACGTGTAAATATGGCAATCGTAGGGAATAAATTTGGCACTTGGCTCTATCAATTCTTTCTCACGTAATCTTTTCATCTGGATCGAGCAAACCAAGGCATTGCTGATACTTCGGCTAAAAACCAAGATGAGCTATCTGTTGCCTTTGGTTAGCTTGTAAAGAGGAGAGGAGTCGAGATTGGCACAGTTCACTGGAATAGTCATTATCACAAGTTTGCAAAAGACAGTGTGAGTAGTAGGCGTTTTAGTTAATCAAGGTTAGGCCTACTCGTTGAGATAAATTGGGTCATGGCTACCCTTGCTCTCGATCCTCACACTTAGACCCTCACAGTTGCAAGTTGTGGGCCACGAGAGTTGACTTTCTAGCAAACATGGACGCACAACAACAATCTCATGCTCTCCAGAGAGATTGCGCAGCCAGGAACGGTTAATCTACCAGAAGGGTGGGCCGCTGGACTTGATTGAGCCTCAGACCCCAAAAGTTGCGTGGAACTACAAAGTTAGTCTGAAAACACGAGCAGCAGGCATCTAGGTCGGCTCGAGAGTGGTGAGCAGCTGTGTACGTGATCCGCTCCGCTGTAAGACGCATTACAGTGCCATCAAGGCGCCAATTAGACACCTGTCGTCATGGAAACCCGTTAAACGCATTGCAAAGTAGGTCCAGGCAACTGGTTAAACTAGCGCCGCTGCAGGGTCGGTCACGTTCGAGTTGATTTTTTGCGGTTTTGAAATAACGTTCGTAGAATGGCCGCCCAAAGTCAGCGCTTCCGTTTATAATAAGAAGGCAGCGGCTACCAGGTATTATTTGTTTCAACTGATGGCCGGCTGACCAAATTTGCGACAAACGAGGCCGACTCTTGGTCGTAGCTGACGACTTGATGCCTACCCGAAGTGAACAAGGCACAACCATGTTCAACTTGACCTGGTATTTCTAAGTGGTAGAATATGGGGTCGCCGCCGAAAGGTGTGTCGCCGGCCCCACATAATCGAAACTCTAATGTTAGAAAGAAAACGGAAGGCCGAAACGAACGAACTTTAGAGTTCAAACTCATCTGAACCCATCATCGCATGATGGATTGGGAACAGCATGGATGAAGACTCGTACAGTATTTGCGAATGGAAAACTTTGTAAAATTTGGCGCCGATTCCATTTATTTTGGATTAACGCCCGAAACTGTGGCACCCGTCTCTCTTCCATCTATTTGTCCATGACTGGCATTCTCTGTTTGACCTAGTGAAGCATCTCTAAGTCCTTTGGAGCTTTCGTCTATTATTCTGACTATTTCGCGCTTGATTAATCTTATCAGTTCGAATGCCTTTGGAATGTGTAGATGATCTGAGGCTACAATCGATGGTAGACCTTTGCTCGGATTCGTTTTCGCGTCTGGACTACCAGTCTGGTCTCTGGATGTGTCCGTGGGCGTTTGTTGCTGATAACCATAACGGAATATGATCAAATCGGGTTGACGTCGCTTGCTGGTTATCTGAACAATCATATCGAGTGGTCGCTTAGCTGAAATGCTCGCAAACCCTTTGTTGTGTGGAATCTCACGCAACATCCACAAGTGCGTCTTCGTCAAAGCTATATAACCAGGATACCTTGAGGTGCCCTTAATTTGGGCACACTTGTAAAAAGCAAGGGGTTTTATCTCTTTCTGCCAAACGTCAACTTGAATCTCTTGTATTGGCTCACCTGCTGAGCCGCTCTCGTTAGGAGATCCTCTCGACTTCGGATCGTCATCGTTGTCATCTATTGCAAATCGCGAACTGCCACCCGTATACCGCTTCCCTAGCCGATCTTGACTGCTAACATGGCCACGAGCTGATTCCAAGATATTCCCTGTTGGCGAAGTCATCGTAGTGGCATTCAAGGACTCTACCATACGATCTCTAATGAGGGCTGATTTAGATACAAGTGCTGTAGTGAATTTATCGAGCATGGAACCTCCCGATTGGGTCAACAAACTAGCTGCCATGGATGCCTGTGAGCTGGTTGCAAATTTACCCAACGCATTGGCAGACAAGGCCCCCTTATCACCTTTGAAGAAGCTTGTTGTGGTTGCGAATAGTGATTGAGCTGGATTGAAGCCACCAGCTGTTGACAAGTTTGCTTGGCTAGCTTTGAGTTGATCTGACCCAATGGGAAATTTTGAACTACAAATTTTGCATAGACTACAATCATGATCCACAATATACTTGGTAAAGTTGTCTTTAAGCTCGCATTTAGTTTCTACGTAATCGTGGATTGCCTCAAATCCTCCCACAACAATGCTTACATATTTTTGATATTTTTGCAAAAACGAAGCGACCACCATGTTCACGTACTGATCCTCTTCCTCCTGACCGCTGCCTATGAAACATAGGTGCCTTCCTCCTGTGTCCGACTTTGAAGCAACAATTTGGCGTTGAATCTCTAACAGGGCTTGGACTGCGGTTGCAAACGAGGATGGTTCGCGTAACATAAGACTACAATCGAGATGGAATGCTCTCGCTAAATGGCCAGCATTATATTGTTCGGCGGGCCGGCAATCGACTAGGAAGTATCTTAGGGCTGATGAAGTTGGACTAGAGCGAATTTGGGCGGTGTCGAGAGCAAATATTTCGGCAGGTACTATGGGAAGGCAGAGATATTGCGAAAGGTCCAGGGAATTTGTCAGTTGAGTAGTCTTGAGATCCAACAGAGGCTGGCCGTCCTCTGGGCTCTCGCTTCCTGAATACGTATTTCCGAAAGTGTCCATGAAGAACAGGTGACTGTATGATCTTATTGAACGTGGAGTAGAGTTGGTATAATGGCTAGATACTAGGTAGTACAAATCTTCTATATCGTCCTCTTCTAGATGACTCGGCATAGCCTTCAAGACTTTCACCATCATAGCTTGATCTGGAGTTCTTTTAAGTTCATCACTTGCGTTGACTACCATGACGATGGCGGCAAAGAATATGAGAAAAGGATCAGCCATTTTAAAGTGAGTGTCCCAAATTAGTAAGGCCAATTGAGGTGAACAATTTCTAGCAAATAGGGAACAGAACCAATCTTTGACATAGAGGTTTGGAGTCACTTTCTTGGAGTCGAGGATCGAACATAATTCTGGATCATGGTACTGAATCAAGAGTCGTAGGAGGTGATAAGCTTGGATTGATTTGTTGAGCTCAGTTTTCTGCCCCTCGGAAACCACTGGTTCTGTTTTGTTTTTGGGTGAGCTTGTGTTATTAACATTTTCGATGCTGGAGCGATCTATATCTGGCTCATTTGGAGAATCATGTGGATTGTTATCAGACTGCCTCGTTGGTGGAACAGATGACAGATCTTTCGGAATATATCGATCAACAATTCTGAAGAACATCTGGTATAGTTGAGTGTCGTTCAATTCTAACTGATAGAGCACTCTCAAGATGTCAGTCCATCCATTGCCGGGGATGTAGCTCAACTCTGGCCGAGCCTTTACGTATGTTGTTAGAGTAGATTCAAAGGCGCTTATCAATCTTAATTTATCACTCTCCGACAATGGCTCCTCCGCGAGGTTAGTGTCAATATCAATAACCAAATTTTCACAGTCTTGCCTAATCTCCAACTGGTTGTCTAGGTCAAACTCGAGATTCAGCTTGAAATGACCAGTGTCGTTCAAAGCCAACAGAGCTCGCCAATAGTCGGGTCTCAAAATTGGAGGTATGCGCCGACCCTCCGTTATCTTCTTGAGTGCTGCTGGATCACAATCTGCCAGCAGCGCACACTCTAGCTCCTCGATCCAGGTATCACCTTGAAAATCTTCGTCACAGACCTCTTCGTTTGAAAGCGATCCGGCAGACAGTTGTTCTGCCTTCGCTAGTTCCTCACTGATATTTGGTGTTTCAGGATCCTCGTTGGCATCCATCACTCTGGATCGGGTCGTTTGCTGACTTGTTTGCACGATGGTTGTGTCCAATCCTGTTTGATCATGAGCATTAGGGCACGTTTGGTGGTCCGAGTTTGTTTCTTTTGAACTCATGTCATCTTTACGTGGTGTTTCCATCGATTCCATCTCCGTATCGAACGTGTGCTCAGTTGCCTTTTCTCAGAAGCACACTCACCCTGAGCACTCATACCAATAAAGTTCCCATCAGGGTTGCCTGTGATTCGGCATTGCAAAGATCAAGAATAGAAAATGTAGATGGGGCACCTAAGTGTATTTTGAAGTCAGTTAGGGACTGGCGACCAGAGGCTACTCAGATCGGCCAAATATAACCCTCGCGACAGCTGTTTGGAGTTCATGTTTTCGAGCGGTAACTTTCTCAGCGAGACTCTCGTGTGATCTGCATTGGTGAAGTGCTCGAGAGCGGTAGCAAATTTTTCTCCGTGAAACAACGTGCAGAATGACGTTTGCTCTTGGCTCCTCGAGCTGGCTCGAACTTTGAAGCCCAAGATTTGAATGGTTATACGGTCAGAAATTTAGCGTTAGAACACACCTCGATTGGTCGCTACCAGGCTCAAGCCCCGCAAATCTTAGCCTTGCCCGGTGCCATCAAGCACCGGGCGTACTTGTGGTGGCTTCTGGTGGCCCGATAACCCATTGTCATCGGGCCCACGAAATGCCGAGCGACATGTTCGGCTCTTGCCTCCAGACTTGGACACCAGTCTTACTTATTTACCGCCGGTTTCGGCAGGTAGAACGGTCGCGGGACGAACTATTGGATCACAAAATCGATGGGACACCTGGTTTGGACCCCTCTCTAAGCTAGAAATAAATACTAGCCATCGCTAGCTGTTGATACCGGTGAGGCAACAGTGCGCGAGTTACTCGCAGACCCTCATTGCCTCACCGACGACAGCTACTGAGATTATCCAAGCTCTGAATTGGCACTAATTTACGCGCAAAGTGGTCTAGTTCTGTCGCCGGTGGGTTTCAGCTTTTATTAGCCGGTCAGCAGCAAGAATGATGAACTCCATTCCATCGCATGGCAACCTTTCGAAAGTTTGGCGAAGTATAGCTTGCAGCTTTCGCTTGCTCAGCTTTGCCTAGACTGTGTGAACCCAGTTGGATTATATCATTGCGTGGGGACAATGAACATCCGGTCACTAGTCTACGTTTTTCCGTGGTCGAGTTAGGCACGATCATTGGCTGCAACGGCTCGAGCGCGCTGTCTCTTAAAGGTCCTCTGCGCCAACGGTATTAGGAGATTCCAACAGGTGAAGCTTCTCCATTGCCAGAATAAAAGTGGCCAGTCTTTCATTGGACCTGAATCAGGATCCTAAACTAGCCTTTACCATCATCAGCGTCAAATAACCGCAGTTGGAAAAATTAGATTGAGATGAAATTCCAATTCTCTGTAGTCGTTGCCGTACTGCAAGCTGTAGTTGTCAATTTAGCTGAAGGTCGAGGCGCAGACCTTCGTAGCGCAGGCCGTGATGCTAAAGGACGCATGGATGAGGGCAGACAACTAACTCCGTAACAATGACAACAACCACTTATTCGCTTGAGGGATCTTCCAGATCAGTCGTATGGTAATGGAACGGCTAGCGACCCTTATTCACTCCCCTTATCTCAATGAATTGAGGTCGTAGGCTGTTTTGAGAGGCGAGCTCTGCGTCGAGACAGAGTATTGACTCATGGGGGCAAATTCAGCCTCGCTTTATAGCAGCCTCTGCCCAGCAAACCAACATCTGAGGGCGAGAGAGAAAGCTCGATGGCGGACTCTATACTCCGCGCGCCCATTGTGCTCAACTGTGGCGCCTAGCTCCCTTAGCCACTCGAACATATTGAACAGCAAGATTCAAGGCGAGAGTCGGCAGCAATCGTGCTTGGCGCTCGTCATCGGTTTGGAAGCTGAGTAAGCTTCTCACCTGTCTTGCGCATCCAACTTGATCGACAAAAA